>Ga0206119_100029_pt1 | contig 187862 bp, 166 predicted proteins | sample 3A50Ametagenome_FD_148608 | JGI IMG/M metagenome (GOLD analysis project Ga0206119, IMG submission 148608) | Enriched microbial communities from leaf-cutter ant dump, University of Wisconsin, Madison, United States - 3A50A | ecosystem: Environmental > Terrestrial > Nest > Insects nest > Nest...
CGGTCATCGTGATGCTCCGTTCGAGAGTGCTGTGGAAGGTTCACTCGAAGGATCACGCGGTGACCGCGCCGTCGTCTACGACGACATGCCGGCCCACCCGCGCTACACCACTATCAGGGACTCCACTGGGGTGGGGGGCGGTGAGCAGGTGGATGGGGTCAGGGTGGGTGAGCAGGTGGATGGGGTCAGGGTGGGTGAGCGGGTGGGTGGGGTCAGGGGTGGGTGGGGTGGGTCGGTGGGGCTGACCTGGGGGACTTTCGTCCCTACACTCGGGGGACCGGCACCGCGGCCGACGACCCGGTCGCGCGCCCCGGGCGGGAGGCACGAGTGTCGACGGACCTGGCCGCTGCTGGGCCGGACGTGCGCGCGGCTCAGGACGCGTTCGTCGCGACGGGCCGCGTCACGGGCCGGGTCCGCCGCCTCGTCGAGGACTCGTGGCGCCGCAGCCGGCGCAGCGGCGTCGACCCGGAGCATCCTGCGCCGCGCGTCGACCTGACCGCGAACGACCTGGCCGGCCTGCGCCGCGAGACGCCGCTCGCGGGTGCGCTGCCCGTGGTGCGCAGGCTGCTGCTCGACACGGACCCGCAGTGGGTCGCGGCGCTCACGGACGCGTCGGGCCGGCTGCTGTGGGTCGAGGGGGACGCGGCGGTCCGACGAGCCGTGGGTGGTGTCGGCTTCGTCGAGGGCGCGGTCTGGAGCGAGGACTGCGCGGGCACGAACGCGCCGGGCACGGCCCTCGCGACGAACCGCGAGGTGCAGGTCGTCGGGGCGGAGCACTGGGCGCGGCCCGTGCACGCGTTCTCGTGCGCGGCGGCCCCGGTGCACGACGCGTCCGGGCGCCTGCTCGGCGTGCTCGACATCACGGGCGGGCCGGTCGTGGCGTCGGGGCTCGCGATGCAGCTCGTGCGCGCGACCGCGACCGCGGTGGAGGCGACGGTCGGGCGGCTCACGACGACGTCCGCACGCTCGTCGTCCCCGGTGCTGCGCGTGCTCGGGAGCCAGGGTGGCACGCTCGTGCTCGACGGCACGCCGCACCGCCTGTCCCGGCGGCACGCCGAGATCCTGCTGCTGCTCGCCGAGCACCCCGCGGGCGTGTCCGCCGACGAGCTCGCGGTGCTGCTGTCCGAGACGGAGCTGTCGGTCGTCACGGTGCGCGCGGAGGTGTCGCGGTTGCGCCGGGTCGTCGGACCGCTGCTGAGCGAGTCGCGCCCGTACCGGCTCACGCGGGCCGTGCGGACCGATGTCGATGCGGTGCGCGAGGCGCTCGCGCTCGGGGACGTCGCGCAGGCCGTCGGCTCGTACGCGGGCCCGGTGCTGCCGCGGTCGTCGTCGCCGGGGGTGCAGCGCGTGCGGGACGCGGTGTCCGACGAGGTGCGCGCGGCGGTCCTGGCGTCGCGCGACCCCGCGGCGATCGTGCGGTGGGCCGCGTCCGACGAGGGGTCCGACGACCATGCCGCGTGGCGCACGCTCGCGGCGGTCAGCCCCGCGGGCACGGCGACGCGGCTGCGGGCGCTCGCGCAGCTGCGCCGCCTCGATGCCGAACAGTCCGCGTCGCTGCGGCGACCGGGCTGATCGCGCGTCCCGTCGGAGGGTGGCTCTAGGGTCGCAGGAGGACGACGGCACGACGATGGGGCTGGCATGGTGATGATCGGGGCGCACGCGCGCAGCGAGGACCCGGTGGCGACGGCCGCCGAGCTCGGGGCGGACTGCGTGCAGGTGTTCCTCGCGGACCCGCAGGGCTGGAAGAAGCCGGTGCCGCGCGCGGACGCCGCCGCGATCGTCGCGAGCGGGCTCGGCGTGTACGTGCACGCGCCGTACCTGGTCAACGTGGCGTCGACGAACAACCGCATCCGGATCCCGAGCCGCACGATGGTCGCGCAGCACAGCGCGGCGGCTGCGGAGCTCGGGGCGCGCGGGCTGATCGTGCACGGCGGGCACGTCGCGGACGGCGAGGACGTCGAGGTCGGGGTCGCGAACTGGCGCAAGGCGTTCGAGCGCGCGACGTACCCGGTGCGCGTGCTCGTCGAGAACACCGCGGGCGGTGAGAACGCGTGCGCCCGGACGCTCGAGCGCATCGCGCGGCTGTGGGACGCGATCGGTGAGTACGACGTCGGGTTCTGCCTCGACACGTGCCACGCGTGGGCGTCGGGGCTCGACCTCGAGAACGTCGTCGACCAGGTCCGCGCGATCACGGGGCGCATCGACCTCGTGCACGCGAACAGCTCGCGCGACGAGGCAGGGTCGAACCGCGACCGGCACGCGGGCTTCGCCGACGGCACGATCCCGGCGGAGCTCGTCGCGCACGTCGTGCGGGAGGCGGGGTGCGACGCGGTCGTCGAGACCCCGGCCGACACGCAGGCGGCGGACATCGCGTACCTGCGGGCGGCGCTCGGCGGCTGAGGCGGGTCGTCCGACGAGCGTCGGGTCGGCGGGTCCGCCGGCGCCGGACTGGTCGGTCGGTCGGTCGGTCGGGAGAGGCGAGGCCCGGGTGCAACGGTGATGCAACCTCGTCGTGCCTAGCGTCGGGCGGGAGCGCGGCAACGACGCCGCGCCCGGGCGCCTGCGCCACCGCGACGGCGCCCGTGCACCCGGAGGGAGCCAGACGCATGACCGTCTACGCAGCACCCGGCACGCCCGGAAGCCCGGCCACCTATCGCGAGCGCTACGACCACTGGATCGGCGGCGAGTACGTGGCACCCGCCGCGGGCCGCTACTTCGACAACCCCAGCCCGGTCACGGGCCACACGTTCACGCAGGTCGCACGCGGCGACGCCGACGACATCGAGCGCGCGCTCGACGCGGCGCACGGCGCGGCCCGCAGCTGGGGCCGCACGAGCGCGACGGACCGCGCGCTCGTGCTCAACCGGATCGCCGACCGCATCGAGGAGAACCTCGAGATGATCGCGGTCGCCGAGACGTGGGAGAACGGCAAGCCCGTGCGGGAGACGCTCGCGGCGGACATCCCGCTCGCGATCGACCACTTCCGGTACTTCGCGGGGGCGATCCGCGCGCAGGAGGGGTCGATCTCCGAGATCGACGAGGACACGATCGCGTACCACTTCCACGAGCCGCTGGGGGTCGTCGGGCAGATCATCCCGTGGAACTTCCCGCTGCTCATGGCGACGTGGAAGCTCGCCCCGGCGCTCGCGGCGGGCAACGCGGTGGTGCTCAAGCCGGCCGAGCAGACGCCCGCGTCGATCCTCCTGCTCATGGAGCTCATCGCGGACCTGCTGCCCCCGGGCGTGGTCAACGTCGTCAACGGGTTCGGCGTGGAGGCCGGCAAGCCGCTCGCGTCGTCGTCGCGCATCCGCAAGATCGCGTTCACGGGCGAGACGACCACCGGGCGCCTGATCATGCAGTACGCGTCGCAGAACATCATCCCGGTGACGCTCGAGCTCGGCGGCAAGAGCCCGAACATCTTCTTCGACGACGTCGCGCGCGAGAAGGACGCGTACTACGACAAGGCGCTCGAGGGCTTCGCGATGTTCGCGCTCAACCAGGGCGAGGTGTGCACGTGCCCGTCGCGCGCGCTCATCCAGGAGTCGATCTACGACGGGTTCCTCGCGGACAGCATCGCGCGCGTCGAGGCCATCAGGCAGGGCAACCCGCTCGACACGGACACGATGATCGGCGCGCAGGCGTCGAACGACCAGCTCGAGAAGATCCTCAGCTACATCGACATCGGCAAGGCCGAGGGTGCCAAGGTCCTCACCGGTGGGGAGCGGGCGCAGCTCGGCGGCGACCTCGCGGACGGCTACTACGTGCAGCCGACGATCTTCGAGGGCAAGAACTCGATGCGCATCTTCCAGGAGGAGATCTTCGGCCCCGTGGTCGCCGTCACGAGCTTCAGCGACTTCGACGACGCGATCAGCATCGCCAACGACACGCTGTACGGGCTCGGGGCCGGGGTGTGGACGCGCGAGCAGGCCAAGGCGTACCGGGCCGGTCGGTCGATCCAGGCCGGCCGGGTGTGGACGAACTGCTACCACGCGTACCCCGCAGCCGCGGCGTTCGGCGGGTACAAGGGCTCCGGCGTCGGCCGCGAGAACCACAAGATGATGCTCGACCACTACCAGCAGACGAAGAACCTGCTGGTCAGCTACTCGGGCACCAAGCTCGGCTTCTTCTGAGCAGCGCTGGACCCGCCAGGTCCGTGCGCCCGGGTGGCCGACGAGCTCGTCGGTCGCCCGGGCGCGGGCGAGAGGAGTGACCATGGTCGACCGGGTCGCCGTGACCCCCGCGGCCGCCGCGCTGCTGCGCACGCTGCACGCGCAGCACGGTCCGCTGATGTTCCACCAGTCCGGGGGCTGCTGCGACGGCTCCTCACCGATGTGCTACCCCGCCGGCGAGTTCCTGACCGGCGACGTGGACGTCCACCTCGGGGACCTGGAGGTGGGCGACGAGTCGACCGGCTCGCTCGTCGTCCCCGTGTGGATGACGAAGGCGCAGTACGAGTACTGGAAGCACACGCACCTGACGATCGACGTGGTGCCGGGGCGCGGTGCGGGGTTCTCGCTCGAGGCGCCCGAGGGCGTGCGGTTCCTGATCCGCTCGCGGCTCCTCACGGACGACGAGTACGCGACGCTGCACGCGGCCGGCGTCGTGTGACGGGGGCGGTTGTTCACCGTCCGTCCACTCTTTCGTCGGCGCGGTCCACCGTCGGCCGGGTGACTGTCCACAGGCGTCAGGCGCGACGATCCACGGGTGTGGGAAAGCCTGTGGACAACCGTGTGCGCGGTCAGGCCCGGACGTCGTGCAGGTGGTGCACCAGGTCGTGCAGGAAGTACTGCCCGAGCGTCGTCACAGTGAACACCGAACCGTTCGACCGGCGACCCTGACGCTCCCACGCGTCGGCCGGCACCGCGCTGAACGCCGCCGCGGTGCTCTCGCCCTCGGCCACGAGCTCGTCGGCCACCACGAGCGGGTCCTGCAGGTCGTACCGGTCCTCGCGCGCCGCCGCGTCCTGGTCCCAGTTCGCGAACAGGGGGTCCTCGTGCGTGAGCATGAGGTCGAGCCGCTCGCCGAACACGCGGAACACGTCGCGCACGTGCGCGCCGTACTCCAGCGTCGACCACACGGTCGGCTCGGGACGCTCGCGCGCATCGTCCCGGTGCAGCGCGGAGACCCACCGCGGCAGGAGGTCGCGCACGGTCGCGCCGATGCTGCGCGGGTCGACGTCGGGGGCCGCGAACCCGCACTCCGGGCATCGCTCCTGCAGGACCCAGGTCCAGTCCTTCTCGTCGGGGACGATCGGGTCGGTGCTCGGTGAGGGCGCGTCCGTCATGCTCCGCACGCTAGCAACCGGCACTGACGAACCGGACAGACCGACCCCACCTTCTCGCATCCTGAACGGCCCGTCAGCGGCGGCCCGTCCACGGTCCGACGAGCGCCGCGAGCTCGGGTGCGACGTCCACGCCCAGCTCCCGGCGCAGGTGCCGACGATGCTCGTCGAGCGCGCGCCGCGCCTCGGCCCGGTTGCCCTCCGCGAGCAGCGCCTCGAGCAGCAACCGCTGCGCGGACTCCCGCAGCGGCTCGGCGTGCACCAGCGCCGCGGCGACCTCCGCGGCGGCCGACGGCTCCACCGGGAGCAGCCGCGCCGCCGCGCGCTCGAACGCCCGCAGCACGTGCTGGCGCAGCCACGCCCGGTCGACGAGCACGCTCTCGTCGTCCCAGCCCGGCAACAGCTCGACCGCGGGCCGCACGACCTGCGGCACCACCCGCAACAGCTCGTCGACCGCCACCTCGCCCGCCGCGAGCCGGTCCGACCACGCGACCACGTCCGTGACGTCCACCCGCACCTCCGGCCCGAGCCGCAGCGTGCGCCGCCCGACCTCCACGAGCCCCGGCAGCGTGCGGCCCAGCCGCCACAGCGACGTGCGCAGGTTGCCCGTCGCGCGGGCCGCGCTGCACCGCGGCCACAGCGCGCGTGCCGCGCGGGTGCGCTCGATGTCCGTGCCGTGGCGGGCCAGCAGGACGAGCAGCGCGTGCGTGCCGTCGGGCAGGTCGACACGTGCGCCGTCGCACGTGACGTACGGCCCGTCCAGCAGGTGCACCACGAAGCCGATGGTCGGTACCACGGGCTCGACGGTCGTCGTCATCGCTACCTCCCCCACGGAGCCCCCTGGCGGGGGAACGCCCGACGAGAAGGTGCCCCGGCACCCCGCCGAGATACCGCTCCGTGGGGTCGGCGGTGACTCACCCGAGGTCGGGTGGGCCGCCGGACGGTTCGCGTCGAGGTGTCACCAACATTTCTTCTGCACGAATTCGTCCGAGCCCATTGACGCTGGTCATCCGATGCTGCTTGGGTTGCGAGCTGTCAGGGGGATCTGGTCCGGTTGTCGGCACGTGCCGCCCGGGTCGTTGCGCCCCTGCGAGGCGTGAGCGGACTTCGCTCGCGCGAACCGCAACGATGGGGGCATCACATGTCGGCCAGAAAGTTCTTCAGTGCGGCGGCGCTCGGTCTGCTGTTCTGCGTGTCCGCTGCGACCGCCTCGTCCGTCACCGTCCGTTCGGGTCGGCTCTAGGGTGATCGCGTCGTCCTGAGCGCTCGGCACCGAGCCCGCTCTCGGTGGTGAACGCCCTCGTCGCAGGTGCCGCGGTCGGATGCAAGCGCGACCGGTCGCGGCGCCTGCGACGACGAACGACGGGAAGGACGGCGCATCGCTCCTGGCCGATCTCGGTATATCGTGCGGGCGCGATTCGTGGCGACGGTAGATATTCGTTCGCCGCCGCGCTCGTCGTGAATGGCGGCGGGTGCGGTGAATTGTCGGGGCGCTGGCGGTGAATCCCGCCGGCGGGCAGGTGGTGGCGTCGCATGCGGCCGTGCTCGGTCACCGGCGCGTTCGGGCCATTTCTTCCGTCCTTCTGCGTGTGCGCGCTGCGCGCCCGTTCATACACACTTCTCGATCGACGAATGTCTTGGAGGTCTCGTGGAGACGCGAGAATCGTGCTCGGCGCGGATCGAGCGGGTGGTGAAGTCATATCGAGGCTTCGAGCTCGGTCCGGTGTCGGCCGACCTGCCGCGTGGCGTGACTGCGCTGCTCGGTCCGAACGGTGCGGGCAAGTCGACGCTCATGCGTGTCGTGGTCGGGATCACGCCGCCTGACAGCGGCGAGGTGCTGCGTGCCGAGGTCGACGGCGCGCGCGTCCCCGTGGGCTACCTGCCGCAGGACTTCCACGGTCCTCGGGGGGTGACGGCGCGGGACTACCTGCGGTTCGTGGCCTGGTGCCGGTCGACGCGGTCACGCAAGCTCGGTGTGCGTGATGTGGACGAGGCGCTCGAGCTGGTGGGGCTCGCCTCTCGAGCCCGGTCGCGGATCGGCGCGTTGTCCGGGGGCATGGTGCGCAGGCTGGGCGTGGCGCAGGCCGTGCTCGGCGGCGCGGACCTGCTGGTGCTCGACGAGCCGACGGTCGGCCTGGACCCGCTGCAGCGCGACGACCTGCGCGAGCTCGTGCGGAGCCTCGGGGAACGTGCGGTGGTGCTCCTGTCGACGCACCTGTCCGACGACGTCGCAGCCGTAGCGGACCGCGTGCTCGTCCTCGACGAGGGCGCCAAGCTCTTCGAGGGGACGGTCGACGAGCTCGCGGGCCGCTCGGGTGCCGAGCAGCGTTCGTCGGAGGCGGTCGAGGGTGGGTTCCTCCAGCTGGTCCGGGGGAGGAGCGGTGCCTGAGCTGGTGGTGGAACGCACGCGCAGCGCACGCCCGACCGAGCGTCGGGGGGTTCGTGATGCGCGGGGCGGCGGGTTGTCGTATGTGACGGCGATGGTCGTGAGGTATGGCTGGGCGTGGGTCTGCGTCGTCGGGGTGGTGGGTGCTGCGGTGCCGGTGCTGGCGTCCCGCGGGGCGGCGTGGCGGGGTGATGTGCTCTGGACGGTGGACTGGCTCTCGGTCGCGTTCGTGATGACCGGGCCGATCGTCGCGGGTTTCGTCGCGGTGGACACGGCGCGGCTGAGCGTGGGTTCGGGGCATCTGGGTGCGCGTGGGTGGCGGCAGCCGGCGAACGGGCTGGCCGTGGGGTATGCGCTCGTGATGTCGGTGGTGCATCTGCTGCTCGTGGCGGGTGCGTTGGTGGTGTCGGCGCCGCCGCGGTTCGACCGGTGGACGTGGCTCGCGGTGCTGGTGCAGCTCGCGATGGTGTGGTTGTTCGTGGGTGTGGGTTCGGTTGCGGGTCGGCTTGCGGGGCCGTTGCTCGGGGGTGCGGTCGCGGCGCTGGTCGCTCTCGTCGGGGTGTTCACGTTGAGCGTCCCCGCGGGGCATGTGGCGTTGCTCGACGGTGGTGCGGCGACGGTCCCGCGGATCGGCTACACGTACTCGCCGGTCTATCTCGTGGTGCAGCTGGCGGCGTTGTTGTTGGTGATCGGTGCGATGACGCTCGTGCCGGCGCGCGCTGGTGGCGGGTTGCGTGTCATGGCACCCGGGGCGCGTGTCGTGGCGGTGGTGCTGGCGGTCGCGAGCGTCGCGGTGCTGTTCGTCGGTCCTGCGAAGAGGTTGTCGGCGGTGGACGTGCGTCCGACGTTGTGTGATGACGTCGCGGGGGTGCGGGTGTGCTTCTATCCCGAGCATCGTCGTTTCGTCGGGGCGTATGAGCGGGTGCTGGCGCAGATGTTCGAGGCTACTGATGCGGCGGGATATGGCGTGCTCGTGCCCGACCGGGTCGAGGAAGCCAGCCGCACGCGCACCCCGGGCGGGCCCGGGGTCGGAGCGTTGTTCCTCGATCCCGAAGAGCTCGCCGACCGGCCGCCGTCGACGTGGCAGCTCGCACTCGACTTCGTCGAGCCGCTCGGCTGTGACGGGGTGCAGCAAGACACGCCGCCGAGTGACAAGTACTGGCAGGACCTCGCGGCGCTCGCCGAGACGTGGGCTGAGACGGCCGAACCGGGGACTGCCGAGGCGAACGGGTACGAGGGGCCGTTGTTGTCCGCTGAGGAGGCGGGCGACCTCCTCGCACAGTTCCAGACGTGCTCGTACCCGTTCCTGTGATCCGGCGCATCCTCGCGGCGCTCGACGACGCACGCATGCTGATCGCGGCGGGCGGGCTGCGCGGTGTCGCGCCCCTGCTCGTCGGTGCCCTCCTGGTGACCGTCGTCTATCGGGACGGCACGATCCGCACGCTCGGGCCGCTCGTGTTCTCGCCCGAGCTGCGCGTCCTCGTCGTCGTGCCGTTGGCGCTCGCGGTCGCTGTCGCGGGTGCGCACGCGGGGACGGGGACGCCCGTGGTGGTGCGCAACGCGCGCGTGGCGCTCGCCCGAGCCCTCTCGTACGTCTCGGTGCTGGCGCTGTCCGTCGGGATCCTGACGCTTGGCGGGTGGTTCGCCGAGCAGGGTGTGGCCTGGGGTGCGCTGCGCACGCTCCTGCTGTTCTCCGCGTGCGGGCTGCTCGGCGGTGCGCTCGTCGGCCCGTCGATGGCGTGGGCGCCCGTGGTCGTGCTGTTCGGGCTGGCCGTGACGAGCCAGACGAGCGAGGACCCGTGGTCGATCTTCGCGCTCGTCCTTCGGGAGGATGCCACCACCGCTCAGCTCGTGGTCACGGCTGCGGCGTGGCTCGTCGGGCTCGCGGTCGCGGTGACCAACCCTCGGGGCTTCGGCTACCTCCCCCGCACCGCTCGGCGCTGAGGCCGACACGGACCACACGACGGCCCTCGGCGGCGAGGGGCGGGACGACCGACTGCTACGGGTGATGTGGACGGGTTGAGTTGATACGTGTCGAGAACGCGTCATTCGGGTACGGACACGAGCCCGTTCTGAAGAACGTCAGCATCTGCGTCGAGCGCGGACGCTCTCTCGCGCTCCTCGGTCCCAGCGGTTCCGGGAAGTCGACGGTGCTCGCTGGGATGGCGGGGATGCTCGCAAGCTCGCACGGCCGGGTGCTGTTCGACGGAAGAGATCTCGGACAGCTCCGGCCGGCCGAGCTGGCGGAGCATCGCCTCCGCGAGTTCGGCTTCGTGTTCCAGCGCAGCGGTCTGCTCGAGGAGCTGTCCCTCGTGGAGAACGTGGCCTTGCCGGCGCGGCTGGCCGGGGTCCGGAGCGCGGACGCGCTCGGGCGGGCCGAGGATCTCTTGAGCGACCTGGGCATCGAGCGGGCTGTCCGGTGCCGGCGACCCGCCGAGGTGTCGGGTGGGCAGGAGCAACGTGCTGCGGTCGCTCGAGCGCTGATCAACGCTCCCCAGGTGATCTTCGCGGACGAGCCGACCGGCGCGCTCGACGAGGAGAACGCTCAGGCCGTCGGGAGGCTCCTTGTCGACGCGGCTGCCCGCAGTGGTTCCTCGCTCGTCATGGTGACGCACAACGTCGACCTCGTTCGTGGGTTCGACTCGATCATGTACGTGCATCGCGCCGCGGTGACGTCGGAGCGGCCGTGAACGTCGTGACGTCGCTCGTGCTCGGCATGAAGCTGCGCGGGACGGCTGGCCGGCGCGAGCGGTGGGTCGTCAGTGCGGTCGTGCTCATCTGCACCGTCGTGATCGGCATCGGGTGTGCGGTCATGTCAGCGATGGGTCAGGCGCAGGCGCGCAACGACCGCATGGTTCCTGGCGTGACCTTCGACGAGACAGGCGCAGCCTGGGGCATCAGCTGGAGCGCGTACGGCGGGCGCTCGGTGAGGTCGTTGCTCGTCGGGGCCGACCTGTCGACGGCCCACGGAGACCCGGTGACGCTCGGCGACGGCGAGAGCCTCGTGTCCAGCTCGCTCCAGCGGTCGATCACCGAGGACCCGAGCCTGGCTGGCCGGGTGCCGGGCAGGATCGTCGGGGTCCTGCCGGATTCGGCGCTCGTCGTGCCCACAGGCCTGGAAGCGATCACGGTCGATGCGTCCGCGTCGCTTCCCTACCTGGGCAGAGGATGGGGGCGGCCGGGGACAGACCGCCCGGACTCGATCTCGGACGGCGCCACGCTCGTCACGGTGGAGCTGCTCGCCCTGCTTCCGGCGGTCGGCGGTCTCGTGGGTGCAGGCCTCACCGTCGCCAGGGGGATCCGTCCGCAGGTGTCACGCCTCGCGCTCGTCGGCGCACCTGCATCCGTGATCCGCGGCGTCGTGGCCGGCAGCGTCGCTCGTGCGGCTGGTCCGCCAGCGGTCCTCGGCGCCCTGGGGGCGGCCGTCGCGGTCGCGTGGGGCGGACGGACCGGTGCGTGGGGCATCGCGTTCTTCCACTCGGTGACAGCCGCGACGATCGTGCCCCTGGTGGCCATCGCCGGGCTGGTGGTGATGGCACTGCTGGTCGGCGCCCTGAGTGCCACGCGTCCTGACCCACGACCGTCGGTCCAGTCGACACGTCGACCGGACCGACCACGACCGCGGATGCTCGCGGTCGGACTCCTGGGCCTGGTGCTGCTCGTCGGTGTCCAGGTGTCCAGGACGATCACCTCCGCGAACAGCGGATGGATCACCTTCTGGCAGCTCGCGCTCGTGGTCGGCGCTGCGATGCTCCTGCTCGGGGCGCCCGCTCTTGCCGCTCGCGTGCTCGTCTGGCTGTCCTCACGCGTGCCCGCGCATGCCGATCCCCGGCTGCTCCTACCGGCTCGCAGGCTCGCGCACCGCCCCACGAACGTGATGGTCAGGGTGGCGGCCACCTCGGTCCTGCTCACCGTCGTCGCGCTGGCGGGCGCGGTTGCCGCCATTCTCGCCCAGGGTGCCCCTGCATCGGCCGGTGCCGCATGGGCGTCGTCCTCGTACCACGTCGACGCGACACACGTGCGCGAGCTCGGCCGGGTCGCGGGCCAGGGTGGCGTCATCGCCGTCCAGAACGACGGACGTCGCCAGGTCACAGGTACCTGCGCGGCGCTGAGCGCCGCGTACGGCACGATCGCCACGGCTGATGGGATGCCGTGCGAGGACGGCCGAACCTACCGCGGCGACGAGCTCGGTGTGGCGGACGGTAGCGGACCGACCGCGCCCATCGTGATCGACGAGCCCGTCGATGCCGTCGTGACCGACGATCCGGCGGCGGTCGTCGTCGCGGGTGGCACCTGGAACGTCTACCTCCGCAGCGAGGTCGTGGACCTCGATGGTTGGGAGTCCGACGTCCTGCGGATCGCGCCGATCTCCGACTTCACGTTCCCGGGTGGTGACAGCCGCCTCGTCGTCGTGCTGCCCGCTCTGCGGCACCTGGTCGCGGCGCTCGTCGTGCTCGGTCTGGCGTCGGCCGTCGGGAGCCTGCTGCTGTTCGGGGAGGGGGAGAGCCACAGCCTCCGGGCTCTGGGTGCATCGCTCCGGAGCCGTCGGGCGATCGCCGTATCGGGCGCTGCTCTCGGTTCGGCAGTCGCCTCCGCGATCGGCGCTGGCGTTGCGCTGATCGTCGCGGCGACGTACCTCTCGCTGAACCCGGAACCGGTGACCGACGCAGGGACCGTGTGGATCGTGGTCTCCGTCGCCATCGGCGTCACGGTCGTGTCGGGTGCTGGCGCGGCGATCGGTCTGGTGGACCGCGTCGGGCGGACGGCCTGACCTCGAGCGACGTCCGTGCAGGTCTGGTGCGGCAGCAGGCCGCCTCGGGGTCTCGTGCAGTGGTGAGAGCTCGATCAGGCGTCGATGACCTCGAGGGCGGGTGTGATGGCGAAGGTCTCGACGTAGTCCAGCGCAGCCCGTAGGGCGTCTCTCAACGGCGACGTCTCCTGGGCGACCTGTGCGAGGAGCATGCCCCCTTGGAACGCGGCCAGCAGCAGGTTCGCCAGCCGTGCAGCGTCCGCCTCGTTGCTCAGGCGTCCGCGCTGCTGCAGGCGTTCGAGCGCTACTCGGAAGATCGCTCGCCACTTTTCGAACGCGTCAGCGAGCTCGTCGCGGACGTCGAGGTCGCTCTTGATGATCTCGCTGGCGAGTGAGCCGAGGCTGCAGCCGAGCGGCCTCTCGTCTCGGGTGTAGAAGTCGATCCAGCTGCGGAATCCCTCGAAGTCCTCGAAGCCGCCGAACTGCTCGCCGCGATGGAGCGAGAGCACGCGATCGGTCTGCCAGTCGATCACTCCCAGGATGAGGTGCTCCTTGGTCGGGAAGTAGTGACTGATCTGCGACCCGCTGACGCCGGCGGCACGCCGGACCTGGAGGTGGTTCGTCGAGTGGACGCCGTGGCTGTAGATCAGCGCGGCCGCGTGCTCGAGGATCCGGGCTCGGGTTGCCCGTCCTTTCGCGGTGAGCCGGCCGGGCTCAGGCGCTGCCGTGGTGGACGTCATGGCGCCAGCCTAACAAGAGTGGGCTTGACAACCCAGTCTCGGTGGGTGTTGTCTCAGGCAGTGGGTTGCATGACCCAAAACACCGAGTCGGCCACCGACCCGCTCCCACGGGTGGGCGGCCCGCAGCATCTGAGACAGAAGGGTTGTGTGTTCACATGAAGGCGATCGTCGTGACGGACCAGAGCGCCGGGCTGGCGGGGATGATGGTGCAGGAGATGCCCGAGCCGCACGCGGCGATCAACGACGTCGTCGTCGAGGTGCACGCGTCGGGATTCGTCCCCACCGAGCTGGAGTGGCCCTCGACCTGGACGGACCGTCGTGGCGTCGACCGGACACCGTCGATCCCCGGCCATGAGCTGGCCGGCGTGGTCGTCGCCCTCGGCTACGGCACGACCGGGCTGACGGTGGGGCAGCGGGTCGTCGGCCTCACGGACTGGCACCGCGACGGCACCCTGGCCGAGTACGCGGCCGTCGAGGCGCGGAACCTCGCGCCGCTGCCGGGTGACGTCGACTTCACGGTCGGGGCGAGCCTGCCCATCTCGGGCCTCACCGCGTGGCAGGCGTTGTTCGACCACGGTCGTCTTCGCGCCGGTCAGACCGTCCTCGCGCACGGTGCCGGCGGTGCGGTCGGGACGATGGTGACGCAGCTCGCCCGCGAGTTCGGTGCCTACGTGATCGGCACCGGGCGGCGAGCCGATCGTCACAAGGCGCTGGACTTCGGCGCTCACGAGTTCGTCGACCTGGACAACGACACGCTGGAGGACGTCGGCGGCGTCGACCTGGTGATCGACGTCATCGGCGGTGACATCCAGAGGCGGTCCGCAGGCATGATCCGCAACGGCGGCATCCTGGTGTCCGTGGTCGGGCCGGTCGAAGCCCGCCCGACCAACGGGCTGGCGGTCGACTTCGTCGTCGAGTCCGATCGCGCGCAGCTGGACGACATCGTCCAGCGGGTACGCGACGGACGGCTGTGGACGAACATCGACACCATCGCCCCGCTCGACGCTGCCGTCAGCGCGCTGAACCCGGCCGATCGACGCAAGGGGAAGGCGATCGTCAGCCTCCGCCCGTGAACGGGTAGGTGACAGTCGGTCGGTCTGCGACGCGCGGACCTGGGTCTGCATCAGGGAGCGGGTGACGGGAATCGAACCCGCGCTGTCAGCTTGGGAAGCTGAAGTTCTACCATTGAACTACACCCGCACGAACCGCTGACCTGGGCAGATGCGGTGGCACGAGCCCCGGGTCGCAGTCGGCACCGACAGCATAGCCGCCGTGGTGGCCGCAGCGGGCATCGGGTCCGTCATGAGGACCGGCGAGCATCAGCCGTCGGCGGCAGCGGGCTGCTCCGGGGCGCTGACGTCGACGTCGGCGCCCCACTGCGTGAGGTCGACACGCAGCCCCGTGGTCGGCTCGGTGTACCGGCGCACGAGACCGTCGGGGCCGACCCACAGGCGCAGCATCGCGTACGGGTTCGTCGTGCTGCCGTCCGCGAACCGGGCGTGCAGCGCGCCGGTCGCCCGGCGCAGGTCGACCACGACGTCGAACGGTTGGGCGGGCACCTGGTCGAGCTGTTCGGACGGGCCGCCCGTCGCGACGGACACCACGGCGTCCCGGGACTCGGCGAGCAGCGCGGCGACGTCCGCGGACGTGAGGTAGCCGAGGTACGCGCCGACGAGGTCGTCGGACGGTGCGGTGCGGGACGTGCGGACGAAGCCGTCGGTGACGCCGGGGACGTCGGCGTACGCGTCGTCGCCGACGAGCCGCAGCTCGGTCGCGACGCCGTCCTCGTCGATGCGCGCGACGAGGTCGCTGCGCCCGTCGCGGACCGCGGCCGAACCCGTGAACGGGACCGCGTTCTCGTCGGGCCACAGCTCGAACGCGTACGTGCGGGCACCGGCGAGCGCGCCGGCGAGGTCGGCGGCCACGTGCTCGGCGTCGTAGCGGATCGTCACGCGCGGTGCGGCGACGGCGGTCGGCTGGGCGGGCCCGTCGTGCGGTCGGCCCTCGGCGAGCGCTCGGCCCGCGAACGACCCCGTGAGCGCCCCCGCGAGCAGCCCGCCGACGGCGACGAGCGCCGGGACGCGCAGGGAGACGGGAAGACGCACGGGCGAACTCTTCCAGGCCGACCGGGTGATGCGCACGCGTCCGGACGGGGGAATCAGGCGGGCAGCGCGAGCACCTGGTCGCGCACCACGCGGCGCAGGACCTTGCCGACCTGCGATCGCGGCAGGTCGGGCAGCACTACGACCCGGCGCGGCACGGCATACCGGGCGAGCCGACGACCGCACCACTCGCGGACCGCCGCGAGGTCCACGTCGTGCCCGTCGCGCAGCACGAGCGCCGCGACGACCGACTCCCCGAGGTCCCCGCCGGGCACCCCGACGACCGCGACGTCCGCGACCCCCGGCATGCTGCGCAGATGGTCCTCGACCTGCGACGGGTACACCTTGAACCCGCCGGTCACGATCATCTCCTTGATGCGGTCGACGAGCAGGACGGACCCGTCGTCGTCGACGCGTACCACGTCGCCGGTGCGCAGCCAGCCGCCGGCGAGGAGCTGGTCCGCAGTCTCGTCGGACCGGTTCCAGTAGCCCGCGAACACCTGCGGGCCGCGCACGAGCAGCTCACCCGCCTCGCCGCGCGGCACGTCGTGCGTCGGGTCCTGCTGCGACACCACGCGGACCTGCGTGCCCGGGAACGGCAGCCCCAGCGCACCCGGGCGGCGGCGCGCGTCGAACGGGTTGCCCAGCGCGACGGGTGATGTCTCGGTCATGCCGTAGCCCTCGACGACGAGCCCGCCCGTCGCCGCCTCCCAGCGCTGCGCGGTCGTCGCGGGGAGCGCCATCGCGCCGCTGATCGCGTGCGTGAACGAGTGCAGCGACACGCCGTCGGCCGCGGCGGCGGTCACGAGCCGGTCGAGCATCGGCGGCACCGCGGGCAGGAACGTGCCGGGGCGGCGCCGCTGCGCCGCGAGGACGAGCTTCGGGTCGAACGACGGCAGCACGACGAGCGTCGCGGCGATCCGCGTCGCGTAGGACAGGCACAGCGTCAGCCCGAACGCGTGGAAGAACGGCAGCACGCCGTAGACCACCTCGCGCCCGCGCTCGTGCCCGGTCCAGGCGTGACCCTGCTCGGCGTTCGCGACGAGGTTGGCGTGGGTGAGCACGGCGGCCTTGGGGGTCCCCGTGGTGCCGCCCGTGTACTGCAGCAGGGCGGTGTCCGACGAGCGTGGCTGCGGGTGCGACGCGGGCAGCGGCTGCGCCCGGCGCACCAGCCGGTGCCACCGCGGCACGTCCGCGGGGACCGGGCCGCGCATCGCGGCGGCGGTGCGCCGGGCCTTGGCGACGGGGAGCCGCAGCGCGAACCGGCTGGTCAGCGGCAGGTCCTGCGCGAGATCCACGGCGACGACCCGCAGCCCCGCGAGGGCGGCAGTGCGTTCGCGCGCGTCGAGCACCGCGGGGACCGCCTTGGTCCACACGAGCGCGACCGTGGCGCCCGAGTCCGTGAGCTGGTGCGCGAGCTCGTCGGCGCTGTAGGTGGGGTTGTGCTCGACCACCACTGCGCCGACGCGCAGCACCGCGTAGAACGCGACCAGGTGCTGCGTGCTGTTGGGCAGCGCGATCGCGACCCGGTCCCCGGGCCGGACGCCGAGCGTGAGGAGCGCACCGGCCGCGCGGGCGACCTCGTCGGACAGGGCGGCGTAGGTGGTGGTCGCGCCGAGGAAGTCCGCCGCGACGCGGTCGCCGAACTCGTCGGCGGCGCGCTCGAGCGCGGCGGTCAGCGGCTCGTCGGGGATCGGCGGGCACGCCACCGGGGACGAGATCACGGCGCCGCCGTCGGCGCTCTGGGCTGTCATGGGCCGAGGCTAACCTACGCAACCGTAAGTTACTACCCCGTAACCTGCCCGCCTGCCCCTGCAGCCAACCCGACCCTCCCTGGTGAGTTCGTCGCAGATGTATGACTTCGTCGACGACGGCCAACGAACCCACCCATCCGCGACGAACTCACCGCCACCCGCCAGCCGCTGCCCGCCCGGCAGCCGCTGTACGCCCGCCGCCCCCGCCCACCAGCTGCCCGCCCGCCAGGTTGCCGGTGACCGCCAGCGGCGCCCAGCCCGCCAGGTTGCCGCTGACCACCACCAGCTGCCCGCACGCCAGGTTGCCGCTGCCCGCCCGCCACCGCTCACCAGCCGACACCCTCGTCGCTGCGCCCAGCCGGGCCGCTGCGTCCCAGCCCTCCTCGTGAGTTCGTTGATGATCTGTGGGTTCGTCGACTATCGCCGACGAACCCACACATCTGCGACGAACTCGCCGCTGAGCACCAGCCGCCCCCGCCCTCCCGCTTGGCTGCCCGGCCTCCGCTGGGCCGCTTGCCGCCGCGCCCTGGTGAGGCGCTGCACGCTGGCCCCCTCGTCGTGGGTTCGTTGGTGATGTGTGGGTTCGTCGACGATGGCTGACGAACTCCCACATCTGCGACGAACTCGCGGCCGACGACCAGCCGTCCCCGCCCGCCAGCCGCCCCCGCTCGCCCAGCTCGGCTGCCCCGCCCGCCCAGCTCGGCTGCCCCGCCCGCCCAGCTCGGCTGCCCCGCCCGCCCAGCTCGGCTGCCCCGCCCTCCCAGCTCGGCTGCACCGGCCTCCGCTGGGCCGCTCGCCGCCGCGCCCTGAGTCGCTGCGCGCTGGCCCCTCGTCGTGGGTTCGTTGGTGATGTGTGGGTTCGTCGACTATCGCCGACGAGCTCATACATCTGCGACGAACTCGCGGCCGACGACCAGCCGTCCCCGCCAGCCAGCCGCCCCGCCCTCCCAGCTCGGCTGCACCGGCCTCCGCTGGGCCGCTCGCCGCCGCGCCCTGAGTCGCTGCGCGCTGGCCCCTCGTCGTGGGTTCGTTGGTGATGTGTGGGTTCGTCGACTATCGCCGACGAGCTCATACATCTGCGACGAACTCATTCATCACCGACGAGCTCATGGGGGCGGGCGTGGGTGGGGCGGGGCGGGTGGAGCCGGGGCGGGGGTGGGTGGAGCCGGGGTGGGTGGCGTGGAGCGGGGGTGGGGTGTGGTGGGATCGGGGGATGGTGGCTGCGCTGCGCGGGTTTCACCCTGCCGACCTGCCGGGGATGTACCGGCTGTGCCTCGTCACCGGCGACGCCGGGCGGGATGCGAGCGACCTGTACCGGAACCCGGACCTGCTCGGGCACCTGTACGCCGGGCCGTATCCGGTCGCGGACCCGGGGCTGACGTTCGTCGTCGTGGACGACGAGGGCGTCGCAGGCTACGTCGTCGCGACGGCGGACTCCGCCGCATTCGGGCGTTGGCTCGACGAGCGGTGGTGGCCGACGCTGCGTGCGCAGCACCCCCGCGTGCCCGACCCGGGCGACGGCACGCTCGACCACGTCCTGATCGACCGCCTGCACGACTGGTCAGCGGATCCCGAGCCGCAGCACGGACGATTCCCCGCGCACCTGCACATCGACCTCGCCCCGCGGTTGCAGGGTCAGGGCTGGGGTCGGCGCCTGATCGAGACGCTGAACGACGCACTGCGTGCGCGTGGCGTGCCGGGGCTGCACCTCGGCGTCGACGCGCGCAACACCGGCGCGATCGCGTTCTACGAGCACCTGGGCTTCACGACGTTCGCGACACACGACTGGGGTCGCACACTCGTCCTCCCGCTCTGACGCGGCAGCCGGGCTGACAGAGCAGGCCGAGCTGACGCCGCAGTCGGGCTGACAGAGCAGGCCGAGCTGACGCCGCAGTCGGGCTGACAGAGCAGGCCGCTCTGACGCGGCAGTCGGGCTCACGGAGCAGGCCAAGCTGACGCCGCAGTCGGGCTCACGGAGCCGGTCGGGCGATCGGCGGCCCGCGGTGCCGGCGGTCACGCAGCGGTGGGCGGACACGACGGTGGGCGGACACGACGGTGGGCGGACACGACGGTGGGCGGACACGACGAGGGGCGGCCGCGCAGGCGACCGCCCCTCGTCCGTGCGGGACGTCAGCTCGACGCGCCGCCGAGCAGGTCCTCGAACGACAGGTCGGAGAGCTGGTCGGCACTCGGCTTCTCGACGGTGATGCTCGAGTCGTTCCAGTCGGAGTACGTCGCCTCCGTCGAGATGCCGCCGATCGCCGTCGACATCTTCGCGGGACGCCCGTCGCCGTCGACCCAGAAGTCGTACACGAACTCAGCGGGCATCGACGGCAGAGCCGTCGGGTCCTCGCCACCGAGCGCCTCGGTCACCGCGGACGCTGCGGCGGAACCGTCGAGCGCGACCTTGTAGTGCGTCGCGGAGACCCCGCCGACGTCCTCCTGGCCGACCTTCTCGACGGACTTCACGGTGTCCTTGAACAGCGAGATGCTCTTCTCGGGGTTGCTGAGGTCCTCGATCGAACCGAGCGAGGCGCCCAGCGGGTTCGACGGGTCCGAGAGGTCGATGACCATGAACTTGCCGCCCGTGAGCTCGCCCATGTTCATGTAGTACGTGTTGTCGACGAGCACGATCGTCGAGTCGAAGCCCGACCCGGACATCGTCATCGACATCGCCGGGACGCCGTCGGTGATGACCACGGCGCCCTTGACGGTCGACGTGATGCCGGAACCCGACGTCGTCGTGGTCATGCGGTACGACGTGCCTTCCTGCATCGAGGATGCGAGGACCGTGTAGAAGGTGTCGGCGGTCAGGTCGCCCGACGGGGCGTCCTTCTCGTCGTCGGGGGCGCTCGTCGGCTTCTGGTCCGTGGCGCTCGTCGTGTCGCTCGACGACGTCGCGGGCGACGCCCCGTCGTCGGACGACCCGCAGCCCGCGAGCGTGAGAGCGAGGACGGCCGCGGCGCTGGCGCCGACGACCCGGGTGATGGCACGCATGCTGGTAACTCCCCTGGTGTGGTGGTGCGCCCATCGTGGCACGTCGCGGCGACACGGCCGGCGTCGTCCACAGGACGTCACCCGGGTGAGACGAGGACGGCCGGGCGCACCGCGGGGTGCGCCCGGCCGTCAGGTCGGGACGGATGACGTCAGAGGGTGACCTCGACGCGGACCGTCGAGCCGGCGGGCGCGTACGGCACGAGGTTGCCCTCGACGGGCGTGCCGTCGACGACGAGCCGGCCGCGCGAGCCGTCGGCGCCGGAGTTGGTCACCGCGATCTCGTACGTCGCGCCGCGCGCCACGCGCGTGACGGTGAACGACGGCACCTCGGGGCCGATCTGCGGGTCGACGACGAGCCCGTCGTAGTCGGGTCGCACGCCGAGCAGGTGCTGCGACACGGTGACGAAGTTCCACGCCGCGGTGCCGGTGAGCCACGAGTTCTTGGCCTCGCCGTGCCGCACGGCCTCCTTGCCCGCGATCATCTGCGCGTACACGTACGGCTCGAGCCGGTGCACGTCGGAGATGTCCTCGCGGTAGGCGGGCGTGATGCGCTTGTAGTAGTCGAACGCACGCGCCCCGCGACCGACGACGGTCTCGGCGATGATCACCCACGGGTTGTTGTGGCAGAAGATGCCGCCGTTCTCCTTGTACCCCGGCGGGTACGTGGAGACCTCGCCCATGTGCACCTGGTAGGTGGTGTACGCGGGGTACTGGAGCACCATGCCGTGCTCGGTCGCGAGCAGCTCGTTCACGGCGTCGAGCGCCTGGATCGCGGGCGCCTGCGTGTCGTCGGGCCCGGAGCCCACGCCGACGCCGGCCATGATCGCGAAGCCCTGCGGCTCGATCCAGATCTTGCCCTCGTCGTGCGCGTCCGTGCCGATCGGGTTGCCGTAGTAGTCGTACGCGCGCAGGAACCAGCGGCCGTCCCAGCCGTCGGTGAGCAGCGCCTGACGCATCTCGCCGACGAGCCCGCGCGCCCGCTCGGCGACGTCGGCGAGCCCACGGCGCTCGGCGAGCTCGGCGTACTGCTCGCCGTACAGGACGAACTGCGCGGCGATGAACGTCGACTCGGCGACGCCGCCCTCCTGGTTCTCGGTCGTCTGGAACGACTCGCCCGGCGTGGTCGAGAAGCAGTTGAGGTTGAGGCAGTCGTTCCAGTCCGCGCGGCCGATGAGCGGCAGGCCGTGCGGGCCGCGGTGCGTGACCGTGAACTCGAACGAGCGCGTCAGGTGCTCGAACAGCGGGACCTCGGAGCCGGGCTCGTTGTCGAACGGCACGGGCTCGTCGAGGATCGAGAAGTCGCCCGTCTCCTTGACGTACGCGGCCGTGCCGGCGATGAGCCACAGCGGGTCGTCGTTGAAGCCCGAGCCGATGTCGTTGTTCCCGCGCTTCGTCAGCGGCTGGTACTGGTGGTACGCGGAGCCGTCGCGGAACTGCGTCGATGCGATGTCGATGATCCGCTCGCGCGCCCGCTCGGGGATGAGGTGCACGAAGCCGAGCAGGTCCTGGTTGGAGTCGCGGAAGCCCATCCCGCGGCCGATGCCGGTCTCGAAGAACGACGCCGAGCGCGACATGTTGAACGTGACCATGCACTGGTACTGGTTCCAGATGTTGACCATCCGGTCCAGCTTCTCGTCGGTCGACGAGACCGAGTACGTGGACAGCAGGCGCGTCCAGTACTCCTGCAGCGCGACGAGCGCGGCGTCGGCCTGCGCGGCGGTCGCGAACCGGCCGAGGAGCGCGTGCGCGCGGTCCTTGTTGACGACCTGGTGCTCGGGGTCGGCCCACTTCTCGTCGTCCGGGTTCTCGACGTAGCCGAGCACGTAGACGAGGTCGCGCGTCTCGCCCGGCGCGAGCGAGACGGACACCGAGTGCGAGCCGATCGGGTACCAGCCCGACGCGACGGAGTTCGCGGACTCGCCCGCGAACGGCACGGCGGCCTCGCCGAGCGAGTTGTACGCACCGACGAACGTGTCGCGGTCCGTGTCGAACCCGTCGGCGGGCGTGTTGACGCCGAACACGGCGTAGTGGTCGCGGCGCTCGCGGTACTCGGTGCGGTGGTAGATCGCCGAGCCGTGCGGACCGTCCTGCTCGATCTCGACCTCGCCGATCGAGAGGTTGCGCTGGTAGTTCGTCTGGTCGTCCTGCGCGTTCCACAGGCAGAACTCGACGAACGAGAACAGCGTCAGCGTCTTGTACGAGTCGGACGTGTTCGTGACGGTGACCTTCTGCACCTCGGCGGTCTCACCGACGGGCACGAAGAACAGCGTCTCGACGCGCACGCCGTTGCGCTCGCCCGTGATGCGCGAGTAGCCGAGGCCGTGGCGCGCCTCGAAGTGGTCGAGGTCCGCCTTGACCGGCAGCCACGACGGCGTCCACACGTCCCCGCCGTCGTTGACGTACAGGTAGCGGCCGCCCTCGTCGGCGGGGATGTTGTTGTAGCGGTACCGCGTCAGGCGCCGCATCTTGGCGTCGCGGTAGAACGAGTACCCGCCTGCCTGGTGCGACAGGAGCGAGAAGAACTGCTCCGAGCCCAGGTAGTTGATCCACGGGTACGGGGTGTGCGGCGTCGTGATGACGTACTCGCGTGCCTCGTCGTCGAAGTGCCCGTAGCGCATGGATGGCCTCTCGCGGTGCTCGGTGCCGTGCGGCTGGGTCCCGACGAGCGCGGCGCTGCCCTGCGCACGTTCGTCGTACGACCCCTGGTGATGGGGGTGACCAGTCCCGGAAGCGGGTCCTGATCGATGAGAGAGCGCTCCCACGCGCCTCACGAGACAGGACTATAGCGGGGCGTGAACCTCACGAGAACCAGGGACGGCGAGCGTCGTGCACCCGGCGTGCGCGCACAGGCCGGTCGACCGTGGCCGCGCGTCCGGCTCGGGCACTACCGTGGGCGCGTGCTGCTCTCCGACCGTGACATCAGGGCCGAGCTCGAGTCGGGCCGCGTGGCCCTCGACCCGTACGACCCGGCGATGATCCAGCCGTCGAGCATCGACGTGCGCCTCGACCGGTTCTTCCGGCTGTTCGACAACCACAAGTACCCGTACATCGACCCGGCGGCCGAGCAGCCGGACCTCACGCGGCTCGTCGAGGTCCCGGCGGGCGAGACGTTCGTGCTGCACCCCGGTGAGTTCGTGCTGGGCTCGACGTTCGAGCAGGTCACACTGCCCGACGACGTCGCGGCGCGGCTCGAGGGCAAGTCGTCGCTCGGGCGGCTCGGGCTGCTCACGCACTCGACCGCGGGGTTCGTCGACCCGGGGTTCAGCGGCCACGTGACGCTCGAGCTGTCGAACGTCGCGACGCTGCCGATCGTGCTGTACCCCGGCATGAAGATCGGCCAGCTCTGCTTCTTCCGGCTGTCGTCGGCGGCGGAGCACCCGTACGGCTCGCAGCGCTACGGCTCGCGCTACCAGGGGCAGCGCGGCCCGACGGCGTCGCGCTCGTGGCAGAGCTTCCACCGCACGGAGGTCTGAGCCCGTGGCGCGCGACCTGCCCCGGCTGGACGCGGCCGACGAGGGGCTGCGTCGTCGTCACCTGCTCGCGCTGCCGGACGGTGTCGAGCCCGACGAGGTCGAGGTGCTGGCCGCGAGCCGGTTCCTCAACGCGCGCTGGGACGACGAGGGCGGCGACACCCCGACGCAGCGCGCGCGCCCGCTGACCGCGGCGCTGGGGATCCGCGTCGGCGGCGGTCGGCCCGTCGCGCGGGTCCTGCGGCTCAACCGGCACTCGTCGCTGTCGGGCCCGTACGCGGTGACGCCCGACGACGCGGCCGCGCTGGGCCTGCCGGCGACCACGACGACCGCGTTCGACGTCACGTGCCCGCGCGACCGCGGTGCCAAGCCGTATCCCGGCGGCGACCGGCACGGGCTCAAGCGCGCGTTCCCCGACGCGTACCCGAACCGCGAGGAGGAGCGCGTGCTGCTGTGGCTCGTCGCGGCCGCGCGGCGGCTCGGCGGGGCCGTGCGCACGGGTGAGCGGGGCGTGGTGCTGCAGCCCGACATGGAGAGCGCGATCGACCTGACGGTCTTCAGCCCGCGGTGGGTCGAGCCCGCGCAGGCGCTCGCGGTCGTGCAGCGGGAGCACGCGCGCGCCCGGTTGTCCGTCCCGACGAGCGAGTGGTCGGGTCCGATGACGGGCGCCGGGCGGCACGAGCGGCACGTGGTCCCCGGCATGCCCGAGCCGGGCGGGTCGGGTCTGCGCGACGCGCTCCTCGAGCACGGCGTCCTGGACCCCGACGAGCGTCGTCGGCTCGCCATGGAGGCGGCCGCGTTCGACGAGCTCATGCTCGCCGCGCCGCCCGCGGCGGAGTCGTACGGCGTGCTCGTCGAGCTCGGGGTGGACGGCATGGTCGTCGTCGAGGCCGCCGAGGAGACCGAGCTGCCACCGCTCCTGCAGGGTCTGCCGTGGACGCAGGGCGGCGTGGTCGCGTACCGCGTGCGGTGGGAGCCGATGCTCGTCGAGGAGCTCGAGCTCGAGCGGCCGTCGTTCGAGCACCGGGTCGCGCGCACGCGGTCGGCGCCCGTGGTCCAGTCGATCGCGCGGGCGCTGCACGCCGCGGTGGGCGGGGAGATCGCCGACGAGGCGGACTTCCTCGTCGACCCGGCCGACCTGTGAGCGTCACCCGTCCGGGTGCGAGGTTCGTCACCTCGCGCGCGTAGTTCGTCGGGTCTGTGCCGACCCGTCCCGTTCGCGTGTCCGCATCGTGGATCCGGTGACCAGAACCTGGACGCCTGACCGATACGGTGGTCGCACCCGACGACAGGATGAACCCGTGAGCCAGCCGAGCACCCCGCGCGCGACCGCGCCCGGGTCTGCCGTGGGCGGCCGCACGGTGCAGCGCGTCCCGCTGGTCGTCATGTCGCGATGTCGGTGCTGTCGCTCCTGAGCGACCGGGCCGGTCCCCGACCGGCGCTCCGAACGGCACCCCGGACGGCCGAGCCGCACGCGGCGGCCGACACCCCCGAGGGCCCCGCGCCCTGCTCCACCCATCCCCCGCCCGCGCCAGGACCACCGACGTCCTGACGGCCCCGAGGAGACAGCCATGTCCCGCTGGAGAACCGCACTCGCGCTCGTCGTTCCCGCAGCCCTGCTGCTGACGGCCTGCACGTCCGAGCAGAACACCGCCGCACCGTCGGCCACCCCCACCGCAGCGCAGACGAGCGCCGCGCCCGCACCCGACGTCGAGATCCCCGCCGCCGTGGCGCAGCCGCTCGACGTCGCGCTCGTCACGCGCATCACGACGGGCTCCTGGTACGAGACGTACGCGCGCGGCGTGCAGTCGCAGGTCGAGGCGCTCGGCGGGACGCTGCAGGTGTACGACTCCAGCAACGACCTCGCGAAGATGGCGTCCAACGTCGACACGGCCGTGAACGCGGGCGTCGACGTGCTGCTCGTCAACAACGGCACCGCCGAGGCGCTCGACGGCCCCGTGCAGAAGGCGCTCGACGCGGGCATCACGGTCGTCACGTACGACTCGGACCTCACGCTCGACGGCATCACCGCCATCAACCAGGACGACGACGCGCTCGCGGGCAACGGCCTCGCGGCCATCAAGGCGGACCACCCGGACGGCGCCAAGATCGTCGTGCTGTCCGTCGCGGGCTATCCGCCGCTGGACCGTCGCCTCACGGTCGTCGACCAGTTCCTCGCGGACAACCCGACCTTCACCAAGGTCACGACCGCGGGCGTCGTGTCCGGCAACGCCGCGCTCGACACGCAGGCGCAGGTCGACGCGCTGCTCAAGCAGTACCCGAACCCGGGCGACATCGACGTGATCTGGTCGCACTGGAACGAGTTCACGCGCGGCGCGTTCGCGGCGCTCAAGGCCGCGGGCCGCACGGACATCCAGGTGTACTCGGTCGACCTGACCGACCAGGAGCTGCCGTTCTTCTGGGACCAGGGCGTGGACTTCGTCGCCGCGTCCGCGACGAACCCGGCGACCGTCGGGCAGTGGCAGACGCGCCTCGCGTACCAGAAGGTCGCGGGCGAGGACCCGGGCGCCGCCGTCGAGGTCACCCCCGCGCTCGTGCGCTCGAGCGACCTGCCCGACACCGCGATCGAGTTCTCGGCGCTCGCCGACGCCGTGCCCGCGTGGTCGCAGGCCGACCACGAGTGGCCCGAGTGGATCGCGGCGCTCGAGGCGAAGAACGCCTGAGGTCGCACGCCCTGACATGACCCTCGACCTCGTCGGCATCACGCACGACTACGGTGACGGACCCGTCCTGCACGACGTGTCCCTCACGGTCGTCGGCGGGCACGTGCACGCGCTGCTCGGCATGAACGGTGCCGGCAAGAGCACGCTCGTGCACGTCGCGACCGGCCTGATCGCGCCCACGCGCGGCCAGGTCGTCGTCGACGGGGAGCAGGTCACGCTCGACGGTCCCGGCGCCGCCACGCGCGCCGGGATCGTCCTGCTCGCGCAGGAGGTCGACCGTGCGCTCGTGCCCGACCTCACGGTGCACGAGAACCTCACGGTCGGTCTCCTGCGCGACGCGGGCGCGCGGCTGTTCCGGCCGCGGCGCAACCGGGCGGCGGCGCGCGAGCTGCTCGCACGGTACGACGTCGAGCTCGACGTCGACCGGCGGGTCGCGGACCTCACGCTCTACGAGAAGCAGGTGCTCTCGCTCGTGCGGGCGGTCGCGGGGCGGGCGCGGTACGTCGTGCTCGACGAGCCGACCGCGTCGTTCGACGCCGTCGAGACGCAGCGGTTCTACCGGATCGTGCGGGCCATGCAGGCCGACGGCATCGGGATCGTGTTCATCTCGCACCGGCTCGCCGAGGTGTTCGAGCTCGCGGACACCGTCACGGTCCTGCGCGACGGGCGGACCGTCCTGTCGGCGCCCGCCGCCGAGACCGAGCCCGACGCGGTCGTCGAGGCCATGACCGGAGAGCGGACGGTCGCGGTGCGGCGGTCCGCGCGGCAGCGTCCCGACGAGCGTGCCCGTCCCGACGAGCGCGCGGTCGGGCCGTCCGACGAGCCCGCCGACGCACCCGTGCTCGAGGCCGTCGGCCTGCGCGTGGGGCGCCACGGCACGCGCGTCGACCTGCGCGTCGCGCGCGGTGAGGTCGTCGCCGTGTTCGGGCTGCTCGGTGCGGGCAAGTCGTCGCTCGCGGAACGCCTGTTCGGGCTGCACGGCCCGTACCGGGCGCGCCTCGACGGACGGGACCGACGGATCGGGTCGCCGTCGGCCGCCGCCGCGGCCGGCCTCGCGCTCGTGCCCGAGGAGCGTCGCCGCGACGGGCTGTGGCTCGACGAGACCGTCCTGACGCACCTGTCCCTGGGCCGCCGCGGGCTCGTCCGCCGACGCGCCGAGGTCGCCGCCGCGACCACGCTCGTCGCCGAGTACGACGTGCAGCCCGCGTCCGTCCGGCCGCTCGTGCGCCGCCTGTCGGGCGGCAACCAGCAGAAGGTCTCCGTCGCCAAGTGGGCCGGCGAGCGCCGACTGCTCGTGCTCGACGAACCCATGAAGGGCGTCGACGTCTCCGCGAAGGAAGCGATCTTCCGCGCCGTGGAACGCGCCGCGGACGCGGGCGCCGGCGTGCTCTACCTGACCGCCGAGCCCGACGACGCGCTGCGGATCGCCGACCGCGTCGTCGTGCTCACCCGGGCCGGGGTCGTCGCGGACCTGCCCGCCGCCGACGCCCAGCCCCTCGACCTCATGCTCGCCGTGGAGACCGACGCCCGATGACCACCACCGCCGACGTCACCGTCGCCCCCGCCCTCGTCCCCCTGCGCAGCCGCCGCGCCGAGCTCGTGCGGCGCTACGCCGCGCTCGGGGTCATCGTGCTGCTCGTCGTGTTCTTCGCGGTCGTCAACGACAACTTCCTGACGTTCAAGAACTTCACCGACATCCTGCGGTCGGTGTCCGTCTCGGCGTTCCTCGCGCTCGGCGTGACGTTCTCGCTCGTCGTCGACGGCTTCGACGTGTCCATCGGCTCCGTCGCGTCGCTCGCGACGATCGGCGCGGCAGCCGCGATGGTCTACCACCAGCAGGAGCTGTTCGTCGCGCTCCTCGTGCCGCTCGCGCTCGGCGCGGTCGTCGGGCTGGTCAACGCCGCGCTCGTCGTGAAGCTCCACCTGCCGGACCTGCTCGCGACGCTCGCGATGCTGTTCGTCGTCAACGGCGTGCAGCTCACGTACACGAGCGGGTACTCGATCTACCCCGGCGTGCAGACCCCGAACGGGCCCGCACCGGGCATCGTCATCCCGTCGTTCCTGTACATCGGGCAGGGCTCGCTGCTCGGCATCCCGTTCGCCGCCGTGCTGCTGCTCGTCGTCGTGCTCGTCGCGCACCTGTTCCTCACGCGCACCACGCTGGGCCGGCACATGTACATGGTCGGCGGGAACGTCGAGGCCGCGCGGCACTTCGGGCTGCCCGTCGGGCGGCTCAAGACGCTCGCGTACGTGCTGTCGGGGCTGCTCGCCGCGGTCGGCGGCGTCGTGCTCACCGCGCGCATCGGCTCCGGGCAGGTGTCCGCCGGCGCGCCCATGCTCATGGACGCCGTCGCTGCCGCCTACGTCGGCTACGCGATCTTCGGCCAGAAGCGGCCGAGCGTCGTCGGCACCCTGCTCGGTGCGCTGCTCATCGGGATCCTGCTCAACGGGCTGACCATGATGAGCGTGCCGTACTACGCGCAGGACATCGTCAAGGGCGGCGTGTTCGTCGTCGCGCTCGCCTTCGCCTTCTGGCGACGCAAGGAGGTCTGACATGGCGCTCGAGGTCCCCGACCACGCGCACGGGTTCACGTTCCTGGGCCACAGCGACCAGGGCGGTCGGCCCGACGGCTGCCAGGTCATGGTCGCCGACGGGTACGCGTACGTCGCGCACGCCTTCTCCGGCGGGTTCTCGGTCATCGACGTGCGGGACCCGCGCGCGCCGCAGACCGTCGGTTTCGTCGCCGCGCCGCCCGGCACGTGGAGCGTGCACCTGCAGGCGGCCGACGGTCTCCTGCTCGTCGTGAACGCGAAGGACCTGTTCGCGGACACCGAGTTCCAGGTCGAGACCGACTACTACCGGCGGTCCGTCGGGCAGCCCGCTCTGCGCGCCGAGCGCGGGTACGCGGCGGGGCTGCGGGTGTTCGACATCTCGACGCCCGGGCAGCCGCGCGAGATCGCGTTCCTGCCCGTCGAGGGCGTGGGCCTGCACCGGCTCTGGTACACCGGCGGGCGGTGGGCGTACGCGTCCGCGCTGCTCGACGGCTTCACCGACTACATCCTGCTGACCATCGACCTCGCCGACCCCGCGCGGCCGCAGCCCGTCGGGCGCTGGTGGCTGCCCGGCATGCACGAGGCCGGCGGCGAGACGCCGACCTGGGACACGAGCCGCTGGCGCTACGGGCTGCACCACGCGATCGTCGACGGCGACACCGCGTACGCGGCCTGGCGCGACGGCGGGCTCACGATCCTCGACGTCGCCGACCGCGCCGCGCCGCGCCTCGTCGCCGTCCGCAACTGGTCCGACCCGTTCGGCGGCGGCACGCACACCGCGCTCCCGCTGCCCGGGCGGGACCTGCTGCTCGTCGCCGACGAGGCCATCGCCGACGACGGCGCCGACGGCGACAAGCGCACCTGGGTGTTCGACGTGCGCCGCCCCGACAACCCGTGGCCCGTCTCGACGTTCCCGCAGCCCGCCGACGAGGACTACCTCGCCAAGGGCGGGCACTTCGGGCCGCACAACCTGCACGAGAACCGGCCCGGCTCGTTCGTCTCCGAGACGCTCGTGTTCGCGACCTACCAGAACGCCGGCCTGCGCGCGTACGACCTCACCGACCCGTACCGGCCGCAGGAGGTCGCCTGGTGGGTGCCGCCCGCTCCCGCCCGCATGGTCGACACCCGACCCGGTCGGCCGCGCGTCATCCAGAGCTTCGACGTGTTCGTGGACGCCGACGCGCGCGCGTACGTCACCGACTACAACGCGGGGCTGTACATCCTGCAGTACGACGAGGCCGCGCGATGAGCGCCGCGCTGCCCTCCGGACCCGTCGCGGGGGGCGGGGTCGTCGTGCTCGACGAGCTCGCCGCGATCCTGTCGGCCGGCGCGCTCGTCGTCGACCCCGCCGCGGTGCTCGCGCGGTCGCGCGACGAGGCCGCGGTGCCGCCCGCCGACGGGCCCGGGGCGCTCGCGCTCGTGCGCGCCCGCGACGTCGCCGACGTGTCCGCCACGCTGCGCGTCGCGCACGCGCACGGGGTGCCCGTCGTGCCGCAGGGCGCCCTGTCCGGGCTCGCGGGGGCTGCCGACGCCGTGCCCGGCTGCCTGCTGCTCGACCTGTCCGGCATGGACCGCGTGCTGCGCATCGACCCCGTCGACCAGGTCGCGGTCGTCGAGCCCGGCGTGCTCGTCGCCGACCTGCAGGCCGCTGCCGCCGCCGCGGGGCTGTTCTACCCGCCGGACCCGGCCTCCGCCGCGCGCGCGACCGTCGGCGGGACGATCGCCACCAACGCCGGCGGGATGCGGTGCGTGAAGTACGGCGTCACGCGCGACTTCGTGCGCTCGCTGCAGGTCGTGCTCGCCGACGGCACCGTGATCGACACGCGCGCCGCGACCGTCAAGGCCGTCGCGGGGTACGACCTCACCGGTCTCGTCGTCGGGTCCGAGGGGACCCTCGCCGTCGTCACGCAGGCCACGCTCGGCCTCCTGCCCGCACCCGGCCCGTCGCGCGGCGTGTCCGCCGCGTTCGGCTCCGTGAGCGACGCGCTCGCCGCTGCCGACGCCATCGTGTCCGGCGAGCACGGGCCCTCGACGCTCGAGCTGCTCGACGGCGTCGTCGCCGGGGCCGTCGCGCGGTACGCCCCGTCCGCCGGGGTGCCGTCGGACGCCGGCGCGTGGCTGCTCGCCGTGACCGACGAGCGTGGCGACGCGGGCCCGACGCTCGACGCCTACGCCGCCGCGATGCGGTCCGCCGGAGCGCTGCAGGTCGACATCGGGTCCTCGCCCGAGGCGCTCGACGGGCTGCTCGCCGCGCGGCGGGCCTTCCAGCCCGCGATGCGGGCGCTGCGCGGCGGGTCGCTCAACGGCGACGTGTCCGTCCCGCGCTCGCAGCTCGGTGCGCTCATCACGCGGCTCGGGGAGATCGCCGAGCGGCACGGCGTGCTCGTCGCGACCGGCGGGCACGTGGGTGACGGCAACCTGCACCCCGTCGTCGCGTTCGACCCCGACGACCCCGCGCAGACGACCGCCGCGCGCGCCGCGATGCACGACGTGCTGCTCCTGGCCCGCTCGCTGGGCGGGACCGTCACGGGTGAGCACGGCATCGGCGTCGAGAAGCTCGAGGCCCTCGACACCGAGCTCGGCCCCGAGGTCCGCGCCCTCCAGCGCGCCATCAAGTCGGCCTTCGACCCGCGCGCCATCCTCAACCCCGGCAAAAAACTCTGACCCACCCACCCCTCACCCACCCACCCCTCACCCACCCACCCCACCCCTCACCCCACCCACCCCACCCCTCACCCCACCCACCCGCCGCCCGTGAGTTCGTTGAAGATGTGTGAGTTCGTCGGCGATCGGCAACGAACTCACACATCTCTGACGAACTCACGGCGGTGGGCGGGGGTCAGGGGGCTCGGCGCCGGTGGTGCAGGGGTGGGTGGTGGTGCGGGGGTGGGTGGTGGTGCGGGGGTGGGTGGTGGTGCGGGGGTGGGTGGTGGTGCGGGGGTGGGTGGTGGTGCGGGGTGTGGGTGGCGGCCCGCGGGATCGCGGCGCGGATGGCGAGGTAGTGCGCGGTGGCCGGCGCCCGCCTACCCGTCGTGGGTTCGTGGGAAGTGTGTGAGTTCGTCGGCTATGGGCAACGAACTCACACATCTGTGACGAACTCACGGCGGTGGGCGGGGGGCAGGGGGCTCGGCGCCGGTGGTGCAGGGGTGGGCGGTGGTGAAGGGGCGGGTAGTGGTGCGGGGGCGGGTGGTGGTCAGGGGTGTGGGTGGCGGCCCGCGGGATCGCCGCGCGAGCGGCATGGCCGTGGCGGTGGCCTCCGCCCGCCTACCGGTCGTGAGTTCGTCGGGAGTGTGTGAGTTCGTCGGCTGCAGTTGACGAACTTGCACATTGCCGACGAAGTCGCGGGGCTTGATGCGTGTGCTGCGCTCGTCGGCGCGGCGGTCCCGCCCGTCGCCTGCATTCTGGACGCTGGCTATGAGGTCGTCGGGAATGTGTGCGTTCGTTGCCGGTGGTCGACGAACTCATACATCTGCGACTAACTGGCGGGGTCGGGCGGAGCCCGCCGGGGGTCAGGGGGTGGGGAGGCGGGCCGCCAGGAGGAGGGCGATGTCGGTGACCTCCGGGACGCCGACGCGGGGGGCGCCTGCACCGGGGGGTGGCGTGGCGCCAGGCGGTGTGACGCCGGGTGAGGTGGCGTCCTGGGGGGCGGTGGTGCCGGGTGAGGTGGCGTCCTGGGGGGCGGTGGCGTCCCGGGCGGTGGCGGCGGCGACGCCGTCGGAGAGCATGACGGTGCAGTAGGGGCACGCGGTGGCGATGACGTCGGCGCCGGTCGCGATGGCCTCCTCGGCGCGTGCGGTGGAGATGCGCGTGCCGATGGACTCCTCCATCCAGACGCGGGCGCCCCCGGCGCCGCAGCAGAACGAGTCGGCGCCCGAGCGCGGCATCTCGGTGAGCTGCAGTCCGGGGATCGCGCCCAGGAGCTCGCGCGGCGGTGAGTACACCTGGTTGTGCCGGCCCAGGTAGCAGGGGTCGTGGTAGGTGACGGTCCGTGAGTCGTCGGCGGGCAGGAGCTCCAGGCGGCCGTCGCCGACGAGCCGGTCGAGCAGCACGGTGTGGTGCACGACCTCGTACCGGCCGCCGAGCTGCGGGTACTCGCGGCTGATCGTGTTGAAGCAGTGCGCGCAGGTCACGACGATGCGCTGCGCCCCGACCTCGTTCAGCGTCTCGACGTTCTGTGCGGCGAGCATCTGGTAGAGCAGCTCGTTGCCGGCGCGCCGCGCGGGGTCGCCGGTGCAGGTCTCGCCGTCGCCGAGCACGGCGAACGAGACGCCCGCGGCGTGCAGGAGCTCGGCGACGGCCCTCGTGGTGCGCTTCGCGCGGTCCTCGTAGGCGCCGGCGCAGCCGACCCAGAACAGGTAGTCGACGTCCGCGGCGGACTCGACGTCGGTGCCGACGACGGGGATCTCGAAGTCGAGGCCCTTCGCCCAGTCGAGGCGGGCGCGGGCGGGCAGCCCCCAGGGGTTGCCCTGCCGCTCGAGCTTGGTGAACGTGCCGCCGAGCTCCTTGGGGAACGCGGACTCCATGAGCACCTGGTAGCGGCGCAGGTCGACGATCGCGTCGACGTGCTCGATGTCGACGGGGCACTGCTGCACGCACGCACCGCACGTGGTGCACGCCCACAGCGCGTCGGGGTCGATGACGCCGGTGCCGATGAGGTCCAGCCCGGTGTGGGACTCCTCGGCCGGCGCGCGCAGGTACGGCGCGGTCGCGGCGGCGTGGTCGCGCAGCGCGAGGGTCACGAGCTTGGGGGACAGCGGCTTGCCCGTGGCCCACGCGGGGCACTGGTCCTGGCAGCGGCCGCACTCGGTGCACGTCGAGAAGTCCAGCAGCCCCTTCCACGTGAACTCCTCGATCGCGCCGACGCCGAGCCGCGCGTCGTCGGGCAGGTCCTCGAGCGCGGCGAGGTCGACGGGTGTGCCGTCGGGGAGCGTCAGCGGCTGCAGCGGCCCGAGCGCGGGCGCGCCGTCGGGCTCGCGGCGCGCGTACACGTTGACGACCGCGAGGAACCGGTGCCACGCGACGCCCATGGTCGGCTGCAGCCCGACGACGAGCAGCCACGACATCGACACGACGATCTTCACGGTCGCGGCGCCGACGACCGCGGCCTCGAGCGTGCTCGTCGTCGCACCCGCGAACGCGTCGCCGAGCCACGCGGTGAGCGGGAAGTGCACCCACGTCGCAGTGCCCTCGCCCGCGTGCGACTGCAGCGCGTGCTCGAGCCCGCGCAGCACGATCACGGCCACGACGACCGCCGCGACGGTCGCCTCGACGTAGTACGCCTGCCAGTGCGTCGAGCCGAAGAACCGCGACCTGCGCTGCACGTCGGTCGGCTGCGTGGCGCGCGGCGTGCGGCGCACCCGGACGACGAACATCGCGACGATCCCGACGAGCGAGGTCCACGCGAGCAGCTCGACCGCCCACTCGAGCGGCACGAGGTGCCCGAGCAGCGGCAGCTGCGCGCTCGGCGAGACGACCTGCAGGTAACCGGTCGCGAGCGTCACGAACAGCACGGGGAAGGAGAGCATCACGACCCAGTGCGCGTGCCGCACGAGGGGCCGGTGCGCGAACCGGCCGTGACCGAGGACCTCGCGCGCGAGGGTCGCCAGTCGCGTCCCGACGGGTCGCAGCCGACCGGGTGCGGCGCGGCCCACGCGCACCGTGCGCACGATCGTCGTCGCCCCCCGGACGAACGCGCCCACCCCCGCGACGGTCGTCGCGAGGACCACCACCAGGCACACCCACTGCAGCGCTGTCACGGCGCACAACCTACCCAGACCCGGCGCCGTGCACGTCCCTGGCTCGTCACCGGTCCGCCAGCGACGAGATGAGCTCGACGCGCGAGCGCACCCCGAGCTTGCGGTACACGGTCGTCAGGCGCGACTCGACGGCGCGCACGGACAGGAACAGCCGGGCGGCCACGTCCCGGTTGCGCAGCCCTGTCCCGACGAGCTCGACCACCTCGCGCTCCGCATCGGTGAGCACGGCGAGCCGGTCCCTGCCCGCACCTGCGCGGCCCCGCCCGGGACCGCGGGTGGCCGGGACCAGGTCGTCCGCCCACCACGGCAGCCCGATGCGCCGGTACGTGGCCGCCGCCAGCGCCGTGACCTCGGCGGCGCGCTCGTCGTGCCCCAGGGCACCCAGCCGCGCGGCGAACGAGGACAGGGTCCGCGCGAGCTCGTACCCGTTGTCCTGCGGATGGAACGCCGCGACCGCACGCTCGAACGCCGCGACCGCATCGTCGCCCTCCGCGAGCAGCGCGCGGCAGCGGGCGATCGCGAGCGTGCCCCACCGGGAGGGAGCGGCCGTGCAGCGGCGCACCAGGTCGTCGCCGATCGTCAGGGCCGCGGACCGGTCACCGGACCGGACGAGCGCCTCGACGAGGTCGGCGTCGCACCGGTAGAGGTGCGGCCCCGGCAGGCCCGCCGACACCAGCCGGCACCGCATGAGCGTGCGGGTCGCGTCGGACAGGTCGCCCGCGTGCAGCGCCCGCGCACCGAGGTACGCGTCGACGCGCGCCGAGATCGCCGGGTTGCGGCGCCCCTGCGAGACGTCGAGGAGCTCCTCCTCGTGCCGGTGGGCGAGGTCGCTGCGACCCGTCTCGTGGAAGTACCACAGCGCGTGCCACAGCCGGTAGGGCCGGTGCGCCTCGGGCAGGTCGTCGTGCTCGACGACCGTCGCGATCGTCGCGAGCGCCGACCGCAGGTCACCGGCGAGACGGTCGTTCTCGGCGTCGTACAGGCGCGTCGTCAGGGCCCAGAGCGGGTCGAGGACGGTGGGCGACGCGAGCAGCGCACGGAACAGGCTGCGGGCGTCGTCGTACCGCTCGGCGTACGTCAGCGCGCGGGCCCGGGTCATGAGCGCGGTCGTCGCGGACGTCGTGGCGGCGACCTCCGTGCCGACCTGCGCGACGACGCTCCTGCTGCTCGCCGGCACCCGTGCGCTCGACATGGCGTCCAGCAGGATCCGCGCGCTGCTCGCGACCGTGCGCGCGGGTTCGTGCACGACGCCGAGCAGCGGGCCGGTGCGCTCGAGGTGCTCCGCGGCCGCGGTGAGCTCCCAGCGCTCGGCGCTGTACGTGGCGAGCAGCGCGCGCAGCAGGACGGCCTCGTCGGGGGCGGACGCGCCGTACAGGTCCAGCGCGCGTTCCGCGAGCGCCGTCAGGAGCGTCTGCGACGCGACGTACTCGATGCGTACCCGCAGGCTCGCGACGACGAGCTGCTGGTGCGGCGTCAGGTCCTCGACGCCCTGGGCGATGTCGACGTACCTGCTCGCCACCGCGAGCGCGCCGCGGTAGAAGTACTCGGCGGCGACGACGAGCAGGTGGTCGGCCGCCGCCGTGTCGGGTCGGCTCAGCAGCAACGAGCGTTCGACGAACTCGAACGCCACGTCGGGGGCCCCCTCGGCGAGCAGCGCCGTCGCGGCGCGCCGCAGGTCCGCCGCGGTGCGGGGGCCCGGGTCGACGAAGCTCGAGTGCCACTCGACCGAGCACGGGTCCTGCGCGCGCAGCGCCGCGGCGCGATGGTGCTCGCGGCGACGTCGGGCGCCCGTCGCGTAGTACACCGCGGAGCGCACGGGGGCGTCGGCGACACGCAGCCACTCGCCGTCGCGCACCACCCAGCCCGCCGTGACGAGCTCGTCCACGACGTCGGCGGACTCGTCGGTCCCGACGTCGCGCGCACGGGTCCGCGGGGCCAGGGCCAGGAGCTCGACGACGGCGGCCTGCGCGGGTGGCAGCACGGCACGGTGGTCGACGACGGGCACGCTGCGCTCGTGGCGCAGCGGCAGCTCGAGCGGCGCCCGGCCCGCGGCCTGGGCGGACGTCAGTCCGGCGAGCAGGCTCACGGCCTGCGCGGGGGACCCGGCGCTGCGGTCCGCGACGACGTCAAGCACCGCGGGGTGGTGCGGTCGTGCGGCGAGGTGCGCGACGAGCGCCCTGGCCCGTCGGCGGTCGAGCGGCGCGAGATCGACCACCTCCAGCCCGTCGAGCGGTGCGGGCACGGTCGCGACGAGCAGCACGAGCCGCAGACCCGTGCCGGCGAGCCGACGGGCGAGGAACCCGACGACGGCGAGCGACTGCTGGTCGAGCAGGTCGGCGTCGTCGACGAGGAGCAGGTGCGGACCGGCGTCGTGCTCGTGCAGCATCGCGAGGATCCGGTGCGCGACCGTCGTGACGTCGGCGTCGCCCGACGCCCCGATCGTCAGCGCGAGCCGTCGCCACCGGTCGTCGCCGACCGCGTGCAGCAGCGACGAGATGCCCGCGAACGGCCACGACGACTCCGCCGGCGCCACGCCGACCGCGAGCGCTCCCGGGAGCCGGTCGACGGCCGAGCGCGCGAACGTGGAGCGCCCCGAGCCCGGCGCTCCCCGGACGACGACGGCCCCGTCGGGGCCGTCGAGCCGACGGCGGACGTGTGCCAGCTCCGGCTCGCGCACGAACATGGCAGTCCTCCCCCTGACCGCGGACGCCCCCACCCTAGGGGGTCGCGGCGACCGGCGGGAGACCCCGCGGGGACGTCCCGGGCCGCGGCTCACACGGGCGCGGGGACCGCGGCGCGCGTGGCAGCCCGCGCCGCGTTGCGCATGAGCAGCCCCAGCATGACGGGACCGATGCCGCCGGGAACGGGCAGGATCGCGCCGGCGACCCGAGCGGCGTCGGCCGTGTCGACGCCGCCGCGCAGCACGGGTACGACGGTGCCGTCGTCGCGTGTCGTGGTCCCGACGAGCACGGGGTTGAAGTCGACGACCGTCGCACCGGGCTTGACCCAGTCGGCGGTGACGACCTCCGGACGCTCCAGGCTCACGATCAGCACGTCCGCGGCGGAGGCGAGCGTGCGCGCGTCGGGGTGGTCGATCGGGACGAGCGACAGCGGTGCGTCGAGCGGCAGGAGCGCGGGGGCGGCGACGCGCGCGACCATGTTCGCCACGGGGTTGCTCGCCATGAGCTGTTCCTCGGTGAGCAGGACGATGGCGCGGCCCTCGAGCGGGAGGCCCGCGTCGGCGAGGGCCAGGAGCACGGCCTCGCCGACGAGCGGCAGGAGCGCGCGCTCGTCGCGCACGTTGGACGGCACGAGCCCCGCGGAGTGCTGCGGGTGCAGGCCCTCGAGCTCCTTGTCCGGCTCGATCGCCGCGAGGACCTCACGGACCTCGAACCCGTCGGGCAGCGGCATGAGGACCATGATCCCGTGGACCTGCGGGTCGGCGTTCGCGAGGTCGACGGCCGCGAGCAGGTCCGCCGCGGTGCTGCCGGCGGGCAGCGTCACGTCGTGGCACTCGATGCCGTACGCCGTGAGGGTGCGGACGTGCAGACCGCGGTTGATCGCGAGCATCGGCTGCGGGTGGTCGACGCTGAGCAGCGCGACACGGGGCCGGACGCCGGCGGCTGCGGCGGTCGCGACGGCGGGGACGACGAGGCGCTGCTGCAGCGGCCGCCCGTCGATGAGGGTGGCGGACATGGGGGTTCCTCTCGGTGCAGGACGGACGGGTCGAGCGGGGACAGTGCGAGCGGGACTGCGAGAGCGGGGACGGCGTCGGGGCGACGTGCGCCGCTCACGGGTGCAGCGCGCGGGCCAGGCGGAGCGAGCCGACGATCGCGGGCAGGGACAGCGCGGCTCCGGCCGCGACGCACGTGGCGGTCGTCGCGGCGCCGAGTCCGCCGCCGTGCGCGGCCCGTCGGACGGCGCGCAGCGATGTCGCGAGCAGGAGCGGCGCGGTGACGAGGCCGGGGTTGTAGGTCCGGGTGCGGGCGGCACGGCCCAGGTGACCGGCACCGTTGACGGCGAGCGCACCCGCCGCGACGACCGCCGCTGCGGCGCGCGCCCGGCCCGCTGGGACGTCGCACGCCCCGGTGAGCGCCGCGACGGCACCGGTGAGCACCGCGGTCGCGAGGGCCAGCCGCTGCGGCTGGTAGTCCGCGGCCTGCAGCCCGAACCGCGCCAGCAGCCGCGGGTCGATCGCCTCGCCGCGGTCACCGAACGCGACCTCTTCTGCGTTGTGCACGCCGAAGACGGCGAGCAGCAGCGCCTGGGTGCCGCTCATCGCACGAGTGCAGCCGAGGGCTGCCGCTGCGGGTCGTCGAGCACGCTCGACAGGGCGCGGGCGATCGTCGCGAGGGCCTCGGGCTCGCGGAAGATCGAGTAGTGGTCGCCCTCGACCGGGGTGAAGGCGACGAGCTCGTTCGCGTAGCGCTGCCACTCGCGCACGCTCGTCGTCGCGATGCCGAGGCGTTCGAGCACCTCGGGCGGCTCGGGCAACGACGCCTCGACGACGAGCACCGGGCACGTCACGTCGCGGTCCGGGGTCCACCGCTTGAGCGCCCGGTGGTTCTCCTGCCACATGGTGAAGAACCGGGCGAGCTCGTCGCGCACGCTCGCGGTCCAGGCGGGCTCGACGACGTGGTCGAGCACCTCGCGCGCGTCGCGGGCGGTGGCTGCGCCGGAGGCGAGCCGCACGCCCGGCACGAGCGCGTGCAGGAGCGCGGGGAACGCGGTGACGTACGCGTCGGGCCCGCAGTCGCCCGACGTGTACGCGTGCGGCGGGTGCGAGTCGACGAGCACGAGGTGCTCGACCCGCTCGCCGGCGTCGTGGAGCTGGAGCGCCATCTCGACGGCGAGGTTCCCGCCGAACGAGTACCCGCCGAGCAGGTACGGCCCGTGGGCCTGCTCGCGGCGGACCGCGCCGACGTACCGGGCCGCGAGCTCCCGCATGCTGGGGGACCGGCCGACGAGGTGCGGTGGGTACCCCAGGGCCTGGAGGCCGAGGCGCCGGTCGAGGTGCGGGGCGAGGCCCGCGTAGCAGGTGGTCGTCCCGCCCGCGGGGTGGACGAGGAACATCGTGCGCTCGCGGGGCTCGGTGACGCGGACGAGCACGTGCTCGGTCTGTCCCGCGTCGCACGACGCGGGGCGCGCGGGGTCGAGCGGCGGCCGGTCCGACCCGACGCGTGGCACCGGGTCCCGGCGCGCGACGACGGTCGCCGCGATCGCCTCGACCGTCCGGGCGTGCTCGAGGTCGGCGAGCTCGAGCACGCCGTCGAGCTCGTCGCGCAGCGTCGCGAGCAGGTCGACGAGCGTGAGGGAGTCCGCGCCCGCGCCGACGAGGTCGTCGGACGGGCCGAGCGTGGGCTGCACGAGGAGCCGGCGGGCGACGGCGAGCACCGTGGCGGTGACGTCCGCGGTGCTCGGTGCCGCGACGGCGGGAGTCGGCGGTGCTGCGACGGCTCGGGGCGCGGGGTCCTCGAGCCAGTGCCGCGTGCGACGCAGCGGACGACCGCCCCACGGGGCGCGCCGCGGGGCGTGGTCCGCCCGGCGGCGCAGCACCACGTGCACGTTCGTCCCGCCCATGCCGAACGAGCTCACGCCCGCTGCTTCGAGCCAGTCGGCGCGCACGGGGCTCGTCGGCAGGACGAAGCCCGTCGTGTCCAGCAGCGGGTTCGGGGTGCGGAAACCTGCCAGGGGCGGGACGGTGCCCCGTTCGAGCACGAGCGCCGCCTTCACGAGCCCGGTCACGCCCGCCGCCGCGTCGAGGTGCCCGAGGTTCGCCTTGAGCGCGCCGAGGTGGCAGTCCGCCGCGGCGGGGCCGCGCGCGTGAGCGAGCGCCCGCAGCTCGATCGGGTCGCCGATCGCCGTGCCCGTGCCGTGCGTCTCGACGTAGCGCACGTCGTCGGCGTCCAGCCCGGCGTCCCGCAGGGCTGCGCGCACGACGTCCGCCTGGCCGGCGACGCTCGGCGCCGGGTACCCGGCCTTGTCCGCACCGTCGTTGTTCACCGCGGAGCCGACGACGTCCGCGTACACGCGCTCGTCGGGTGCCTCGCTGCTGCGGGTCAGGACGACCGCCGCCGCACCGTGCGCCTTCACGGTGCCGTCGGACGCGGCGTCGAACGGTCGGCATGTGCCGTCGGCGGACAGGATGCTGCCCGCACGGTGCAGGTAGCCGCCCAGGTGCGCGAGCGACACGGACACGCCGCCGACGACCGCGAGGTCGCACTCGTCGGCGAGCAGCGACGCGCGGGCCAGGTGCACGGCGAGCAGCGAGCTGGAGCAGGCGGACTGCACGACGACCGACGGGCCGGTCAGCCCCAGCGTGTAGCTGGTGCGTGTGCACAGGAAGTCCTTGTCGTTCGCGAGCATCGCCGAGAAGTTGACGTCCGTCGCGTCCCACAGCCCGGCCCGTGCGACGGGGCCCGACAGGTAGGTGCTGCTGCTCGACGAGCCGAACACGCCGACGCGCAGCCCGCGCAGGTCGTCGCCGAGGCCCGCGTCGTCGAGCGCCTGGCGGACGGTCTCGAGGAAGATCCGCTGCTGCGGGTCCATGAGCGCCGCGTCGCGCGCGGAGATGCCGAACGCCTCGGCGTCGAACGCGTCGACGTCCGCGAGCGCCGAGCGCACCGGCACGAAGGCCGGGTCGTCGAGCTGTCCGTCGTGGTACCCGGCGGCGCGGGACTCGGCGCGCGGTACGCGCTCGAACGTGGTCCGCCCCTCGACCACGAGGTCCCAGAACGCTGCGGGGTCGTCGGCGCCGGGGACGCGCAGCGCCATCCCGACGACGCAGACGGCTCGGTCGGTGGGGGTGGTCATCGGAGGGCTCCTGTTCCTTCGTGGGGTCGCACGTCCGGGGCGTCCGGGCGGGCGCCGGGGCGGGACGTCAGGAAGTTCGCGAGGCTGCGCGCCGTGGCGTGCTCGAACAGGTCGACGAGCGTGACGTCCGTCAGCCCGAGGGTCGTGTGCAGGCGTTCGTGCACCCGCATGACGTGCATGGACGTGCCTCCGACGTCCATGAACCGGTCGTCGGGCCCGACCCGTCCGGCGCCGATCGTCTCCTCCCAGACGCGTGCGATGCGGTCCGCGAGGTCCTCGCTGACCGGCCCGGCGTCACGGACCGGGGGGGTCGGTCCGTCGACGCGGCTCGGGTCCGGCAGCGCGGCGAGGTCCGGCTTGCCGTTCTGGTTCGTCGGGATCGCGGCGACGGGGACGAGGACCGCGGGGACCATGTAGGCGGGCAGCCGCTCGCCGAGCGTGGCGCGCACGGCCCGCACCGTGGCGTCGTCGAGGACCATGCCCGCGGCGGGCACGACCCACGCCGCGAGGAACGGCTCGACTCCGGGCGGTGCGTGCAGGCGCACGACCGTCGCGCCCACGCGGTCGTCCGCGAGGAGCGCCGAGGTGACCTCGCCCAGCTCGATGCGGTAGCCGCGCAGCTGCACCTGGTCGTCGACGCGCCCGACGTACACGAGCTCGTCGTCGGCGTCGCGACGCACGCGGTCGCCCGTGACGTACGCGCGCTGCGGGCGCCCGTCGACGACGACCGTGCGGAACCGCTGCGCCGTGAGGTCCGGCCGACCGAGGTAGCCCTCGGCGAGCCCGCGGCCCGTGACGAGGAGCTCGCCGGCGACGCCCGTCGGGCACGGTCGCCCGGACGGGTCGACCACGAGGTGACCGAGGTGCGCCAACGGCTCGCCGACGAGGCTGCGCGTCTCGTGCCGCGCCTCGTGCGGCGTGATCTCGCGCGCCGTGACGTGCACGGTCGTCTCGGTGATGCCGTACATGTTGACGAACCGCGTGCTCGCAGCGACGTGGTCGAGCCACGGGACGAGGTCGCGCGGGTGCAGCGCCTCGCCGCCGAACACCGCGAGGCGCACGTGGGGCAGCCGGGTCCGCGTGCGGACCAGCGTGTCGCACAGCCGCCGGAACGCCGACGGCGTCTGGTTCAGCACGGTGATGCGCTCGCGGGCCAGGAACGCCGCGAACGACTGCGGGTTGCTCACCTCGTCGCCCTGCGGCACGACGAGCGTCCCGCCGCGCGAGAGCGGACCGAGGACCTCCCACACGCTGAAGTCGAACGCGAGCGAGTGGAACAGGCACCAGCGGTCGGCGGGCCCGTGCGGCACGGGGTCGGCCGTGGCGTCCAGCAGCGCGGTGACGTTCTCGTGCCGGACGACGACGCCCTTCGGCTCGCCCGTCGAGCCGGACGTGAAGACGACGTACGCGCGGTCGGTGGCGCGGGGTCGTCGGGCGGGGCCGGCGACGTCCGGGACGGGCTCGGGCGCGACGTCCGCGGCGACGACCGTCCGGGTGCCGGGGAGGGTGGTCAGCGGGTGGCCGTCGCGTGCGGCGTCGTCGGCGACGACGACCGTGACGCCCGGGGCGCCCGCGCCCGCCTGCGCGTCCACCGCGGCCGCGACGCGGGCGTGCACGAGCGCGGCGCGGCGCGGCGGTGCCTGCGGGTCCACCGGGACGTACGTGCGTCCGGAGGCGAGCACGCCGAGCATCACGACGACCGCCTCGACGCTGCGGGGCAGCGACACCAGCACCAGCGGTGATGCGTGCACCCTGTCCAGCGCGGCGGCGCAGGCGTGCACGCGTGCGACGAGCTCGCGGTAGCTCGTGTCCCGCCCGCCGCACCGCAGTGCCGTCGCCTCCGGGTCGCGGTGCGCGGCGGCCTCGAGGTCGTCGAGCACGGTCCGGGACGGCTCGTCCGGCTCGCCCGGCCCGGGGTCGTCGCGGGTCTCGTCGGCGGCCTCGTCGGCGGGGCGCAGCACGCAGCCCGACACGACCCGTGCGTCGGGCGTGCGGGCGAGCCGTCCGAGCGCGTCGGTGAGGAGCCCGGGGACGTCCGCCGCGAGCAGGTGGTCGGTGACCGCGACGTCGAGCGTGATGCGCTCGCCGTCGTCGGAGCCGGTCACGGTCAGCGGGTACGGCAGCGCGGTGCGACGCAGCGGGACGGGTGTCACGCGGATCCCGGCGAGGCGCAGCAGGAGCGGCTCCTTGTACCAGGTGACCGCGTTGTCCACGCCGTGGGCGCCCAGGTCGGGGTCGGAGCGCAGGTCGAACCCCTGGTTCGCCTGCAGGAGCCGCACACCCGCACGCACCTGCCCGGCGAGCTCGCGCCATGTCGTCGTCGCCCGGATCGTCACGGGCAGGGGCAGCGTGTTGACGAAGAACCCGACTGCTCGTCGTGCGCGGTGACCCGCACGACCCGCGAGCGGCACCCCGAGCACCACGGTCTCCTGACCCGTGAGCCGGTGCAGGGCCGCCGCGTACGCCGCGAACACGGTCGTCGCGGCGCCGTGCTCGACGAACGCGTCGCTCGCGCGCACCACGGCGGACGTCTCCGGGTCGAGCGTCCGGGTGCAGTGCGCGCCGCGCACGCCGTCGGTGGTGCCGTGCGGCGCGAGGTCGGGGTGGCGCAGGTCGTCGACCGACGCGAGCAGGGTGCGGTACCGCTCGAGCGCGCCCGTCGCGAGCGGCACCGGCGGGACGGTCCCGGGGTGGTCGGCGAGCGTCTCCAGCACCGTGGGCCACTGCTCGGTGGGCCTCGCGTAGAGCTCGCCGATCGCGTCGATCACGCGGTAGAACGAGTACGCGTCCCCGACGAGGTGCGACGCGACGAGGCTCACGTGGTGCACGCCGTCGCCGGGCAGCACGCGGATCGTGAGCTGTTCGGCCGCACCCGGCGGGATCGGTCCCGCGGCGAGCACGCCCTCGGTGTGCGCGGCGACCCTGCGGTCCTGGTCCGGGTCGGCGTACGGGTCCCACGGCAGGTGCACGACCTCGACGCGCGCGCTGCCCGGGCGGACCACGGCGGTCACCCCGCCGGGACCGGGCTCGAAGGACGTCGACGTGCCGGGGGTCGCGGCCAGCACGGCGCGCGCCGACGCGACCAGCCGGTCCGTGTCCAGCGGACCCTCCAGGCGGAACACGAATGCGAGGTCGAACGCGGTGTCGTCGGGGTGCGCCGCGTGGTGCAGGTACATGCCGCGCTGGGCGGGGGTCGCCGGGTACCGGGTCGGCTCGATCACGAGGGTGCCTCTCTGGAGACGGACGGACGGGCGGACGGCGGTCGGGACGGGTGGCCGGGACCGGTGGTCGGTTCGGTGGGTCAGGCGGGCAGGGCGACCGCCTCCGTGGTCCGGGCGCGGTGCCGGTCGGCCGTGAACAGCACGACGACCGCGACCGCGACGCCCACGCACAGCAGCGCGAGCACCTGGAGCCCGGTGCGGTACGCGTCGATCTCGGCGGCGCGGGCCGCCTCGGCGAGCAGGCGGTCGCGCACCTGTGCGCCCTGCGGCGTCCCGGGGTCCGCGCCCGCTGCGGCGAGTGCCGCGGCGACCCGCGCCGCGAGGGCGTCCGCGCCCGACGTGAGCGTGCGGGCGACCGCGTCGGCGGCGACGGTCGACAGGAAGGCGACCCCGAGGGAGGCGCCGAGCTGCTGGCTGGTGTTCGCGACCGCCGACGCGAGACCGGAGTGCTCGGGTCCGATGCCGTGGGTGGCGGACGACATCGCGGGCGCCATCACGAGCCCGAGCCCGAGACCCGCGACGACCATCGGCACGAGCAGCGGTCCCGCGTCGGTGCTCGCCGCGTCGAGGCGCGCCGCGATGCCGGCGAACCCGCCGGCCTGCACGAGCGCGCCCGCGACGAACGTCGGTGCGAGCCCGGCCCGCGGCACGAGCACGCGGGTGGACAGGACCGCGGCGACGACGAGCCCGCCGACCATCGGCAGGAAGGTGACCCCCGTGCGCAGCGGGGAGAAGCCGAGGTCCCGCTGCAGGTAGAACGTCAGGTAGAGCGAGCTGCCCATCTGCGCGAGGCCGACGAGACCGATCGCGAGGTACGAGCTCGCACGCCGGGCGTCCGTGACGATCGACAGGGGCAGCAGGGGCGCGGGTGCCCGGTGCTCGCGCACCACGAACCCGACGACGAGCAGCGCACCGACGACGAGCAGCGTGACGGTCAGGGTGTGCGTCCACCCGAGCGTCTCGGCGCGGGAGAAGCCCAGCACGATGCAGAACACCGCGCCGGACCCGAGCGCGAGCCCGGTCGCGTCCTGCAGGACGACGCCGCGCCGCGCGGGCGTGGCGTCGCGCAGCCCGCGCACCGCGAGCAGCACCGCCGCGACGACGAGCGGCACGTTGACGAAGAAGCACCACCGCCAGCTCGCCGCCTGCGTGAGCGCACCACCGAGCACGAGGCCGAGCGCGGCGCCCGCTCCGGCGACGGCACCGAAGATGGCGAAGGCCTTGGCGCGCTCGCCGCTGCCGGGGAACGCGGTGTTCATGAGCGACAGGTTCGTCGGGGCGATCAGCGCCGCGAACACGCCCTGCGCGACGCGTGCGGCGACGAGCATCGAGAAGCTCGTCGCGAACCCGCCGACGAGGCTGACGGTCGCGAACCCGGCGAGGCCCACCATGAACGCGCGCCGCGACCCGACGACCTGGGAGACCCGTCCGCCGACGAGCAGCAGGGACCCGAACGCGAGCGTGTAGGCGGTGATCGCCCACTGCCGGTCCGCGTCGCCGAAGCCGAGCGACGCCTGGGCGTCCGGCAGGGCGACCGCGATGATCGTGGTGTCCAGCACGATCGTCACCTGGGCGAGGCACGCGCACAGCACGAGGGTGCTGCGGCTGGTGCGCGGGGGTGCGTCGGTGACCATGCTTCCTCCGGTTCCGGGACGGCTCGCGGCGCGAGGTCCCTCGTCGGGGACGCTAGGTGCGCGCTGCGGGCCCGGGGAACCGCGCGGCGGCACGGCTGTGGTCCCGCTGTGGGATGCCACAGGTCGCCGTGGTCGCCCGTGCGCTTGTTAGGCTCGCCGTGCAATCCCCTGCCCCGGCACGTCGGTCGGACAACCTCGACCCGAGATCGATCCGATCCGACGCTGCGCCCCGACAGGACGGAGCCCGCGCGCGTGCTGGTGCTGCTCGTCATCCACCTCGCAGCAGCCGTCGTCGCGCCCACGTTCTTCCGGCTGTGGGGTCGTCGCGCGTTCTGGGCGCTCGCACTGGCCCCCGCGTCGGCCGCGGGGTGGGCGCTGAGCCAGACCGCGCACGTGCGCGCGGGCGCCGGTCCGACGACGAGCGTCGGGTGGATCCCCGCGCTCGGGATGGAGCTGTCGTTCCGGCTCGACACGCTGAGCTGGGTCATGACGCTCGTCGTGGGCGGCGTCGGCGCGCTCGTGCTCGTGTACTGCGCCGCGTACTTCTCGAGCACCGCGCACGGGCTCGGCCGGTTCGGCGGGGTGTTCGTCGCGTTCGCGGGTGCGATGCTCGGCCTCGTCACGTCCGACGACCTCGTGCTGCTGTTCGTCTTCTGGGAGCTCACGACCGTCACGTCGTACCTGCTCATCGGCCACTACAGCGACCGCAAGGCGAGCCGTCGCGCTGCGATGCAGGCGATCGTCGTGACGACCGCGGGCGGGCTCGCGATGCTCGTCGGGGTCGTCGTGCTGGGCGAGGCCGCGGGCACGTACCGGCTGAGCGAGGTCGTCGCGCACCCGCCGGGCGGCACCGCGGCGACCGTCGCGATCGCGTGCCTGCTCGCGGGGGCCGCGACGAAGTCCGCGCTGCTGCCGTTCCACTTCTGGCTGCCCGCCGCGATGGCCGCGCCGACGCCCGTCTCGGCGTACCTGCACGCGGCCGCGATGGTGAAGGCCGGGGTGTACCTCGTCGCGCGGTTCGCGCCCGCGTACTCGCAGCACACGCTGTGGCGGTGGACGGTCGTCGTGCTCGGCGCGGGGACGCTGCTGCTGGGCGGGTACCGCGCGCTGCGGCAGCACGACCTCAAGCTCGTCCTCGCGTTCGGCACGGTGTCGCAGCTCGGGCTCGTGACGCTGCTCGTCGGGCTCGGCACGCGCGCCACGGCGCTCGCGGGGCTCGCGATGCTCGGTGCGCACGCGATGTTCAAGGCGACGCTGTTCCTCGTCGTCGGCGTGGTCGACGCCGCGACGGGCACGCGCGACCTGCGGCGCCTGTCCGGGGTGGGCAAGGAGCTGCCGCTGACCGCGCTCGCGGGTGCGCTCGGCACCGCGAGCATGATCGGGCTGCCGCCGTTCGCGGGGTACGTCGCGAAGGAGGCGGGGCTCGAGGCCGTCGAGCACCTCGACGACCACGTCGTCGGGCTCGTGGTGCTCGTCGCGATCGCGGTCGGCTCGGTCCTCACGGTCGCGTACGGGCTGCGCCTGTGGTGGGGGGCGTTCGCGACGAAGCGCGCGGTCGTCCCCGCGTCCGCGCTCGTGCCGGACTCGGTCGCCAACCAGGTGGACGGCGCACGCGCCCCGGGGACGACGAGCCGCGTGGCGACCCGCCCCGACGCCGAGCCCGCCGCGGTGTCCCACCCGTCGCTCCTGCTCGTGTGGCCCGCGCTCGTGCTCGGGACCCTGGGGCTCGTCGTCGCGGTCGTCCCGCACCTGGGCGAGCGCTACCTGCGGCCCTACGCGGCCACGCTCCCGGGCGAGGCGGGGCACCTGGTGCTGTGGGCCGGGCTCACGCCGACGCTCGCGCTCACGCTCGTGATCCTCGCGTGCGGTGCTGCGCTGTTCGTGGTGCGCGAGCCGGTCGAGGCGCTGCAGGCGCGGCTCATGTACCGCGGCCCGGACGCCGACCGGGTGTACCGCCGCTCGATGCGCCGCCTCGACGACGTGGCCGCGGACGTCACGGCCACGACGCAGCGTGGATCGCTGCCGCTGTACCTGGGGATCGTGCTCGTGGTGTTCGTCGTCGGCGGGCTCGTGAGCCTGCTCATGGGTGACGCGTGGCCCGACGCGGTGCGGCCGTGGGACCACCCCGCGCAGACGGTCCTCGCGGCCGTCGCGATCGTGTCCGCGGTGCTCGTCGCGCGTGCCCGACGACGCCTCAAGGCGGTCATCCTGCTCGGCATCGGCGGCTACGCCGTCGCGGGGCTGTTCCTGCTGCAGGGCGCCCCCGACCTCGCGCTCACGCAGGTGCTCACCGAGACCGTCACGCTCGTCGTGTTCGTGCTGGTGCTGCGCCGCCTGCCCCCGTACTTCTCCGACCGGCCGCTCGCGGGGTCGCGCTGGGTGCGGCTCGCGGTCGGTGTCGGCGTCGGGCTCACGGTCGCAGGCATCGCGCTCGTCGCGCCGGGGGCGCGTGTGCACGCACCCGTGACCGAGCACTTCGCCGACGAGGCCGTGGGCTGGGGCGGCGGCAAGAACATCGTCAACGTCACGCTCGTCGACATCCGCGCGTGGGACACCATGGGCGAGATCTCGGTGCTGCTCGTCGCGGCCACGGGCGTCGCGTCGCTCGTGTTCCTGTCCCGGCGCGGCGGGCAGATCTTCCGGGCGCGTGACGCCGCGCCCGACCGTGCCGTGTGGTCCGGGACGACCGCGAGCGGCGACCCCATGGCCGCGCTGCGCCGCGGCACCGACCCCGCGCGCGTCGACGCGCCCGCGACCAACCGGGTGTGGCTGCGTGCGGGGGCCACGCTCGCGCCGCAGCGACGTTCGGTGATCTTCGAGGTCGTCGTGCGGCTGCTGTTCCACACGATGGTCGTGTACTCGGTGTTCCTGCTGTTCAGCGGGCACAACCAGCCGGGCGGCGGGTTCGCCGCGGGGCTCGTGACGGGCATCGCGCTCGCGGTGCGCTACCTCGCGGGCGGGCGGTACGAGCTCGGCGAGGCGGCACCGGTGCAGCCGGGTCTGCTGCTCGGGACGGGCCTGTTCCTGTCCGCCGGGGTCGGGATCGTCGCGATGCTCGCGGGCGGGAGCGTCCTGCAGTCGTGGATCGTCGAGGCCGACGTGCCGCTGCTCGGCCACGTCAAGCTCGTGACGAGCCTGTTCTTCGACGTCGGCGTGTACCTCGTGGTCGTCGGGCTCGTGCTCGACATCCTGCGCTCGCTCGGCGCCGAGCTCGACCGACGGGCGGACACGGGCGACGACCCGGCGTTCGCGGCGGCCGAGGCGGGTGATCGCGCGTGATCGACATGGCGCCCAACCTCACGCTCGTCGTCGCGATCGCGGTGCTGTTCGCCGCGGGGGTCTACCTGCTGCTCGAGCGCTCGCTGTCCCGCGTGCTGCTGGGGGTGGTCCTGCTCGGCAACGGAGCGAACCTGCTGTTCCTCGTCGCGGGCGGGCGTGCGGGTCGGCCGCCCATCGTCGGGCAGGCGGACGAACGTCAGATGTCCGACCCGCTCCCGCAGGCCATGGTCCTCACGGCGATCGTCATCACGCTCGGCATGACCGCGTTCCTGCTCGCGATGGCCTACCGGTCCTGGCAGCTCAACCGGCACGACGAGGTCCAGGACGACGTCGAGGACCGCCGCATCGCGCGGCTCGCGGCCGCCGACGAGCGTGCGGTCACCGACGCGGACACCGAGGCGACCGTGCAGTCGCTCGACGAGGAGGCCGCGCAGGCCCGCGACGAGACCGACGACGGGGAGGTGACCGCATGACCGACTGGACGTGGGTCGTGCCGCTGCCGGTCGTCGTCCCGCTGTTCGCCGCAGGCCTGACGCTCGCACTGTTCCGACGACCGCGCGTGCAGCCGATCGTCTCGGTGAGCGCGCTCGCGCTCGTCCTGGCGGCGTCGCTGACGCTGCTCGTGCTCGCCGACGACGGGCCCGTGGTGGTCGACGTCGGGGACTGGGCCGCACCCGTCGGGATCAACCTCGTCGCGGACCGGCTCTCGGCGCTCATGCTCACGATCTCGTCGGCCGTCACGCTGTGCGTCCTGCTGTACTCGCTCGCGCAGGGCCGCGACGACGACGAGGAGTCGGCGCCCGTCTCGATCTACCACCCGACGTTCCTCGTGCTGTCCGCGGGCGTCGCGAACGCGTTCCTGTCGGGCGACCTGTTCAACATCTACGTCGGCTTCGAGATCCTGCTCGCGGCGTCGTTCGTGCTCATCACGCTCGGCGGGACGCGCGACCGGATCCGGGCGGGCACGATCTACGTCGTCGTCGCGCTGCTGTCGTCGGTGCTCTTCCTCGTCGCGCTCGCGGCGGTGTACGCGGCGACCGGCACGGTGAACCTCGCGCAGCTCGCGATCCGGCTGCCGCAGGTCGACCCCGACGTGCGGCTCGTCCTGCAGGTCCTCCTGCTGCTCGCGTTCGCCGTCAAGGCCGCCGTGTTCCCCCTGTCGGCCTGGCTGCCCGACTCCTACCCGACCGCGCCCGCACCCGTGACCGCGGTGTTCGCGGGCCTGCTCACCAAGGTCGGCGTGTACGCGATCATCCGGACGCAGACCCTGCTGTTCCCCGGCGGGCACCTCGACGACGTGCTGCTGTGGGCGGCGCTCGCGACGATGCTCGTCGGGATCCTCGGCGCGGTCGCGCAGGACGACATCAAACGTCTCCTGTCGTTCACGCTCGTCAGCCACATCGGCTTCATGGTGTTCGGCATCGCGCTGTCGTCCGACGTCGGGCTCACCGCGGCGATCTACTACGTCGCGCACCACATCACGGTGCAGACCGCGCTGTTCCTCGTCGTCGGGCTCGTCGAGCGCGTGGGCGGGTCCACGTCGCTGACCCGGCTGGGCGGTCTCGCGAAGGCCGCACCCGCGCTCGCGATCCTGTTCTTCGTGCCCGCGATGAACCTCGCGGGCATCCCGCCGCTGTCCGGCTTCCTGGGCAAGCTCGGGCTCCTGCAGGCCGGCGTCGCGGCCGGGACACCGCTCGCGTACGTGCTCGTCGTCGGCTCGGTCGTGACGTCGCTGCTCACGCTGTACGCGCTCGTCAAGGCCTGGAACAAGGCGTTCTGGCAGCCGCCCGAGCAGGAGCCGCGCGCGGTGCGGCTGCCGTTCGGGATGGTCGGGCCGACGGGTGCGCTCGTCGTGGTCGGCCTTCTGCTCACGTTCGCCGCCGGGCCGCTGTACGCGTACACCGAGCGCGCCGCGGCCGCGCTGACCGCCCGCACGCCGTACGTCGAGGCCGTGCTGCCCGACGGGGCGCGCGGCGAGGGCGAGTCCGCCGAGCACTCGGACGCGACGCCCGCCCCCACGCCCGCGGGCGGTGAGGGCTCGTGAGCCTGCACCCGCGGCGCGTCCGGCGGCTCCCGTGGGGGACGGTCGTCTGGCTGACGGTCGTCTGGGTCCTGCTGTGGGGCGACCTCAGCGTCGCGAACGTGCTCGCGGGCGCCGCGATCGCGCTCGCGGTCACGCTGGGGCTGCGGATGTCGCCCGTCGACTTCCACGGACGGGTCCGCCCCTGGGGCGTCGTGCGGCTGTTCGCGCGGTTCGGCCTCGACCTGGTGCGCGCGTCGTTCGAGGTCGCGGTGCTCGCGCTGCGCCCGCGCCGCACGCCGCACGGTGCGGTCATCGGCGTCCAGCTGCGCTCGCACTCCGACCTGTACCTGACGATGACCGCGGAGCTGTGCTCGCTCGTGCCGGGCTCGCTCGTCGTCGAGGCGCACCGGCTGACCGGACGGCTCTACCTGCACGTGCTCGACGTCGACACCGCGGGCGGGATCGAGGCCGCGCGGCAGGCCGTGCTCGACCAGGAGGAGCGTGTGCTGCGCGCGTTCGCGTCGGACACCGAGCTGCGTGCGGCGGGGCTCCTCGACGAGCCGGAGGTGGCCGCATGACCTGGGTCGTCGTGGTGTGCGCCGCACTCATCACCGTCGGCGCCGCGTGCGCCGTGGTGCGCGCGGAGAAGGGTCCGTCGATGCTCGACCGGACCATCGCGCTCGACATCGCGGTCACGGCGGTCATCGCGGGCTTCGCGCTCTACGCCGCCGCGCAGCGGCGCACCGACGTCGTGCCCGTGCTCGTCGTGCTCTCGCTCGTCGGGTTCGTCGGGTCGGTGACCATCGCGCGGTTCGCGGCGGTCGAGCCCGAGGGCGAGGGCCGGGTGCGCACGCGCGAGGAGGTCGCCGCCGAGGATGCCGCGGCGCGTGCCGCCGAGCTCGCCGGGGACGCGGCTGCGGACGACGAGCCCGTCGACGCCCCGACGCGCGACGCGACGCACGACGCGACGGACGACCCGACGGACGATCCGACGGACGATCCGACGGACGAGGAGGCGTGATGAGCAGCGCGGTGACGGGCGGCGGCTGGGACACGGTCGCGGACGTGGCGTCGGTGGTGTGCCTGCTCGGCGGGGCGTTCCTGGTGCTGGCGGCGGGCGTCGGCGCGCTGCGGTTCCCCGACCTGCTGTCGCGCATGCACGCCGGGACCAAGCCGCAGGTGCTCGGGCTGGTCCTCGTGCTCGTCGGCCTCGGGCTGCGCCTGCGGTCGGGCGGCGCGGTGTGGGCGCTCGTGCTCGTCGCGGTGTTCGGCCTGCTCACCGCGCCCGTCGCGGCGCACATGGTCGGCCGGGCCGGCTACCGCACGGGCAAGGTGCGCGAGGACCTGCTGGTCACCGACGAGCTCACGCGCGACCTCCGCGCAGCCCACGACCAGCCCTGACCTCCCCGATGCGCCCTGACCAGCGCGAGCGCGGCGCGGGGGTCAGCGGTAGACGTCGGCTCGGTGCGCGATGCGGACCACGAGCAGCACCCGGGACTCTGCGTCCAGGGTGAACAGGACCCGGTAGTCACCGCGACGAGCGGAGTACATGCCCTCGAGGTCGAACCGCAGCGCCTTCGACATGCGCTCGGGATTGCGCGGGAGGGTCGCCGTGACGAACTCGACGACCGCCGCTGCGACACCGAGGGGGAGGCGGTCCAGCGACCGTATCGCGCTCGGTGCGAGGTGCACGTCCCAGGGCGTCCGGTCGCCCGTCACCGGACTGCGCCCGTGAGAGCGGCGCTCGTACGGACGGCGCTCACAGCGGGGGCAGGCCGTACCGGGCGCGCACGTCGTCCGACGCAGTCGTCGCTCCGTCGACGAGCGCGTCCTGCGCGTCGGCGACGTCCTCGCGCACACGTGGCTGGGAGAGCCAGAACAACGTCTCGTGCAGGGACTCGAGGTCGTCCGCCGACATGAGCACGGCCGCCGCGTGACCGTGCCGCGTGATCTGGATGATCTCGTGCGTGCTGGCAGCGTCCTCGACCAACGCCGACAGCTGTGCCTTCGCCTCGGTGAGCGCCACGGTTCTCATGCGCGCAGTCTAGTCTGACTTGTGGTCCAACTTTGTGTGTCAGCGCAGGGTGCGGGTGCGGGGGTGCGCGACCAGGCGGCCGTGGGACAGGTCGACGACGCGGTCGGCGAGCTCGGCGAGCTCCGGGTCGTGCGTCGCGACGACGACCGCCGCACCCGCGTCCCGCGCCGCCGCGAGCAGGAGGCCGAACAGCGCGAGCGCGTGCCACGAGTCGAGGCCGTGCGTGGGGTCCTCGGCGAGGACGGCGCGCGGCCCGTGCACGAGCGCGCGGGCCACGGCCGCGCGCTGCCGCTGGCCGAACGACACGTCCTCGGGCACCCGGTCCGCTCCCGCACCGACGAACAGGCGCGCGAGCAGCGCGGTCGCCTGCGCGCGGGCCTCGGCCGCGGGCACGCCCGTGCGCAGCAGCGGGAGCTCGACGTTCTGCGCGAGCGTGAGGTCGGGCAGCAGCTCGTCGCCGGGGAAGACGAGGCCGAGCGAGCCGAGGCGCGTCGCGGACAGCTCGTGCGGGCGCAGCGTCGCGAGGTCGCGTCCGTCGAGCCGGACGGTCCCGCTCGTCGGACGCGACAGCCCCGCGAGGCACTGCAGCATCGTCGTGGTGCCGGAGCGCGCGGGACCGAGGAGGGCGACGGACTCGCCCTCCTCGACGTCGAGGCGGGCGCCGAGCAGCTCGGCCGGGGTTCCGGGGCGCGCGACCAGGTCACGGGCGGACAGCACTGTCATGGTCCCTCGCAGCATCAGGGTGCCGCGCAGCCACGGCACACGCGGTGCCGAACGTTCCGGGCCACCGCGACGTCTGACGGCGGGCGCCAGGGGGTATCGCCCGCCTGCCGAGCATCATGGCGGACGATGTGGCCGATTTGTCCGACTTAACCGTTCCGGATCTGCCGGGATCGGTGCCGACCGCGCAGCAGCGAGCGCAGCCGCCGGTCCGGGCCGAGGCTCATCGGCACCGCGACGGCGGCGGCGGTCAGCACCCACGCCGAGTAGTCGAGGCCGAGGAACAGCCAGATGCTCGCGTGCATGATCGCCACGGCCACCGCGAATGCTGCGCGCGTCGGTCGCCACAGCAGCAGCCACACGGGTGCCGTGAGCTCGAGCGCCAGTGCACCCGTGGCGAGCCCGCCCGAGACGAGCGGGTGGTCGGCCACCCAGAGCGCGAGCCCTTCCGCGTGCGGCACGGCTCCCTGGCGCAGGATCCACGTCATGTTGTCCGACAGCGCCCAGCCGATCCCGGAGTGGCGCAGCTTCTGCACGCCCGTGAGCCAGTAGACGAGGGCGAGCACGGCGAGCGCGGCCCGCGGCGGCCAGCCGAACCCGACGGACCGTTCGTCGTCCTCCCCGCGACGCGGCACGCGCGCGAACAGGAGCGGCACGGCGACCCACACCGTGAGCACGTCGTTGTGCATGACCTTGCCCGACGAACCCCACAGCGCGCACAGCGCCGCGTAGCACGCCCACGCCACGACGAAGCCGGCCCGCGCGCACCGACGCGCGAGGACGCACCCGACGCCCGCGACCCCGAGGACCACGAGCCCGACGATCACGCGCGCGGGCACGTGCGCCGGCAGCCAGCTCACGACCGTGAGCCCGTCCCGGAGCGCACCGGGTCGGTCGGTGATCTCCGTCCAGTCGCGCGCGACGAGCCGCAGCCCGACGACGAGCGCGACGAGCGTGTGCACCTCGAGCAGGCGCCAGCCGGGACCGGGCGCCGTGAGCCGTCGGTCGACCGCCTCCCCGAGTCGCCGCAGCCGTCCCCGGGGCTCGGTCGACGGCGGCTCGAGCGTCGCCGTCACAGGGTCACCTCCGCGAGCACCGTCGTCCCGTGCTCGGACCGGGTCCGCGTCCCGGGGTCCATGGTCCAGGACGTGCGTTCGACGACCGCGGAGCGGAAGTCCGCCGGGTCGAGCCCCGCGAGCTGCAGCCAGGCGACGACCTTGTCGCGCGCGACGTGCGCGGGCAGGTGGCGCAGGTCGACGAGCTGGTGGCTCGTCGTCGCGAGGACCTCGCTCGGGTGCGACCCGACCGGCACGGTCGTCCGTGCGCCGTCGGCGTCGAGCACGACGAGCGAGGTCGTGGCACCGTCCGCGGTCCGCACCGTGCTGAACAGCCGGAACGCCGTGACCGGCCAGACCTCGGCCTCGGCCGCGGCGCCGAGCCCGATCACGCCGAGCGTGCACCAGGCGACGACCCGCGCGGTGCGCCGGTCCCGCCGTTCCTGAGCTCCGTCCACCACGTGTCGCCCCCTCCTCCCGCGGCGGCACAGGGCTGCGCCGACCGGCACCGCGCCGCGGTGCGTGCGTGACTCTGCCAGAGCCCGGGCGTCCGTGGGGGCGGTTCGGGCTGCGGGCTGCCCGACCGCTCGCGGCCGACGCCCGTGGGACGTGCGCGAGACGTCGATGGTTGGATGGCGCCAGGCAGCAGGAGGTCCGACGACGAGGGGGCGGTGTGCGGGGACGAGCGGGTGGGCAGGCCGACGTCGTCGTGGTCGGGTCGGGGCCCAACGGGCTCGCGGCGGCCGTGACGTGCGCGCGCGCGGGGCTCGGGGTCACGGTGCTGGAGGCGCAGCCGACGTCGGGCGGCGGTGCGCGCACGCTCGACCTGGGCCTCGCCGACGGGATCGTGCACGACATCTGCTCGGCCGTGCAGGCCATGGCGTGGGCGTCGCCCTTCCTGCGCGCGTTCGACCTGCCGGCCCGCGGCGTCGAGCTGCTCACACCCGAGGTCTCGTACGCGCAGCCGCTGCCGGGCGGGCGCGCCGGGATCGCGTACCGGGACCTGGAGCGGACCGTCGACCGCCTCGAGGACGACGGGCCGGCGTGGCGCGCGCTCGTCGGACGTCTGGCGCAGCGCTGGCCGGACGTCGTGCGCGTCGCGCTCGGCGACAAGCGCAGCATCCCGCCGGGGCTGCTGCCGGGCGGTGTCGTGACCGCTGCGGCGTTCGGGCTCGGGGTGCTCGAGCAGGGCACGCGCGCGTGGGACCGGCGGTTCGCGGGCGACGTCGCCCCCGCGCTGCTCACCGGGGTCGCGGCGCACGCGATCACGCCGCTGCCGTCGCTCGCCGCCGCGGGGACCGCGCTGCTGCTCGCCGCGCTCGCGCACGCGGGTGACGGCTGGGCGATCCCGCGGGGCGGGTCGCGGGCCATCACCGACGCGCTGCGCGCGGACCTCGAGGCGCACGGCGGTCAGGTCGTCACCGACCACGTCGTGCGGTCGGCGCACGACCTGCCGCACGCGCACGCGTACCTCTTCGACACGACCCCGCGCACGCTCGTCGAGGTGCTCGGCGACGAGCTGCCCGCGCGGTCTCGTCGCAGGCTCGAGGCGTTCCGGTACGGCGACGGCGCGGCGAAGGTCGACTTCGTGCTGTCCGGTCCGGTGCCGTGGGCGGACCCCGAGGTCGCGCGCGCCGGGACGGTGCACGTCGGGGGGACCCGTGCGGACATGGCAGTCGCCGAGGCGCAGGTCGCGGCCGGACGGCACGCGCAGCGGCCCATGACGCTCGTCAGCGACCCGAGCGTGGTCGACGCGGGCAGGATCGTCGGCGGTCTGCGACCCCTGTGGACGTACGCGCACGTGCCCGCGGGGTCCGACGTGGACGTCACCGAGGCCGTCACGGCGCACCTCGAGGCGTACGCGCCGGGGTTCCGGGACGTCGTCGTCGCGAGCCGGTGCGTGCCCGCCGCGCACATGGCGCAGCACAACCAGAACTACGTCGGCGGGGACATCTCGGCGGGGGCCGTGAGCATCGCGCAGATGGTCGCGCGCCCCACGCTCGCGCGCGACCCGTACGCGACGGGGTGCGACGGGGTCTACCTGTGCTCGTCGTCGACGCCGCCCGGGCCAGGGGTGCACGGCATGGGCGGCTGGTTCGCGGCGCGGCGCGTGCTGCGCGACGTGTTCCGCGTCCCCGACCTGCCGGACCTGCGGCCCTGAGCGGTCAGTCGAGCCGGTCCTGCGAGCGCTGGACGAGCCGAGCGGTGCCGCGCGTCGCGAACACCCGGGCGACGGCCACGGCGGCACCCGTGAAGGCGGCCGCGACGACGATCTCGGCGAGCGCCGCGTCACCCGGGTCCTCCGCCTTCGGGGGCTTGTGCCCGCGCGCCGCGACCCACGACTGGGTGACCGCCTGGGTCGCCAGCCACGCCGCGAGCCCCGCGGCGGCGAGCCCGACGACCTTCGCGACGAGCCCCGCGGACGACGTGTCGGCCATGCCTGTACCTCTCGTCGGACGTGTGTCGACGGACCGTCCCGACGACCAGGCCGACGCTACCCTCATCGCCGCCCCGCCCGCGTGCCGACCGGGCCGCACCCCGGACCGACGCCGGGCTGTGGGCCGCGTGCACGGCGCGCACGGGCCCGGGGTTAGGATCGGGGCGAAACGACAGGGGAGCGTCAGGACGGGTCGACCGTCGGGACGCTGAGAGTGCGGACCACCGCAGACCCTCGAACCTGATCCGGGTGATACCGGCGTAGGGAGTCGGGAAATCTCACCTCCGTGTCGTCGTGCACGGTCGCCCCGGTGAGCCTGCACGACGACACGGTGGACCCCTCCTCGGACGAAGGAGGAGCACCACTCATGGCGAGGTCCAGCTCGCACACCCGCCGCCCGCGCACCGCGCTGCTCGGCATGCTCGTCGTCCCCGTGCTCGCGCTCGGCGCGTGCGCGTCGGACGGCGCAGCGGACGACACGGCGGCGACCCCGACGGCCGGCGGCACAGGAGCGACGGGCGGCACCGTCACGCTCGTGACGCACGACTCGTTCGCGCTGTCCGACGGCATCCTCGACGCGTTCACCGAGCAGACCGGCTACCGGGTCGACGTCGTGCAGCCGGGCGACGGCGGTGCGCTCGTCAACCAGCTCGTCCTCACGAAGGACGCGCCGCTCGGGGACGTCGCGTACGGCATCGACAACACGTTCGCGTCGCGCGCGCTCACCGAGGGCGTCTTCGAGCCGTACCGCACGCACGCCGCCGCCGCGGCGGACGCCGCGACGCACGCGCTCGACGAGGACGCCGACGGCGCGCTCACCGCGATCGACTACGGCGACGTGTGCCTGAACGTCGACCACGCGTGGTTCACCGAGAAGGGACTCGCCGAGCCCGTCACGCTCGACGACCTCACGAAGCCCGAGTACCGGGACCTGACGGTCGTGCCGAACGCCGTGACGTCGTCGCCCGGCTTCGCGTTCCTGCTCGCGACGATCGGCGCGAAGGGCGACGCGTGGCCGCAGTACTGGACCGCGCTCAAGGACAACGGCCTGCAGGTTGACGACGGCTGGTCCGACGCGTACTTCACGACGTTCTCCGGCGGAGGTGGCGGCGGCCCGCGCCCGATCGTGCTGTCCTACGCGTCGTCGCCGCCCGCGTCCGTGCCCGAGGGTGGCACCGAGCCGACCACGGGTGCGCTGCTCGACACGTGCTTCCGGCAGGTCGAGTACGCGGGCGTCCTGGCCGGGGCGCAGAACGTCGAGGGTGCGCACGCGCTCGTCGACTTCCTGCTCTCCGACGCGGTGCAGGCCGACATCCCCGGGTCGATGTACATGTACCCGGTGAGCACGTCGGTCGACCTGCCGGCGGACTGGGCGTCCTGGGCGCCGCTCGCCGAGCACCCGTTCGAGGTGCCGTCGGCCGACATCGCGGACCAGCGTCAGCAGTGGCTCACGCAGTGGTCCGAGACGGTCATCGGCTGACCGGCTGACGCCATGACCTCGACGACGACCACCCGACGCCCCCTCGTGGGGCCCACCCCCGGCGCGCCCGCACGCGCGCCGGGGGACCGGGGTGGTCGGGGCGCCCGCCCGGGACGCCGGGCGGGCTGGGGGCGGGCCGCCGCGTGGACCGTCGCGGTCGCCGTGCCGCTCGCGTTCCTCGTCGTGTTCTTCGCGTACCCCGTCGCGACGATGCTCGAGCGCGGGTTCGTGGTCGACGGGCATCTCGACCTGTCGGGGTTCGCCGACGTGTTCTCGCGGCCCCGCACGTGGCGCATCGTCGGGCAGACGCTCGCGCAGGCGGGTATCGCGACGACCGTGTGCGTGCTCCTCGGCGTGCCCGGCGCGTACGTGCTCCACCGGCACCGGTTCGCCGGGCGGGCCGTCGTGCGCGCGCTGGTGACCGTGCCGTTCGCGCTGCCGACCGTCGTCGTCGGCGTCGCGTTCCGCTCGCTGCTCGTCGACGGCGGGCCGCTCGGGTTCCTGCACCTCGACGGCACGTTCACCGCGATCGTCGCGGCGCTCGTGTTCTTCAACTACGCGGTCGTCGTGCGCAGCGTCGGTGGGCTGTGGGAGCGCCTCGACCCGCGTGCCGAGCAGGCCGCTCGTGCGCTCGGCGCCACGCCGTGGCGCGCGCTGCGGACCGTGACGCTGCCCGCGCTCGCGCCCGCGATCGCGTCCGCCGCGTCGCTCGTGTTCCTGTTCTGCGCGACCGCGTTCGGCACGGTGCTCGTGCTCGGCGGGCTGCAGTACGGCACGGTCGAGACCGAGATCTGGGTGCAGACCACGCAGTTCCTCGACCTGCGCGCCGCGGCGGTGCTGTCCGTCGTGCAGCTCGTCGTCGTCGCGGCTGCGCTGCTCGTCGCGGGGCGTGCGCGCGGTCGTCGGGAACGTGCCCTGGACCTCGCGAGCCCCGAGCTCGCGGTGCGGCCGCTGCGGCTGCGGCGCCGCGCCGGTGAGCCGCGCGGCGAAGGGCTCGGCCTCGTGCGCGGTGCGAGCGCCGTGACCGCGCTCGTCGTGCTGCTGCTCGCCGTGCCGCTGGTCAACCTCGTCGTGCGGTCGCTGCGCGTCGGTGACCGCTGGGGTCTCGACCACTACCGGGCGCTCGCGCACCGCCCGCAGGGTGCGAGCGCGACCGTGTGGGAGGCCGCGGCGAACTCGCTGCGCACCGCGGCCACCGCGACCGCGCTCGCGCTCGCCGTGGGCGGCCTCGTCGCGCTCATCGTGTCCCGACGACCCCGGCGGCGGGCCGCGCGGCGTGCCGTGGCGGGGCTCGACGCGGTGTTCATGCTGCCGCTGGGGGTCTCGGCGGTGACGGTCGGGTTCGGGTTCCTGCTCGCGCTGCACGAGCCGTTCGGGCTCGACGTCGACCTGCGGCGCTCGCCGCTGCTCGTGCCCGTCGCGCAGGCGGTCGTCGCCGTGCCGCTCGTCGTGCGCACCGTGCTGCCCGTGCTGCGCGCGATCGACCCGCGCCTGCGCGAGGCCGCCGCGACGCTCGGCGCCGCCCCCGGACGCGTGCTGCGCACCGTCGACGGCGCGCTCGCGGTGCGCGCGCTCGGCCTCGCCGTCGGGTTCGCGTTCGCGGCGTCGCTCGGCGAGTTCGGCGCGACGTCGTTCCTCGCGCGGCCCGACACCCCGACGCTGCCCGTCGTGATCTTCCGGCTCATCGGGCGGCCCGGTGCGGACTCGTACGGCACGGCGCTCGCCGCGTCCGTGGTGCTCGCGGTCCTCACCGCGGGCGTGGTGGCCTCGTGCGAGCGGCTGCGCCGCGCGGGCGAAGGAGGTGACTGGTGAGCGGACTGGGTGTGCGCGACCTCGTCGTGCGGTACGAGGCGAAGCGGCGCGGGCAGCCCGGGACCGTCGCGGTCGACGGCGTCACGCTCGACGTCGCGCGCGGCGAGGTGCTCGCGCTGCTCGGGCCGTCGGGGTGCGGCAAGTCGTCGCTGCTGCGCGCCGTCGCCGGGCTCGAGACACCCGCGTCCGGGTTCGTGACCTGGGACGACGAGCCCGTCGACCGGGTCCCCGTGCACCGGCGCGACTTCGGGCTGATGTTCCAGGACGGGCAGCTCTTCGGGCACCGCGACGTCGCCGGCAACATCGCGTACGGGCTCGCGGGTCGACCGCGCGGCGAGGTCGTCGCGCGCGTCGAGCGGCTGCTCGAGCTCGTCGGGCTGCCGGGTGCGGGTCGGCGGTCCGTCGCGACGCTGTCCGGCGGCGAGCGTCAGCGGGTCGCGCTCGCACGTGCGCTCGCGCCCGCGCCGCGGCTCCTGCTGCTCGACGAGCCGCTGTCCGCGCTCGACCGGTCGCTGCGCGAACGGCTCGCGCTCGACCTGCGCGCCGCGCTGCTCGCCACGGGCACGACCGCGTTGTTCGTCACGCACGACCAGGACGAGGCGTTCGCGGTCGCCGACCGGGTCGCCGTCATGGCCGCCGGTCGGCTGCTGCAGGTCGCCGCGCCCGGCGAGCTGTGGCGCGCCCCCGCCGACGAGCGTGTGGCCCGGTTCCTCGGGTACGAGGCGTTCGTCGCGGCGGCCGACGCGCCGCCCGCGCTGCGGGATGCGGCGGGGGACACGGTGACCGGCGCTGCGACAGGCGGCGCGGCGGGCAGCGGCCGTGCGGCCGGCACGACGATCGCGCTCGCACCCGGCGCGCTCGTCGTCGAGCCGACCGCGGGCTCGTCGGACGACGTGCTCACAGGCGTGGTCCTGGCGGTGCGCACGCGGCGCGGCCGACCCACCGTCCACGTCGACGTCCCGGGGCTCGGCGAGGTGACCGCGCTCGTGTCGGGCGGCGAGCTGCCCGTGCCGAGCGACGTGGTGCGGCTGCGGCCGACGCCCGACGACCTCGCGCTCCTGTCACCGCGCACCCCGCCCGCAGTCCCGGTGTGACCCGGCCGACAGCCCGTTGACGTGCAGGCCCGCAGGTCGCGGGCTAGCGTCACAAGAACCGGATGCCGTCGGCTCGACGAGGTGAGGCGCCATGTCTTTTGACCGTCGCGAGATCGTGTCGCTCGAGATCCACGCGGGTCTCACCGCGGTGTGGGAGCACCTGCGCGAGCCCACCCGGGTCCGACGGTGGTACGGCTGGGACTCGCCCGGCCTCGACCAGGAGGCGCACCGGTTCGTCGACGTGCCCGCCGAGCACCGCGACGTCGAGCACGACGCGACGACCCACACCCTCACGTGGCCCAACCACGACGTCCTCACGGTCAGCGCCGCCGCGCACGAGCCCGCGCTCACGCACGTGCACCTCACCCGGCGGTCGCACGAGGCGCTCGCCGTGCAGTTCGACGGCAACATGGACGAGGTCGACGAGACCTGGATCGCCGACCTGCACCAGCTCCAGTTCGCGCTCGAGAAGCACCCCGGCGCCGAGCGGCGCACGCTCGCCGTCCGGGACCTCGACGCCGGGCCCCGGCAGGACCGCCTCCTGAGCCGCGCGGGCCTGCACGGGGTGCGGGGGATCCCCGTGGGTGGGCACGTCGAGGCTCGTCGGCCCGACGGGACGATGCTCGGCGGGACGCTCCTCTACAAGACCGAGCACCAGGTCGGGATCCAGCTGCACGGCCTGAGCGAGGCGCTGCTCGTCGTGCGCGAGGCGCCGATCGGGTCGCACCCGCCGCACGGGACCGTGACCGCCGTGCTGTCGGTGTACGGCGTGGACGACGGCACCTTCCAGGACATCACCGCGCGCTGGTCCGGCTGGTGGGGTTCCGTGGGGGTGCAGATGCCGTACTTCGCGCACCGGTGACGCGTGCGCGTCAGTCCGCGGGTCGGCGCGCGGTGCGCGGAGCGAGCACGTACGTGACCACGTAGCCGAGCACCAGCGCGACGTGCGCGGTGCGCAGCTGCTGTGAGTGCCAGGCCGCGATGCCGAGCCCGACGAGCACGACGACGACAGCCGCCGTCGTCAGGAGCAGTGGACCGGGGTTCGACCGGCGGCGCAACGCGACCACCCTGCGCGCCGCGAGCGCACCGAGCCCCGCCGCGACGACCACGAGCGCCAGCACCATGCCGCCTCACCTCCGCGGCGACCCTATCGAGCGCGCTGCTCGCATCGACGCCACCTACATTCAGGGCATGAACTGGCTCGAGGTCGTCGGTTGGGTCGGGTCCGTGCTCGTCGTGCTGTCGCTCATGCAGGCGCGCGTGCTGCGGTTCCGGGTCATGAATCTCGCGGGTGCGGCGATCGCGACCGCGTACAACGTCGCGATCGACGTGTGGCCGTTCGCCGCGATGAACGGCGCGATCACGCTCATCGACGTCTACTGGTTGTGGCGGCTGCTGCGCGAGCGGCACGACGAGGCCGTGTACGAGGTCGTCGAGGTCGCCCCCGACGACGCGTACCTCGCCCGGGTCCTGCACGTGCACGCCGCCGACATCGCGACGTTCACCGCCCCGTCGCCGCCCCCGCCCACCCCCACGTCGCCGCCCCTGCCCGCCCCGTCGTCGACCCTGCCCGCCCCCACCGTGTCGAGCGCATCGTCAGCGTCGCCGGCGCCGGGCTCCGCTCGTGCCGGCTCGGCGGCGAGCGGGCGGGGTGAGTGGGCGTTCCTCGTCGTGCGGGGCGACGAGACCGTCGGCGTCGTGCAGCTCCGCGACGAGGGCGCGGGCACCGCGCGCGTGCTCCTCGACTACGTCACGCCCCGGTTCCGTGACTTCACGCCCGGTGAGTTCGTGTACCGCCGCAGCGGCGTGTTCCACGAGCGCGGCTTCACGCAGCTGGTCGTCGACCCGGTCCCGGCCAACCGCGACTACTTCCGCCGAGTCGGCTTCACCCCCACCCCCTCAGGCCCCTGGACCCACCCCCTCCCCAACCCCTGACCACCCCACCCGGCCCCGCCCCTGACCCACCCCCCGCGCACTCTCACCCGCCACCCCAGCCCTCGAGTTCGCGGCTCCGGTCGCCACTTCGCGGCCCACGGCCCGCGACCGGATCACCCCACTCGCGAACTCACCGGCCCTGCCCGCGCACCGTCCCCCTCACTGGCCGCCATCTGGTGTGCTCTCACCCGCCGCCCCGGCCCCCGAGTTCGCGGCTCCGGTCGCCATCTCGCGGGCCATGGCCCGCGACCCGGTCACGCCACTCGCGAACTCACCGGTCCTGCCCCGCCCGGGGCCGTCACCTTCGCCGGCCTTCGCCCGCGCGCTCTGACCCGCCACCCCAGCCCTCGAGTTCGCGGCTCCGGTCGCCACTTCGCGGGCCACGGCCCGCGACCTGGGTGCCGGAGCCGCGAACTCGGGTGTCGGGGTGGGGTGCTGGGGAGAGCTGGGTGCCGGAGCCGCGAACTCGGGTGTCGGGGTGGGGCGCTCGGGAGAGCTGGGTGCCGGAGCCGCGTGGTGGGTGGTGCCTGTGGGCCAGCGGCGGCTTGTTCGTCGGAGATGTCTGAGTTCGTTGTCTGTAGACGACGAACTCAGACATCTCCAACGAAGTCACGGGCAGTGCAGGGCGGTGCAGGGCGGCGGAGCTGGGTGGGGGCAGGCCGTGCGGCAGGCGCGGGCCGGGGTGGTGAGCGGAGGCGCGGGAGCCGTGGCGTGCTGGGGGCGGCCGCGCGGGGCGGCGGGGCTGAGTTCGTTGGAGGTTGGTGAGTTCGTCGGCTGTAGGCGACGAACTCGTACATGTTCGACGAACTCGGCGGGCAGGCGGGAGCAGGGCGGGTCAGGTGGAGGGGGCGTGAGGCGGGTCGGTGGGGCGGTCGCGGGTGATGAGGCGGTGGCGGGCGGTGCCGTCGGTCGTCTCGCCGCGGGCCGAGGGGACCTGGGCGTAGTGCAGGAGGGTGCCGGCGAGGAACGCGAACGGCACGTCGAGCGCGGGCACCGGGATGTCGAGCGATTGGCTGACGGGCCGCACCGCGACCAGGAACTTGCGGCGCGGCTCCCACGAGTACGACCGCGCCCCGGGCCGCGCCACGAGCCGCAGCACGTCCCACGTCCCGGCATCCACGAGCGCGGCACCCTCGAGGTCGTCCCAAGCCAGTCGACCCTCGCCGTCCCAGCCGTGCACCGTCACGCCGACGTCGTCGAGCGCGAGGTACGGCTGCCGGCGCAGCCGTACCCAGGAGTCCGGCAGCAGGAGCGCCAGGGGCACTGCGACGACGAGCGGCAGCCAGGGCAGGTCCGCCCCGCCCGCCGCGAGGGCCACGGTCACGGCGACGAGGAGCACCACGAGGAACGTCACGGCCACGGCGGGCCCGGCCAGCGCCGTGCGGATCCAGCGCAGGACGGTCGACTGCCGCCCGTCGAGCGGCTCGACCGTGACCCGTCGTCCGTCCAGCGGCTCCAGGCGCAGGTAGGTCCGGGCGAAGCCCACGCCGAGCACCGCGGCCCACGCGAGCCCGCTGGCCACGGCGAGCGCCGCCGCCCATGCGGGCACGTCGTCCGACACGGCGACCAGGAGCGCGACTCCGAGCCCCGCCACCGCGAGCCCGAGCACCACGTTGCCGACCGCCACGAACCGCAGCAGCCCGCGCCCCTTGAAAGCAGGTGCGCGCGTCTCAGAAGATCGCATCCCACACGCCCTTCGCAGCGTCGCCGACGGCGCCCGCCATGTCGCCGACCAGCTCGCCCGCGTCCGCGACCGTCCCGGTCATCTCGTCCCACCCGTCAGCGATTACGTCCCGCACGTCGTCGATCGACTCGACGCCGTTCTCCCACATCGAGCCGATCCTGCCCGAGGTGATCAGGCCCACGCCGGTCCCTATGACCGTTCCGACGACGGCCCCGGCGCCCGTGCCGACGACGGGCACGGGGACGAAGGTCCCGACGAACGCGCCCGTGGCCGCTCCGGCCCCGGCACCGGCCAGGAGCGAGGCGCCGAACCCGACTCCGTCGCACACCGCCGCCTGTGCGGGCGACTCACCGTGCTGCACCTCGTCGTGGACGACCCGACGCAGGGTAGCCGGGTCCGCAGCTCGATGTGGACGAATGTCGCCTTCCGGGCGTCGGCTCGCCTGTGTGTACTGCACGCCGATCCCCTCGTGGAGCCCGACGGCGGACCTGTCGCAGTCCGGGAAGGGGTCGGCGTCGTCCCCGGCGTGGCGGGCGCGGGCTCAGGTCTCGCACTCCCGAGCTCCTCGGGCGACCTGGGCGCCCACTCGCGAACTCACCGGCCCCGCCCTGCCGTACCCCACACCGTCACCGCCCCCCACTCAGCGCGCCCTCACCCACCCCAGCCCCCGAGTTCGCGGCTCCCGCCTCCGCTTCGCTGGCCACGGCCTGCGACCTGGGTGCCGGAGCCGCGAACTCGGGTGTCGGGGTGGGGTGAGGGGGAGAGGTGGGTGCCGGAGCCGCGGGGTGGGTGCGGGAGTCGTGTGGTGGGTGGTGCGCGTGGGCCAGCGGCGGCTTGTTCGTTGGAGATGTCTGAGTTCGTTGTCGGTAGGCGACGAACTCAGACATCTCCAACGAAGTCACGGGCAGTGCAGGGATGGGCCGGTCGCGGGAGCGGTGTGCCGTCGGTGCGGAGAGTTCGGATCTCCGAACTCTGCGGGAGACTGGGGGGATGAGTCGGGTGCCCGTCGACGAGCGGTTCGTCCGGCGCGCGGGCGGGCGGGCCGGTGGGCGGCGGGTGCGGGGGCCGGTGCTGCTCGGGCCGGCGTTCGTCGCGGCGGTCGCGTACGTCGACCCGGGCAACGTCGCCGCGAACCTCACCGCGGGTGCGCGGTACGGCTACCTGCTGCTGTGGGTGCTCGTCGTCGCCAACGCCATGGCGGTGCTCGTGCAGTACCAGTCCGCCAAGCTCGGCCTGGTCACGGGCCGGTCGCTGCCCGACGTCCTGGGTCAGCGGCTGCGCCGCGGCCCGCGGCTCGCGTTCTGGGTGCAGGCGGAGCTGGTCGCGGCGGCGACGGACCTGGCGGAGGTGGTCGGCGGGGCGATCGCGCTGCACCTGCTGTTCGGGCTGCCGCTGTGGCTCGGCGGGCTGCTCGTGGGCGGGGTCTCGTTGCTGCTGCTGGCGACGCAGGACCGGTTCGGGCAGCGGCGGTTCGAGCACGTCGTCGTCGGGCTCCTCGCGGTCGTGACGCTGGGGTTCCTCGCGGGGCTCGTCGTGTCCCCGCCCGACGCGCGTGGCGTGCTGTCCGGCCTGGTGCCCCGGTTCGACGGCGAGGACTCGGTGCTGCTGGCAGCGTCGATGCTCGGCGCGACCGTCATGCCGCACGCGATCTACGTGCACTCGGCGCTCGCGCGTGACCGGCACGGGTACGCCGAGCCGGGCCGGTGGCGGCAGCGGCTGCTGCGGGCCACGCGCTGGGACGTGGGTATCGCGCTCGTCGTCGCGGGGCTGGTCAACGTCGGGCTGCTGCTGCTCGCGGCGTCGGGGCTGCGGGGTGCGGCGGGGACGGACTCGATCGAGGGCGCGCACGCGGCGATCAGCGCGACGCTCGGACCGGTCGTCGCCGCGGCGTTCGCGGTGGGGCTGCTCGCGTCGGGGCTCGCGTCGACGTCGGTCGGCGCGTATGCGGGCGCGACGATCATGGCGGGACTGCTGCACCGTCAGGTGCCGATCGTGGTGCGCCGCGTCGTGACCCTGATCCCCGCGGTGCTGCTGCTCGCCGCGGGCGCCGACCCGACGTGGACGCTCGTTGTCTCGCAGGTCGTGCTGAGCTTCGGCATCCCGTTCGCGGTGGTCCCGCTGGTCCGGCTGACCCGTGCGCGCGACGTCATGGGCGACGAGCGCACGGGAACCGGGCTGCACGCGGTGCTCGTCGGGGTCGTCGCGCTCGTCGTGACGCTCAACGTCGCGCTGGTCTACCTGCTCGTCGTGGGCTGATCCGACGACGACCCCGTCGGCGGCTGCTCGTCGGCGTGCGCGATGTGCCGCAGCTCGCGCCAGATGAGCACGACGAACACCGCCGACCCGACGAACGCGAACCAGAACGGCGCGGTCACGCCGTGGCGCTGCGCGAGCACGCCGCCGAGCGCCGAGCCCACGACGAGCCCGCCGAACACCCCGACGAGGTTGACGGACCCGACCCGGCCCTGCAACGCGGTCGGCACCGCGCGCTGCCGGACGGTCAGGCTCGTCGTGCCCCACACGAACGCGTGCGCACCGAACACGAAGAACACGACCATCGCGACCCACGCCGTGGTCGTCAAGGCGAGTGCGAGGTGCGTGAGGGTCTCGATGACGAGCCCGATGCGCATGAGGTCCGCGAGCGACACGTGCCGCGTGATCCAGCCGTACGCCGAGGTCGCGACGAGCCCGCCCGCGGCCTGCACGGTCGTGATGACGCCGAAGCCCACGTCGCCGAGCCCGAGGCGCTGCTGCGCGTACAGCACGAGCACGGACCACGCGGCGCCGAACGTCACGTTGAAGATGAGGATGGTCAGCACGAGCGTGCGCACGGCCGCGTGGTGCCACGTCCAGCGCACACCCTCCGCGATGTCCGCGCGCAGGTGGCTGCGCTCGTGGCGCTGCGTGCCGTGCGGGGGCAGGTGGATCCGGCCGACGAGGACCGCACCCGCGAGCACCAGGACCCCGTACGCGGCGAACGGCACGGCCTGCGCGAGCGCGAACAGCGCGGCGCCGAGCGGCGGCGCGGCCATCTGGTTGACCGTGAGGAAGCCGGTCTGGATGCGCTGGTTCGCGGCGGCCAGGTCGTCGCGGTGCACGAGCATCGGCGTGAGCGTCTGGCTCGCGTTGTCGGCGAACGTCTCGGCGGTCCCGAGCGCGAACAGCGCGCCGAGCACGAGCGCGATGTGGGCCGCGTCGAGCGTCACGGCGGTCGCGAGGAACGCGACGACGAGCGCGCGCACGACGTTGACGACGACGATCAGCCGGCGCCGGTCGAGCCGGTCCGTGAGCGCACCGGCCCACAGGCCGAACAGCAGCGGCGGGAGCCACTGCACGGTCGCGGCGAGCGCGACCAGGAACGCGTCGTCGGTGCGGGACGCCACGAGCAGGGGTCCGGCTGCGAGCACGAGACCGTCGGCGAGGTTCGTCGTCCACGACGAGGCCAGCAGCCACCGGAACGGGCCGCCGAGCCGGTGCGGGACGAGGAGCTCGAGGGTCCGGTGCAGCACCGGGCGACGATACGTGCCGCCGCCGACATGTGCCGACGGACCCGCGACGGCGCAGGTCAGGGCGTCGCTGCGAGCCAGCTCTCGAACGCGTCGAACGTCCGCTCGCGGCCCAGGAACGACTCGACCAGGTCGGCCGCGTCGCGGCTCCCGCCGGGCGCGAGGATCTCGTCGCGGTAGCGGCGGCCCACGGCGGCGTCCATGAGGTCGTCGCCGAACGCCGTACGCAGGTCCTTCGCGATGACGAGGCTCCAGAGGTACGTGTAGTACGCGGGCCCGTAGCCCTCGAGGTGGCCGAAGCCCGTGACCTGGTGGGTGTCCGGAAGCGGGGCGTACGGGCCGAAGTGCGCGTCGACCTCGGCGGCGAGCGCGTCGAGGTCCTCGGGCGGGGACGCGTGCAGGCCGTAGGACAGCGCGGTGAAGCCGAGCTGGCGCCGGGTCCACGCGCCGCGCCCGAACCGGTCGGCGCGGTTCATGCGGGCGACGAGCGCCTCGGGGATCGGCGTGCCGTCGTCGTCGGACGCGAACGACGCGAGCACTCCCGCGTCCCACGCCCACTCCTCGAGGAGCTGCGACGGCGCCTCGACGAAGTCCCACTCGGTCGCGACGCCCGTGAACGCCGCGAACCGCTGGTGCCCGCCGACGATCTCGTGCACCAGGTGCCCGAACTCGTGGAAAAAGGTGCACACGTCGTCGTGCTCCATGCTCCCCGTCGGGAAGTTGCACACGAGCACGCCCTCGGGCAGGCGCAGCCCCGCGACGCCGGGCACGAGCGGAAACTGCGCGGCGTGGTTGAACTTGCCCGCGCGCGGGTGCATGTCGAGGTAGAACCGGCCGATCCGCTCGCCGTCGGACGTCACGTCGTACGCCTCGACCGACTCGTGCCACGCGGGTGCGTCGACGCGCTCGAAGCTCAGGCCGAGCAGCCGGCCGACGGTCGCCATGACGCCGTCGCGCACCTTGTCGTAGCGGAAGTAGCGGCGGACCTCCTGCGCGTCGACGTCGTACTGCTCGCGGCGGACGACCTGGTCGTAGTACAGCGAGTCGGCGGCGGTGACGGCCGTGGCTGACGGGTCGTCGGCGCGCAGCCGTTCGAGGAGCACGGCGACGTCGCGGGCCGCGGGCGCGGCGGTGAGCGCGTCGAGCTGCTCGATGAGCTGCGCGACCGCGGTGCCGGAGCCGATCATCTTGACCTCGGCGTCGTACGACGGCCAGTCGCGGTACCCGAGCAGGCGCGCCCGCTCGTCGCGCAGCCGCAGGAGCTCGGCGAGCACGGGGCCGTTCGCGGGGTGCGCGATGCGCAGGTACTCGGTCGTCAGCTCGCGGCGCAGCGCGGCGTCGTGCGCGTAGGTGCGCACGGGGACGAGGTCCGGGTACTCGGTCGTGAGCGTGACGAGACCCTCGGCGTCGGCCGGGTGCGCATCCCGGAAGTCCTGCGGCAGGCCGTCGAGGCGCTCGGGCGCGACCCGCACGGAGCGTGCGCCGTCGCGGATGTGGCGCGCGAACTCGAGGCCGAGCTCGGTGCACCGCTGCGCGAGCGACCGCAGGCGGTCGCGCTCCTCGGCCGTGCGGTCGACGCCCGCGCGCCGGAAGTCACGCAGCACGTGCTCGTGCAGCCGTTGCGCGTCGGCGTCGAGGCCCGCGGGGTCGGTCGCGCTCACGACCTCCCAGAGCTCGCGGTCGAGCCCCAGCTCCGTCGCGAGGTCCTCGGCGGCCTGTGCGCGCGCCTCCGCGCCCTCGCGCACGTCGGCGGCCGGGTGCACCTCGGCCAGCAGGTGCGCGGCGGCCGACGCGGCATCGAGCGCGACGTCCGCCGCGTTCCACAGGTCGAGCACCTGCTCGGCCGTGCGCACGGTGCCGTCCTTGAGCTCCGCGATGCGCGAGCGCGCCTCGTCCAGGCCCGCGTCGATCGTCGTGAGGAAGGCGGTCCATCCGGCGTGGTCGGACGGCAGCGTCAGCGGCACCATGCGGGCAACCTACCGGCTCGGCCCGCCCCGACGCGCCGAGGGTTTTCCACGGCGGGTTTCGGGTGGCAGGGGTCACAGTCGTGGCTAGGGTCGACCCATGGCAGACCCCCACCTGCCCGGCCTGGACGGACCTGCGTCGGACGTGCTGCTCCGCGCCGGCAGGTTCTTCTCGCGCTGGGACGAGACGGATGACGGACGTGCGGTGTTCCGCGAGGGCGGACGGCGCGGGGACGTGTTCTACCGGGACCGGTGGCGGCACGACAAGGTCGTGCGGTCCACCCACGGCGTGAACTGCACGGGCTCGTGCTCGTGGAAGGTCTACGTCAAGGACGGGATCATCACGTGGGAGGCCCAGCAGACGGACTACCCGTCGCCCGGCCCCGACCGTCCCGACTACGAGCCGCGCGGCTGCCCGCGCGGTGCGGCGTTCTCCTGGTACACGTACTCGCCGACGCGCGTGCGCTACCCGTACGCGCGCGGCGTGCTCGTCGAGATGTACCGCGAGGCGAAGGCGCGCCTCAAGGACCCCGTGCTCGCGTGGGCCGACATCGTCGGCGACCCGGTCCGGCGCCGCCGCTACCAGCAGGCGCGCGGCAAGGGCGGGCTGGTGCGCGTCACGTGGGACGAGGCCGTCGAGATCGTCGCGGCGTCGCACGTGCACACGATCAAGACGTACGGACCCGACCGGTGCGCGGGGTTCTCGCCGATCCCCGCGATGTCGATGGTGTCGCACGCGGTGGGCACGCGGTTCATCCAGCTCATCGGCGGCGTCATGACGAGCTTCTACGACTGGTACGCCGACCTGCCGGTCGCGTCGCCGCAGATGTTCGGCGACCAGACGGACGTCCCCGAGTCGGGCGACTGGTGGGACGCCACCTATCTCATGATGTGGGGCTCGAACGTCCCCGTCACGCGCACGCCCGACGCGCACTGGATGGCGGAGGTCCGCTACCGCGGCACGAAGGTCGTCTCGGTCTCGCCGGACTACGCGGACAACACGAAGTTCGCCGACGAGTGGCTCCCCGCCGCGGCCGGCACGGACGGTGCGCTCGCCATGGGTATGGGGCACGTGGTGCTCAAGGAGTACCTCGTGGACCGGCAGGTGCCGTTCTTCAAGGACTACGTCTCGACGTACACGGACCTGCCGTTCCTCGTGACGCTCACCGAGCGCGACGGTGCGTACGTCGCGGACAGCTTCCTGCGTGCGTCGGACCTGTCCGGGTCCGACGAGCCTGCCGCCGACCCGACGCGCACGCCCGACTCCGAGGGTGCGCAGTGGAAGACCGTGCTGCTCGACTCGCGCACGGGTCGGCCGGTCGTGCCGAACGGCTCGCTGGGCTTCCGGTACACCGACTCGGGCGAGGGGCTGTGGAACCTCGACCTGCAGGACGTGGTCCCCGCGCTGAGCATCCGCGACGTCGCGGGCGCCTCGTCGGACGAGTCCGTCGAGATCCTCATGCCGCGCTTCGACGACCCCGGCGGTGCGGGTGCGGTGCAGCGCCGCGGCGTGCCGGTGATGCGCATCGACGGTCACCTCGTCACGACGGTCTTCGACCTCACGCTCGCGCAGTACGGCGTGGGCCGTGAGGGGCTGCCGGGCGAGTGGCCCACGGGCTACGACGACCCGACGCAGGGCTGCACGCCCGCGTGGCAGGAGCAGCACACGTCGGTCCCCGCGGACGCGTGCACGCGCATCGCGCGCGAGTTCGCGACCAACGCGGAGCAGTCGCAGGGCCGCTCGATGATCATCATGGGTGCGGGCGTCTGCCAGTGGTTCCACGGTGACGCGACGTACCGCGCGATCCTCGCGCTGCTCGCGTTCACGGGCTGCTTCGGCCGCAACGGCGGCGGCTGGGCGCACTACGTCGGCCAGGAGAAGTGCCGTCCGCTGACGGGCTGGGTCTCGCTCGCGAACGCGCTCGACTGGGCGCGCCCGCCGCGCACCATGACGGGCACGTCGTACTGGTACATGCACACGGACCAGTGGCGGTTCGACGGCTACGCGGCCGACGAGCTCGCGTGGCCGGGTGCGGACGGCCACCTCGCGGGCATGCACACGGCGGACACGATCGCCGCGTCCGCGCGCGCGGGCTGGATGCCGTTCTACCCGCAGTTCGACCGCAACCCGCTCGACCTCGCGGACGACGCGCGTGCGGCCGCCGAGGCGGGCACCGCACCGGACGTCGCGTCGCACGTCGCGGGGCTGCTCAAGGAGGGCGACCTCAGGTTCGCGGTCGAGGACGTCGACGCGCCCGAGAACTGGCCGCGCACGCTCGTGCTGTGGCGCTCGAACCTGCTGGGCTCGAGCGCGAAGGGCGACGAGTACTTCCTCAAGTACCTGCTCGGCACGCACTCGAACGTGCAGGCGCCCGAGCCGACGGCGCGCCCGAGCGACGTCGAGTGGCGCGACGACATCCCCGAGGGGAAGCTCGACCTCCTGGTCAGCGCGGACTTCCGCATGACGTCGACGACGATGCTGTCCGACGTCGTGCTGCCCGCGGCGACCTGGTACGAGAAGCACGACCTGTCGTCGACGGACATGCACCCGTTCGTGCACGCGTTCTCGCCGGCGATCGACCCGCCGTGGGAGGCGCGCAGCGACTTCGACGCGTTCCACCTGGTGGCGCGCCGGTTCTCGGACCTGGCGCGCACGCACCTGGGGGTCCGCCACGACCTCGTGAGCGTGCCGCTGCAGCACGACACCCCGGGCGAGGCGCCGCGCGACGGCGGCGTGGGCGGCGACTGGCGGCGCGGCGACGCGCCCGCGGTGCCGGGCGTCACGATGCCGCTGCTGCAGGTCGTCGAGCGGGACTACACGGCGATCGCCGACAAGCTCGGCTCGCTCGGCCCGCTCGCGAGCTCGTTGGGCTTCACGGTCAAGAACGTCACGTACGACCTGACGCACGAGGTCGAGCGGCTCGGCAAGCTCAACGGCGTGATGCTGGGCGGTGCGGGCGACGGTCGGCCGGCGCTCGACACGGACACCAAGCTCGCGGAGGCGATCCTCGCGCTGTCCGGCACGACGAACGGCGAGCTCGCGACGCAGGGCTTCCACTCGCTCGAGCGGCGGGTCGGCAAGCAGCTGCACGACCTGGCGGAGGGGTCCGAGGAGAAGCGCATCACGTTCCCGGACACGCAGGCGCGCCCGGTGCCGGTCATCACGTCGCCCGAGTGGTCGGGCTCGGAGACGGGCGGGCGGCGGTACTCGCCGTTCACCGTGAACGTCGAGCGGCTCAAGCCGTGGCACACGCTCACGGGCCGCATGCACCTGTTCCTCGACCACGGCTGGATGAAGGACCTCGGGGAGGGGCTTCCCATCTACCGGCCGCCGCTCGACCTGCACCGGCTCCTCGGTGAGCCGCAGCTCGGTCCGGACGGCGCGAAGCAGGTCACGGTCCGGTTCCTGACGCCGCACAACAAGTGGTCGATCCACTCGGAGTACCAGGACAACCTCCTGATGCTGTCGCTGTCGCGCGGCGGTCCGACGTGCTGGATGTCCCCGGCGGACGCCGAGGCGATCGGTGCGAAGGACAACGAGTGGGTGGAGTGCTCGAACGCGAACGGCATCTACGTGTGCCGCGCGATCGTGTCGCACCGCATGCCGGAAGGGGTCGTGTACGTGCACCACGCGCAGGAGCGCACGATCGACGTCCCGAAGACCGAGAAGACGCGCCGGCGAGGCGGCATCCACAACTCGGTGACGCGGCTCCTGGTGAAGCCGACGCACCTGGTCGGCGGGTACGCGCAGCTGTCGTACGCCTTCAACTACCTGGGCCCGACGGGCAACCAGCGCGACATCGTCGCGACGATCCGTCGCCGGTCGCAGGACGTCGAGTACTGAGCGGGAGGAGGACGACGATGCGTGTGATGGCTCAGGTCGCCATGGTGATGAACCTCGACAAGTGCATCGGGTGCCACACCTGCTCGGTGACGTGCAAGCAGGCGTGGACGAACCGGGCCGGCGTCGAGTACGTGTGGTTCAACAACGTGGAGACGCGCCCCGGGCAGGGGTACCCGCGGCGGTACGAGGACCAGGAGAAGTGGCGCGGCGGCTGGACGCTGAACAAGAAGGGGCGTCTGACGCTGCGCACGGGACCGCGCGCGAAGCGGCTGCTGTCGATCTTCGCCTCGCCCGTGCAGCCCGAGCTCGAGGACTACTACGAGCCGTGGACGTACGACTACGAGACGCTGGTCGAGGCGCCGCTCGGCGACGACTTCCCCGTCGCGCGGCCGAAGTCGCTCATCACGGGTCATGACACGAAGGTCACGTGGTCGGCCAACTGGGACGACAACCTGGGTGGCACGAGCGAGCTGGGTCACCTCGACCCGATCGTCGAGAAGGTGCGTCGCGAGTCCGAGGACAAGATCCGCTTCGAGCTCGAGAAGACCTTCATGTTCTACCTGCCGCGGATCTGCGAGCACTGCCTGAACCCGTCGTGCATGGCGTCGTGCCCGTCGGGTGCGATCTACAAGCGCGCCGAGGACGGCATCGTGCTCGTCGACCAGGACAAGTGCCGTGGCTGGCGCCAGTGCATCACGGGCTGCCCGTACAAGAAGGTGTACTTCAACCACAAGACCGGCAAGGCCGAGAAGTGCACGTTCTGCTACCCGCGCATCGAGGTCGGCCTGCCGACGATCTGCGCGGAGACGTGCGTGGGCCGCCTGCGGTACATCGGCGTGTTCCTCTACGACGCGGACCGCGTCACCGAGGCCGCGTCGGTGCCCGACGAGAAGGACCTGTACGAGGCGCAGCTCGACATCATCCTCGACCCGGAGGACCCGGCGGTCCTCGCCGCGGCGCGTGAGCAGGGCATCCCGGCGGACTGGCTGGACGCGGCTCGTCGTAGCCCCGTGTACGCGCTCGCGAAGAAGTACCGCGTGGCGCTGCCGCTGCACCCGGAGTACCGGACCATGCCGATGGTCTGGTACGTCCCGCCGCTGTCGCCCGTGGTCGACCTGCTGCGCGAGCAGGGGCACGACGCGGAGGACCCCGGCAACCTGTTCGGCGCGATCGACGCGCTGCGCATCCCCGTGGAGTACCTCGCGGAGCTGTTCACCGCGGGGGACGCCGACGTCGTCACGGGCGTCCTGCGGCGGCTCGCGGCCATGCGTTCCTACCTGCGCGGCATCACGATGGGCGAGGGGGCCGACGAGGCGATCGCACAGTCCGTCGGGATGACCGGCCAGGCGATGTACGCGATGTACCGCCTGCTCGCGATCGCGAAGTACGACGACCGCTACGTCATCCCCAAGGCGCACGAGGAGCGTGGGCACGAGCTCGAGGAGCTCGGCTGCTCGCTCGACTACGACGAGGGCCCCGGCATGTACGAGTCCGCGGCGTTCGGCGAGGCGTCGGGCCGGCCCGTGCCGGTCGCGGTGGAGACGTTCCACGCGCTGCGGCAGCGGCAGACGTCGGAGACGATCGCACCGCCCGACGAGATGCGCGGTCGCGTCAACCTGCTCAACTGGGACGGCGTCGGCACCCCGCCGGGTCTGTTCCCGCACCAGAAGGAGCCGGACGAGGGGAGCGCGCCGTGAGGCTGCGGGCACGCTCGTCGGGACGCGCCCGTGACAGACGGTCCGACGAGCCCGCGGGCGGCGGTCCGCGGCGTGGCACGCACGTCGACCACCAGGTCGTGCACCAGGCGGCGTCGTGGTGCCTCGCGTACCCCGACGAGGCGCTCGTCGAACGCCTCCCGCTGCTCGCGGCCGCGGTCGACGAGCTGCCCGCGGGGCGTGCGCGCGACGGTCTGCGCACGTTCCTCGACCACGCGACGACGACCCCGCTCGCCGAGCTGCAGACCGACTACGTGCGGCTGTTCGACCTGTCGCGCAAGCAGGCGCTGTACCTGTCCTACTGGACCGACGGCGACACGCGCCGCCGCGGCGAGGTGCTCGCCGGGTTCAAGGAGCGGTACCGCGCGTCGGGCTTCCTCGTCGACACGCACGGCGAGCTGCCCGACCACCTGCCGCTCGTGCTGGAGTACGCCGCGCTCGCGGACCCGCACGACGGGGCCGCGCTGCTCCAGGAGTACCGCGCGAGCCTCGAGCTCACGCGGTTCGCGCTGATCGAGGCGGGCACGCCCTACGTCGGCCTGCTCGAGGCCGTGTGCGCGACCCTCCCCGGGCCGTCGCCCGCGGACAAGGCCGCCGTGCACGCGATGGCCTCGTCGGGCCCGCCCAGCGAGTCCGTCGGCCTCGACTCGGCCGACCCCCGACTTCTCCCGCTCGCCGGGTACGGCGCCGCAACCGGATCGGAGATGGCCTGATGGACGTCGTCCTGTGGGGCGTGCTGCCCTACCTCGTCGTCGTGGTGTTCGTCGGCGGGCTGGTGTGGCGGTACCGCTACGACCAGTTCGGCTGGACCACGCGCTCGTCGCAGCTCTACGAGTCGCGGCTGCTGCGCATCGGGTCGCCCCTGTTCCACTTCGGGCTGCTGTTCGTGATCGTCGGGCACGTCGTGGGGCTGCTGATCCCGCAGTCGTGGACCGACGCGGTCGGCGTGACCGAGGAGATGTACCACGCGGGTGCGCTCGGGATCGGGTCGATCGCGGGCATCGCGACGCTCGTGGGCATCGTCATCCTCATCGTGCGCCGCCGCCGCACCGGACCGGTGTTCATGGCGACGACCAAGAACGACAAGCTCATGTACGCGGTCCTCACCACCGCGATCGTCACGGGCCTCGCGACGACCGTGATCGCGTTCACGCAGGGCCACTCGACGCACAACTACCGCGAGTCCGTCTCGCCGTGGTTCCGCTCGCTGTTCGCCTTCCAGCCCGACGTCGACGCGATGGCGTCCGCCCCGCTGCAGTTCCACCTGCACGTCCTGATCGGGCTCGGGCTCATCCTGCTGTTCCCTTTCAGCCGCCTCGTGCACGCGTTCACCGCACCCGTGCACTACCTGTTCCGCCCGTACATCGTCTACCGCAGCCGCAGCCGTCGGCCCGTGCCCGGTGCGTCGGCACCGCGTCGCGGGTGGGACCCCGTCGGCACGCGCGACCGCGACCGCAGCCCCTCCCGCTAGCCCCTGTCACCGCACGCCCTCCCCACCCCTCGAGGACACACGATGAGCGCAACGCCGAGCGCACCCACCACCGCAGCGACCACCACGGGACGGGGCGTCAACCTTGCGCTCGCGACGTGGGTCTTCGCGATCACGTTCTGGGCCTGGAACCTCATCGGCCCGCTCGCCGTGCGGTACACCGAGGACCTCGGGCTGTCCGCGACGCAGAAGTCCCTGCTCATCGCGACGCCCGTGCTCGTCGGGGCCGTCGGTCGTGTGCCCGTCGGTGCGCTCACCGACCGGTTCGGCGGTCGTCGGCTCCTCGCGGTGCTGCCGTTCCTGTCGATCGTGCCCGTGCTGCTGGTCATGTGGGCGGGGAGCGTCGAGTCGTACCCGCTGCTGCTCGTGTTCGGCTTCTTCCTCGGCATCGCGGGCACGTCGTTCGCGGCGGGCATCCCGTTCGTCAACGCGTGGTACGAGCCGTCGCGGCGCGGGTTCGCGACCGGCCTGTTCGGTGCCGGCATGGGCGGCACCGCACTCTCGTCGTTCTTCACGCCCCGGTTCGTCAACTGGTTCGGCTACGTCCCCGCGCACGTGATCATCGCGGTCGCGCTCGCGGCGACCGGGTTCCTGGTCCTGGCCGTGGGCCGCGACGCGCCCGCCTGGAAGCCGTCGACCGAGTCCGTGATGCCCAAGCTCAAGGCCGCCGCGAAGCTGCCCGTGACCTGGCGCATGTCGTTCCTGTACGCCGTCACGTTCGGTGGCTTCGTCGCGTTCTCGACCTACCTGCCCACGTACCTCAAGGACGTGTACGAGTTCGACCTCGCCGGGGCCGGGACGCGCACCGCCGGGTTCGCCATCGCGGCGGTCGTCGCGCGGCCGATCGGCGGCATCCTGTCCGACCGCACGCACCCGAAGGTCGTGACCCTCGTGTCGCTCGCGGGGGCTGCCGCGTCGGCCGTGGTCATGGCGACGCAGCCCGTGCCGGAGATCCCCGCGGGCATCGACTTCGTCGCGATGGCGTTCTTCCTCGGGCTCGGCGCGGGTGGGGTGTTCGCGTGGGTCGCCCGGCTCACGCCCGCCAACCGTGTCGGTGCGGTCACCGGCGTCGTCGGGGCAGCCGGCGGCCTCGGCGGCTACTTCCCGCCGCTGGTCATGGGCGCGACGTACGACGAGGCCGGGCACTCCTACACGATCGGCCTCGTGCTCCTGGTCATCACCGCCCTGGGCGCCTTCACGTACGCCCTCCTGCGCCTCCCCCGCCAAGACACCCCCACCACCTGACCCACCCCCCTTCCCATCTCCACCCACCCCCTTCCCACCCCACCCACCCCCACCCGCCCGCCCCCGCCGCCACCCGCCCGCCCCGCCGGTCCACCCCCCGTCAAGGCACGCGAGTTCGCGGGTGCGGTGATGGGTGCGCGGCCCATGGCCCGCGACGTCGACACCTCACCCGCGAACTCGCGAGGGACCCGCGAAGTCAGTGCGCGGGTGAGGGGTGCTCCTGAGTTCGCGGGTGCCGTCATGGGCTCGCGGTCCGGGGTCCGCGAGGTCGATGCCGGACCCGCGAACTCGCGTGGGAGTCGCGAAGTCAGTGCGCCCCTGGGTCGGGTGGGGGCGGCGCTGAGCCGTCCCGGGTCGCCCGCTCAGTTTCACCGGCCCGCTTCACCGCTCAGCCTCGCCCGCTCAGTTTCGCCGGCCCGCTTCACCGCTCAGCCTCGCCGGCCCGCTTCACCGCTCAGCCTCGCCCGTCCAGCTGAGTTCGCGGGTGGAATGCCGGTGTGGAGGGAAAGGGCGCCAGGGGTGCTGGTGAGCTCGCGGGTGCCGTCGTGGGTTCGCGGCCCGGGGCCCGCGAGGTCGATGCCGGACCCGCGAACTCGCGTGGGAGTCGCGAAGTCAGTAGGTGGGTGAGGGGTGCTGGTGAGTTCGCGGGTGGAGTGCCGGTGGGGAGGGAAAGGGCGGGTCAGGGGTGCTGGTGAGTTCGCGGGTGCGGTGGTGGGTTCGCGGTCCGTGGGCCGCGAGGTCGATGCCGGAGCCGCGAACTCGTGGGGGGGAGTGGCGAAGTCAGCGCGTGGGGGCGAGGTGCGGGGGGCGGGGTGCCGGGGGGAGGGCAGGGAGGGAAGGGAGGGAAGGGGAAGGGGGCAGGGAGGGAGGGGTGGGTCAGGGGTGTTGGGGGGACTCGTGGGTGGCGTGGGCCGCCGGCTCGATCTGGAAGGTCGAGTGCTCGACCGCGACGTCGAAGTGGTGGGCCACGCACTCCTGCAGCGTGTCGAGGATGTGCGGGACGTGACCGGTGCGGAAGCAGCCCTCGTCGACGACGACGTGCGCGGACAGCACCGGCAGGCCCGTGGCGATGAGGGACGCGTGCAGGTCGTGGACCTCGCGCACGTGCTCGACCTCGAGCAGGTGACCGCGCACGGCGTCGAGGTCGAGCCCGGGCGGCGTGGACTCGAGCAGCACGGCGGTCGCCTCGCGCAGGATCGCCAGGGCGCGCGGCAGGATCAGTGCGCCGATGAGCAGGCCCGCGACGGCGTCGGCCTGCTGCCACCCGGTCGTCGCGATGACGACTGCGGCGACGATCACGCCCACCGAGCCGAGCGCGTCGTTGACGACTTCGAGGAATGCCGCACGCAGGTTGAGGCTGCCGTGCCGCCCGCCGGCCAGGACCGCGAGCGAGACGACGTTCCCGACGAGCCCGATCGCACCGAACACGACGAGCTCGCCAGCTGGCACGTCCGGGGGCGAGACCAGCCGCCGCACGCCCTCGACCAGCACGTACACGCCGACGGCGAGCAGGATCGCCGACTGCGCGAGCGCTGCGAGGACCTCGGCTCGTCGGAACCCCCACGTGCGGTGCGCGGTCGGAGCGCGGGTCGCGAGCGTGGCCGCGGTGAGCGCGATCGCCAGTCCCGCGGCGTCGACCAGCATGTGCGCGGTGTCGACCAGCAGCGCGAGCGAACCCGTGACGAGCGCTCCGACGGCCTGCGCGACGAGGATCGCGCTCGTGATGCCGAACGCGACGGCGAGCCGGGTGCGGTTCGCCGCGTCGGCGCCGTGGTGGTGGTCGTGACCCATGTCGCGTGGCCTCAGCAGTCCGTCGCGCGGGTGGCGTCGACCGTCCCGACGAGCGTCGCGAGCGGTTCGAGCGCGGCGAACGGGTCGCCGGCGGGGAACAGGACGGCGGACGTGACCCCCGCCGCGGCGAGCCCGGCCATGCGCGCGCGGGCCTGCGAGGGCGTGCCGGCGACCGTCAGCCGGGCCACCCACGCGTCGGGCAGCGCGGCCGCGAACGCCGGTCCGGACCCGGTACGGGCGTGCAGCACCGCGAGGTCCTCGGCGAACGGCAGCCCGACGAGGTGCGGCGCCCAGTCGGGCTCGCCGAGCCACGCGAGCCCGCCGCGCGCGGCGGCCAGCGCGGCCCGCTCGTCGTCGGCGACGGAGCCCACGTTGTAGGCGACGAGCCGGTGCGCGCGCTCGGGCGCGACGTGCGCGAGCGCGGCCCGCACGTACTCGGGGGTCGTCGGCTCGGCGAGGACCGTCCCGTCCGCGACCTCACCCGACGCGCGCAACGAGCGGGGCCCGCGCACCCCGAGCAGCACGTCGGGCACGACCGACGGGACCGACGACGGCTCGAGCGCGAACCCGGTCAGGCCGAGCAGCTCGTCGGACACCGTGCCGCCCCGCAGGAGCGTGCGCAGCGCCCGCGTCGCCGCGGACAGGAACGTCAGCGGCTGCGCGGGCCACGCACCGACCGACCGCAGCCACGCGGGCATGCCGTGCCCCAGACCGATCGTCACGCGCCCGCCGAACAGCTGCGCGAGCGTCGCCGCCTCCATCGCGGCGAACGCGACGTTGCGCACCGCGGCGGGCAGGATGCCGATCCCGACGTGCACGCGGCTCGTCGTCGCGAGCACCGCCGCAGCCTGCGCGAACCCGCCCCGGAACCCGAGGTCCTCGACGACCCACAGCTCGTCGAACCCGAGCTCCTCGACGCGGCGCGCGAACGGCAGCACCTGGTCGGCGGGCAGGTCGCGCGGCAGGATCACGCCGATCGGCAACGAGGTCATGTCGGACAGTCTCGCCCACGCGGGGGCCCGTGCGCCGGGCGGCTCAGGGTCGTCGGCGCGACAGCAGCCAGCCGCTCACCCCGCCCAGCAGCAGCAGTCCGAGCGCCGCGAGGACGATCCCGGCGACCAGCCCCGGCCGCGACCCCGACCAGGAGACGGTGGCCCCCGGCAGCGGTGCGTACGCGAACCAGCCGAAGGTCGCGACGTGCGCGGAGCGCCACGCGAGCCACGCCCCGCCACCGACGAGCAGCAGGCCGCCGACGACCGCCGCGGCCCACCAGCGCGGCGGACCGACCTCCCTGGGCTCCCTCATGCGCGTCAGTATCTCCGTGGCACGGCCCGCGCGGGAAGGGCTGCGCGGGCAGAGGTGGAAGGATCGGCACGTGTCCGACGAGCCCGTGGTGATCGACGGCGGAGACCTCGGCTGCGCCCGGCTGCTGGTGCTGCTGCGCGACCGGGTCGCGACGCTGCGCGCGGGCACGGTCGTGCACCTGTCGACCACGGACCCCGTGGCACCGATCGACCTGCCCGTGTGGTGCCGCATGACGGGGCACGAGTACCTGGGGCCCGTCGACGACCCGGGCGGCGTGCCGCAGGCCGACGACGCGGTGCGCACGTACGCGGTGCGGGTCGCCGCGCACCCCGTGGCCACGGACCCCGCGCGACCGTGGCACCGTGCGGCGGCGGAGGCGCCCGACGAACCCGCCGACGCGCCGACGAGCCGGGCGGGCCGCTAGGGTGGCCCCGGCGATGGATCCCGCCGGGGTGCGCACCCGCACCCGAACCGCCGTGAGGCTGATGGTTCCTGCCCGGTCGAGCACGACCGCGGGCAGGTGCTGCCCGCGAGCGAGGAGCGTCCCGTGAGGCCTGGTCACCACGACGGTCGCGACCCGCGGCACGCGGGCGTGCCGCAGCCGACGGTCGAGCGCATCGTCGAGCCCGGTGGGCACGCGCTGGTCGTCGGGGTCGTCCCCGACCAGCCGACGCTCGTCGTGGCGACGGCGGCCCGCTGGGCGGCGGTGACGGGTGCGCAGCTGCACCTCGCGTACGCCGACACCGCGCGGTACGTCGTCGAGGAGCACGCCGACGGTGCGGTCCGGCACGCCGCGCTCGACCCGGACACCGCCGACGACGCCTGGCAGCGCGTCGAGCAGGCGCTGCGGACGCAGGTGTCGGACGCGCTCGCGACGGCGGGCTCGTCGGCCGCCTGGACGCTGCACTACCTCGCGGGCCGCCCGGACCGGGCGCTGACCCACCTGGCGCGCGCGGTCGACGCCGCCGCGATCGTCGTCGGGACGCGCGCACCGGGCGCGGGTGCCCGGATGCGGTCGCTGCTCGAGGGTTCCGTCGCGGTGCACCTCGCCCACCACCAGCACCGGCCGGTGCTGACGGTGCCGCTCGACGTCGTCGACTGGTCGGCCACGAGGTCGCCCTGGTGAGCCCCGCGGCACGCGGGGCCCGCGGCACGCACGCGCGGCTCGTCGGCCTCGTGCTCGTCGGCGGGGCGCTCGGGACGAGCCTGCGTTCGTGGCTCGAGGACACGTGGGGGCAGCCGAGCGGCTGGCCGGGGGTGACGTTCGCGATCAACCTCGTGGGGTCGTTCCTGCTGGGGCTGCTCCTCGAGAGCCTCGTGCGCGGCGGGCCCGACGAGGGTCGGCGTCGGGCCGTGCGGCTCGGTTGCGGCACGGGCGTGCTCGGCGGGTTCACGACCTACAGCACGTTCGTGCTCGAGGTGCACCGGCTCGACACCGCGGGCGAGGTCGCGACGGCGGTGGTGTACCCGCTCGTGAGCGTCGTGCTGGGGGTGGTGTGCGCGGTCGCGGGCATGTGGCTCGCGTCGCGTCGGCGGATCCCGACGAGCGACGGTCCGGTCGCGACAGGCGACGGTCCGGTCCCGAGGAGCGATGCGGAGGTCGCCCGATGACGGGGCTGCTCGTGGCGCTCGCGGGCGGGCTCGGGGCGGTCGCGCGGTTCGAGCTCGACACGTTCGTCGCGCGGCACAACCGGCTGAGCGTCCCGGCGGGCACGGTCGTCGTGAACGTGACCGCGTGCTTCCTGCTCGGGGTGGTCACGGGCTGGGTCGCGCACCACGTCGGTGCGGACCAGGTGGGGCCGGTGCTGGGCGTCGGGTTCCTGGGCGGGTACTCGACGTTCTCGACGGCGAGCGTCGAGGGCGCGCGGCTCGTGCGTGCGGGGCGCGTGCGAGCGGCGGTGCTGCATGCGGGCGGCATGCTCGTCGTGAGCGTCGCGGCGGCGTGGGCGGGAGTCGCGGTCGGCTCGTGATCCCGACGAGCCCGGCGCCCGGCAGGCGCGTCGACGGTGCGGCAGCCCTCAGGACGGGTGCGTGCGGCGGTCGGGCCGGTCGTCGTCGAGCGGGCCGGGACCGTCCACGGTGTGCCAGCGCTCGCGGTGCAGACCCCGGCGCCCGTGATGGTCGTGGTCCGGTGCTGCGGCCTGCTGCGGTTCGCGGCGTCGGTCCTGCTCGAGCACGCGGCGACGGCTCGCGACGACGAGCCCGACGAGCGCGCGCGTGTGCGTCGCGGCGTCCGCGATCTCGTCGAGCACGAGGCCGTCGAGCGCACCGCCGAGGCGCGGGCCGAGCAGCGTCGTCGCGCGCGTCAGGTAGCGCTCGCCGTCGAGGTCGACGTGCGGCAGGTCCTGCGCGGTCGTCGGGTCGACCGTGAGCAGGGCACCGCGCAGCGCGGGGTCGGGTGCGTCGGGCGGCCGCGTGCTGATCGCGACGACGTCGACGTCCACGGCCGCGAGCTGCGGCCGGGTCGCGGCGATCACCGCGAGCTGGTCCGTGCAGCCTGCGAGCTCGCGGTGCTGCTCGCCGACACCGACCCCGGGGTAGGCCAGCACGACGAGCGGGCGCTCGAGCGGGACGGCGCGTCCGGACCGCGCGAGCAGCGAGAGGAGCGCCCGTCGCTCCACCGTCGTCGCGCGACGGGTTCGGGCGTTGAGGTCCGGCACCACCTTTCGACCCTAGCCCGATCGGTTGCGAAATGACCGATCCGGCCCAGATGCCGGGCTCTCGGGGTCGCCGCACCGTGGGACACCTCGACCTCGGCGGCGGATCCGCGGCAGGCTGGTTCCGGCACTCACCCTGCCTGCCCCACCACCTGCCCCACCCACCTGCCCTATCACCTGCCGATCCCGACGACGACGAGGCCGGAGCCATGACCACGACCGCAGGACAGCTCACCCAGCTCACCGCCGGCACCCTCGTGCCGTTCGGCGGCGACCGGTTCACGACCGTGGGCGACGAGCTCGCGGCGGCCTTCCGGGCCGGTGACCGCCTGTACGTCGTGCACGACGACGGTGCGCTCCTGCACGTCCCCGCGGCGGTCTCGGCCGCGGTCACGACGAGCGTGGACGCCGCGGTGGCGGCCGCGGAGGCGATGCGGACCGTGGCGCCGGGTGCCGTCGCCGCGTTCTACCGGGCGTTCGCCGACGGGCTCGTCGGGGCGTGGTCGGCCGTCGCGGACGCGAACGCGCAGGACGTCGCGCGCGCCGAGGGGCTGGGTCGCTCGACGACCCGGCTGCGCGTCGACGAGCGCGTGCGCGACCAGATGGCCGACGGCCTGCGCGGCTGGGCGGACGTCGTCGAGCGGGACGCGGCGCAGGACGTCGCCCCGCCGCGTGTGACGCACGACGACTGGCACGTCGACGTCGTGACCGCGCCGCTCGGGGTCGTGGGCTTCGTGTTCGAGGGGCGGCCCAACGTGCTCGCCGACGCCGCGGGCGTGCTCGCGACGGGCAACACCGCGGTCCTGCGCATCGGCGGCGACGCGCTCGGCACCGCGACCGCGATCGTCGAGCACGCGCTCGCCCCGGCGCTGCGCTCGTCGGGACTGCCCGACGGCGCGATCAGCCTCGTCACGAGCCGCGAGCGCGCCGCGGGCTGGGCGCTGTTCTCCGACCGTCGGCTCTCGCTCGCGGTCGTGCGCGGCTCGGGGGCGGCGGTCGCGCAGCTCGCGGCGGTCGCGCGGCAGGCCGGGACTCCGGTCAGCGCGCACGGCACGGGCGGTGCGTGGCTCGTCGCGGACCCCAGCGCGGACGCGACGCGGTTCGCGGCGGTCGTGCGGCACTCGCTCGACCGCAAGGTGTGCAACACGCTCAACGTCGCGGCCGTGACGCGTGACCGCGCGACCGAGCTCGTGCCCGTGCTGCTGGCCGCCGCCGACGAGGCCGCCGCCGCGCGCGGGACCGTCGCGCGTGTGCACGTGGTGCGCGGCAGCGAGCAGTGGCTTCCCGCGGGCGAGCTCGAGCGCGAGATCGAGGTGCACCGCGCCGAGGGCGTCGTCGTCGAGCCCCGCGCGAGCCTGCTCGAGGCCGACGACCTCGGGCACGAGTGGGAGTGGGAGAACTCGCCCGAGCTGAGCGTCGTCGTGGTCGAGGACGTCGCGCAGGGCGTGGCCCTGTTCAACGCGCACTCGCCGCGGTTCGTCGCATCGCTCGTCGGGACCGACCCGCAGGCGTGGGACGCGTTCGTCGGGGCGGTCGACGCGCCGTTCGTCGGCGACGGGTTCACCCGGTGGGTCGACGGTCAGTACGCGCTGCAGCAGCCCGAGCTGGGCCTGTCCAACTGGGAGCACGGCCGCCTGCTGGGCCGCGCGGGCGTCCTGACGGGCGCGGACCTGACGACCCGCCGCCTGCTCGCCCGAACGGCGACGGACCAGCACCGCTGACCGGACGGTCACCGGTTCCGGGTGGGGTTCGTCGCACTGAGCGCGACCAGCTTCACCCGGAGACGACGCTGGGGCAGGGACGCGGTGTACGTCCCTGCCCCAGCGGCTGTCACGTCAGGCCGAGCAGGTGGCCGTCGGTGTCGTGGTGTTGCCGTTCTTGTAGAGCGTGATGCCGAAGTTGTTGCCGGCACCGTTCGGGCGGGCGGTGAGCGTGCCGTTGCCGCTCGTGACGCTCGCGTTCCACGAGTTCTGCAGCGACTGACCGCCGTTGAGTCGGACCGTCACGGTCCACGAGCTCGAGCCGCTGACCGACAGGTTGACGTTGAACCGGTCGCCCCACTCGTCGGCCTTCTGGACGCTCACGGTGCAGGATCCGCCGGTGTTCCCACCGGTGTTGCCGCCCGTGTTGCCGCCGGTGCTCCCACCCGTGTTGCCGCCGGTGTTGCCACCGGTCGTGCCCGGCGCCACCGCGCGACCCGTGCTGGGCGAGATCGTGCCCGGGCACAGGTTGCGGGACTTGAGGTCCTGCAGGATGCCCGGCAGGGCCTGGATCGTCGCCGCCGGCCAGTCGTGCATGAGGATGATCTGGCCGTCACGTAGCTGGCTCGCCGCCTGGCGGATCTGCGCCGAGCTCGCGTTGTTCCAGTCCTGCGAGTCGACGTCCCAGATGATCTCGCGCAGGCCCATCGACTGCTCGATCGCCTTGAGGTTCGCGTTCGTCTCGCCGTACGGCGGGCGGAACAGCTGCGGCGAGACGCCCGACGTCTGCTGGATCGTCTGCTGCGTGCGCTGGAGCTGGGACTGGATGTCGGCGTAGCTCATGTTCACGAGGTGCGGGTGGTCCCACGAGTGGTTCCCGATGGTCAGGCCCGCGTTCTTGTAGGCCTGCATGAGCGACGCGTTGTTCTGTGCGTTCTGGCCGGTCGGGAAGACCGTCGCGGTTGCGCCGTTGCCCCGGAGGGTGTTGATGAGCTGCGTGGACGTCCCGGCGTTGGGGCCGTCGTCGAACGTCAGGCCGACGTAGCCCGCGGTGCAGGTCCAGCCGCTGCTGTTCCCGCCCGTGTTCCCCCCGGTGTTTCCCCCGGTGTTTCCGCCCGTGTTCCCACCGGTGTTGCCACCCGTGTTGCCGCCGGTGTTGCCGCCCGTCGAGCCGGAGCCCGAGCACGTGGCCGGCGGGATGTTGGTGTTGCCGCCCGAGTAGTACGTGACGCCGAACGTGTTGTTGCCGTTCGAGGTGAACGTGTTGCCCTGACGGTTCGCGTTCCACGAGTTCTGGATCGACTGGCCGGAGCCCGGGTTCACGGTGACGCTCCAGCTCGACGCGCCCGAGACGGTGTAGTTCACGTTGAACCGGTCGGACCACGAGTCGGTGCGCGTCGCGGTGACCGTGCACGAGCCGGTGTTGCCGCCCGTGTTCCCCCCGGTGTTGCCACCGGTGTTCCCGCCCGTGTTGCCACCGGTGTCGCCGCCGGGCGCCTGGCCGACGGTGATGTTCGAGCTGCCCGAGGACTGGTAGCCCTCGGTCGCGAGGATCTGGTAGTCGTGCGTGCCGAGGTTCATGCCCTTCGACGCCCACGCGTCGAAGTGGTTACCGGCCGTGATCGTGCCGCCGACGCGCTTCTGCTGGCGCACCGACCAGTACTGGTAGAACGTCGCGGTGCCCTGGATCGAGGGCTGGTTGACGCGCTGCGTCCGGTAGATGTCGTACGTGCCGCCGTCGGAGTTCACGGTGCCCATGAACGTGCCCGTGGGCCGGTACGTGCCCCACGAGTCGACGATGTAGTACTCGATGAGCGGGCTCGTGGTCCAGCCGTAGAGCGTCAGGTACGCGTTGCCGGACGGGTTGAACTGCCCCGAGTACGTCACGGCGCGACGTGCACCCTGGCGCCAGCCCTTGCCGGTGACGAAGTTGCCGGTGTTGGACCACTGCGTCGAGTAGTTGCCGCCGGCCCCGAGGTTCATCGAGACGGTGCCGGGGGAGTCGGTCCAGAACGACCAGAAGTAGCCGTTGTTGTCGCCGGTGTCGTTCGACGAGACCGCCGATGCGGGTGCCGCGGTGGCGAGCCCGGCGGCGACCATGAAGGCCGCGGCACCGAGTGCCACCCAGGCACGCAGCGACCGACGTTGCGGTCGCCGCGCGACGATAGTTTCGGACATCGAGCACTCCTTCGTGCGAGTTCATCCGGCCGGCGCTCGCCCTGGTGCGCGCGGTGGCCGGGCTCAGGTCGGGTGACCGAGCACGGTTCCGAGCACCCTTTCCGTGTCGGGCGCTCGGAACCGCTAGCGAAGAAGTCTGCCCTTCATGTTCGAGATCGACGACGACACTTTCGGTCGATGAACCGTTTCGGAAGGAACGGGACCGGTTGCGGGACCCGCCGAACGGGTACGGTCGGCGGGTCGGACGAGCCGATCAGTGGTGGCGCAGCGCAGCGACTGACGGGTGCTCGTCGGTGCCGGAGATGGCGTCGGCGAGGGCGCGACGGCGTGTGCTCCGCCCCTGCGCTGCGGCTCGTGCCTCGCGACAAGGCTGGGCGGGCCCGTGCCGAGACCCGGATGTGCTGACCGGAGCGGATCTGTCTCCTGGTGCTGGGCCTCGACCAGCGTCAGAATGGCAGGGAGCATGGCGACCGCACGCATCAGGAGGGGACGTGTCGACGATCACCGAGTCCGTCCGTCGTGTCCCGATGGGCTGGGACGACTACCTGCGGCTCGATGACACGACCCGCGGCGAGTACTACGGTGGTGCGCTCGTGATGACACCCGGCCCCACGCGCCAGCACCAGAACATCTGCGTCTGGCTGACCGTGCACCTTCGTGATGCTGTCCCAGCCGGGATGGACGTCTCGCTGGGATGGGGGTGGTCGCCGGCGGGAACTCACACCGAGTACATCCCTGACGTGATGGTGCACCCGGCGACCCAGGAGAGCACCCGGTTCACCGGCATCCCTCTGCTCGCGGTCGAGGTGCTGTCCACGAACCGCCGAGACGACCTGGTCGAGAAGGCGACGGCGTACGCGGCGCGTGGACTGCGCGACTACTGGATCGTCGACCCGCGGGACCACGTGCTCATGGCGTACGCCTTGGTCGACGGGATGTACGAGCTGCGCAGTGAGCACACCGAAGGGGTCGCCGCCCTGACGTTCGCAGACGTCGCTGTCGCACTCGACCTCGGTGCGTTGTTCGCGTAGCGGTACGTGGGAGCCGGGCGCCGACCGTCGCGCTGTGCAGGTAGGGGCGGGTGGGGAGTCGCGCTACGGGCAGTGCACCGCGCCGCGGGCGGGCCGTGCGGCACCGCGCTGCGCCGGCTCGACGGGCGGGTGCGGCGGGAAGTCGGCGGCGGGTATGGGTCGGGCGAGGTGGAAGCCCTGGGCCATCTCGCAGCCGAGCTCGCGGACCAGGTCGTGCTGCTCCGCGGTCTCGATGCCCTCCGCGACGACCTGGATGCCGAGGTCCCGGCACAGCGCAACGACCGCGCGCAGGATCGCGGGCCGACCCTCGGCCGCGGTCTCGACGATCGAGCGGTCGAGCTTGAGGTAGTCGACGGGGAGCTTGTCGAGGCGGCTGAGCGACGACCATCCGGTCCCGAAGTCGTCGATCGAGATCTGCACGCCGTGCGACCGCAGCGTCGCGACGGTCTCGAGCGCGGTGGGCGACGACGCCTCGAACAGGCTCTCGGTGACCTCCATGACGAGCCGGTGCGGGTCCCAGCCGGCGGCCTCGAGCGACTCGAGGAGATAGTCCGCGAACCCGGGGAACACGAGCTCGCGGCCGGACACGTTGACGCCGAGGTGCAGCTCGTAGCCCCAGCGCTGCGAGATCGCGTCGACGTCGGCGCACGCGCGGCGCAGGACCGCACGGCCGAGCGCGACGATGATCCCCGCCTCCTCCGCCGCCGGGATGAAGACGTTGGGCGGCACCGCACCGTGCGTCGGGTGGGTCCAGCGCGCGAGCGCCTCGCACCCGTGGACGAACCCCGTGTCCAGCTCGACCACCGGTTGCAGGTGCACCTGCAGGTCGTCGTTGCCGAGCGACTCGGTGAGATCGCGGATCAACGACACGTCGGGGCTCGTCGCGACCCGGACCTGACCGCGGCCCGACGCCTTCGCGACGTACAGCGCGTGGTCCGCCCGGCGCAGGAGGTCCGAGGCGGACTCCCCGACGACGTACTGCGCGACCCCGCACGACGACTCCGCGGGGGTGACCCGGACGAGCTCGTCGACGACGGCGCGTGCGGCGGTGGCGTCGCGTCCCGGCAGCAGGATCGCGAACTCGTCGCCACCCCGGCGGGCGAAGACGGCGTCGTCGGACGGATGACCGCGCCACGCGTCGGCGATCGAGACGAGCAGCGCGTCGCCCGCGGCGTGACCCAGGCGGTCGTTGATGGACTTGAAGTGGTCGATGTCGACGAGCGCGACCGAGACCGGGCCTTGTCGACGCGACGCACGCTCGAGCGCGGTGTCGAGCGCCGTGTCCCAGCCGCGGCGGTTGGGCAGCCCGGTCAGGCTGTCGACGAGCGAGCTCGCGGCCTGTCGGGCGAGCGAGTCCGCGACCATCGCCGCACCCCACCAGATCGTCGCGAGGGACGCGCACACCAGCGGGGCGACGTCGTGCACGACGAGCAGCGCGACGAGCTGGAGCGCCGTCGCGAGCAGCGCGTGCAACGACCCGCTCCGTCGGCCGAAGAAGCCCATCGCGGTGATGACGACGAGCGTCGTGAGCATGGACGCGGCACCGGCGAGCTCCGGGTCGGGGCACAGTGCGGTGCCGACGGCCAGGAGGACGGATGCGGCCACGAGGCCGATGCGCGCGGCGCGATCCGGGAGGCGCGGACCGAGTCGTAGCAGCACGGGGCTGAGCACGATCGCGAGAAGTGCGGCCACGAGCAGGACCGTCGCGCGGCGCGGGTACTCGTCGAGCGCGCTCGCGGCCAGCAGGGCAGCAGCGAGCCCTCCCACCGCGTACAGCAGCGCCGTCGTCCGAACCACGTGATCCCTCCGAGCGGCCCCGCGCGTGCGCCGGGGCGGTGACCGGGCGAGCGGGCATGCGCCCGCCGCCCGTCGACGGACTCGTCCTCGGCTGTATCGACAGGTCCCGGTCACCGCGACAGCGATCGGGTCTGGATGCGTGCGTACTTCACCCCATGGATGCAAGCCTCGGCGCCACGGTCGACCCGTCGCTGCGCCGGTGCGCGTAGATTGGCGCCCAGCCTGGATGCGTCAATATCCGCGCATCAGCCTGAAGCGACACTGTCCGAGCACCGAAGAGGGTCCATGCCAGGCGTCACACCCGTCGACGAGGGCGTCCCCTGGGCTCGCCTGCGCTCCGCCGCGCAGCTCGGGCTGTTCCTCCGGGACGCGAGGAAGCGCGCCGGGCTCACGCAGGCGGCGCTCGCGGACGAGCTCGGGTTCGACCGACGTTCGTTGCAGCGCATCGAGGCCGGCGAGCCGAACCTCTACATCACCCGGGTGTTCGCGCTCGTCGACCGGCTGAGCCTCGAGCTGGAGATCCGCGACCGATGACCATCCTGGACGCGTGGCGCTACGGCACGCTCGTCGCGCACGTGCGGTCGGCCGCGGGGAGAGGATCGCGATGACGTGGGTCGAGAGCACCATCTGGTGGCACGTGTACCCGCTGGGCTTCACGGGCGCGCCGATCCGTGAGCCGCACGACGAGGCGCACCGCCTCGGCCACGTCGTCGCGTGGCTCGACCATGCGGTCGAGCTCGGGGCGTCGGGGCTGCTCCTGGGGCCGGTGTTCGCCTCGCAGACGCACGGCTACGACACGACGGACCACTTCCGGGTCGACGAGCGCCTCGGCGACGACGCCGACCTCGACGCGCTGATCGCGGCCTGCCGGGAGCGCGGGCTGCGCATCGTGCTCGACGGCGTGTTCAACCACGTGGGCGCGGGTCACCCGTGGTTCCGGCGCGCGCTCGCGGAGGGGCCCGACGGCGAGCTCGCGGACCTGTTCCGGATCGACTGGTCGGACCCGGCGGCGCCGCGGGCCGCGGACTTCGAGGGCCACGCGTCGCTCGTCGCGCTCGACCACGAGCACCCGCGCGTCGCGGACCTCGTCGTCGACGTCATGACGACGTGGCTCGACCGTGGGATCGACGGGTGGCGCCTCGACGCCGCCTACGCGGTCCCGACGAGCTTCTGGGCGCGCGTCCTGCCGCGCGTGCGCGAGCGCCACCCCGACGCGTGGTTCGTCGCGGAGGTCATCCACGGCGACTACGGCGCGTTCGCGGCGGCGTCGACGGTCGACTCGGTGACGCAGTACGAGCTGTGGAAGGCGATCTGGAGCAGCCTCGTCGACTGCAACTTCTTCGAGCTCGACTGGGCACTGACGCGGCACGACGAGATCGCGCGCGCGGTGCTGCCTGCGACGTTCGTCGGGAACCACGACGTCACGCGCATCGCGTCGCGGGTCGGACACGAGGGTGCGGTCCTCGCGCTCGTCGTCCTCCTCACCGTCGCGGGCGTGCCGTCGGTCTACTACGGCGACGAGGAGGCGTACACGGGCGTCAAGGAGGACCGGCTCGGCGGGGACGACGACGTGCGCCCGCGCATGCCGCCGACGCCCGCCGACCTTGCGCCGTGGGGTGCCGAGACGTTCCGGCTGCACCGGGAGCTCGTCGGGCTGCGCCGCCGCCACCAGTGGCTCGTCCGCGCGACGACGCACCGCACCGAGGTGACCCACACGCGACTGGCGTACACGGCCCGCTCGACGACGTCCGACGACGAGCTGCACGTCACCCTGGACACGACGACGACCCCGCGCGCCACGATCACGGACGCCACGGGGCGCGTGGTGTTCGCGTACCCGTCGGCCTGACGCTGGACCGACGCGCACGGTTCCTAGACCGTCAGGAGCACCTTCGTCGCGCGGCGCTCGTGCATCGCGCGGTAGCCGTCGGCGGCCTGCTCGAGCGGCAGCGTCAGGTCGAAGACCTTGCCGGGGTCGATCTTCCGGTCCCAGATCAGGCGGATGAGGTCCGGCAGGAAGCGGCGCACGGGCGCGGGGCCGCCGAGCATGTGGATCTCCGCGTGGAACAGCCGGATGCCGGGGATCTGCACCTCGTGCGCGACCCCGACGTAGCCGAGGTGGCCGCCGGGTCGTGTCATGCCGATGGCCTGCAGGAAGGCCTCCTGCGTGCCGACGGCCTCGATCACGGCGTGCGCGCCGAGCCCGTTCGTGAGCTCCTTGACCCGCGCGACGCCCGCGTCGCCGCGCTCCTCGACGACGTCGGTCGCGCCGTAGTGACGTGCGAGCGCCTGACGTTCGGGGTGCCGGGACATCGCGATGATCCGCTCGGCGCCGAGCTCGCGCGCGGCGAGCACGGACATGAGGCCCACGGCGCCGTCGCCGACGACCGCGACGGTCCGGCCCGGTCCGGCCTGCGCGGCGACGGCCGCGAACCAGCCGGTGCCGAGCACGTCGGACGCGGCGAGCAGCGCGGGCACGAGGTCCGGGTCAGGCTGGCCGGGGGTCGCGACGAGCGTGCCGTCGGCGAGCGGGACGCGCGCCCGCTGCGCCTGCATGCCGCCGATGCCGCCGGCCTGCGGGTGGGCGCACCGCGCCTGGAACCCGGACGCGCAGATCTCGCACGTGTTGTCGGACAGCATGAACGAGCCGACGACGAAGTCGCCGACGGACAGCGTGCGCACGTCGGCGCCGAGCTCCTCGACGATGCCGACGTACTCGTGGCCCATCGCCTGCCCGTGCACGGGAACGACCCCGCGGTACGGCCACAGGTCCGACCCGCAGATGCAGGTCGCCGCGAGCCGGATGACCGCGTCGGTCGGCTCGACGATCGTCGGCTCCGGCCGGTCCTCGACCCGGACGTCCCCGGCCGCATGCATCACCACACCACGCACGGTGTCTCCCACTCGTCGCTCGCCGGCACCACGCCGGTGCCGGGCTCCCAGCATCCTCCATCGGCCCGCCGTCAGCCCGAGGACCCACCCGATCGTGCGAAGTTCTGGTCACTCTCAGCGACCAGAACTTCGCACGAGCGCGACGGTCCGGGGGTCGCGGGTCAGGCCGGGGGAGCGGCCGGGCCGGCGGGGACCGGCGGGAGGTCGGCGTGGTCCGACGGGCCCGCCAGCAGGACCCGGCCCAGGACCGCGACGACGACGCCCGCGCCGACCACGCCGAGCAGCGCGACCCGCAGGCTCGTGGCGTCCGCGACGAGCCCGACGAGCATCGGCGACACGAGGAACCCGACGCGCAGCAACCAGCTCACGACGGTCAGCCCCACGCCCGCCGGCAGCCCGGGCAGCTCGTCGGCGGTGTGCATCGCGGCCGGGATGAGCGTCGCGACGCCGAGCCCGGCGAGCACGAACCCGACGAGCGTCGTCGCGAGCGACGGCAGCCCGAGCGCGAGCCCCATCCCGAGGGTGATCGCGACACCGCCGACGCGCGCGACGCGCCGCTGCCCGAACCGGTCGACGACCCGGTCGCCCGTGAGCCGTCCGACGGTCATCGCGAGCTGCAGCGCGACGAACGCGAGCCCGGCGGCCGCCGCGCCCACGCCGACCTCGCCGCGCAGGTAGAGCGCGCCCCACGACGAGCCCGCGTCCTCGACGAACGCGCCGCACGCGGCGAGCACGCCGAGCGCCGCGAGCATCAGCACGGCGCTGCGCGTGACGGCGCGCAGCGGGCGCCGGGCGGGCGGGGTGCCGGGGGCCGGGTCGTCGTGCTCGTCGGCCCGCCCGTCCGGGCGCTCGGCGTCCTCGGGGCCGCGCAGCAGGAACCGGTACGCGACGACCGCGACGACCGCGAACACGGCGGACGTCGTCGCGACGTGCCCGCGCAGCGGGATGCCGAGCCCCGCCGCAGCCGAGCCGAGCAGCCCGCCGAGCACCGCGCCGACGCTCCACAGCCCGTGGAACGCGTTGACGATCGAGCGCCCGTAGAGCCGCTGCACGCGGAACCCGTGCGCGTTCTGCGCGACGTCGATGATCGCGTCGAGCGCGCCCGCGACCATGAACAGCGCCGCGAGCACGGCCCAGCTCCCGGCGAGCGGGACGGCCGCGACGGCAGCCGCGAGCGCGACGAGCCCGAACGACGCGACGGCCGCGGACCCGAGCCGCTGGATCAGCACGGGCGCGAGGAGCCCGGCGAGCAGCGCACCGAACGGCATCGCCGCGATCGCCGAGCCGAGCGCGGCGTTCGTCAGGTCGAGGCGGTCCTTCACCTCGGGCAGGCGCGGGACGAGGTTGGCGTACAGCACGGCGTTGACGAGGAACACCGTGGACACGGCGACGCGGGCGCGCCGGGCGACGGGTGAGACGTCGGGAGCGGTCGACGACACGGGGCTCCGATCGGGGGCTGGGCGGGAGGCTGCCGCGAGTGTACGCGCCAGTGTACGAACGTACATATCGGCGGCTAGGCTCGCGACATGACCGACTACTTCGCGGGCGACCCCCGGACCAACCGCGAGCGCATGCTCGCCGGGGACCTCTACATCGCCGACGACCCGGACAGTCACCGCATCGCCCGCGAGGCCCTGCGGCTCGCGGACGCGTACCACCGCGCCGAGGTCGCGGGCGAGCCGGACGCGCGCGAGCACCTCGTCGCGCTCGTCGGCACGCTCGGCGACGGCGCCTACGTCAAGCCGCCGCTGTTCGTCGACTACGGCGAGAACCTGCACATCGGTGCCCGCACGTTCGTCAACTACAACCTCACGGCGCTCGACGTCGCGGCCATCACGATCGGCGAGGACTGCCAGCTCGGCCCGAACGTGCAGCTCCTGACGCCGACGCACCCGCTCGACCCGCAGCCTCGTCGGGACAAGCTCGAGGCGGCCCGGCCCATCACGATCGGCGACAACGTGTGGCTCGGCGGTGGCGTGATCGTGTGCCCGGGCGTGACGATCGGCGACAACACGGTCGTCGGCGCCGGTGCGGTCGTCACGAGGGACCTGCCCGCGAACGTCGTCGCGGTGGGCAACCCCGCACGCGTCGTGCGTGAGCTCGACGCGCAGGACTGACGTGGCCGACGAGCGTGCGGACCGGCCGCGACGCCGGTACGACCCGGACCGCCGCGACCGGATCGTCGAGGCGTGCCTGCGGGTCGTCGGCGAGGTCGGCGTCGCGGGCGCGTCGAACCGCCGCATCGCCGCGGCCGCGGACGTCCCGCTCGGCTCGATGACCTACCACTTCGCCGACACCGACGAGCTCCTGCGCGAGGCGTTCACGCGCTTCGCGCACCGCGTGAGCGACCGGTTCGACGCTGCCCTCGCGCAGGCGCGCGACGCCGACGAGGCGCGGCAGGCGGTCGTCGCGCTCGTCGTGCACGACGTGCTCGCGGACCCGCACGAGCTCGTCGTGACCCACGAGCTCTACACGCTCGCGGCGCGCGACCCCGGCTACCGCCGGCTCACTCACGAGTGGATGGCGCGCAGCCGCCGCGCGCTCGAACGCCACTTCGACCCGACGACCGCGCGGCTCCTGGACGCGCTCATCGAGGGCCTGACGATCCACCGCGCGCTCGACGTCGAACCGCGCCCGCCGACAGAGGTCGAAGAAGCGATCACCCGCATCACGACCGTCTGACCCCGCCGCGATCGTGCGAAGAATCGGCTGCTCTCCACGACCATTCCTTCGCACGATCCGTCCGTGTCCCCCGGGGGAGCTACGGGGAAGTGTCCGGCTGAGGGGGACGCGGGCGTGCGGGGTGCGTCCGTAGCGTCCTGGACGAGCCGCGGCACACCGGTCGCGGCACCGGGAGGGAGTCAGGATGCGTCTGGTCAAGCAGCTCGCGGCGGTCGTGCTCGTCGCGCTCGTGGGGAGCCGAGCGATGGGTGCCACCGCGGAGGCGACGGACGGCAACGGGGTCGTCGCGCTGGTCCTCGGGGTCGCGACGAGCGTGCTCGCGGTCCTCGCGTACCGGTGGGTCGTGGGGCGGACCGAGCGGAGGTCGGTCGACGAGCTCGCGCTCGACCGCGGTGCGCAGGGTCCGGTGCGCGGGGTCGGCCGGGGGCTCGCGGTCGGTGCGGGGATGTTCGCGGTCGTGATCGCGAGCCTCGCGGTGTCGGGGGCCTACCGCGTCGACGGGTGGGGGTCGGTCGGGGGCGCGGTGGGGCTGCTCGCGGTCGCGCTCGCGGCGGGCGTGACCGAGGAGCTCATGTTCCGCGGCGTGCTGTTCCGGATCGTCGAGGAACGGTTCGGCACGTGGATCGCGCTCGTCGCGACGGCCGTGCTGTTCGGTGGGATGCACCTCGGGAACCCGCACGCCACGGTCTGGGGTGCGCTGGCCATCGCGCTCGAGGCGGGCGGCATGCTCGCCGCCGCGTACGTCGCGACGCGGTCGCTGTGGCTGCCGATCGGCATCCACGTCGGCTGGAACGCCGCGCAGGGGGCGCTGTTCGGCACCGAGGTGTCCGGGTCCGGCGCGTCCGACGGGCTGCTGCACGGCGTGACGTCCGGGCCGGCGTTCCTGTCGGGCGGGGGTTTCGGGCCCGAGGCGAGCGTGCCCGCCGTGCTCGTCGGGGCGGCGGTCACGACGATCCTGCTGGTCGTGGCCCGGCGCCGGGGGCACATCGTGCCGCGCCGCTCGTCGGACGCCGCCGCTGCGCAGGCCGACGCGACCGTTACGGTCTGAGCGTGGTCGACGTCGGGCGGGTGCGCGCGCGGTGGGACGCGTGCGGCGTGGTGCTCCGCGACCTCCCGCTCGCGCTCGCGGTGCTCGTCGTCGCGTACCTGCCCGCGGTGCAGAGCCAGGGGACCCGGCTCGGGGACGTCGCCGACCGGCCGTCCGACGCGCTCGCGGTCGTGGCCGTCGCGCTGCAGGCGCTGCCGCTCGCCGCGCGTCGTCGCTGGCCCGCGGCGTGCCTCGCGCTCGTCGGTGCGGGCTTCGCGCTCGACCAGCTGCGCGGCTACCACTCCGTCGCGGGCGTCGCGGTGCCGGTCGCGCTGTTCAGCGTGGGCGCGCACCTGGTGCGACGGCGGTGGGTCACCGCCGCGGCCGCGTCCGCCGCGTACGTCGTGCTGGCGGTCGCGCTCTCGCGGCGCGGCGGCAGCGAGGGCGTCTCCGGGTTCGTGACGTTCTACCTGCTCACGGCGTTCGCGTGGGGTGTGGGCGCGTGGCTGCGGCAGACGCGCGCCACGGAGGCCGAGCGGCGGCGCCACCTCGCGGAGACGACGCGCGTCGCCGAGCGCACGCGGCTGGCGCGCGAGCTGCACGACGTCGTGACCCACCACGTGACCGCGATGGTCGTGCAGGCCGAGGCCGCGCGCTATCTCACGGGGGACCCCGAGCGCCTCGAGCAGTCGCTCGGGGCGGTCACCGACACGGGCCGGCGGGCGATCGAGGACCTGCGCAACCTGCTCGACGTCCTGGACCCGGCGCGCGTCGGCGCGACGGCCGACGACGGGGTGCGATCGGATCGGGCCCCCGCGGTCGGGGCGGTCGACGACCTCGTGGTCCAGGCCCGGCGCGCGGGCCAGCCCGTCGAGTACGTGCTCGAGGGCGCCGTGCCCGCGACCCCGGGCAGCGCCGAAGCCGCCGCGTACCGGGTGGTCCAGGAGGCCCTGACGAACGCGCTCAAGCACGCGCTCGGTGGGCGCACGCTCGTGCGCGTCCGGCACGGTGACTCCGCGCTCGACGTGTCCGTCACGACGACCGCCGGGACCGCGGGCGCCTCCGCGGCCGCACCCGGGAGCGGGCGCGGGCTCGTCGGCCTGCGCGAGCGCGTCGAGCTGCTGGGCGGTGAGCTCGGCGCGGGACCGCAGCCGGACGGCACGTTCGTCGTGCACGCCCGCATCCCCGTGGGACCCGTCCGGTGACGGCGCCGACGCGCGTGCTCGTGTGCGACGACCAGGCCCTGATCCGCACGGGGTTCACGACGATCATCGACGCGCAGCCCGACCTCGAGGTCGTCGGCTCGTGCGGGGACGGGCGCGCCGCGGTCGAGCTCGCGCAGCGACTGCGGCCCGACGTCGTCGTCATGGACGTCCGCATGCCCGTGCTCGACGGGATCGAGGCCACGCGGCTGCTGGCCGGGCCGGGTGTCGTCGACCCGGTGCGCGTGCTCGTCGTGACGACGTTCAACCTCGACGAGCACGTGTACGAGGCGCTGCGTGCGGGGGCGAGCGGGTTCCTGCTCAAGGACGCGCCCGCGGACCAGCTGCTCGCCGGTATCCGGACGGTCGCGACCGGGGCCGCGCTGCTCGCACCCGAGGTGACGCGCAGGCTCGTCGGACGGTATGCGAGCCGCATCGCGCCGCCCGAGACCGCGCGCGCCGACGACGTGCTCAGCCCGCGCGAGCTCGAGGTGCTGCGGCTCGTCGCGACCGGGCTGTCGAACAGCGAGATCGCCGCCGAGCTCGTCCTCAGCCCGGAGACCGTCAAGACGTACGTCTCGCGCCTGCTCACCAAGCTCGACCTGCGCGACCGCGTGCAGGCCGTCGTCCACGCCTACCGCACGGGCCTCGTGCCCTGACGTCGCTCAGCGTGCTGCTGTCGTGGTGCGCAGCAGCGGGAGGATCACCTCGTCGACGAGACCCTCGACGTCCGGGTCTTCGCCGACGCCGTGGACGAAGAGGATCTCGTTGCGGGCGAGCGCGACGATCGCCTTGATCACGCGCGCGGGCACGGGGGCGGGGCCGAGCTCGTGCGCGTCGCGGGCGCGCGCGAGGATGCCGTCGAGCCAGCCGGCGAACTGCGCGAGGACGAGGTTCGCGACGCGTGCGACCGTCGCGTCGTCGACCTCGCCGATCACGCCGCGGAACGTCAGCACGCCGTCGCGGTCGATGCGCGCGAGGATCCCGGAGAGCAGCGCGACCAGGTCGGCGCGCAGGGGACCCGTGAAGTCGGCCGGGGGGGTCGAGATGCGCGCGGCGACGAACGCCTCGATGGCCATCTCGGCGCGCGAGTCGTAGCGGCGGTACAGCACGGGCTTGCTCGTGCCCGCTCGCCGGGCGACGCCCTCGAACGTGAGGCCCGTGTACCCGCGGTCGTGCACCTCGTCGAGGACGGCGGCGCGGATCGCGTCGCGCAGCTCGTCGGCGCGGCGTCGCCGGGCCGGGGTGGCCGTCACGGTTCCTCCTGGGGGGTGTGCTGCGGCGTCGGACGTGCTTAAGATACGGAACGTACCGTATCCAGATCGCCCTCCTGAGAGATGGTGTCATGTCGCAGCCCACCCCGGCACCGAGCAGCTGGCGACCCGTCGTCGGCCTCGCACTCGGTCTCACGGTCCTCATCAGCACGATGCTCGTCGCGTTCGGGCTGCCCTCGGTCCACACCGCACCGCGTGACGTGCCGGTCGCGGTGGTCGCGCCCGGACCGGTCGCCGAGCAGCTCGTCGCGGCGCTCGAGGCCGCGCAGCCCGGGGCGTTCGACGTGACCGTCCACGAGTCCGCCGAGTCGGCCGACGACGCGATCCGCGGCCGCGAGGTCTACGGCGCGTTCGTCGTCGGGGCCGACGGTGTGGGAGTCCACATCGCGTCGGCCGCGAGCCCGATGGTCGCGACGATCCTCACGCAGGTCGGCGAGGGCGCCGCCGCCCAGCAGGGGGTGACCGCGACCGTCGCGGACGTCGTGCCGACCTCCGCCGACGACCCGCGCGGCATCGGCCTGTCCGCGGGTGCGCTGCCCATCGCGCTCGGCGGGTTCATGGCGGGCGTCGCGACGACCATGCTCGTGCGCGGCACCGGCCGCCGCCTGGCCACGATGGCGATCTTCGCGGTCGTGGCCGGGACCGCGACGACCGCGATCCTCCAGCTCTGGTTCGGCACGCTGACCGGCAGCTTCGTCCTCACGGCCGCGGCCGCGGTGCTCGGGATCCTCGCGACGGGCATGACCGTGCTCGGCCTCGAGAGCCTGCTCGGGCGCGCCGGGATCGCGCTCGGCGCGGTCGTCGTCGTGCTCCTCGGCAACCCCCTGTCGGGGCTCGCGAGCGCGCCCGAGCTCCTGCCGCAGCCGTGGGGGGCGATCGGTCAGCTCCTCCCGCCGGGTGCGACCGGCACGCTGCTGCGCAACGTCGCGTTCTTCGACGGAGCGGCGGCCGGCCGGCCGATCACCGTGCTCGTCGTCTGGACCGTGCTCGGCGCGGCCCTGCTCGCCGTGGCGGGCCTCCGTGCGCGGCGGACGTCGGCGGCCGCCGGTGCGGCGGAAGTGCCCGCGACGCTCGCCGAGCCCGCCTGACCGGTCCCGTGACCGCGCGTCGGGTCGGCCGCTACGGAGCGACCGTCGGCGTCGAGCGGAGGTGGGTCTCGAGGGTTGTCGGGGGTATGCCCGTGAGCCGTTCGACGGTGTCGGTGGGCTCGGCCATGACGTTCGTCGCGATCGCCGTGTAGGTGCTGACCCACGCGTCGACCTGCCACCGCGGCGCGCCGTAGACCGCGCGTGACGCGTACGCCTCGTCGATCGTCTCGTCGTGGAACGTGACGTGCCGACCGCGCACGTCGCTGATGATCCGCGCGACGTCGGCCAGCGACAGCGACTGCGGGCCCGTCAGGTCGTAGGCGCGGTCGGCGTGCTCGTCGGGCTGCTGCAGGACGGTCGCCGCGACGCGCGCGACGTCGGCCCGCGCGACGACCGCGCACCGCCCGTCGCCTGCGGGACCGCGGATCACGCCGTCCGCGCCGACGAGGTCCTCGAGGAAGTCGAGGTAGAGCGTGTCCCGCAGCGCGGTCCACCGCACGCCCGACGCGGCGAGGTGCGTCTCGGTCGCGTGATGGTCGCGCGCGAGCGTGAACGTCGCGTCCGGCGCCGCCGCCGCGAAGGACGTGTAGACGACGTGCCGGACCCCCGCCGCCGCGGCCGCGTCGACGAACGTCGCCTGGTCGGCGACGCGCGTCGGGCTCTCGTGCGCCGAGACCATGAGCAGCACGTCGACCCCGCGCAGCGCGTCGCGGCACAGGTCGTGGTCGGCGTAGTCGACGCGCCGGACGTCGACCGTCGCGGGCGAGGCGGGCACGCGCGGGCTCGTCGGGTCGCGGACCAGCAACCGGTGACGGCGTCCGGCCGCGGCGAGGTGCCGGGCGACGAGCCGACCGACCTGCCCCGTCGCACCGGTGACCCCGATGAGAGGTTCCTCCACGAGACCCTCCGTCCTGCGCGGTTCAGGCCCGGACCGCGTAGTGCACGGCGACCGTACCGTTGGCGAACCGACGCTCGTCGAGCAGCTCGAGGTCCAGGCGGACGCCGAGCGGGAGCGCGGGTTTGCCACCGCCGACGACCACCGGGCACAGGAGCAGCACGCACTCGTCGACGAGCCCGAGCCGGAACGCCGCCGCGCCGAGCGTCGCACCGCCGACGCTGAGGTCGGCGTCCGACGAGGCCTTGAGCCGCCGGACCGCGTCGGGGTCGAGACGCCGCTCGAGCGTCGTGCGGGCCGTCGACACCGCGTCGAGCGTCGTGGAGTAGACGATCTTGTCCGCGTCGCGCCAGATCTGCGCGTACTCCTGGACGACCGCGGGCTCGTCGGCGAGCCAGTCGTCGTCCTCCCAGACGCGCATCGTCTCGTACATGCGACGGCCGTAGAGCGACGTCCCGATGTGCCGTTCGTGCTCGTTCCAGAACGCGTGCACCTGTTCGTCGGGCACCGAGAAGTCGAACGCCCCGGACGCGTCCTCGAGGTAGCCGTCGAGCGACGTGTTCGCTGCGTAGATCAGCTTGCCCATGGGTCCTCCAGCCGCGCGGGACCTCCACCGTGGCAGCGGCCCGGGGCCGCCGCAAGGGTGCTGTCGCGCGCAGGCCGGCCGGACGCCGCGGACGACGCCGACCCCGTCCGGACGGTGACGTCGGACGGGGCCGGTGCGGGGTCGGCGGGCGGTTACGCCGCCGAGCAGGTCAGGACGGGCGTGCCGGGCGTGCCGCTGCCGAGGAACCCGAAGCTCGTCGAGCCGTGGGCGGCGATCGTGCCGTTGTAGGGCGCGTTGCTCACGGTCGAGCCCGTCACGACCGCGTTCCAGGGACCGGTGACCGACAGGCCGGACACGTGCCACGACGAGATCGCCGCGTCGCCGGCCGTGACCGTCACCTCAGCCTGATAGCCGCCGGGCCACGAGCTGACCGTCTTGTACGTCGCCGTGCAGGCGCCGGACCCGCCGCTCGTCGGGGTGGGCGACGGCGTGGGGGTGGCGGTCGGCGTCGGGGTGGGCGTCGCGGTCGGAGTCGGCTTCGGAGTGGGCGTCGGCGTCGGCGTGACAGTGGGCGTGGGCGTGGGCGTGGGCGTGGGCGTGGGGGTCGGCGTCGGCGTCGGCGTCGGGTTGTCGCCACCCGTCGTCGTGTAGGGCACGACCGTGCGCGGCGCCGAGCACTTGCCGCCGCAGCTCGTCGGGAGGGAGAAGGAGTACTCGCGCCCGCCGAACAGGTACGCGTCGGTGACGTCCTTGACCCGGATCCGGTAGTCGGTGCCGCCCGGGGTCGTCGGCTGGACCAGGAACGACTGGCCCATGTCGGTGTTCATCGGGGTCGTGACCCACGCGCCACCCGTGAAGTGCTCGACGCCGTGGATGCCGTTCGGCAGGTGGTTGATCGAGACCCCCGCCCACCACTTCTCGGAACCCTGGATGAAGCCGATCTCGATGTCGCCGGAGTAGTTCGGCGCCTCGATGAACTCCCACGTCACGTGGCGGTTGCCCCAGTGCGCGGGCTCGAGGTCACCGACGGGCGCACCGTTCTTCACGAACTGGTTGATCGCCTGGTGCGCGAGGTCCAGGTGGTACGGGTCGTCGCGGCACCACGCGTTCGGGTCGCCGCAGCTGTCCGCGACGAGCATGTCGAGCGTCGCACCGTTGTACTTGTCCGCGACCCACGAGCCGTTGCGGCAGAACGCCTGCCCCGGTGCGCCGTCATTGAGGCCCGTGCAGTAGTCGCCGATCGACACGCGGACCCACCGGCCGCAGTTGCGCCCGTTGTCCCACATGCCGACCTTCGGGTCGTTCGCGGCCATGGGCCGCGGGTACATCGCGTAGTCGCCGGGCGTGTCGAACACGTTGAGCGCGATCCAGCTCTGCGTCTCGAGCTGGTCCTGCGGCAGCCCGCAGCCCCCGTAGGGTGCGCCGAGGTTGTCGAACCACGTCGCGTTGCCGGTGACCGGGGTGGGCTCACCGCCCGGCGTGATCGCGTGCGCGGGGCCCTGCACCGCGACCAGGCCCGCACCCGCGAGCACCAGCGCGAGCACGCGGCTCCACCGGACCTTCCCTTGCGTGGACATGGCAGCACCTTCCGACGAGCGACGGGTCGCCCCGAGTGTTCACCTCACCGTCGGGTGCTGAGCCTCGTGCGGCGCCCCTCGTCGGACTCCAAATCGGTTATGCCGCTCGCGGTGCCGCCCGGACGCACCGCGGCTCGGCCCACCATCACCCGAGGGTCGCGTCCAGCACCAGAAGCGCACATGCTGGGACACCGTCGATCGACGGATCCAGCCAGCACTGCTGCACGAGAGGGGGCCGCGATGTCGATGGCGGACGCGACGTCGTTGGTCGCGACGCCGCTGGCGTTCGTCGCGTGGGGCATCGTCTGGGCGCTGCCCCGCGATCTCGACAGCGAGGGCAAGGTCCGGGGGCCGCGGTGGACCGAGCCCCGCCTCGTCGTCGGACTGGTCGCGGTCGTCGTCGCACTCACGTCTCTCACGCTCGACGTCCTGGGACCTGCGGTGCTGCGCGCTGCGCTCCTCGCCGTCGTCCCGTTCCTGATCGGCTTCGCCTTCGGGCGCAAGATCAGGAGCGCGCCGTCGTTCGGCGCTCAGGGCGACGAGTGAGCTCGTTCTGAAGCCCGGCCCGCTGTTGTGTCGTTCCGATCATCGGGAGCCGCTCGGGGCGCGACGTCCGATCGTCGGTGGCGACCTCGTCGTCAGGCAGGAGGTGAGGCGGTGCGGATGTCCGTGTGGCGGAAGTCGTCGCCGACGTGGAGCAGCGGGGCGTCCTCGGCAGATGCGAGGGCGTAGGAGAAGCAGTCGCCGAGGTTGAGCCTCGCCGGGTGGCCGCTGCCCCTGCCGAAGTCGCGGTAGGCGTCGGCGGCGATGCGCGCGTGCTCGGGCGTCATCGCGACGACCTCGATGCCCAGGCGGTCGAGCAGCGACTCGAACCGGCGTCGCTGCTCGGGCGCGGTCCGCTGCGCGGCGACGGCGGCGAGCTCGACGAACGTGGCTGCGGACATGCGGGGGTGCGGGTCTGCCAGCAGCGCACGCACGAGGTCGTCGGATCCGGGCTCGCCCAGCAGGATCGCGACGATCGCGGACGTGTCGACGATCATCGGGGCAGGCCGAGCTCGTCGTAGAGGTCCGCCTCGGCCCCGCGCAGCCGGGTGCGCTCGTCGGGCGTCAGCGCCGAGCGGTACTCGACGAGAAGCCGCTCGACCTCGTCCCACCGGGTGTCGATCCGCGCAGCCGAGGCCGTGGCCTCCACCTCGGCCAGCCGCCGTGTCACCGCGTCCTCGACCGCCGCCGTCTGGGACTGGCCGGTGAGGTCGGCGAGGCGCCGGACGAGGGCATGGGTCCGCTCGTTCTTGATGTTCAGCGACACGCGGCGAGTCTACCGTGGTGGAAGCGACCGTCTACCGAGGGTGCCGCGACGATACGACCGTCAGGCCGCGAGGTGGAACGTGCTGGCGAACCGGGCGAGCAGGTCGGCCGGGCCGTGCAGCACCTCGACGACCCCGGTCGCGATCGCGGCGTCCGGGGTCAGCTCGCCGGAGATGAGCTTGCGGATGCCCGGTCCCGCCGCGAAAGCGAGGTCGGCGGGTCCGTCGCCGCGCGACACCTCGAGCGCGGGCCCGTCGACCCGCACGAAGAGCTCGGCGGGTCCGACGCGCGCCGCGTACGCGGTCGTCGGGAGCGTGGCCGCGACGTCGCCGCGGAACGCGGTCCGCAGGGCGATCGTCATCGAGTCGGGCGTGACGACCTGCTCCTCGCGGGGATCGCCCATGGCCTTGAACCCCCATGCGCCGAGGCCGAGGACGAGGGGCTCGAGCTCGCGCCCATACGGCGTCAGCTCGTACAGCACGACACGCGAGCGCGGCGCGCGCCGGATCACCCCGGCGGCCTGCAGCTCCTTGAGCCGCGTGGCCAGGACGTTGCTGGGGATGCGGGGCAGACCCGCGGCGAGCTCGCCGTAACGGCGGGGTCCGACGAGCAGGTCGCGCACGATCAGCAGCGCCCAGCGTTCTCCGACGAGCTCGAGGGCTCGCGTCACGCCGCAGTACTGCCCGTATTCGCGTGCGGCCATCGGCCTCAGGCCTGCTGGGCCGAGAGGGCGTCGGGTCCCTGCTCGGCCGCGACGGGGTCCATCCAGCCGAACTCGAGCACGTTGCCGTCCGGGTCGGTGAGCTGGCGCTGGTACATGAACCCGTAGTCCGCCGCCGGCCGCGGCTCGGCCCCGCCGGCGCTCAGCCCGTTGGTGACCGTGGTGTCCACGTCCCCGCGGCTGTCCAGGAAGATCGCGGTCGAGACGGAGGGCGCCACCTTGGGGTCGCCGAGCGGCAGGTCGGTGAACGTCTGGAAGTACTCGCGGACCAGGAGCATGAAGTAGCAGTGGTCGTCGTCGACCACCACGCATGCGGCGTTGTGGTCGGTGAACTGGGGGTTGATGCGGAACCCCAGCGCCTCGTAGAACGCCTTGGCGCGGTCGAGGTCGGTCACAGGCAGGTTGACGAACATCGCGGTCATGGTCGGGCTCCCTCGCTCCGGTGGACATCGACCACACTTGCAAAAAACAAGTAACCAGTCAACCCTTCTCGCGGTGCTGGGGTGGCGACTCGCGTCGAGTGCGGTCGAGGGCCCACCGCGACCGCCGCCGGGTGCGAGTCCTGCCACGGCTGGGCCGAGAGGACGAGAGCCGGGCGTGCGAGAGCCTGATCGTGGCCGACCGGGTCAGCCGGTCAAGGTAGATCTCCCTTCGACTCACCAGCCGTCCGTCCCGAGCGCGTCGTCGGCCGAGTCCTCGAGGTCGTCGCGGAGCGATACGGACGCGAGCGGGTCGGCGTCGGTGCGCTGATTGTTGATGCGCGCGGCGGCCCAGAACGCCTGCCCCTCCGCCGAGTCCGACGCTTGCTCCAGCGCACCTGCGCTCGGCGCGGGCGGCCAGGCGAGCGACGCGAGCCGTCTCGCGGCAGTGCCGTCGGCAAGCTCGTGCCTCGCGGACGGAGTGTGCTGGAAGTAGAGGATCGTCGCCATGAGCAGTCGCGGCGGGACGTCGAGCGACGGTAGTGGGATGTCGAGCCACGTCCGCTGTCGGGGCACGGGCTGCAGGCGGGGCCGTGGCGTCCACGTGACCTCCGCACCCGGACGAGCGTGGAGCCGCAGCACCTGCCAGGTCTCGATCGCGGTGAGCTCGGACCCGAGCAGGTCGTCCCACGGCAACGACGCGTCACCGTCGATCCCGTGCACCGTGAGGCCGTCGACCGTCAGCGCGGTGTACGGCTTGCGTCGCAGTCGCAGGACGCTGTCACAGGCGAGGTAGAGGCACAGCGCCCCGATGCCCCCGGACACCACGGCCACGACCGACGAACCGCTGGCACCTGCCCCCACAGCGACCACGACGCAGACGACGCCGACGACGGGGACGCCGACCGCCGACGCGTGCAAGAACGACAACGACCAGGCCAGCACAGTCGCGCCTCGTCCGTCGACCGTCCCGGTCCCGACGCGCCGCCCGTCCGCTGGAACCTCCCGCAGGTAGGAGCGGTGGAACAGCGGCCCAGCCGTGTACGCCCAGCCGAGTCCGCCCACGAGCAGTGCGACATCGACCCACACGGGCGGCGTCCCCTGCGCACCTGGCGCGAACAGCCCGAGCGCGCCGACGACCGCGAACATCAGACCCGTCGACGTCGCGCAGATCAGCACGCACCACGTCGCTCCGCGGCTCAAGTGGCGTCGTCGACCGAACCGGCGCAGCCGCAGGCCGTCCGGGTCGTACGAGGCCCGTAGACCGAGCTCAGAAGATCGCATCCTGCCCCCTCGTACCGCCGACGACCTTGCCCGTTCGACGCCGTGCTCGCACCATCGGGTCGAGCTCAGGTCTCGACGGGATCCACCACCGCCAGCCCGAGGTGGGTGGCGACATCCTTCATCGCGGCGTCATGGGAGGCGACGACCACCGGGTCGCCGACGAGCATGGCTGTCGCAAGGTGAAGCGCATCGAGTGTCGTGATGTGGCGCTCGATGGACTCCGCTACCGCGTGCGTCTCGCGGCTCACGTCGATCAGGCCGACCCGCTCCAGCAGGGGCGTAGCGTCGACGACCGGGCGCGCCTCGCGGCGCAGGACGCGGATGACTTCCGTGCGCAGGATGCGCGACGACACGAACGTCATCCCCGGGGTGTCCATCCAGGTGCGCAGACGGTCGCGCTCGGGAACGTTGAGGATCGCGCGCAGCGCGATCGGGAGCGTTGCCAGTGGTTGCGGCCCGTCACGTCGCGGCGTCAAGCGGCGAGCTGGCGGCCAGTGCCCGGACCGTGGCATCTGACGTCCAGGGTGCTGTCCAGGCCGGGAAGGCCGACGCCGTCGCGCAGTCCTACTGCAACATCTACTGCAAAGCGGGTGTTGCAGTAGATGTTGCAGTAGATGTTGTACATGCTCGTCACGTCAGTCGCCAGGCTGCGCGGGGGTCCTTGCGTGATTGGCCCTCCCAAGCGACGAGGCCGGCGTCCTGGAGTCGCTGGAGATGTCGCGAGGCCGTCGGCCGGGTGATGCCTGCTGCGTCGGCTATCTGACCTGTGCCCAGTGGTCGGCCCGCGCGCCGCAGGAGATCAAGGATCTTCAGGGCCCCTGACGGGAGCGAGCTGCGGACCTCGGGTGGAAGCGCATCGGAGAAGAAGAGGGTCAGTTGCACGGATGCTGCGGTCTGTGTGTACAAGGGGTCGGTCAGGCCTCGCGCGCGCATCTCGCGGTAGATGCGTCGGATGCCTTCACCGAGCTCCTGCGCGATGCCGAGGTCTGAGCACACGCGAGCGAGCCGGGGATTGCGCGCGTACCGGCTGATGTCGAGCGGTCGGGTCGGGTCCACGAGTCCTGGGAAGCGGCCAGGGCTGGCGATCTCGAGCCGATTGGGGAAGATCTCCACGCGCACGTGATCACCGGCCATGCTGTACGAGCGGTGCAGCACCGCGTTGACCAGCCCCTCGAGCCACGCGTCGCGCGGCACGACGGGGATCGCCTCGAACCTTCCGCTGGCCCCCAAGACGCGGCGATCCGGGATCATGGATCCGATGATCCGTGCGGCGTCCGTGATCTGTTGGGGGATCGAACCTTCGCAACGAACGTCGGATGCATCCTCGAGGGTCAGGTTGGCGCCCGTCCCTCGTTCGACATCGCGATAGCGAAGGACGCGAATGTGGGCGTTCGGGAACAGGTCCTGAGGGCGGTGCCCGAAGAGAAGGTACGCCGCAACCGTCAGGCGTCCGTCGCGGGTGAGGAGCCCTCGGGCCCGGAGCATCAGCTCTGGAGACTGCGATCCGATCGCACCTTGGTAGTCGGCGACCTGTGCTGCGTCGAGATCCTCGATCCGGGCGTCGACGGCCGTGCCGTCGAAGGGCGCACCTCCGCGGTCGTACTCGAGCTCTTGACGCTGCGCAAAGCCAAGCTTCCGCGATTCGTCACCGACGCGCAGGTAGCAGTCGCCGCCAGTCGTCTCGTGAACTCGGTCACCGGGATCGACGCGGAGCAGGAGGAGGGTCTTGCCGTCAGGTGTGGTCAGGGCCTCCGCCCGCGCTCGAACGACGGGCTGGGTGAAGTCCTGCGCCGCCTGCCGCAGATCGTTGAGGCGTGCGGACGTGACACCGTCGACCGACCCTGAGTGGAGCCCCACGACGATGCAGCCGCCCTCGGCGTTGGCGAAGGCAACGAGTGGGACGGCCAGCTCCCGTGGAGAGATCCGCCCCGACTTCCGCTCGAACCACTGCCCTTCGGGCAGTGTGAGCAGCATGCCCACCGCTTCGTCGACGGGCCGGGCCAGTGCTTGGTCGACCTCCGCTGCGTACACGAAACTACTGTAACAGTTTAACAGTAACTCGCTCCGGCACCGACCGGTGGCGGCACCCTCCGTCGTCCTGGTCTCGCAGCGCAGCGCAGTGGTGAGCATCCGTTTCGTGCTCGTTCGCTCGGCGTCGGCGCGCCGACATGCTGTCGCCTGCCATGACCCAGGCGCGCACGTACTGGACGGACTCAGCCGGAAGGTGCGGAGCGTCCAGCGCTTCAGGGGTCGGCGCCGTGTGCCGATCTGCTGCACAGGGCGGTGTCGAGGGTCCCGCCTTGTCGGTCGGGGAGGCAAGGTGGCGAGCTGGATCGTGCGGCGGTGGGCGCGCTACGGGCACGAGCGGCTGTATGCGGAGACACCGGGCGGGACGGCCCTGGGCTACCTCGACCTGACGACGGGCCGGTTCCATTCCGACGACCTGTCGAACCTGCCGCTCCTGAAGGCGGCGATCAACGAGCACCTGGCGTCTCAGGGTGCTGGTGGGCGTCCGGGCGCCAGCGACGCGGAACCGATGGCGTCGAGCGTGCAGCCCTCGGACCGCAGTGGAGAGTCCTGCATGCCGTCCGAGTGGGGCAGCGGACGCCGACATCGACCATGTGCTCGTCGGTCCGGCGGGTGTGTTCACGGTGAACGCCAAGCACCACCCGAGCGCCTCGGTCTGGGTCGGCGGTGACACCTTCATCGTCAACGGGCAGCGGGTGCCGTAGGTCCGTAACAGCCGCCACGAGGCGCGCCGCGCGTCCCGGCTGCTGACCGAGCACACCGGCTTCCCCGTCGACGTGGTCGGCGTGATCGCAGTGGTGGGCGCCCGCCGCGGCATCACCGTCAAGCAGCAGCCGCGGGACGGCGCGGTGGTCGTCGTTGCTCGGCGGCGGCTCGCCGGGTATCTGAACGGGTTGCCGGTCCGGCTCGATCTCCGCCAGGTCGAGGCGATCAGCGACATCGCCCGACGTTCCACCACGTGGCGCTGAGGTCAGCGTCCTCGGGAATGAACTTCCGTACCTCAAGGTTGAGCCCAGCAGACTCAAGTTTGCGGGCTCGAGCTTGCAGGGTCGTCGGACCCGGGTGCAAGGTTGAGCGCAGCGGACTCAAGAGCGTCCTGACCTGTACGCAGCACCGAAGCGAAAGAAGGCACAGCACATGGCACGAGCAGTCGGCATCGACCTGGGCACGACGAACTCCGTCGTCGCCGTCCTCGAGGGTGGCGAGCCCACGGTCATCGCCAACGCCGAGGGGTCGCGCACGACGCCGTCGGTGGTGGCGTTCTCCAAGACCGGCGAGGTCCTGGTGGGCGAGATCGCCAAGCGCCAGGCCGTCACCAACGTCGACCGCACCATCACGTCCGTCAAGCGTCACATGGGCACGGACTGGGACGTCGAGATCGACGACAAGAAGTACACGGCCCAGGAGATCTCCGCGCGCGTCCTGTCGAAGCTCAAGCGGGACGCCGAGGCGTACCTGGGCGAGCCCGTCACGGAGGCCGTCATCACGGTCCCGGCGTACTTCAACGACGCCGAGCGCCAGGCGACGAAGGACGCGGGCACCATCGCGGGCCTCAACGTCCTGCGCATCATCAACGAGCCCACGGCGGCCGCGCTCGCGTACGGGCTGGAGAAGGGCAAGGAGGACGAGCTCATCCTCGTGTTCGACCTCGGTGGCGGCACGTTCGACGTGTCCCTCCTGGAGGTCGGCAAGGACGACGACGGGTTCTCGACGATCGAGGTCCGCGCGACGAGCGGTGACAACCGCCTCGGCGGCGACGACTGGGACAACCGGATCGTCGACTTCCTCGTGGCCGAGGTGAAGAACTCCTCGGGCGTCGACCTGTCGAAGGACAAGATCGCGCTGCAGCGTCTGCGCGAGGCCGCGGAGCAGGCGAAGAAGGAGCTGTCGTCCGCGACGAGCACCAACATCTCGCTGCAGTACCTGAGCATGAGCGAGAACGGCCCGATCCACCTGGACACCAAGCTCACGCGGGCCAAGTTCCAGGAGATGACGCAGGACCTCATCGACCGGACCAAGGCGCCGTTCAACTCGGTGATCCGCGACGCGGGCGTCAAGCTCGCCGACATCGACCACGTCGTGCTCGTCGGCGGCTCGACCCGCATGCCCGCGGTGACGGACGTCGTCACGGAGCTCACGGGCGGCCGCGAGCCGAACAAGGGCGTCAACCCCGACGAGGTCGTGGCCGTCGGTGCCGCGCTGCAGGCCGGTGTCATGAAGGGCGACCGCAAGGACGTCCTGCTCATCGACGTGACCCCGCTGTCGCTCGGCATCGAGACCAAGGGCGGCGTGATGACCAAGCTCATCGAGCGCAACACGGCCATCCCGACCAAGCGCAGCGAGATCTTCTCGACGGCCGAGGACAACCAGCCGTCGGTGCTGATCCAGGTGTTCCAGGGCGAGCGCGAGTTCGCGCGCGACAACAAGCCGCTGGGCACGTTCGAGCTGACCGGCATCGCGCCGGCACCGCGCGGCATCCCGCAGGTCGAGGTCACGTTCGACATCGACGCGAACGGCATCGTGCACGTGTCCGCGAAGGACCGCGGCACGGGCAAGGAGCAGTCGATGACGATCACCGGCGGCTCGGCCCTCCCCAAGGAGGACATCGAGCGCATGGTGCGCGAGGCCGAGGAGCACGCGTCGGAGGACAAGAAGCGCCGCGAGGAGGCCGAGGCCCGCAACTCCGCGGAGCAGCTCGTCTACTCGACGGAGAAGCTGCTCGTCGACAACGCGGACAAGCTCCCCGAGGACGTGAAGACCGAGGTCCAGGCCAAGGTCGACGACCTCAAGAAGGCGCTCGAGGGCACGGACACCGACGAGGTCAAGGCCGCGACCGCGGCGCTGTCGACCGCCGCGCAGAAGATCGGCGAGGCGATCTACAGCCAGGCGCAGGCGGAGACCCCGGCGGACGCCCCGGCGGCGGACGCGGGCTCGTCGTCCGACGACGACGTGGTCGACGCCGAGATCGTCGACGACGAGGAGACCAAGTGACGGACCAGCCGACGACCCCCGGGCCCGGTCAGGGCCCGGGGGGCGACCCCGAGAACGAGGCACCGCGGTTCACGGACAAGCGGCGCATCGACCCGGAGACCGGCCAGGTGCGGCAGCCCACGCCCGAGGAGGCCGTGCTCGCGGAGGCGATGGCCGCCGCGGCCGGGGCCGAGGAGAGCGTGGTCCTCGAGGGGCTCGTCGAGACGCAGAAGCTCGCCGCCGAGCGGCTCGAGGAGCTGCAGCGCGCCAACGCGGCGTACTACAACCTCGAGCAGCAGTACTCGGCGTACGTGAAGCGGTCGAAGGCGGACGCCCTCGCGGCGCACGACCGCGGGGTCGCCGCGGTCGCCGAGGCGCTCATCCCCGTGCTCGACGACATCGAACTGGCGCGCCAGCACGGTGACCTCACCGACGGGCCGTTCGCGTCGATCGCCGAGAAGCTCGAGGCGACGCTCGGCCGGTTCGGTGTCGAGCGGTACGGCGCGGCGGGCGAGGAGTTCGACCCCGCGGTGCACGAGGCGCTCATGCACGCGCACTCGGCGGACGTGAGCGTCGCGACGGTCCAGACGGTCCTGCAGCCGGGGTACCGCACGAAGGAGCGCATCCTGCGCGCCGCGCGGGTCGCGGTCGTGGACCCGGAGGCATGACGAGCACGACGAGCAGCAGGAAGGAGGCGCGGTGACCGGGCAGGACTGGCTCGAGAAGGACTTCTACGCGGTGCTCGGCGTCTCCAAGGACGCCGACGCGGCCACGATCAAGAAGGCGTACCGCAAGCTGGCCCGGGAGAAGCACCCGGACCACAATCCCGGTGACGCACGGGCCGAGGCGCAGTTCAAGGACATCGGCGAGGCCTACTCGGTCCTGTCCGACCCGGAGCAGCGCCAGCAGTACGACCAGCTCCGGGCGATGACCGGCGGTGCGCGCTTCACGGCCGGCGGTCGCGGCGGCGGCGGGTTCGAGGACATCCTCGGCGGCATGTTCGGCGCGGGCGCGCCGGGCGGCGGCGGGGGCCGGGTCCGGTACTCGTCGGGCGGCGGTGGTGGCTTCGAGGACATCCTCGGCGGGATGTTCGGCGGCGGGTTCCAGCGTGGACCCCAGCCGGGTGTCGACCTGTCGGCGGCGGTCGAGCTGCCGTTCCGGCAGGCCGTCGAGGGGTCGACGGTGTCGCTGCAGGTCGAGGGGCGCACGGTCAACGCGCGCATCCCCGGCGGCGTGCGCGACGGGCAGAAGATCCGGCTGCGCGGCAAGGGTCGTCCCGGTCAGCCGGGCGCCCCGGCGGGCGACCTCGTCGTGACCGTGCACGTTCGGCCACACCCCGTGTTCACGCTCGACGGACGCAACCTGCGGATCACGGTCCCGGTCGCGTTCGACGAGGCCGCGCTGGGCGCGACGATCGACGTGCCGACCCTGGGCGGCGACACGGTCCGGGTCAAGGTGCCCGCGGGCACGCCCTCGGGCCGCACGCTGCGCGTCAAGGGCCGCGGTGTGCCGGGCAAGGACGTGGCGGACCCGACGAAGGACGCGGGCGACCTCCTGGTCGCCGTGCAGGTCGTCGTCCCGCAGAAGCTGTCCGCGGCGGCCCGTGAGGCCGTGCAGGCGTTCGGCATCGCCACGAGCGGGGACAACCCCCGCGCGGACCTGATCGACCAGGCGAAGAAGTGACCCCGCTCGCGCACGCGTCGGACGCGCTCCACCGGGAGCCGCGTCCGGCGCGTGCGCGCGTCCGGGAGGGGGCGGCGTGAACGAGGACACCCCCACGTTCCTCATCTCGCGCGCCGCGGAGCTCGCGGGCATGCACCCGCAGACCCTGCGGCAGTACGACCGCCTCGGCCTCGTCTCGCCGCGACGCACCGCCGGGCGCGGCCGCCGCTACTCGCTGCGCGACGTCGCGACGCTGCGCGAGGTGCAGCGGCTCTCGCACGACGAGGGCATCAACCTCGCCGGCATCAAGCGGATCCTCGAGCTCGAGGCGCAGGTGGACCGGCTCGCGCGGCAGGTCGAGTACCTGCGCGCGTTCGTCGAACCCGGGCGGCGCGTGTTCACGGCCGACGCGCGCGGTGACGTGGTCGCGACGCGCCGCGGACCGCGCGCACCGCGGCCCCAGCAGCAGCCGCGCGCGATCACCGCCTCGCGTGCCGTGGTCCTGTGGCGCCCCGGCCGGGACTGACGCGCCCCGAGCCCGCGCTGGGCGTCGACGTCGGGACGACGCACACCAAGGTCGCGCTCGTCGACGTCGAGCGGGCGCGGACCCTCGCGGTCACGGCGGCGCCCACACCCGGTCCGGACCGCCTGGAGGCCGTGGTCGCGGACCTCGTCGGGCAGGTGCTGGCCGCCGCGCCTCGGGCCGTCCCGGCCGCGGTCGGGATCGCCTCGATGGCCGAGACCGGGGTACCCGTCGGGTCCGACGACGAGCCGCGCGGCGACTGGCTGCGCTGGGACGGCCACCGCGCCGGCACCCAGTCCGACGAGCTCGCACGACGACTCGGCCGCGACGCACTGTTCGCCGCGACGGGCGTCCGGGCGTCGGCGAAGGTGCCGCTCGCGACGTGGGCGTGGCTGCGCGCCGAGCCCGGTGCCGCGAGTCCGCTGCACGGCGCCGGCCGCTGGGCCGGGGCCGCGGACCTCCTCGCGCTCGCGCTGACCGGTGAGCTCGTCACCGACCACACGCTCGCGGGCCGCACCATGGCCTACCGGCTCGGCGCGCCCGGCGCGCTCCCGGACGCGTTCGACGCCGACCTGCTGGCCGAGGTCGGCCTCGTCGCGCGCAACGTGCCGCGTGTCCTGCGGCCCGGCGAGATGCTCGCGCTGCGGCCCGGTCCGCTCACCGACGCGGGGCTGCGTGTCGGCACGCCGGTGACCGTCGCGGGGCACGACCACCCCGTCGGGGCGTTCGGCGCGGGGGTGCGCGCGCCGGGGGACGTCGCGGACTCCGTCGGCACGGCCGAGGTCGTCGCGACGGTGCTGGCCGAGGATCCCGACCCCGCACCCGTCGCGGCGGCCGGGATGAGCCTCGTGCGGACTGTGCGCGGCGACCTGCCCGCACTCGTCGCGGGGTCGTCGAGCGCGGGCGGGGCCGTCGCCGCGTGGCTCGCCGAGCTCGAACCGACCGACGCGGCGGCGCGGGACCGGCTGCTCGCACGCTCGTCGGACGTGGACGACGACCTCGTGGCGCTGCTCGAGGACCCGAGCGGGTTCGTCGTGCTGCCGTACGTGCACGGACGCCAGACCCCGCGACCGGACCCGGCCGCGACGCTGCGCGCCGTGGGCGACGTGCCCGCTGACCCGGTCGCCGCGCTGCGCGGCGTGCTGCTCGGTGCGACGCTGCAGGCGCGCTGGATGCTCGACGTGCAGTCCGCGCTCGCGGGGGCTGCTCCGCGACGTGTGCTCGCGCTCGGCGGGCCGATGGTCGCGAGCCCCGCGTGGGCTGCGCTCAAGGCGTGGTGCACACCCGTCCCGCTCGACGTCGTGACCGACGAGCAGGCGGTCGCTGCGGGTGCCGCGCTCCTCGCGGCCGAGCGCGCGGGCCTCGTCGCGGCCGCACCCCCGCTCGCCACCCACCGCCCACCCGCCCCGCCCCGCCCCCCGCGCGCCGACACCCTCACAGAACGCCTCACCACCTTCACCCACCCCACCCCCTGACCCCACCCCCCTTTCCGCGAGCGCCACACATCGGTCGCGAACGCCACGCTCGTTGGTGTCGCGCTCGCCGCGGATGTGTGGCGCTCGCGGGAGGGGGGCGGGGCGTGTCAGGGGGGTGTCGGTCGCGTGTCGGTGGCGTGTCAGGCGGTGCGCGCAGGGTCGGGGGCATGAACACAGACCTGGTGATCGAGGCCGAAGGCCTGGTGAAGCACTTCGGCGAGACGACGGCCCTGCAGGGCGTCGACCTCGTCGTCCCCCGGGGCACCGTGCTCGGTGTCCTCGGCCCCAACGGCGCCGGCAAGACGACGACCGTGCGCATCCTGTCCACGCTGCTCACCCCCGACGCGGGGCACGCCCGGATCGCGGGGCTCGACGTCGTGCGCGACGCCGAGCAGGTCCGGCACCGGATCGGCCTGACGGGGCAGTACGCGTCGGTCGACGAGGACCTCACGGGCCGGCAGAACCTCGTGCTGTTCGGCACGCTGCTCGAGCTGGGGCGCGCGGGCGCCCGGGCGCGGGCCGACGAGCTGCTCGAGTGGTTCGACCTCACGGACGCCGCCGACCGGCCCGCGAAGACGTACTCCGGCGGCATGCGCCGCCGCCTCGACCTGGCCGCGAGCCTCGTCGGACGGCCCGAGGTGATCTTCCTCGACGAGCCGACCACGGGCCTCGACCCCGCCAAGCGCGAGGCGATGTGGGACGTGGTGCGCTCGCTCGTCGCGGACGGCTCGACGGTGCTGCTGACGACGCAGTACCTCGAGGAGGCGGACGCGCTCGCCGACGAGATCACGGTCGTCGACCACGGGCGCGTCATCGCGCACGACACCCCCGACGGGCTCAAGCGCGTCGTCGGCGGCCAGACGCTCGAGGTCCGCCCGGCGGACGCCGCACGGCTCGCCGAGACCGCCCAGATCCTGTCGCAGGTGAGCACGGGCGCCCCCGCGGACGAGCTCCGCAAGGGCATGCTCGCCGTGCCGGTCGCGGACGACGAGGCGCTGACCGCCACGGTCGCGCGGCTCGGCGCCGCGGGCATCGCGGTGACCGAGCTGTCCCTGCACCTGCCGAGCCTCGACGAGGTCTTCTTCACGCTCACGGGCCGTCCCGCGTCCGACGAGACGCCCGGCAGCCCGACGACCACCCGCACACCCGGCTCGACCGACCAGGAGGTGGCGGCATGACCACCACGACCGTCGCACGTCCCACGGCCCCGACCGCGCCGCGCCCCGCGGCCGTGCGGCAGGCCCGTCCGTTCCCGCTGGTCCGCCACGCGGCGGCCCTGACGAAGCGCTCGCTCATCAAGACGTGGCGCACACCCGAGGCGCTCATCGACGTCACGCTGCAGCCGATCATCTTCCTCGCGATCTTCGCGACGATCTTCGGCAACGCGGTCGCGGGCAGCACGGGTGACTACCTGCAGTTCCTGCTGCCCGGCATCCTCGCGCAGACGATCGCGCAGGGCGCGATCGCGATCGGCGTCAACCTCAACACGGACCTGACGAAGGGCATCTTCGACCGGTTCAAGTCGATGCCGATCCCGCGCTCGGCGCCGCTGCTCGGCGCGGTGCTCGGGGACGTGGTGCGCTACGTGATCGTCGCGGTCGTGACGCTCGCGACCGGGTACGCCATGGGCTTCCGGATCCGGACCGACCCGCTGCAGGCGTTCGCGGGCTGCCTCCTCGCGGTGCTGTTCGCGGTGTGCCTGAGCTGGGTCAGCGTGTGGATCGGCATGAAGGTCCGCACGTCCGGCGCGGTGCAGGGCGTCATGTTCCTCATCGTCATGCCGCTGAGCTTCGGCTCGAACGTGTTCGTGCAGACCGGCGACCTGCCGACGTGGATGCAGGGCTTCGTCGACGTGAACCCGCTGACGCACCTGGTCGACTCGATGCGCGGCCTGTTCCTGGGCGCGCCGCTGGGAAACCACGTCTGGTGGACCCTGGCCTGGTGCGTCGGCCTGGTGGCGACGTTCATGCCCCTGGCCCTGCGCGCCTACCGCCGCAACCTCTGACCCACCCACCCACCCGCCCACCCCACCCCCAAGACCGCGAGCGCCACACATCCGCGTCGAGCGCCACAGCAACAAGCGTGGCGCTCGCGGTCGATGTGTGGCGTTCGCGGGGTTGGGGGGTGGGGGAACGTTAGCCTGCGGGGCGTGGCGAGCCAGATGATCTCCTCCGCGGACCTCGAGCGTGCCGGACAGCTCCTGCAGCAGGTCGACGCCGTCGTACGGCAGCGCGTCGTCGGCCAGCAGGAGCTGCGGCGCTCCATGGTCGCGGCACTCGTGTGCGGCGGGCACATCCTCCTGGAGTCCGTGCCGGGGCTCGCGAAGACGACGGCGGCGCAGGCGCTGGCGTCCGCGATCTCGGGCAGCTTCCACCGCATCCAGTGCACGCCGGACCTCATGCCGAACGACATCGTCGGGTCGCAGGTCTTCAACTACGGCACGTCGACGTTCACGACGCAGCTCGGCCCGGTGCACGCCAACGTCGTGCTGCTCGACGAGATCAACCGCTCGTCGGCGAAGACGCAGTCCGCGATGCTCGAGGCGATGCAGGAGCGCCAGACGTCGATCGCGGGCGAGGTGCACCGCCTGCCGGAGCCGTTCATGGTCCTCGCGACGCAGAACCCCATCGAGGAGGAGGGCACGTACGTGCTCCCCGAGGCGCAGATGGACCGGTTCCTGCTCAAGGAGGTCGTCGACTACCCGGAGCGCACCGAGGAGCTCGAGATCCTCGCGCGCATCTCCGACGGTCGGATGACCAGCCCGCTGTCGGGTCAGCCGCTGACCCTCGACGACGTGCGGTTCCTGCAGGGGCTCGTCGACCAGGTGTACGTCGACGCGTCGGTGCGCGGGTACATCGTCGACGTCGTCGCGACCACGCGCCTGCGCGGACCGCAGCCCGTGCCGGGACTCGACCGGCTCGTGCGCGTCGGGGCCAGCCCGCGCGGGTCGATCTCGCTGCTGCGCGTGGCGCAGGCCGTGGCGCTCATGGACGGTCGTGCGCACGTGACGCCCGACGACGTGCGCGCGCTGCGGCACCAGGTGCTGCGGCACCGGGTCGTGCGCACGTTCGACGCGCTCGCCGACGGCGTGACGCCCGAGTCGATCGTGGACTCCGTGTTCGACGTCGTCCCGGTGCCCTGACCCGACGAGCCTGACGCCCGCATGTTCCGCCACCGCGCCCCCGCCGCGCCGACGACCGTGTCGACGAGCGTGCCGGCGGCGCCGTCGGCGGCGCGGTTGCCGTCCGCGGGCGCGCGCCTGGCCGCGGTGCGCTCGCGGCTGTCCCTGCCGCTGGTCCGACGAGCGACGGGTCTGCTCGAGGGGCAGCACCGGTCGGTCTACCGCGGGCACGGGCAGGACTTCGACGACCTGCGGCTGTACGCGCCCGGGGACGACGTCGGGGACATCGACTGGCGCGCGTCGGCGACCAACGGCTCGCCCGTGGTCAAGCGGTACGTCGCGACGTCCAACGTCGCCGCGGTGCTCGTCGTCGACACGGGACGGCACATGACGGGGCTCGCGGCGCGCGGCGAGCCCAAGTCGCACGTCGCGCAGTACGTCGCGTCGATCGTCGCGGAGCTCGCGCACCAGCGCGGGGACCGGGTCGCGCTCGTCGCGGGCGACGCCGGCCGCGTCGAGCACCTGCCCGCGCGGGCGGGGCGCACGCACGTCGAGGTGGTGCTGCGCCGCCTCGAGCGCACGTTCGACGAGCACGCGCCGCCCGGCGACCTGCCGCTCCTGCTGGACCGGGCGTTCCGGCAGACGCCGCGCCGCTCGCTCGTCGTCGTCATCACCGACGAGGCCCGGCCCGACGACGCCGCCGCGCTGGCCCTGCGACGGCTGCGGTCGCGGCACGCGGTGCTCGTCGTGCAGGTCGCGGACGCCGACGCGTTCGCGGCGGACGTCGCCGCGGGCCCGCCCGGGCAGCTCGTCGGGGCGTCGTCGGCGCGCGAGCGCGGTCGGCCGACGCGCGTCGAGCGCGGGCCCGTCGCGGACGCCGACTCGGGGAGCCTCGTGCCGGGGTTCCTGCGCGGTCGTCGGCGCGCGGTCGAGGCGGCCCACCGCGCGCGCGTCGCGCGGCACGAGCGCACGGTCGCCGTCATGACGCCGCTCGGGATCCCGTGGGTCGTGGTCGAGGGGACGTACGACGCGCTCGACGAGTTCGTCGCCCTGCTCGAGAGGCAGCGCCGTGCCGGTCTCTGAGATCGCCGACCCCGTGGCGTACGGCTGGTGGTGGCTGCCGCTGGGCATCGTGCTGGTGTCGTCGGTCGTGTGGCTGCCCGTGCTGATCGTCGTGCTGACGCGCCGGAAGAAGGACACCGCCCCGCCCGCGCCGCGGACCGACGTGCCGACCGCACCCGCGAGCCGCCGCGACCCGTTCGCGGCGGCGCGTGCCGCGCACCTCGCGCGCATCGATGCGCTCGAGCAGCGGCTCGCGGCCGGTGAGATCGACGTGCGCGGGCTCGCGCTCGGGCTGCGCGACGTGCTGCGCGACTTCGCGTCGGTGCGCACGGGGGTGCCGACCGCGGCGATGACGGAGTCCGACGCGCGCGCCGAACCGCAGGTCAGGAAGATCGTGACGCTCCTGGAGCGCACCACCAACCCCGCGTTCGGCCGGTCGCCGCGCGGCACCGGGACGGTCGCGCTGCGCGACGCGCGCAAGGTCGTGAGCACGTGGTGACGCCTCCGACGAGCGTGCTGGTGGCCCTGCCGACGTGGGACACGGTGAGCACGACGACGGTCCGGCCGTGGGTGCTCCCGGCGGTGGGCGCGCTCGTGCTCGTCGCGCTCGTCGTCGGGCTGCTGTGGCGCGGTCGTCGGGCGCTGCGGGTCGCGAACGTCGACGCCCTGCTGCGCGAGCCCGCGCTGCGGCAGTGGCTCGTCGCGCACCGGGTGCTGCGCGTGCTCGTCGTGCTCGTGGTGCTGGGCGGCGCGACGGCCGCCGCCGTGGTCGCGGCGCAGCCGCAGCGCGTCGAGACGCGGCCGCAGGTGCTCGCGAACCGCGACATCGTGCTGTGCCTCGACGTGTCCGGCTCGATGCTCCAGTACGGCGAGCAGGTCGTCGCGACGTTCGAGAAGGCCGTCGAGGAGTTCCGCGGCGAGCGGATCGCGCTCACGGTGTGGAACTCCACGTCCCGCACGGTGTTCCCGCTGACCGACGACTACGACCTGGTGCGCCGCGAGCTCGAGACGGCGCGCGTCGCGATGGGCGGGATCGCGCGCCTGCTCGACGGTGACGACGTCGCGGACCCGCAGGCCGTGCTCGACTTCTTCACGGGTACGGACGGGCTCGAGGGGCAGACGTCGCTCATCGGTGACGGCCTCGCGACGTGCGCGCTGCAACTCGACCAGGTTGCGGTCGACCGGTCCCGCTCGATCCTGCTCGCGACCGACAACGAGCTCGCCGGGACCCCCGTCTACACGCTCGACCAGGCGGCGCAGCTCGCGCGCTCGCGCGGCGCCGAGGTGTACGCGCTGTACCCCGGGGGCACGTGGCGCCAGGGTCCCGGCGCGCAGCTGCGGGTCGTCGCGCAGGACACGGGCGGGCGGCTGTTCGTCGCGGACGACCCGGCGTCGGTCGACGACGTGGTCGCGGACGTCCAGGCGCACCAGCAGGTGCAGATGGATGCGGACCCGCAGCGGTTCGTCGTGGACGACGAGGACGGGTGGGTGCTCGCGCTCGTCGTGCTGGCCACGGTCGTCGTGCTCCTCGCGGTCGTCGCGGGCGGGAGGTCGCGGTCGTGACGTGGCGCCAGGTGGTCCCGCTGTGGCTCGTGCTGCTGGTCGGCACCCCGCTGCTCGTGGCGTGCGTCGTGCGGGCGGTGCGTGCGGGCGGCTCGCAGGCGTGGGCGTGGGTGCGGCGCGCGCTGCTCGTCGGGGTGGTCGCGGTCGTCGCGCTCACGCCCGCGACGCTCGTCACGCAGCAGGTCGCGGGCTCCGGACCGGACGTCGAGGTCTACCTCGTCGTCGACCGGACCGGGTCCATGGCGGCCGAGGACTGGGGCCCCGGGCCGGAGCTCCCGCGCCCGCCCGGCACGCGCGACGTCCCGACGACCCGGCGGCTCGACGGCGCGCGCCTCGACGCCGCGGGGCTCACGCGCGAGGTGCCGGGCGCGGCGTACTCGGTCGTGGGGTTTGCGTCGCAGTCCTCGACCGAGCTGCCGCTCACGACCGACGGCGACGCCGTCGTCGCGTGGGCCGCGACCGTGACGCAGGAGATCACGGCGGGCTCGACGGGGTCGTCGCTCGCGACGCCCGTCGCGGTGCTCGAACGCGTCCTGACGACCGCGCGCGAGCGTTCGCCGCACGCGCGCCGGTACGTCGTGCTGCTGTCCGACGGCGAGAGCACCGACGGTCAGGAGGCCGGCGACTGGTCGACCGTCGCGGGGCTCGTCGACGGCGGCGCGGTGCTCGGCTACGGCACGCCGGGCGGTGCGACCATGCGCCAGTTCGACGGCACCGACGACCCCGGTGCGCCGCTCATCGTCGACCCCGCGACGGGCGCCCCCGCGGTCTCGCGGATCGACGAGGACGCGCTGCGCAGCGTCGCGAGCACGCTCGGCGTGCCGTACCAGCACCGCACGGTCGCGACGGACGACGCGATCCTGCCGGGCGTCGTCGCGGGCGGCGCGGTGGCCGACGAGATCACGACGACGCACGACGTCGTCTGGCCGTTCGCGCTCGCCGCGGCCGTGCTGCTCGCGGGCGAGGCGCTCGCGTGGGCGCGCGGCGTGCGGTGGCCGGGCCGACGAGCGGCGCGCGCGCGGTGGTCGGCGTGGGCCGCACGGCCTCGCACGCGAGGACAGGAGCAGGCATGAGCCCGACGAGCACGCGCCCCGGGACGAAGCCGCGCCGTCGGTTGACCCGCCGTCAGGTCGTCCGGCGGGTGCTGCTGTGGTGCTGCCCCGTGCCCATCATCGTCGCGATCGTCTACGGCGCGATGATGATCCAGGTCGGCCCGACGTTCCGCAACGGCATGGCCGCCTATGCCGACGAGCAGTGGCGCGACTCCTGGTACACGTTCCGCAGCCTGCGCGGCAACCCGATCGAGGAGTGGAAGGGCGACTTCGCGGCCGGGACCGCGGCGCTGCGCTACGAGCTGTACCAGGGGGCGGTGAACGACCTGGACCGCGCGCTCGCCCGCGTGCCCGACGAGCACCGCTGCCTGGTCCAGACCAACCGCGCGATCGCCTACGAGGCGCTCGGCGACGAGCGCACGCAGGAAGCGCAGGAGGAGCTCGACGCCGCGCTCGCGCTCGCGGAGGCCGAGGCGGCCCGCGCCGCGGGCGAGCCGTACGACGCGACGCTGTTCGAGCCGCCCTACGAGGGCGCCGACGAGCCGACGAGCGCCGACGGGCTGTGGAGCGCGACGTTCCAGATGCAGGACGCGCGCGACGCGTACGCGTTCGCGATCGAGGCGTCGCAGGACGAGGCGTGCGGGTCGTCGTCGGACGGCGACGGTGACGACCAGGACCCGCAGCCGTCGTCGTCGGGCGGCGAGGGCGACGAGTCCGACGACCAGTCGGACGACCAGCAGTCCGACGATCAGCAGAGCGACGATCAGCAGAGCGACGATCAGCAGTCGGACGACCAGCAGTCGGACGACCAGCAGAGCGACGACCAGCAGTCCGACGACCAGCAGTCCGACGACCAGCAGTCGGACGATCAGCAGCCCGACGATCAGCAGTCCGACGACCAGCAGGGCGAGGACGAGCAGCAGAGCCCGGACGAACAGCCCGGCGACGAACAGGGCTCGGGCGACGAGCAGGGCGACCAGCAGGGCCCCGGGGACCGGCCGGGCGACCAGCAGGGTCCCGGCGACCGGCCGGGCGGCCAGCAGGGCGGCGGCCAGGGACAGGACCCGGGCGGCCAGGGTGGCGAAGGCCAGGACGACCGGTCGCCGTCCGCGGGGAGCCTGCGGGAGAAGATGGCCGCCGCCGACGAGCTCGCGCAGCTCGCCGAACAGCTCGCGCACCTCGCCGAGGGCGACGGGGACGAGATGACGGCACCCCAGCCGCAGACGGAGTCGGGCCGCCAGGAGGCGCTCGCGGAGCGCAACCGGCAGGCGGGCGGGGACGGCGGGTCGGGTGACGGCACGGGCTCGGGCGAGGGCGGCGGAGCACCGGGCTGGGGCCCGGGCGGTCAGGGCTCGGGCGGGGGCATCCGCTCCGGCTGGTGAGGCGGTGTCGCGAGGTACGCCAGGGTCGTCGTGACGGCGTCGCGGGACACGACGCCCGCGGTCCGCGTGCGCAGCTCGGCGAGCCGCACGTCGCCGGCCTCGCCGGCCCGCTCGCCCGCGAGCGACCGCTGCTGACCGAGCTGCAGCGCGACGCTCGCGAGGTTCGCGCCGAGCCGCGTGCCGAGCGCCCAGAGCTCGGTCGCGGTCTCGTCGTCCCCGCGCCACGCCGCGAGCTCGGCGGCGCCGAGCGCGTACGAGCCGATGACGGGCACGTCGGACGTCTCGGCGACCTCGTCGGCCGCGGAGCACAGCACCTCGACGACGTGCGCGTCGATCGCGGCGCGCCGCTGCGCGTCGGGCTCCTCGAGCCCGGCCTGCACGAGCAGGACGGCCGCCGCGACGCGGAACACGATGCGTGCCTGCGGCGCGTCGGCGGTCGGTGAGGTCGCGACGGTCCGCACGGCGGCACGCGCGTGGTCGACGGCCGCGCGCTGGTCGTGGTGCAGCAGCGCGACGAGCCCGAGGCCGAGCTGCGCCTGCGCGCGGTCCATCGGCTCGGCCTGCGGGGACGCGACGACGTCGTGCAGCGCGGCGAGCCCGTCGGCGACGCCGTCGACCGCGCGCTGCACGTCCAGCAGCACGCGCAGCGAGCTCGCGTCCTGCGCGGCCCCGACGAGCTCGAGGTGGTGCACGCCGCGCTCGAGCCACGTCACGGCGTCCGGCGAGCCGTACGTCGCGGACCACTGCGCGACGCCCTGCGCGGCCATGCCCATGCCCCAGTGGTCGCCGATCTGCTCGAACAGCGCGAACGCCGCGCGCGCGTCCTGGGCGGACGTGACGGTCTCGCCGCGGTTCTCGCGCATCGCCGCGCGCATGAAGATGCCGAGCGCGCGCACGTACTCGTCGGGGTGCCGCGCGAGCTCGTCCGACGCGCGTTCGACGGCCTCGGGGTCGTCGAACGTCAGCACGGGCAGAGCGGCGGCGAGCGCGGTGTTGCGCGCGCCGACCTCGTCGGCCTGCTCGCGGCGGACGCGCGCGACGACGCGGGTCGCGAGCGCGGGCAGCCGCAGCGACCCCGTGACGCCGCCGGTCACGACGCTGTGCAGCATCACGGCGGTCGTGCTGTCCCCGTCGGGGACCGTCCCCGTGCCCGCGCGGCCCACGTACAGCGGTGAGCGGCGCCGCGCCGCGGGCGTGTCGTCGTGCAGCAGGCGGCCCGCCCAGCCCGCGACCTCGAGGTGCAGGCCGCGCACGGTCCACCACTGGAACAGCGCCGCGGCGACGCGGACGGCGGCCGCCTCGTCGTCGTGCTCGAGCGCCCAGCGCAGCGACGCGACGAGCGTCTCCTGCTCGTCGGCGCACCGTGCGAACGCCGCGAGCTGGCCGCCGCCGACCATGCGCGGCGCGAGGTCGGCGGCCTCGCGCGCCGCCCACGCGACGAGCCCGGCCATCGCCGCGTCGCGTCCGCCGTCGGCGGCCAGGCGGGCGTCGGCGTACTCGCGGACCGTCTCGAGCATGCGGTACCGCGCCGTCCCGGCCGCGTCGTCGAGCACGAGCAGCGACTGGTCGACGAGGTCCGCGAGGCCGCGCCGGACGTCGGCGGGGTCGCCGTCCGCGACGCTCGCGGCGAGCGCGCCCGGGAACGAGCCGGGGACGACCGCGAGCCGCTGCAGCAGCGCGCGCTCGTCGGCGGGGAGCAGCGCGTGGCTCCAGTCGACGAGCGCCCACAGGCTCGCGTGCCGTTCGGGCAGCCCGCGCAGCGCGTCGTCGAGCAGCGCGAACCGGTCCTCGAGCCCGTCGAGGAGGTCCTGCACGGGCATGGACCGCAGGCGCGCGGCGGCGAGCTCGATCGCGAGCGGCAGGTTGTCGAGGCGGTGGCACAGCGCGTGCGCGGCCTCGTCGTCGAGCGCGAGGTCGGGCCGCGCCGCGTGCGCCCGGGCGCGCAGGAGCGCGAGGGCGTCGGCGTCGGGCAGCGCGCGCAGGCGGTGCACGCGCTCGCCGACGAGGCCCAGCGGTGCGCGGGACGTCGCGAGCACGCCGACGTCGGCGGGGACCACGTCGAGCAGGTCCGCGACGACCGCGGCGGCGTCCGCGAGCACGTGCTCGCAGTTGTCCAGCACGACGAGCCCGCTCAGCTCGGCCACCGCGGCACGGACGCGCTCCCGGCGCGGCAGCCCGGCGCGCTCGGTCGCGAGGTCGAGCGTCGCGTCGGGGCCGCCGAGCTCGCCGAGCACGGCCGGGAGCACGTCGTCGCCCGAGCGCAGGCCCGCGAGCTCGACGACGTGCACGGACGTCCCCGCCTCGGCGGTGCGCCGCGCGACCTCTGCGGCGAGCCGCGTCTTGCCCGCACCGCCGGTGGCGACCACCGTGACGACGGGCGCGTCGCGCAGTGCGGCGGTGACCGCTGCGACGTCGTCGTCGCGGCCCAGCAGCGGCGTCGCGGGTCGGCGCCACGCCGCGGGCAGGCGCGTCGTGGCGGGGGCACGGCGGACGGTGCCCGTGCGGACCGCGAGCCCGTCGTGCTCGGCGGACGGGCCGCTCGTGCCATCCGGTTCGACCGCCGCGCTCGTCGGGTGCGTGGGCACGCTCGTCGGACCCAGCTCGCCGCGCAGGAGCGCGAGGTGGACGTCCCGGACGACGGTCGACGGGTCGGTGCCGTAGCGGTCGGCGAGCTCGCGGCGCAGCGCCTCGACGACCTCGTGCGCCTCGGCGTCGCGGCCCTGCGCGGCGAGGACGCGCACGAGGAGGGCGACCGAGGGCTCGTCGGGCGGGGTGCGCGTCGCGAGGCGGCGCAGGTCGGTCTCGTCGTACGGTCCGCCGGTCGCGAGCGCGGCGCGCGCCGCGGCGTCGGCCGCGTCGGCGAGCAGGTGCACGGCCGCGGGGTCGTCCGGGGCGGCCGGCAGGAGCGCGCGGGCGCGCGCGGCGAGGTCGGCCGCGGTCGTCGGGTCGCCGTGGGTGAGCGCGGACCGCGCGGCGCCGACGAGCGTGCGGGCCTCGTCGGCGTCGACCTCGAGCCCGTCAGCGGGCAGCCGGTACCCGCCGGGCACGGACCGCACATCGAGGCCGAGCCGCCGCACGCGCGAGACGAGGGCCTGCACGGCGCCGGTCGCGTCGTCGGGCGGCTCGCCGTCCCACACCGCGTCGACGAGCGCGCCGACGGACACCGCGTGCCCGCGTGCGCCGACGAGCTCGCGGACGACGGCGGCCAGCCGCTCGCCGCGGACGGGCCGACCGTCGATCGCGAGCGGGCCGAGCGTGGTCACGTGCACGCGCCCAGCATTCCCTACCGACCTGTCGGCCGACGCCCCGGCGGCGCCGATCCGGACATCTGCGCACCGATCCGGACAGATCGGCTGTGGATCGTCCTGGGGACGACACGGCCCCGGGTGTGGACGGTCTGTGGGTGGCCTGTGGGCCGAACCACACCGGTGTCGTTCGCGCGCCGCAAACCTGCAGGCCAGGGGCTCTGTCAGAGGTCGCAGGTACTGTGGAGAAGTCATGCACCGGGTGAAAAACGACAGGCGTGTAACACAACACCTAGTGGTTGGTTGCGGTGTCGGACACTAGGTGTAGTGTCGTCAGCACGCGGTCGGCCGGGGCGTCGAGCAGTCGCCAGGAGCCCTCAGCGGGGCTCTCGCGGACGCTCGGTCAGGGCGTCCGGGACCTTCGCAGGACCACCGCACAGAACACCGATCTTTGAGCCTCCGGGAGAGCCACGATGTCGATCACGGTCTACAGCAAGCCCGCGTGCGTGCAGTGCAACGCGACGTACCGTGCCCTCGACAAGCTCGGCGCGGAGTACACCGTCGTGGACATCTCCGAGGACGCGGACGCCCGTGACTACGTGATGTCGCTCGGTCACCTCCAGGCCCCGGTGGTCATCGTCGACGGCGAGCACTGGTCGGGCTACCGCCCCGACCGCATCAAGGCGCTCGAGCAGCGCCTGCAGGCCGTCACGGTCGCCTGACCCGCTCCTGATCGCCGCCCGCCAGCCGGGCGGCCACGCGGGTCCGTCAGGACCCGCCACCAGCGTCCGAACCGGTGGGAGGGCAGCGATGAGCGCGCTCGTCTACTTCTCCTCGGTCTCGAACAACACGCACCGCTTCGTGGAGAAGCTGGGCCTGCCGGCCCGGCGGATCCCGCTGCGTCCCACCGAGGCCTTCCTGCACGTCACAGAGCCGTACGTGCTCGTGGTGCCGACGTACGGGGGCGGCAACGAGGGCGGTGCCGTGCCCCGCCAGGTCGTGAAGTTCCTCAACGACGCGGGCAACCGGGCACTCGTCCGCGGCGTCATCGCCGCGGGCAACACGAACTTCGGTGAGGCGTACTGCCTCGCAGGGGCGATCGTGGCGGCCAAGTGCCACGTCCCCTACCTGTACGGCTTCGAGCTCATGGGAACGAACGAGGACGTGCTCCGCGTCCGCGAAGGATTGGAACGGTTTTGGCAGCGACAGTCACTGATTTCCGCGTAGACACGTCGGGGATGGACTACCACGCCCTGAACGCGATGCTGAACCTGTACGGCGCGGACGGGAAGATCCAGTTCGACAAGGACCGCGAGGCGGCCCGTGCGTACTTCCTGCAGCACGTCAACCAGAACACGGTGTTCTTCCACAACCTCGACGAGAAGCTCGACTACCTCATCGAGAACAAGTACTACGACCCGGCGGTGATCGCGCAGTACGACCGCGCGTTCATCAAGTCGCTGTACGACTACGCGTACTCGAAGAAGTTCCGCTTCCAGACGTTCCTCGGCGCGTTCAAGTACTACACGTCGTACACGCTCAAGACGTTCGACGGCAAGCGCTACCTCGAGCGCTTCGAGGACCGCGTGTGCATGGTCGCCCTGGCGCTCGCCGAGGGCGACGAGGACTTCGCGACCTCGCTCGTCGACGAGATCATCTCGGGCCGCTTCCAGCCGGCGACCCCGACGTTCCTCAACCTCGGCAAGGCGCAGCGCGGCGAGCCCGTGTCCTGCTTCCTGCTGCGCATCGAGGACAACATGGAGTCGATCGCGCGCGGCATCAACTCCGCGCTGCAGCTCTCCAAGCGCGGCGGCGGCGTGGCGCTGCTGCTGTCGAACATCCGCGAGCACGGTGCGCCGATCAAGCACATCGAGAACCAGAGCTCGGGCGTCATCCCCGTCATGAAGCTGCTTGAGGACTCGTTCTCCTACGCCAACCAGCTCGGTGCGCGCCAGGGCGCCGGTGCGGTGTACCTGCACGCCCACCACCCGGACATCTACCGGTTCCTCGACACCAAGCGCGAGAACGCGGACGAGAAGATCCGCATCAAGACGCTGTCGCTCGGCGTCGTGATCCCGGACATCACGTTCGAGCTCGCGAAGAAGAACGAGCCGATGTACCTGTTCTCGCCGTACGACGTCGAGCGGGTCTACGGCGTGCCGTTCGCGGACGTCAACGTGACCGAGAAGTACTACGAGATGGTCGACAACGCGTCGATCCGCAAGACCAAGATCAGCGCGCGCGAGTTCTTCCAGACCCTCGCCGAGATCCAGTTCGAGTCCGGCTACCCGTACGTCATGTTCGAGGACACGGTGAACCGGGCCAACCCGATCGAGGGCAAGATCACGCACTCGAACCTGTGCTCGGAGATCCTGCAGGTCTCGACGCCGTCGACGTTCAACGAGGACCTGTCCTACGACCACGTGGGCCGCGACATCTCGTGCAACCTCGGCTCGATGAACATCGCGCTGTCGATGGACTCGCCGGACCTCGGCAAGACGGTCGAGACCGCGATCCGCGCGCTCACGGCCGTGTCCGACCAGACCGACATCGAGTCGGTCCCGTCGATCAAGCGCGCCAACCGCGGCGGTCACGCGATCGGCCTGGGCCAGATGAACCTGCACGGGTACCTGGCGCGCGAGCGGATCTTCTACGGCTCCGACGAGGGCCTCGACTTCACGAACATCTACTTCTACACGGTCGCCTACCACGCGATCCGGGCGTCGAACCTCCTCGCTCAGGAGCGCGGCTCGTCGTTCTACGGCTTCGAGAAGTCGACGTACGCGACCGGCGAGTACTTCACGAAGTACACGGAGCAGGAGTGGGCGCCGCGCACCGAGCGCGTGCGCGAGCTGTTCGCCGAGGCCGGCGTGCACATCCCGACGCAGGACGACTGGCGCGAGCTGTCGACGCTCGTCCAGGAGCACGGCCTCTACAACCAGAACCTGCAGGCCGTCCCGCCGACCGGCTCGATCTCCTACATCAACCACTCGACGAGCTCGATCCACCCGATCGCGTCGAAGATCGAGATCCGCAAGGAAGGCAAGATCGGCCGCGTCTACTACCCGGCGCCGTTCATGACGAACGAGAACCTGGAGTACTACCAGGACGCGTACGAGATCGGCTTCGAGAAGATCATCGACACCTACGCCGAGGCCACGCAGCACGTGGACCAGGGCCTGTCGCTCACGCTGTTCTTCAAGGACACCGCCACGACGCGCGACCTGAACAAGGCCCAGATCTACGCCTGGCGCAAGGGGATCAAGACGCTGTACTACATCCGCCTCCGCCAGATGGCGCTGGAGGGAACTGAAGTGGAGGGCTGCGTCAGCTGCATGCTGTGACGCTCTGACCTGCGGTTTTGAACATCTCTTGACGAAGTGCGAGTGACGACATGAGCCCCACGGGGAAGCTGAAGCTGGTCGACCGGGTCTCGGCGATCAACTGGAACCGGCTGCAGGACGACAAGGACCTCGAGGTCTGGGACCGCCTGACCGGCAACTTCTGGCTGCCGGAGAAGGTCCCGGTGTCCAACGACATCCAGTCGTGGGCGACGTTGACCGAGTCCGAGAAGACGATGACGACGCGCGTCTTCACGGGCCTCACGCTCCTGGACACCATCCAGGGCACGGTGGGCGCGGTCAGCCTCATCCCCGATGCGCTCACGCCGCACGAGGAGGCCGTCTACACGAACATCGCGTTCATGGAGTCGGTCCACGCGAAGTCGTACTCGTCGATCTTCTCGACGCTGATCTCGACCAAGGAGATCGACGAGGCGTTCCGCTGGTCGGAGGAGAACACCAACCTCCAGCGCAAGGCGGAGATCGTCCTCAACTACTACCGGGGTGACGAGCCGCTCAAGCGCAAGGTCGCCTCGACCATGCTCGAGTCGTTCCTCTTCTACTCGGGCTTCTACGCGCCGATGTACTGGGCCTCGCGCGCCAAGCTCACCAACACGGCCGACCTCATCCGCCTGATCATCCGCGACGAGGCCGTGCACGGCTACTACATCGGCTACAAGTTCCAGAAGGGTCTGGAGCAGGTCACCGAGCAGGAGCGTGCCGAGCTCAAGGACTACACGTTCGAGCTCCTCTTCGAGCTCTACGACAACGAGGTCGAGTACACGCAGGACCTCTACGACGAGCTCGGCCTCACCGAGGACGTCAAGAAGTTCCTGCGCTACAACGCCAACAAGGCCCTCATGAACCTGGGCTACGAGGCGCTGTTCCCGCGCGACGAGACCGACGTCAACCCCGCGATCCTCTCCGCGCTCTCCCCGAACGCGGACGAGAACCACGACTTCTTCTCCGGCTCCGGCTCGTCCTACGTGATCGGCAAGGCCGTCAACACGGAGGACGAGGACTGGGACTTCTAGGACCGTCCACCGGCCCAGACCCCCGTGTGACGTGCCAGTTTTCTCTGGACTGGGCCAGTAATCCCTGTGGCGCCCGCAGATCAACGAGGACGGCTAGGGCTTCGGTCGGCCGTGCTGTGACTGCCCGTTCGAAATGGGTTTAGCGACACATGGAGGTTCGATATGGCGGCTGGTGACATCCACACCGTGTTTTGAGGGTGGGGTCTGGAAGAACAAGGTCGAAGGTGGTCGGCAAGCTTCGAACACCGGCGGTACCAAGGCTGAGCGACAGTCGGTGGGTCGCGACATGGCTCTCGAGAGAGGTGTTGAGTACGTCATTCACAACCGGGACGGCACGATCAGCGAACAAAACACGTACCCGCGGAGCCGTGACCCTCGCCAGTCTCGAGGTTGATGGGCTCGTGTCTGTGTCGCACCGGACGGCTTTGTTGCTCGTGAGGTCGTCACGAGGTGGTCGTGCGAGAGGTTCGCGAGTGCGGCGCGGAGAGGAGTTGCTGTCGTGAGTTCGCTCGCGATGCCGTTCCTTCACATGCGGGCTGCGCTCGTCGAGCAAGAGCAGCGTGTCGCAAGGGACCTGTGGGACGCGGAACGGTTCAGGCTTCCGCATCAAGAGGAGACAGTCACCGAGACGCTATTTCTGGGGCTCGCTCGAGACCGGCGGATGCGTGGTCTTCGGACGGTCGCGTACTCGAAGAGGGAAGAAGGCCGGAACGGCGCGGACTGGTTGTGGATCTTTCGAGGTCACACCGGTGGCGTGTTCGCGGTGCTCGTCCAGGCGAAGCGGCTCAAGGGCGAGCGCGGCGGCATCTATGCGGTCAATCAGCTCGCGGCGGAAGGTGAACGGAACCGCAGCGGGAACCCGCGCCTGCAGCAGCGGTCAGTGCTGCTCCGAGCGGCGGCCGTACGTGGCGTACCGGCTCTGTACGCCTTCTACAACGACGCGGGTAGCGCGTCCATGCTGCATGAACCGTGCCCGTGGCGGCACATCTTCGGTCCTCTGGGTGGGATCACTCTGCAGAGCGCGCAGAACGTCGAAGACGCCGTCAATGCCCACCGGATCCGGTCGGAGGGCGCCTCAGCCCTGTCGGTGTCGCCCGACGCCCGGGCGATGTCGTGTGCGTTGTTGTGCCGGGGCCATGTCGCCTTCGACGCAGGGGACGACCAACCATTGAACGAGTTGGTCGCCGACTCGGTTGCACTTGGCGGTCTGTTCCCGCAAGCGGATTTGTGGCGGGACGAAGCTGAAGTGTCAGACATGTCATTCGACTACCCGGTACGAGCACTCGCTGCGGCTCTCGACGCGTTTAGCAGCGGCGCAGATGATATCGACGCTCGCCATGGTCGGCTGCCCGACGACGAAGTCGTGCCGTTCATCGACGGGGGCCTCGCTGAGTGGAACGTTGACGGCGTCGCGATGCTGACCGCAACAGGCAACGGGAATCCCCGCTAGTGCGACACTGACCCAGCGTCCCAAGCCCAATGGGGCCTCACCTCCCAGTCGTGAGCCGGGACCGCAGGTAGTCGACACGATCCGGAGCGGCGCTACCCCAGAAGAAGCGCATCGAGATCGTCATCACCCCGGTCACCGCGGCCATCAGATTCTGAAGGTCGTCGACCTCCGCGCCAATGTCACGATCCGCGTGCTTCAGCTTCTCCGCGTCACGGCGAACGCGCACGAGACTGCTCGGCGAGCAGCTGGCGCAGCGGTGACATGTCGTCGGGCGCCTCGCCCGCATGCACGAAGCACAGCGCCTGCGCGAGTTTCGTTGGTCGGCCCCCGGTGGGGTGAGTGAAGGTCAGACGCTGGTCGTCGGGGAAGTGTTGCATCGCCCATTCAGACACGAACGCCTCGTCGAACGTCTGCCGCAGCAGCCGGTCGATGAACTCGATGAGGCTGTTCGCGGCCTGGGAGACACCGTCGTCGGAATGCTCCAGCGCCTGCTCGAAGCCGCGCAGCTTGCGCGACAGCAACGCGCTGAGGTCCGCGAAGCGCGCTTCGGTCTCGACACGCAGCCCGATGCGGATCATCGCAGAGAGCCGTTCCACGTCAATGGAGAGCCGTGAGATCTCGTCAGGGCGCAGCGGGACGTCTACGACATCGATGCGGATACCTTGCTTGTCGATGAAGTCGTCGATGAGTCCGTCCAAGTCGAGTGCAGCCTGCAGGAGTGCCCGGTCTGACCCTGTGATCGAGAGAAACTGGGCACGAAGGTCGGCCGGCAGCGGCGCGGCAGCGTCCTGGAGCGCCTGAATCAGCGGCAATGCGTAGCGCGTCGCACGCCGGGCAGCGAGCATGACCAGTGCGCCGTCCTCGTGCAGTGCCCGAAGCAGCCGGGTGTACCTTTTCGAGCCCATCGCGCGTTTGAGGAACAGTTGGCCGGCTGGTGACTGGAGCTGACGTAGGCGCTTCTCGACCTCGCCTTTCATGTCGTCCTCTGCCCACCGGGACAGCCGTTCGATCGTCGCGGCGTCGGGATCACCTGGGAACCGGGACTCAACGAGTTGGCCGACGTCGTTGATGCGTTCGAGAAGGTCGCGTGGGTCGTCGTCGTTCACCAAAGTTCGGATCATCTGTACGACGATGTCGGTGAGCTCGATTGCGACGTCTGGCAGACCCACCATCGTCCGGACGCGTGGGGGATCGCTGCGAGCTCGGCTGCGAGCGCAGACGCCCAGACGCGATCGGCACCTATCGTTCGCGACCGACCGCTCATCGCCTCACTCCGGTCCGGTTGGCCTGCGGTGAACTACACGCTTCGGATTCTAGAAGCTTCCACCGACACGCTCGGCGGAGCCCCGGAGCACGCGCCAGTGCTTGGACGCAAGGCAGCGCCGACTTTGAGTGCGGGCGGACCGCATCAGCGCGCACACGCAAGCGCTGCACGGCGCGTAGCGCCAAGGCCTCTGGCGGATAGGTGCGTGTGAACCCGGGACTGACGCCGCCGACGCGTCAGGGCGCCGCCGCGGGCTCGTCGATGTCGCCGTGACGTGCAGAGGCGGCAGCCTCCTCGCGGGCGCGGGCGAGGGCCGCGTTGAACGCTGCCCTACGGCGCGACCGTGCGCGCCTGATCAACCAGAAGAGCGCCGCGATGACGCCGATCAGAATCAGTTGCGGCCACGGGATGACCCATGTGGTCACGACCACCGTTGCTGACGTGAGGGACGCTGAGCCGAGGTCGTCGTCGCCGATTGCGCTGGGTGTTGCGGTCACCGTCGTCCTGACCCGGATGACGGGCCACAGTCCGCCGACCGTTCGGGTCGCTTGATACGACGAACGTGGCAGCACCTCCCGTGCCTTCGCGGCAGCGGCATCAGTCGACAACAGGCCGAACGGCCCGGCTGAGGTGATCGTGTCGGTTGACTGCACGCGCACGTTCCCCGTGTTCGTCACGCCGTACTTCACCTCGGCATGGCCAGCGCTGAACGGGTTCCACGAGTACACCTAGTGGACGGCCGTGCCGGACACGGCGACGTGAAGCGCCCCGGGTTTCGTGGAGGCTTGGTTATCTGGCGCCGGTCCCGGTCGGGGTGGCGTGGTCAGGGTAGGTCTGGTTGTCTCCTGGCGACCAGTGGTCGGTCTCGTACTCGGCCGGTGGGACTTGTCCGAGCTCGCCGTGAAGGCGTCGGTGGTTGAACCAGTCGACGTACTCGGCGGTGGCGATCTCGACGTCCTGGATCGACTTCCAGCCGCCGTTCGGGCGCATCTTCGGGTTGCGGATGCACTCGGCCTTGAACAGCGAGTTGAAGGCCTCGGCCATCGCGTTGTCGTAGCTGTCGCCCTTGGAGCCGACCGAGGTGACCGCCTCAGCCTCGGCGAGGCGCTCGGTGTAGCGGATGGCTCGATATTGAACTCCTCTGTCGCTGTGGTGCGTCAGACCGGACACGTCCTGATCGGCCCGGCCGCGTGCCCACAGCCCCATGTCCAAGGCGTCGGGGGCCAGTTCGGTGTGCATCGTGGTCGCCACCTGCCAGCCCACGACGTAGCGGGAGAACACGTCCAGCACGAACGCCGCGTAGACCCACCCGGCGTGGGTGCGGATGTAGGTGATGTCCGCGACCCACAACCGGTTCGGTGCGTCGGCGACGAACTCGCGATCCACCAGGTCCAGCGGACGAGGCGTCTCGGGGCCGTCACTGATCGTGGTGCGCTCGTGCTTGTCGCGGCGCACGCCTTGCAGTCGACCGGTGCGCATCAGCCGCTCGACGGTGCACCGGGCCACGACGGTGCCTTGTCGGTTCAGCGCAGCGTGGACCTTGCGGGCGCCGTATACCGCCAGGTTCTCGCCGTGCACGGCCTCGATCTTGGCCGTCAGCTGCTCGTCGCGCACCGCACGCCCCGACGGCTTGGCCGCCCGGGAAGTGCGTGCGTAGTACGTGGACGCAGCGATCTTCGCGGCCGTGCCATCCAGCGCGGCCAAGATCGGCTCGACTCCGTGCTCGGCGCGATGCGCGGCGATGAACTTCACGATCAACGAGATGGGCGGTCGAGCTCCGCCGCGAAAAACGCCGACGCCTGCTTCAAGATCGTGTTCGCCCGCCGCAGCTCACGGTTCTCCCGCTCGAGCTCACCGATCCGCGCCGCATCAGCGCTCGTAGTCCCCGTGCGCGTGCCGCCGTCGACCTCAGCGCGCTTGACCCACGTCCGCAACGCCTCCGGGTGGATCCCCAGCTGGTCAGCGACCCGCTTGAGCGCCCCCGGCGCCGACGCCGGATCCTTGCGTGCCTCCACCGCCATCCGGATCGCGCGCACACGCAACTCGTCGCTGTACTTCCTCGGCGCCGCCATGGCTCTCATCCTCACTGCTTTGAGAGCCTCCGCCGAACCCGGGGCGCTTCAGTCCGATGCGCCGCCGTGCATCACGCCGTAGGGCACGAGGACGCTGGCGACAGTGCCCTGAGCAGGTTCGAGGTGCCCAATCTGGTCGTCGAAGTAGATGTGCGGGGCGAGGACGGACAGCACCCGGGCCTTCTCGATGCCACCAAGGAAGAACGCGTCGTTGACCTGGACGTTCCAGGAACGCAGCGTCGCGACCGCGCGCTCGTGAGCCGGCGCCTGGCGTGCGGTCACCATCGCCACTCGCACGCGTGGCGTGTAGTCCTCGCCTGCTGCGACACGGTCGAGCTCGGCCTGCTGGATACGACCCATGGCGAGCAAGAACTGTTTCATCGGGCCGGCCTCGAGCGGTTCGTTCGCGTGCTCGCGCTCGTGCTCGAGGAACGTGGCCAGGTTCGAGGACTGGTAGATCTTTTCGGCCTCATCGCTTGCGAGCACGCCGTCGAAGTCCAGGGCGACCCGCAACGTACCGTCCTGCTCGTCGTCGTCGACCGCTCCGAAGCCGAGAACCCGGCCGGCCGGGTATCCCAGATCGACTGCACGCTCGACGTCGCTCTTCGAGCCGGACAGGTACAAGCACACGTTGAGCGCCGGAATGTAGTCGTACGGCGCCTTGCCCTCGGTGAACACCGCCCGCTCGATCGGCAGGCCGTAGTGCTCGATGGACTTCATGATCCGCAGCCCGGTGATGGCATCGTCCTTGGCGAGCACGATCACCTCGACGAGGTTGTTGCCGGGGCGCAGGTCGTTCAAAGCCAGGAGACGCTTGATGAAAGGGAACGCCGTACCGCGCGGCAGTGGGTCGTCCAGGTGTTCGTCCTGGTAGGCGCGGTAGGCCTCGAGGCTTTCCTCGAAGACCTGGTGTGCCTCGCTGGAATCGAACAGCGCACTGGGCGCGATGCCGACGACGAGTCGGTCTGTGAGGTCATACGGCACGTCGCGATGGTAGCGACGCCACGGAGACTCTCTTGCACGGTCATCCTGTTGGCTGAAAACTATGCGCGTATAGTTTGGCTATGGTGCGACCGCAGCTCACCGATTCCGAGCGTGAGCGTGGACGCGCACTCGGCGGCGCTCTGCGTCGTGCGCGCGGCTCACGCTCTCAGGTCGAGCTCGCGTCCTTGGCGGTCGTCCCGCTCGACACCCTGCGAAAACTTGAGCAGGGCAGCACCCCGACGCCGGGGTTCTTCCTCGTAGCTCAGATCGCCCACGCGCTAGGCGTCGACTTGGACGAGCTCGCGACTGCGACCATGCATCCCAGTGGAGGAGCGTCATGACCGTCACGGTCGCCCGGGAGACTGCACCGACGTGGGCGCACGAGCCTGTCAGCGAAGACGTCCTCGTGCGCGGTTCGAACTGGGAACGTGTCGTGCACTGGTACGACGCGACACGGCTCGGAACACCGGCGTTCTGGGTCGAGCAGACCCGGAGCATGCCGGCGGTGACGACGTACCAGATCGGCAACGCCTTGCACGAGGAAGTGGCGCTGTGCCTGCTGGGCGGTTACGGGATCACCGAGACGATGGCAATGTGCGCGTTCGATCGCTTACGTGGCGAGAACCTCTTGCGCGGAACCGGCGGCGGTTTCGAAGCGCTGCACGAGGCGTTGTCTCGACCGTTCGTGCTGCCCGGACGGGACCGATCCGTCCGGTACCGCTTCCCGACGCTCAAGGCCCGACGCCTCGACGAAGCCTTGAGCGTTCTGGCCTCCGCCACACCACCGAACGCGAGCCAGCCGCTGGCGCTGCGCGACTGGCTCACCACCCTGCCGGGTGTTGGACTCAAGACTGCGTCGTGGGCTGTTCGGAACCTGACACGGAGCAACGACGTTGCCGTCATCGACGTGCACATCCGACGCGCCGGGGTAGCGGCAGGGATGTTCGACCCGGCCTGGAAGCTCCCGCGCGACTACCGCCGGTTCGAGGAAGCGTTTGTTCTGTGGGCGCGTATCGGTGACGTACCGACCGCGGACCTGGACGCCTGCATCTGGACGACGCTCGCCGACCTAGGGCGCGGCGCGAGACTCCTGTTCGGGGTGAACACGCTGAGCGAACTCGACTAACCGCCACGCGGCCCCCTGGCGCTGCTAGCCTCCCGACTAGGTGAATATCGATTCAACCTAGGAGGTCTGGTGAGCGGAAACGGCGGAACCACTTCTCGCCCGCGACACGCGGGCGGCACCGGAGGCGACAGCGGCCCGTCGTGCGCGACCCTCGCGTTCGAGGCGGCCGTCGCGACCCCTGACCCTGCAGTCGTCGCAGTCACCTCCATCGGCGACCGGTTCGAGGTCGTGGTCGGCGGCCAGCCGCCCCAGGTCATGCTCCTGTCAAAGGTTGGGCACCAGCTCGGCGCGCTAACCGACCACTGGTTCGACCTGACGCGCTGCATCGCCGAGGGCTACGCATACGAGGCGGAAGTCATCGCGCTGACGCCCGTGCTTCGAGTCCGCGTCGACCCGCGCCAGCGCTGACATGGACGTCGGCGTCGTCGGCGGTGCCTACCGCGAGGAGTCCCTGGATCCGGTCGTCCGCCGCCTCGGCGGATCGGGGGTCCGCGCCGCACGCATCCTGCGGGCCCTGGGTGCCTTGACCACCTTGCACACGTGCGCTGACACCGCGAGCGGCGACGAGCTGCAGATGCTCGCCGCCGTGTACGACGTGGACCTCGCGACCGTGGCGCGTGACGGTGACCTGGGCTACGTGTACCCCACTCCGGTGCACGCGGCGTTGCGCGACGGGAGCGCCACTGGACAACCGCTGCACGTCGACAGCGACGTCGTCGTCGGGTTCGGCATGGTCGAGACAACGTGGACGGCCCGCGCCGACCGCGTGGTGGTCGACCCACAGCACTCGAACGTCGCCGACCTCCTCGGCCGGGTGTCGGCCCCGCATGTCGCTGTCGTCCTGAACGAGCACGAAGCCCGACGGCTCACCGGCAAGACCGACCTGACCGACGCGGCGACCGAGCTGCTGGCGCCCACCGTCGACGTCGTCGTCATCAAACGTGGGGCCCGCGGCGGCCTGGTCGTCAGCGCGGCGGGAACCGAGGTCTACGGCGTCGTCCCCACATCGAGCGTCGACCCGATCGGGTCGGGCGATGCCTTCACCGCCGGGTTCGCCCACGCCTGGGCTGTCGAGCGCATCGATCCGCTGAGCGCAGCGACGTTCGCGTCCCGAACCGCCGCCGCGCACTCGCTGGCCGGCTTGCCTGGATTCAGCCAAGACACGCTTACGGCGATCAAGACGCCGACCACGTTCCCGCTCAACATCGACCCGACGGTGTACCTCGCGGCACCGTTCTTCTCTGTGGCCGAGCGTGCCCTGGTGCGCGTCGTCGAGGACGCGGTGTCACACCTGGGCGTACGCATCTTCTCCCCGCTGCGAGACATCGGCGTCGGCGGCGACGAAGTGGCGCAGCAGGACATCGACGCACTCTCACGCTGCGACAGCGTGCTGGCGATCCTCGACGGCGGCGACATCGGCACCGCCATCGAGGTGGGCTGGGCCACACGTGAGGGGATTCCTGTCGTCGGCCTCGCGGAAGACCCCGCCGACCACTCATGGACCATGATCCGCGGGACCGGAGGCCGAGTCACGGCCGACCTGTCCTCCGCGGTGTACGGCGCAGCATGGGCGGCGCTGCTGCGCGCGACAGAGCGGACGTGAAGGTCCTGCTGCTGTCCGGCGGCCTCGACAGCACCGCCATCGCAGCGATGACGAGACCCGACCACTGCCTCAACATCGACTACGGGCAGGTCGCCGCCCGTGCCGAGGAGCGTGCCTCGCGCCATATCGCGGGCCTGCTCGACCTGCCCTTCACCTCCATCCAGGTCCCCGCCGGAGACGTCGGTGGTGGCCTGATGACTGGTGCGGGCGAACCTGCCGCGAGCCCGGTCGCCGCCACCGCACCCGAGTGGTGGCCGTTCCGCAACCAACTGCTGATCACGATCGCGGCCGCCTGGGGTGTCGTGCGCGGGTTCGACACCGTCCAGGTCGGCACCCTCGTGACCGATGGCGACCGCCACGCCGACGGCACGCGAGCGTTTCTTGACGCGGTCGATCACCTGCTCGGGTTGCAGGAGGGACACATGCGCGTCGACGCGCCTGCGGCCACGATGACCGCCGTCGAGCTGTTGCACTCCTCAGGTGTCAGCGAGGCGGTCCTGGGGTGGACCCACTCCTGCCATCGCGCGAACTCGCCGTGCGCGAACTGCCCCGGCTGCATCAAGCGCGCGGAAACGTTGGAATCGGCCGGCCTACTGCGATGAGCTCGCCGCGCAGGTCGGTCGTCACAAGCGCGTGGGTCGTGGTGTTCGTTGCATGCATCGCGTTGGCGAACTGGTCGCTCCTGCACGTCGGGCTCGACAACGGACCCGGGCGACCGCGCACGATCCTCTTGGGTCTTGGGTGGGTTGCGCCCTCCGGGGTCATCTTCGCCGGCGTGCTGCTCACTGTGCGTGACGTCATCCACGAGCGCATCGGTCAGATCGGCACGCTGGCCGTCATCGTTGCCAGCTCACCATTGACGGCGATCACGTCAAGCGAATCGATCGCGGTGGCATCGGTCGTGACGTTCCTCGTGGCTGAGACCGTGGATCTGGTCGTCTACAGCGCCGTCCGTCACCGTGGTCGCACCCGTGCAGTCGTCGTGAGCAACGTCGCCTCAGGTCTTCTCGATTCGTGCGTCTTCCTGATCGTCGCGTTCGGCGTGGAAGCCGCGGTCCACGGCGCGGCCCCGATGACGGTCGGGAAGGTCGCAGCGTCCCTCGTCACGGTTGCCATCGTCGCTTCCACGCGTCGCGGTCTCGCCCTCGGGAGGCGCGCCCAGCAGGAGGGTGGCGACGTCGCCGGTCAGGCCCACGCTGCGGGCCCACCCGACTCGTCCCCGCCGGGGTCTGACGTCGTGGGCGGCGCGATCGGCCGAATCGCCACGCCACGCCCGACGGACGGCACAGGCTAGCTCGCCACTGGAGGGGTGACTCGGCGGCCAGCACGTGTCATCGTGAGTCTCCCCAACGATGGCCCCGGTGCGCCGCGAAGCGCCGACCTGATGAACACTCGATGTGGAGGGTCCGCCCTCGTCGTGTCTTGACGGCGCAGCCCCGGGTCCGCACCCCGAAAGATCTGCGCAGGGAACGTCGGCCCCGGCCGCACTCATGCTGGGACCACCTGATCGCCGCCCCACTGTGGCCACTGCACGGTGTCAACCTTGGGACCCTTCTGCGCACCTGTGACGCCGTCGGCGCATGCCTCGCAGTGCCGCGCCTGCCCTGGGTCCCCGAAGCGCTCGCCCGGGGCAATACCCTGCGGCACCGCGCCTGCGTCCACTGGACCGGGGACCCAGTCACGTGGCTGGGCAAGCAGCGCCAGGCAGGCTCATCGATCGTCGGCGTGGAGCTCGCGGAGGAATCGGTGCGCCTTGGAGACCTTTCCGCCGCTCGCCACCGCACTATCATGGTCCTCGGGCACGAGCAGAGGGGCATCCCGCCCGAAGCACTCAACCTGCTCGACCTGACCGTCGAGATTCCGATGATCGGTACGGGTGCTGGTCCGGGCACCAAGGTCAGGCGGCTCCGCCGACCAGTCGATCGTTCGCTACGAGGTCGAAGGCTCGGCGCATGCCGCCTACACGCACACGGGAATCGACGTAGCGCCGGCCGGGGCCGCGTGCATCTGAGACGCCGTGATCTTGTCGCGGCTTGCTCGCTCGCTCGGGTTCATGCCGATCCTCATCGGATGCTCGACCAAGTCGTCCACACTCGTGGTGCGTTGCTAGACCGTGGTCGGTCCCGGCCGCAGCGGGCTTTCTATCGAAAGCCGGTCGCCGACGGCCGCGTCGGTGACCGTGGGGTGGAAGTAGTCGAAGAGGGCAGTCTGCACGGGTGTCGGGAAGCGCAGCACCATGCGGACGACGCTGAGAGGTTCTCCCGTCGCGCGGGGCATCGTCGTCTGCTCGGGGGCGGTCGCGGTGGGCTGGCCGAGGTAGTAGAACTCGGTGCCCTCGGCGTCGTCCTTCTTGACGAAGAAGTGCAGGTCGACCTCGTTGCGCACGATGGGCGTCACCTCGGCGCTGTCGAGCGTCAGTCGGCTGCGGGTGTACCAGAGCGCGGACGACGGATCGAGGAGTGCGTCCTCGTAGGCCGTGCTCGCGGAGACGTCGTCGGACTTGTGCAGGGTGACGAAGATCGGGCAGACCTTGCGGACGCGATCGACCTTGTAGCCGTACACGGTGGACGTCCACTTGCGCGGCAGGCACAGCAGGCGCATGGCCTCCTTGCGCGAGTACTGCCGCCCTACGGTGAACGGTGCCGTGAGGTCGTAGTCGCGGTCCACGATCGCGAGGCCGACCTCGACGACGTCGTCGACCTCGTCGGCGAAGCGGGCTCCGCGCCGGTACTCGGCGAACACCTCGGGGTCGAGCACGACACGGCCGTCCGGTGTGCGCGTCGCGACGGGTCGCCCGTAGCGCTTGTCGTCGGCCTCGGCGTAGCCCGTCAGGGTCAGCGTGTCGATCGCGCTGTCGACCTGTGCGGCGGTCGTCGGCACCCCGTCGTCGGCGAGACGTGCACCCACTCGGTCGGGTGTCGTTCGTCCGTCGGCGAGGAGTTCGCGCAGGAGCACGAACTCGTGCGGGCGCTTCGCGGTGAGGACCTCGTGCGAGAGCTGACGCAGGGCGGCGCTCGCGCGTGGTGACAGCTCCTGGTCGACCTTGAGCACCCGTTCGACGAGCGCCGGGTAGTGCTCGCGCTTCGTGGCGAGCAGCACCGGGTCGACCGACTCGAAGCGGAAGAAGTCCCACAGCTTCGGTGCGGCCCCGACGCGGTTGCGCATGGCGAGGACCGCGGCCTTGAGGCGCGCGTGGTCGTCGAGCCGCGTGTCGCGGATGGAGCGCAGGACCCGCTCCTGCGCGATCTTGTCGAAGTGCACGCTCGACAGACCGGGGAGCGCCCCGGCTTCCTCGGCGGCGATGAGGTTCTTGCGCAGCGACTCCTTGTTGAGCGAGTCGTCGCCGAACAGAGCGACCGGGATGAGGAAGTTGTTCGTGTAGTTGCCGATGAAGTCGATGACGACGAGGTAGTCCTTGTCCGGGGACTTGCGCAGCCCTCGACCGAGCTGCTGGACGAACACGATCGCTGACTCGGTCTGGCGCAGCATGACGACCTGGTTCACCGACGGGATGTCCACGCCCTCGTTGAACACGTCCACCGTGAGGATGTAGTCGAGCTCACCGCGTTCGAGCCGGTCGACCGCCGCCTCACGCAGAGCGATGGGGTCGTCGCCCGTGAGCGCGACGCACCGCAGGGGCGCCCCGCGCAGCGCGCGTTCGTTGAGCGCGGCGGCGAGCTGGTGCGCCTCGTCCTTCCGGCTGCAGAACATCAGACCTCGCGGCGGGATGCCCGCCTGCCCGTAGGTCTCGAGCGCCCAGATCAGGTGATCGAGCCGCTCGGGGGAGACGAGCCGACGCAGGTCGCTCGCGGCGTCGATCGTCGTGTCGTCGTCGAAGACCGCCTCGGAGATCCCGTAGTAGTGGAACGGCGCGAGCATGTCATCCTCGAGGGCGTGCGTCAGCCGGATCTCGTACGGCACGTTGTAGTCGAAGAGCTCGAAGACGTTGCGTCCGTCGGTGCGTTCGGGCGTCGCGGTCATCCCGAGCATGAACACGGGGTCGAAGTGCTCGAGGACCCGCTGGTGCGTGGCGGCACCGGCACGGTGCGCCTCGTCGATGATCACGTAGTCGAAGACGTCGGCCGGGAACGTCGACAGGACGTCGGGCCGCGACAGCGTCTGCACCGTCGCGAACAGGTAGCGCGCGTGCACGTCCTTCGACGAGCCCGTCAGCTTGCCGAAGTCGGAGCGCGGTCCGCCCAGCACGCGCTGGTACTCGGCGATGGTCCGGTCGAGGATCTGCTCGCGGTGCACGACGAACAGCAACCTGCGCGGGGCGACCGCCCGCACGTCGAGCGCCGACAGGATCGTCTTGCCCGTCCCCGTCGCGGAGATGATGATCGCGCGCTTCTCGCCGCTCGCCCGGACGTCGGCGAGCGCCTTGAGCGCGGCCTGCTGCATCGCGTTCGGTACGACGAGGGTCGTCGACGGTTCGGGAGCGGGCCGCGCACCAGGAGCGCGTGGTGCCTGCCTCGGTGCGTGCGGCAGCTCCACGGGCGCGGCCAGCCCGGAGGCGTCCCGCGGCACGCGTGGCGGCCGTGCTGAGGGCCGCACGTAGGTCGCGGCATACTGCGCGACCCACTCCGCCGTGATCGGTGTCGACTCGACGAGCTGTCGCTCCATCAGCGCCGACAGCTGCGCGGCGAGGTCGCTGCCCCGCGTGGCTGAGACCTTGAGGTTCCACTCGTGGTTGCGCAGGAGCGCGCTCGGGGTGAGATTCGAGCTGCCCATCATCGCGGTCACGGTGTCGGTGTGCTCGAACACGTACCCCTTGGGGTGGAAGCCGTCCGCGCTGTGCAGCCGGACGTCGATCCCGAGGGCCTCCAGGGCGCGCAGCTCCTCGAACGCTTCCGGGGAGTTGAAGCCCAGGTAGTCCGAGGTGACGACGCGACCCGACCCGGCAAAGTCGAGGAGATCCTGCTTGAGCAGCGCGATCGCACCCGCTGAGACGAACGCGACCGAGAACGTGAACGACGAGCACCGGGCCAGCTCGGTGCGGATCGCGCGCAGCACGGTCCCCTCGTCGTCGTTCACGACGACCTTCGGGTTGTGCTGCCGGGGCGCGTTCGGTGTGTGGTGGTTGAGGAACCCGTAGTCGACGTCGAGCTGGAACTCGCGCGGCCAGGAGTACTCGATGCTCATGACCGCAGTGCGCCCCGGATCAGCTCGACGGCCGGGACGTCCGCCGGCGCCCAGGCGAGTCGCGGCAGCTCGTCGGGAGCGAGCCACGTGACGTCGGCGTGCTCGGTGAGGGTCGGCACGCCCTCGACGAGCTCGCAGTAGAACGTGGTCAGGGTGACGATGCCGAAGTCGTACTCGTGGCTCGTCGTCGTCACCTCGTCGCCGACGGTCACGGTGCACCGCAGTTCCTCGGTGATCTCCCGCTCCAGCGCGTCACGCGGAGTCTCACCAGGCTCGATCTTGCCGCCCGGGAACTCCCACATCCCGGCCAGGCTCCCGTGCGGACCGCGCTGTGCGCACAGGACCTGACCGTCCTTGACGATCACCGCACCGACGACATCGATCTGCTTGACCACGTGCGCAGCTTCCCACAGCCCTTTGCCGGTGGGCCGGAGCGGATGGCGTGCAGGGCTGTGTCTGACGATGCATCGTCCACGATCAGATTTCTCATAGACATGTTGCGAGAAGTTCATATGGACGCGGCGGCCGCACGGGGCTCCTGCGTCGCGGTCATATGATGGTTTCATCATGCCGTTTAGCCAGGGCGAGCTGCCCCTCTACTCCGTCAAGGCCGGGCTCTTCAAGGGTCTGTCCCATCCCCTGCGCATCCGGGTGCTCGAGCTGCTCGCGGACGGTGCGGAGCACGCCGTCGCCGAGCTGCAGGAGCAGACCGGGCTCGAGGCGTCGCACCTCTCGCAGCACCTGTCGGTGCTGCGTCGCCACCGGCTCGTGCGGTCGGACCGGCGCGCGAGCCACGTGTACTACCGGCTCGCGTACCCGGAGGTCGCGGAGCTGCTCGCGGTCGCGCGGCGCCTGCTCGTGCACATCGTCACGGACGACGGCGAACGGCTCGCCGAGCTCGCGGCGCTGCCGCGGATCGAGACCCGGCGCGAGCACCGGACCGAGCCCCCGGCCGAGCACCGGTGAGCGTCGGGCACGTGCGCGCCCTGCTGCCGGGGCGCGCGGACCTCGACGGCCTGCGCGGCTCGTGGCGCGGCGACCTGCTCGCCGGCCTGACGGTCGGGATCGTCGCGCTGCCGCTCGCGCTGGGCTTCGGGATCTCGTCGGGCGCCGGGCCCGAGGCGGGGCTCGTGACGGCGATCGTCGCGGGCTTCGTCGCGGCGGTGTTCGGCGGGTCGAACGTGCAGGTCTCGGGGCCGACGGGTGCCATGGTCGTCGTCCTCGCACCGATCGTCGCGTCGCACGGGCTCGGTGCGGTGGCGGTCGTGTCGCTGCTCGGCGGCGTCGTCGTGGTGCTCGCGGGCGTCCTGCGCATCGGGCGGGCCGTGTCGTTCATCCCGTGGCCCGTGATGGAGGGGTTCACCGTCGGGATCGCGGTGATCATCTTCCTGCAGCAGGTCCCGGCGCTGACCGGGTCGCCCGCGCACAGCGGTCCGCACACCAACGTCGTCGTGTCCGCGCTGACGTCGCTGCGGGACGCGGACGCGACGTACCTGCTGTGGGCGCTCGGCGCGGTCGCGGTCGTCGCCGCGAGCATGGTCGGGCTGCCACGCGTGCACCCCGCGATCCCGGGCTCGCTCGTCGGGATCGTGCTCGTCGTCGCGGGTGCCGCGCTCCTGCCGTCGCCGCTGCACACCATCGGGGCGCTGCCGCACGCGCTGCCCGCGCCGACGTTCCCGCACCTCGACGCCGCGACGCTCGGCGACCTCGCGCCCGCGGCGCTCACGGTCGCCGCGCTCGCCGCGGTCGAGTCGCTGCTGTCGGCGCGCGTCGCCGCGACCATGGCGGACACGGGCCCGTACGACCCGGACCGCGAGCTCGTCGGGCAAGGCCTCGCGTCGGTCGCCGCGGGGCTGTTCGGCGGCATGCCCGCCACGGGCGCCATCGCGCGCACCGCCGTCAACATCCGCTCGGGCGGCCGCACGCGCCTCGCTGCCGCGTCGCACGCGGTCGTGCTGCTGCTCGTCGTCGCGGTCGCCGCCGGGCCCGTCGGGCGCATCCCGCTCGCCGCGCTCTCGGGTGTCCTCATGCTGACGGCCGTGCGGATGGTGCACCTGACCACGGTGCGCTCGATCCTGCGGTCGACGAAGGCGGACGCCGTCGCGTTCGTCGTGACGGCCGTCATCACGGTCTCGGTCGACCTGATCGTCGCCGTCGGGATCGGGGTCGCGGTCGCGAGCCTGCTCGCGCTGCGCGGGCTGTCCCGCGCGGTCGGCGTGCGCCGCGAGCCGATCCTCGGCGAACCCGTCGCGGGCGACGAGCGCATCGCGCTCGTGCGGCTCGACGGACCGCTGTTCTTCGCCGCGGCCGACCGGGTCCTCGACACCGTCACCGCGCTCGACGGTGTCGAGGTCGTCGTCCTGCGCATGTCGCAGCTCGAGCTCGTCGACGCGACGGGGGCCCGGACGCTGAGCGAGATCGTGACCCGGCTCGAGCGGCGCGGCGTGACCGTGCTGATCAAGGGCGTGCGTGAGGGGCACGTCGAGCTGTTCCGGACCGTCGGCGTGCTCGCGGCGCTGCGGCACCACAGCCACCTGTTCGCCGACCTGCCGTCGGCGGTCGCGCACGCGCGCGACCACGTCGCCCGCGCCGCCTGACGACCGCGGTCGTCGGACCGCTACTTCACCGCGCCCATCGTGAGGCCCGACGACAGCAACCGGAAGCTCGCGACGTACACGACGAGCACGGGCACCGCGGACACGACCGCGAACGCCATCATCGCGGGCCAGTCGACGCCGTACGCGCCGGCCTGCACGGCGATGAGCGAGGACAGCGGGTACTTCTCGGGCGACAGCATGAACGTGATGCCGTAGAGGAACTCGCCCCAGGACACCAAGAAGATCACCGCGGACACCGTGAGGAAACCGTTGCGCGCGAGCGGCAGCACGACGGACCAGAACGTCCGCAGGGTCGCGGCGCCGTCGATGCGCGCGGCCTCCTCGATCGCGACGGGCACCTGCCCGAAGAACGGCCGCAGGAGCAGCACGGCCCACGGCAGGAACATCGCGGCGTCGGCGAGCACGAGGCCGAAGGTCGTGTCGATGAGCCCCCACCGGGACAGCAGCCAGAACAGCGGGATGAGGTTCGCGGTCTGCGGCACCATCTGCAGCACGACGAGCAGCGTGAGGGCCGGCACGACGATCACGCCGCGCACCCGGGCGAGCGCGTACGCGGCGGGCGTGGCGAACGTGAGGCACAGCGCGGTCGTGCCGAGCGCGACGACCGCGGACTGCCGCAGCGCACCGCCGAGCGCGGGGTCGGCGATCGCCGCGCGGTACGCGTCGAGGGTCGGGTGGAACACGACCGAGGCCTGGCTCGTCAGCACCTCGCCCTGGCTCTTGAGCGACGTGAGGACGATCCACACGAGCGGCAGCCCGTAGACCACGTAGAGCAGGGTGCGGAACGAGAACGCGAGCGGCTCGCGGCGGTGGCGGGTCATGCGGTCTCCTCGTTGCGGCGGACGTCGCGTGCGTAGACGACGGCGAGGACCACGACGACGACGAGCGACAGCAGCGCGGTCGCTGCGCCGCGCCCGTAGTCGAGCGTGAGGAACGCCTGCGCGTACGCGAGGTACGGCAGGGTCGTCGACGACGTCCCGGGCCCGCCCGACGTCATGACGTAGATGAAGTCGAAGCTGCGGAACGCGTAGACGATCGTGAGGATCGTCAGGACCGTGGCCGCGGAGCGCGCGGTCGGCACGAGCACGTACCAGACCCGCTGGTAGGGCCGCGCGCCGTCGATCTCGGCGGCCTCGATGACCTGCGGGTCGACGCCGAGGAGCGCGGCGCGCAGGACGAGCGCGTTGAACGGGACCACGGCCCACGCGTTGACGAGCGCGACGGACCAGAGCGCGTACCGCGGGTCGTACAGGAACCCGACGCCCTCACCGCCGAGCGCGCGGACCGCCTGGTTGACGAGCCCCTGGTCGGCGAGCAGGAACTTCCAGATCGACCCGTTGACCACGGGCGGCAGCGCCCAGACGAACACCATGGTCGCGAGCAGGAACGTCCCGCCCTTCGTGGACGACGAGACCGCGACGGCGACCGCGAAGCCGCCCACCATGCCCAGCACGGTCACCACCACGACGAACGTGAGGGTGTTCGCCACGACGCGCCCGAACTCCGGGTCGTGCAGCATCGCGGTGTAGTTGTCGAGGCCGATGCGCTCCCATGTGCCGTTGAGCGTGGCGGCGCTGACGGCGTGCAGGCTCATGCGCCCGAGCTGGACGAGCGGCCACACGGCCAGCGCGGCGAGCAGCGCGCCGGCGGGCAGCGCGAGGGCGAGTCGGCGGTCGGGTGCGCGCCGGGAGCGCCGGCCCCGCCCCGCCCGGACGGGCGAGGTGGGACCGGCGGCCCGCGTCGGCACGGCGGCCTCAGGGGTGCTCGACGTCATCGTCCGGGGTCAGCCCTTCAGCAGCGGGTCGAGCTGGGCGATGAGCTGGTTCGCGAGGTCGTCGGGCTTGCCCTGGCCGGACACCGCCTTGCTCCAGTAGTCACCGACGAGCGTCTCGACCTTGTCGACGTTCTTCGACGGCACCTGTGGGCTGGGCGACGGGCGGCCCTGGTCCTGCACGATCTGGCCGAACACGCTCAGGATCGGGTCGGAGCTGATCTTCGAGGACGCGGCCGCGTCCGCGCGGGCCGGGATCGAGCCGAACGAGTCGAGCAGCGTGAGCTCACCGTCGACGGAGAAGAACGAGTCCTCGAGGAACTCCTTCGCCAGGTCGGGGTGCTCGGAGAAGGCGCCGACGTTCTGCACCTCGCCGCCGAGCAGCACGCCGCCGTCGGCCGACAGGGGCAGCGGCGCGACGCCGTACTGGAACGTCGCCTCCTTCGCGGCGGCGATCTGCCAGTTGCCGTTGACGGCGAAGACCGACGAGCCCGCGGCGAACTGCTGGAACGGGACGGTCTGGTCCCAGGTCGCGGCCTCCTTGGACAGGTACTTCTCGGCGACCCAGTCCTGCAGCATCGTGAACGTCTTCGCCATGGGCTCGGCCTGCGGGTCGCCGTAGCTGAAGCCCTGCGACGTGAACCACGGGAAGCCCTGCCACTGGCTCTCGAGCCCGGGCTTGCCCGTGAGGGTGATGCCCTGCTTGCCCGCGGCGGCGGCCTTCGCCATGACGTCCTCCAGCTCGGGGATCGTCGTGGGCACGCTCGCCCCGAGCTCGTCGAGCAGGTCCTGGTTGTACCAGAGGCCGAGCAGGTTGACGTAGCCCTGGACGCCGTAGAGCTTGCCGTCGATCTTCTGCAGCACCCCCTGGGGGAACTGGTCGGCGTCGGCGTACTGCGCCCACCAGTCGTCCATCGAGGCGATGGCGCCGGACTCGGCGAGCGGGTAGGTCCCGGAGGCGCCGAAGACGAGCACGTCGGGCCCCTTCTTCGCGCCGGCCGCGGTGACGGCCTTCGTCGTCATCTGCTCGACGGGGACGTACTGGAACTGGACGTCGACCTCGGGGTGCTTGGTCTCGAACGCGCTCGCGAGCTGTTCGAGGCCGGCGACCTGACCGTCGGTGTTGTAGTAGTGCCAGACGGTGAGCGTGACCTTCTCGCCGTCCTTGCTGCCGGACGTCGGGGTGTCGCTGGACCCGCTCGTCGACCCGCCGGTGCCGCCCGGGTCGTCGGACGATCCCGACGAGCAGGCCGTCAGCGCGAGCATCGCGGCGCCCGCCAGCGCGACGAGCGCGCGGGTGCGGCGTGTGTTCCTCATGAGCTCTCCTCGTGTCGTCATTGACCGTGCCGTCGGCCTCTCGATTTCATCGATGAAGCCGACGCTCGGCAGGGACTCTGCTCGCCGAAAGGGCTTTCGTCAAGGGGTTCGCGCGGGTTCGTTCGAAGAGTTCCCGGATCGTTGTGCCGTGTTGACACCCTCGCGGCCGGTGCATAGTTTCATCGATGAATCGATCGGAAGGTGGATCCAGTGGCAGACCCTGACGTGGCTCCCGTGCTCGTGAGCCTCCGCCTCGGACGTCGTGTCGGCACCGCGGGCCGGCGCCTGTTCGGCTCGTTCGTCGAGCATCTCGGTCGGGGCGTCTACGGCGGTCTCTACGCGCCCGACGAGCCCACCGCGTCACCCGACGGGTTCCGCACCGACGTCCTCGCGCTCGTCCGCGAGCTCGGCGTCACGACCGTGCGCTACCCCGGCGGCAACTTCGTCTCGGGGTACGACTGGCGCGACGGCGTCGGCCCGCGCGAGCGGCGGCCGCGGCGCCTGGACCTCGCGTGGAAGACCGTCGAGCCCAACACCTTCGGCACCGACGAGTTCGTCGCGTGGTGCCGCGAGGCGGACGTCGAGCCGATGCTCGCGCTCAACCTCGGTCTCGGCGACACGCGCGACGCGCTCGCGCTGCTCGAGTACACCAACCACCCCGGCGGCACCGCGCTGTCCGACGAGCGCGCGGCCAACGGCTCGCCGGAGCCGCACGACGTGCGTCTGTGGTGTCTCGGCAACGAGGCCGACGGGCCGTGGCAGCTCGGGCACCGCTCGGCTGCCGACTACGCCGAGAAGGCCGCGATCACGGCGTCCGCGATGCGCCGCTTCGACCAGACGCTGGAGCTCGTCGTCGTCGGCAGCTCGAACGACCGGATGCCGACGTTCGGCGCGTGGGAGCGCGAGGTGCTCACCCGCACGATCGACCTCGTCGACCACCTGTCCTGCCACATCTACTTCTACGACCAGGGCGACCGCGCGCAGTTCCTGCGCTCCGCGGACCGGCTCGACGCGTTCCTCGAGGATGTCGCCGCGACGATCGCGCACGTCAAGGCGACGACCCGCAGCACGCGCGACGTGCGGATCAGCCTCGACGAGTGGAACGTCTGGGACTTCACGTCCTACGACGACCTCGAGCCGCACCGCGTGTTCGAGGAGGCGCCGCGCATCCTCGAGCAGGAGTACACGCTCGCCGACGCGGTCGTCGTCGGGACGCTGCTGCAGAGCATCCTGCGGCACGCCGACGTGGTCGCGATCGCCGCGCTCGCGCAGCTCGTCAACGTGATCGGCCCGATCCGCGCCGAACCCGGACGCCCCGCGTGGCGGCAGACGACGTTCCACCCGTTCGCGGCCGTCGCGCGCAGCGCGGGCCACACGGTCGTCGACACCGTCGCGGCGTCGGGGTCGCCCGACGCGTCCGCCGACGTCACCGCGGTCGTCACGCTGTCGCCGGACTCACCTGCAGCCACTGACCCAGCTGCAGACCCAGCCGCTGACCCGCACGCGCTCGTGCACGTCGCGAACCGCTCGACGACGACGCCCGCGCACGTGCGCCTCGACCTGCACGAGCTCGCGCCGACGGGTGTCGACCGGGCCGAGCTCCTGTGGGCGCCGGACCCGGGCGCGACGAACACGGTCGACGACCCGGACCTCGTCGTGCCGCAGCCGCTCGACGCACGGCTCGTGGACGGGCACCTGGTCCTCGACCTGCCGCCCGTATCGTGGGCGACCGTCCGGGTCGCACGCCGCATCGCACCCCGGACGGAGGAGGGCTGACCGTGGCGCGCTCGAGCGACAACGTGACCATGGCGGACGTCGGCGCCCGTGCCGGGGTCACGGCCCGCACCGTCTCCAACGTGCTCTCGGGGCACACCGCGGTCCGCCCCGAGACGCGCGAGCGCGTGCTGCGTGCGGTCGACGAGCTCGGCTACCGGCTGAACACGTCCGCGCGCAGCCTGCGCACGGGCCGCACGGGCACCATCACGCTCGCGATCCCGGACCTGGGGATCGACTACTTCACGGACCTCGCGCGCCGCATCATGGCCGAGGCGCAGCGGCACGACTGGACGGTCGTCATCCAGCAGACGGGCGCGCAGCGGGACCACGAGCTCGCGATCCTGTCGGGTGCGCGCCGCCAGCACTCCGACGGCCTGATCTTCCAGCCGCACGCGCTCGGCCCGGGCGACGAGCGTCACCTCACCGGCAACGACCGGCTCGTCATCCTCGGTGACCGGATCTTCCGCGGCCCCGTGGACCACGTCGCGATGGCGAACACCGACGCTGCTCGGCTCGCGACGCAGTACCTCGTCGACCGGGGATACCGGCGCATCGCCGCGATCGGCGCGAACCCGCGCGTCGCGACGACGTCGGCCGCCTCGCTGCGTCTCGAGGCGTTCCGCGAGACGCTCGCCGCGAACGGTCTGCCCTGGCGCGACGAGCTCGTGGTCACCGCCGAGGAGTGGCACCTGCGCGACGGTGCCGCGGGCATGGCGCGCCTGCTCGGGCTGCCGGAGCGGCCCGACGCCGTGTTCTGCTTCAACGACACGATGGCGTTCGGGGCGCTGCACGCGCTCGCCGCCCGGGGCCTGCGGGCGCCCGACGACGTCGCGGTCATCGGCTTCGACAACGTCCCCATGTCGGAGTTCACGACGCCGCCGCTCACGACGATCGAGCCCGGCACCGCGCAGATCGCGAAGCAGGCCGTGGACCTCCTCGCGGCGCGCGTCGCGGGCGGCGACACGCCGCCGACCGAGGTGTTCGCCGACTGCTCGCTCGTCGTGCGCCGGTCCGCCTGACGCCTCGCCTACGCGCCCGCGCGCAGCGCCCGCAGCGCCTCGACGACGAGCGCGTGGTCGTCCTCCTGCGCGAGCCCCGAGACCGTGACCGTGCCGACCATGCCGACGCCCTCGACGACGATCGGCACGCAGCCGCCCGCGGCGGCGTACAGCAGCGGGTCGAGACCGCGGTCCTCGAGCCGGTCGCCCTTGACCGCGAGCCGCCGTCCGACGAGGTACGACGCCGTCTCGGTGCGCCGCACGAGCCGCTCCTTGCGGGCGATCCACGCGTCGTTGTCCGCCGAGGTCCCGGGTCGGGCAGCGTGGAACAGCAGCTGTTCACCGCGCCGCACGGAGATCGCCACCGACAGCCCGCGCTCGCGTGCGGTCTTCCACAGCCGGCTCCCGAGCGCCCACGCGTCGTCGTTCGTGAACCGCGTGAGCACCAGCCCGCGCGCCTCGTCCTCGAGCGCCGCCACCAGCGCGACGAGCGCGTCCTGATCCACCACCACACCACCTCCACGACCCGACAGCCCCTGCCCACCCCCGACCCTACGCACCCGCCCAGCCCCACCCCGCTTCCCCAGCCCGCCCAGCCCCACCCCGCCTCCTCCGCCCGCCCGCCGCCCGGACGCGAGAGTTCGAAGAATTGGTCGTGATCAGCGACCAGAACTTCGAACGCTCCGCCTGGTGATGGGTGGGGAGCCGGCGGAGGGGGGTAGAGGGGCGGGGTCAGCCGACGAGGGTGTCGATGGCGGTCGGGGACAGGACGTGCTCCGCGGCCATCGCGCTCGCGCCCAGGACGCCCGCCTCGGTGCCGGTGCGGGTGGGGACGATGCGCAGGTGCTGCGTCGCGAGCGGCAGCGAGCGGTGGTAGACGACCTCGCGGATGCCCGCGACGAGGTGCTCGCCCGCTCCGGCGACCTGTCCGCCGACGACGATCACGGACGGGTTGAGCATGCTCACGCACGCGGCGAGCACGCCGCCGATGCTGCGGCCCGCGGCGCGCACCGCGTGGCTCGCCTCGAGGTTCCCGGCGCGCACGAGCGCGACGACGTCGCTGCTGCTGGTGGCGTCGACGCCGGCCTCGCGCAGGGTCGTCGCGATCGCGGGGCCGCTCGCGACGGCTTCCAGGCAGCCGGTGTTGCCGCACCGGCACGGCCGGTCGACACCACCGGGGACGGCGATGTGCCCGAGGTCGCCCGCGGCACCCTGCGCTCCGCGGCGCAGCGCGCCGTCGAGGATGATGCCCGCGCCGATGCCGGTGGCGACCTTGACGTAGAGCAGGTGGCTGACCGCGCTCCACCGTGCGGTGTGCTCGCCGAGCGCCATGAGGTTGACGTCGTTGTCGACGAGCACGGGCGCGCCCAGCCGCTCGGAGAGCATGCCGGGCACGTCGGCGTCGTCCCAGCCGGGCATGATCGGCGGGTTGATGGGGCGGCCGGTCTCGTGCTCGACGGGCCCGGGCAGGCCGACTCCGACACTCACGAGATCGTCGAGCGTGCGTCCGGCGGTCGCGACGAGGCGCTCGCCGATCTGGACGACGCGTGCGAGCACCGCGTCGGGCCCGGTGTCGATCGCGATCGGTTCGCCGTCCTCGGCGAGCACGTTCCCGACGAGGTCGGTGACGGCGAGGCGGGCGTGCGTCGCACCGAGGTCGACGGCGAGCACGACGCGGGCGGCGGGGTTGAACGCGAAGGTGGCGGGCGGTCGGCCGCCCGTCGAGGTCGCCTCGCCCGCGGGTGCGACGAGCCCGGCGGCGAGCAGCGCGTCGACGCGCGCGGCGATCGTCGAGCGGGACTGGCCCGTGATGGCGGCGAGGTCGGAGCGGGTCCGCGGCTGGCCGTCGCGCAGGAGCTGGAACAGCTCGCCCGCACCGGTCGGTCGCGGTGCGGCCTTCGTCGGCTCGGCCATGCGCACAGTGAACCACCTCGTTCGCGCTGGTCCGCGGCACGTTCGTCCTGGGCGACACGCACAAGTCCGCGGCTTCTGCAGATCGCGATCGTGGAACGACGCGATCTGGATTGCAACTTTTGCTTGACGGTCGGCAAAAGTGGTCCTACGTTCGGCCCATGGTCAACGACGACCGCACGACGACGAGCGCACCGGGCACACCGCCCGACGGGCCGGCTGACGGAGCACCCGACCGTGCGCCCGACCGTGGGCCCGACCGTGCGCCACTGCTCACGATGCGCGGCATCGTCAAGCACTTCCCCGGAGCGCGCGCTCTCGACGGCGTCGACCTCGAGGTCCGGCCGGGCGAGGTGCACTGCCTGCTCGGCCAGAACGGCGCGGGCAAGTCCACCCTCATCAAGGTGCTCGCGGGCGTGCACCAGCCGGACGCGGGCGACATCGTCGTCGACGGCACGCCGGTCACCATCGACGACCCGGTCGCCGGCCTGCGCCTCGGCGTCGCGACGATGTACCAGGAGCTCGACGTCGTCGACGGGCTGACCGTCGCCGAGAACATCTTCCTCGGGCACGAGCTCGCGAGCGGCGGCTTCACCCGACGGCGTGAGGTGGCGGCCCGCACACGTGAGCTCATGGCCCGGCTCGGGCACGCGTCGATCCCGCCGCACCGCGAGGTCGGACGGCTGTCCGCCGCGGGCAAGCAGATCGTCTCCATGGCCCGCGCGCTGTCGCACGACGCGCGCGTGATCGTCATGGACGAGCCGTCCGCCGTGCTCGACTCCGAGGAGGTCGCGAACCTCTTCCGCGTGGTGCGCGACCTGACCGCGCAGGGTGTCGCGGTCGTCTACATCTCCCACCGGCTCGAGGAGATCCGCCAGATCGGCGACCGGATCACGGTGCTCAAGGACGGCCGCACGGTCGCGTCCGGCCTGCCCGCGACGAGCCCCACGCCCGAGCTCATCCAGCTCATGACGGGCCGGTCCGTCGAGTTCGCGATCCCCCGGAGGGCGCCCGTCGCCGACGACGCGCCGATCGTGCTCGACGTCGACGGCCTCGCGCTGCACGGCGTGTTCGAGGGCGTGTCGTTCACGGTGCGGGCGGGCGAGGTCGTCGGGCTCGCGGGGCTCGTCGGCTCCGGGCGGTCCGAGATCCTCGAGACGGTGTTCGGCGCGCGTGCCGCGACCGCGGGCCTCGTCACGGTCGCCGGACGTCCCGTGCGCACGGGGTCGGTCCCCGCCGCGGTCGCCGCCGGGCTCGGGCTGTGCCCCGAGGAGCGCAAGAGCCAGGGCCTCATCCTCGACGAGCCCGTCTACCGCAACGTCACGCTGTCGACGTTCGCGCGCACCGCGCGTGCGGGGATGCTCGACGAGACCGCCGAACGCGCGCAGGCCGACGAGCAGGTCCGCGCGCTCGAGGTCCGGCCCGGCGACGTCGCACGGCCCGTGCGGACGCTGTCGGGCGGCAACCAGCAGAAGATCGTGCTCGCGCGCTGGCTCGTGCACGGCTGCCGCGTGCTGCTGCTCGACGAGCCGACCCGTGGCGTCGACGTCGGAGCCCGCGCCGAGATCTACGCGCTGATCGCCCGCCTCACCGAGGCCGGTGCGGCGGTCGTCGTCGTCTCGAGCGAGATCGAGGAGGTGCTCGGGCTCGCCGACCGCGTGCTCGTCGTCGCCGAAGGGCGAGTGGTCCACACCGGACCCGCCGACCAGATCGACGAGCACCGCGTGCTCGACCTCGTCATGGAAGGGAGCGCAGCATGACCGCGCCCGAGATCGTGCCCGGCGCACCCGCGCCCGCCGACCACGCCCCCGCCGCGCAGGGACGCCGCACGGGGCTGCTGCACGGCCCCGTCGCCCGCAACCTCGGCCTCGTGATCGCGCTCGTCGCGATCTGCGTCGTCGGGTTCGCGACCGCGGGGGACCGGTTCGCCGACGTCGACAACGTCGTGACGATCCTGCGCCTCGCGGCGGTCACGGGCGTGCTGTCGGTCGGCATGACCTTCGTCATCATCGGCGGCGGCATCGACCTGTCGGTCGGGTCGGTGCTCGGGCTCGCGTCCGTGTGGGCGTCGACGCTCGCGACGCAGACCATGGCGAACGACTGGCACTGGATCGTCATGGTCCTGTGCGGGCTCGCGGTCGGTGCGGGCGCCGGTCTCGTCAACGGGGTGCTCGTCGCGTACGGCAAGGTCGTCGCGTTCATCGCGACGCTCGCCATGATGGTGTCCGCGCGGGGGCTCGCCGAGATCATCGCCAACCGCCGCACGCAGGTCGTCAAGGTCCCCGGGTTCCTCGACTTCTTCCGCGCGAGCCCGCTCGGCATCCCGATGCTCGTGTGGATCTTCGCGCTCGTCTCCGTCGTCGGCTGGGTCGTGCTCAACCGGACCACGTTCGGGCGGCGCACCGTCGCCGTCGGGGGCAACGCCGAGGCCGCGCGGCTCGCCGGCATCAAGGTGCAGCGCCACACCATGTACCTGTACGCGCTCGCGGGCCTCGCCGCGGGCATCGCGGGCGTCATGATGCTCGGCCGCACCACCGCGGGCAGCTCCACCAACGGCCAGCTGTACGAGCTCGACGCGATCGCCGCGGTCGTCGTCGGCGGGACCCTGCTGTCCGGCGGGCGCGGCACGATCGTCGGCACCGTGCTCGGCGTCCTCATCTTCACGACGCTCTCCAACGTGTTCACGCAGAACAACCTGTCCATCTCCGCCCAGGCCGTCGCCAAGGGCGTGATCATCGTCGGCGCCGTGCTGCTGCAGCAGCGGTTCGCCGACCGCTCGCGGGCCGGGACCTGACGCCCCGCCCCCTCGCGCTCCCCGCACGTCTCATCCCCGCAGGTCACCGATCAAGGAGGATCGTCATGTCCGCACGTCTGAGCCGGCGCTGGTTCGCCGGTGCCGCAGCCCTCGCGACGGCGTCGCTGCTCGTCGCCGGGTGCACCTCGAACGAACCCACGACGAACGACGACGCCGCCACGCAGCCCGCGCCGCAGGCTCCCGCGGGCGGGAACGACGAGCCGGGCGACAAGGTCGTCATCGGCTTCTCGGCCCCGGCCGCCGACCACGGCTGGATGGGCTCGATCACCACGTCCGCGCAGGACCTCGCCGCGCAGTACGACGACATCGACCTCAAGGTCGCCGAGGGCACCAACGACGTGAACCTGCAGATCAGCCAGATCGAGCAGTTCATCAACGACCGCGTCGACGCGATCGTGCTCCTGCCGTTCGACGGCGCGGCGCTCACGGAGGTCGCGCTCAAGGCCATGCACGCGGGCATCGTCGTCGTGAACGTCGACCGCGAGTTCGACGACCCCACCGCCGCGCGCACCACGGTGCTCGGCGACAACTACGGCATGGGCATCAGTGCCGGTCGCTACATCTGCGAGCAGCTCAGCGGCAAGGCCGACGCGAAGGTCGCCGAGATCGCGGGCATCGACTCGCTCCCGCTCACGCAGGACCGCAGCCAGGGCTTCGCCGACGCGCTCGCCGAGTGCGGGCTCAAGGTCTCCAACCGCGTCGCCGCGGACTTCACCGTCCAGGGCGGCGAGACCGCCGCCGCGAACCTCCTGCAGTCCGCACCGCAGCTCGACGCGATCTGGAACCACGACGACGACCAGGGCGTCGGCGTGCTCGCCGCGATCGAGGCCGCGAACCGCGACGAGTTCTTCATGGTCGGCGGCGCCGGCTCGAAGAACGTCATGGAAGCCATCAAGGCCGACGACTCCGTGCTCAAGGCGACCGTCATCTACCCGTCCACGCAGGCCGCCGACGGCATCAAGCTCGCCCGGCTCCTCGTGCAGGGCAAGTCGATGAGCGACCTCGTCGAGGTCGAGGTGCCGCGGACCGTGCAGCTCTACGCACCCGTGGTGACCAAGGCCAACGTCGACCAGTACCTCCCGACGGCCTTCGAGTCCTGACCGTCCGACGAGTACGACCCGGGTGGGGCGGCCCGCAGCCGCCCCACCCGGTCCCGGAAGGAGGGACCGTGACCGTGACGGACCGAGGACGCATCGGCGTCGGGATGGTCGGCTACGCCTTCATGGGCGCCGCCCACTCGCAGGCCTGGCGCACCGCCCCGCACGTCTTCGACCTGCCCGCCGACGTCGACATGACCGTCGTCGCCGGCCGTGACGCCGCGAAGGTGAGCGTGGCCGCCGCGCACCTGGGCTGGCGCGAGTCGACGACCGACTGGCGCACGCTCGTCGGACGCGACGACGTCGACCTCGTCGACATCTGCACGCCCGGCGACACGCACACCGAGATCGCGCTCGCGGCGCTCGCGGCGGGCAAGCACGTGCTGTGCGAGAAGCCGCTCGCCAACTCGGTCGCTGACGCGCGCGCCATGACCGAGGCCGCGACCGCGCACCCGGGGCTCGTCGCGATGGTCGGCTTCACCTACCGCCGCGTCCCCGCGATCCAGCTCGCGCGCCAGCTCGTCGCCGAGGGGCGGATCGGGCAGGTGCGGCACGTGCGCGCGCAGTACCTGCAGGACTGGATCGCGGACCCGCAGGCGCCGCTGTCGTGGCGGCTCGACAAGCAGAAGGCCGGGTCCGGTGCGCTCGGCGACATCGGCGCGCACGTCGTCGACCTCGCGCAGTTCATCACCGGCGAGACCGTGACCGGCGTGAGCGCCGTGCTCGAGACGTTCGTGCACGAGCGGCCCGTCGCGGACGAGCACACCGGGCTCGCAGGCTCGTCGTCCGCGTCCGGCCGGACCGGACCCGTGACCGTCGACGACGCCGCGGTGTTCCTCGGTCGGATGTCCGGCGGCGGGCTCGCGAGCTTCGAGGCCACCCGGTTCGCGTACGGCCGCAAGAACGCGATCCGGCTCGAGCTCAACGGCTCCGCCGGGTCCCTCGCGTTCGACTTCGAGGACATGAACGTCCTGCACTGGTTCGACGCGCGCGACCCCGCCGCGACGGCCGGGTTCCGGCGCATCGTCGTGACCGAGCCCGAGCACGCCTACGTGGCCGCGTGGTGGCCGGCCGGCCACGGGCTCGGGTACGAGCACGCGTTCACCCACCAGGCCGTCGACCTCGTCCGCGGCATCGTCGCGGGCGAGCACCCCCGACCCACCTTCGCCGACGGCCTGCAGGTCCAGCTCGTGCTCGACGCGGTCGAGCGCTCCGCCGCCGACGAGTCCCGCTGGACCACCGTCCCCACCCTCGAGGAGGCACTGCGATGACCCGCCCCGTCACCCTGTTCACCGGCCAGTGGGCCGACCTGCCGTTCGAGGAGGTCGCGCGCCTCGCCTCCGGCTGGGGTTACGACGGCCTCGAGATCGCGTGCTGGGGCGACCACCTCGACCCGTGGCGCTGGGACGACGACGAGTACGTCGCCGACCGGCTCGCCGTGCTCGAGCGCTACGGCCTGAAGGTCTGGGCGATCTCCAACCACCTCAAGGGTCAGGCCGTGTGCGACGACCCCATCGACCAGCGGCACCGCGACATCCTGCCCGACGTCGTGTGGGGCGACGGTGACCCCGAGGGCGTCCGGCAGCGTGCCGCGCTCGAGATGCAGCACACGGCCCGGCTCGCCGCGAAGCTCGGCGTGACGACCGTCGTCGGGTTCACGGGCTCGTCGATCTGGAAGTACGTCGCGATGTTCCCGCCCGTGTCGCAGGAAGCGATCGACGCGGGCTACCAGGACTTCGCCGACCGCTGGAACCCGATCCTCGACGTGTTCGACGAGGTCGGCGTCCGGTTCGCGCACGAGGTGCACCCGTCCGAGATCGCGTACGACTTCTGGACCACGCAGCGCACCCTCGAGGCCATCGGCCACCGCGAGGCCTTCGGGCTCAACTGGGACCCCAGCCACTTCATGTGGCAGGACCTCGACCCCGTCGACTTCATCCTCGAGCACGCCGAGCGGATCTACCACGTCGACTGCAAGGACGTGAAGCTCCGGCTCGGCAACGGCCGCAACGGTCGGCTCGGGTCGCACCTCGCGTGGGCCGACCTGCGCCGCGGGTGGGACTTCGTCTCCACCGGTCGTGGCGACGTGCCGTGGGAGGCGTCGTTCCGCGCGCTCAACCAGATCGGCTACGACGGCCCCATCTCCGTCGAGTGGGAGGACGCCGGGATGGACCGCCTGCTCGGTGCGCCCGAGGCGCTCGAGTTCGTGCGGCACAACGCGTTCGACGCACCCGCCGCAGCCTTCGACGCCGCGTTCAGCATCCGCCCCTGACCTCCCGACGACGGAGCCGGTCCTCCGCCCGGCTCCGTCGTCCGTGCGGGTCGCGCGCGAGTCAGGAGCAGAAGTCGCAGATCCCGGTCGCGGGGAGAGTTGTCGAGCACGTCGGGCACAGGGCGGGGGTGGGTTCGGGTGCCGAGCGGCGGGCGGGGGTGCGGGCCGCAGTGGTCCGCGGCGTGCGTGCGGTCGACCGGGCGCCCGACGAGCTGAGCGTGCTCGTCGTGCGCGCTGTCGACGCCGGCTCGGTGACCTCGAAGCCCCGCTTGCGCAGGATCGTCGTCGCCGCCGCGATGCTGCCTGTGACCTCGTCGGACGGGGCGACGCGACCCGTCGCGAAGCGGTGCGCGACGCCGAGCACGGCGGGCAGGTCGTACGACGACCCCTCGTGCACCAGCGCGTAGCCGGGCGTGGCGGAGTAGCCGTAGACGCCGAGGAAGTCGTCGCGGCCGCGGGTGTCGTACTCCGCGATCGCCTGGAGGATGTGCTGGCGGGTCACGCCGGAGAAGGTCGCCACCCCCCGACCCTACGTCCGCCGCCGCCCCCATCCCGCCCCCTCCCACGGTCGCCACCCACGTCCCGACCCGAGCGCGGCCTTCGGTGAACCCGTGGTTGAACGACACGCCGACGGTGACTCGGCGTGTCGTTCAACCACGGGTTCGCTGAAGATCCCGTCGGGGAGGTGAGAGGAGCGCAGGAGCCGGGCGACGAGTGGAGGAGCCGACCGGCTGTCCGAGATGCGAGCGTCGGAGGGTCACGTCGTGGACGTGGTCGGGACCGAGGTCCCAGGCGTCCGGGGCGTCGGTTCGGCAGGATCGCGGACGTGGACGTGCGTCCAGGAGCAGCGGAGGTCGGGGTGTACCTCGTGGGGGGCGCGGCAGACGACGAGCTGCCCGCGGTCGCCGCCGTGCTCGGCGAGGCGTTCCAGGACGACCCGGTGGTCGTCGGGATGGTCGGCCGCGGCGCGGGACGGCGAGAGCGCGCGACGCACCTGTACGCCGCGCTGCTGCGCGCGGAGGGTGCCGACGCGGTCGTCGTGGACGTCGCCCGGGACGACGAGGGTGCGGTCGTCGGTGCCGCGGTGTGGGAACGCCCCGGCACGTGCGGACCGTCGCTGCCGACGCTGCTGCGCGAGATGCCCACGTTCCTGCGTGCGCTGGGGGTCGCCGGGGTCCCGCGTGCGCTGCGCGGGCTGTCGGCGTTCTCCCACAGCCGCCCGGCCGGACCGCACTGGTACCTCGGCGAGATCGGCGTCGCCACGGCGGCGCGGGGTGCGGGGGTCGGGTCGCGGCTGCTCGCGCACCGGCTGCGGCACGTGGACGCGACGGGCGTCGGCGCCTACCTCGAGTCGTCGACCACGCGCAACCGTGCGCTGTACGCGCGGCACGGGTTCGTGGAGCGGGGTGAGATCCGCGGCGTGCCCGGCGCGCACCCGGTCGCGATGTGGCGCGAGCCGCGGCCGGCGCTGCCGCGCTGACCTGCGACGCGGTCTCGTCGGACCGGATTACGCAACGCAGGCGTTGCCAAAAAGTGCCGCTGACCTGCGGTTCTGGTCCCGGTGACAGTGCTGGCGCGAACCGCGCGGCGGGTCTACCGTCGACGGGAAGAGCTGTCCCGCAGCGTCCGTCGCGCACGCAACCACCACCCCGGAGGCGCACCATGACCGATCTCATGGACCTGCCCGCCATCGCCGAGTGCTCGGTGGCCGGCTGCTCGTACAACGACCACTCGTCGTGCCACGCGGCGGCGATCACGATCGGCGGCTCGTCGGGTGACGCGGCGTGCGCGACGTTCATCCCGCTCACCGTCAAGGGCGGCCTCGACAAGGTCCTCAGCCACGTCGGCGCGTGCCAGCGCGCGGAGTGCACGCACAACTCGCACCTCGAGTGCACGGCGTCGTCGATCCGGGTGGGCGCGGGCCACGACCTCGCCGACTGCCTGACCTTCCAGCCCGCCTGACTCCTCGGCCGCGGGCTACGACGAGACGCGCACCAGCTCGCGCACGAGCTCGGTGGCCGCGCCGACGAGCTCCTTCTCGCCGCTCACGAGCGCCGGGTCGCTGCGGCGCACCTGCGCGGCGGTGTCGAGCGCCGCGGTGACGGAGACGTCGTCGCGCACGACGAACGCGGCGAGCAGCGCGCGGGCAGCCTGCGAGTAGACGCCGCCCGCGTCGACCGCGACCTCCGCGAGGATCAGCGCGGACAGCGCGGCGTCGAGCTCGGGCGTCCCCGCACGGGCGTTGGCCCAGTCGACGAGCGCCGGGCCGCGGGTCTCGGTGAGCACGACGTTGCCGGGGTGCAGGTCGAGGTGGACGACGACGGGCCCGGCCGCGATGTGCGGCCACTGCGCCTCGTCCTGCGGGGCGTCGGGCGCGGCGGGGACGGCGTGCAGGCGCGCGTGCAGGTCGACGAGGACCTGGGCGGCGTCGGGGATCGCGATCTCGCCCGCGGCGAGCGCCTGCAGGAGCGTGGGGCCGTGCAGGCGCTCCATGACGAGGTTCGGGCCGTGGGCGAGGAACACCGCCGGCGCGGGGAAGCCGTGCGCCGCGACGTGCTGGAGGATCACGGCCTCGCGCGTCGCGTCGTCGCCGTCGCGGTACCGGCGCAGGACGTAGTCCTCGTCGAGCGCGAACACGTCGGCGCGGCCACCGGTCGCGAGCAGCGGACCGGGGTCGTCGAGCGTGAGGACCGACGCGTCCGGGACGGGTCCTGCCGTGTGCACGGGGTGCTGGCGGCGGTAGGTGGTGTGCAGCGGGTGCCCCGCGGGCTGGTGCGGGACGTCGTGCGCGTGGGGGGTGCCGGGCTCGTCGGCCGACGAGCCCTCGGACCGGCCACCGTGCTCGTCGCCCCGGGGTGGGAGAGCCGAGTCGTGCGGAGCGAGGCCGGAGGGAGTCATACGTCGAACGTAACCCCGCGAGCGCCTCGATGGCCTGCCGTTGTGCCCTCGATCTCGCGACACGCCGACGACGGTGCGTGACAGATCGATTCGAGCAGGTCTCGGCCTGTGAGACGACGTGGTGTCGTCCTGCCGGGCCCCGCACGGCCCGGCAGGACGAGGCGGCGCGCGTCGAGGCAGGGGCGCCGACGCGCGCCGCGGTCAGGGACGCGCGAGCTGCACCAGGCGGCGCACCGCGCAGTCGTGCGTCGGCGGGAGCGGCTCGACCCAGCACCGCAGCGGTCGGCGCGTCGACGCCTCGACCCCGAGCGCGACGACCCGCTCGTCGACCCGACGGCGGACCTCCGCGATCTCGTCGGCCACGTCCTCGTCGTCGCCCACGAGCACGACGAACGCCCCGCCCCCGATGCTCGCCATCGCCCGCGCGCCGCCGAAGACCTCGCGCAGCGCGGCGCCGACCGCGGCCGAGCGCGCCATGCGGCTGAACGCGTCGGGCACCCCGGCGGCCACGTCGACGACGAGCAGGCGGCCCGTCGGGACGTCGTCGGGATAGCACTCCGCGAGGCGAAGGCGCAGGTAGTCGGCCGACGGCAGGCCCGAGTCGGGGTCCAGCCCGAGCGCGAGCGCGACGCCTCCGGCCTGTGCGTCCGCCCATCCGGTGCACAGCGCACGCAGCACCTCGAGCGGCGGTTCCGCGCCCGTCGTGGTGCGGTACAGGCAAGCGAGGTCGTCGATCGTCTCCGCGACGCCGACGCCCACGTCGCCGCGCGCGCTGCCGAGGCGTGCGGCGGCGGGCACGGGGTCGTCGCGCAGCAGCAGCGCCATCGCGAGCTCGTCCACCGCGGGGTGGTACCAGTCGGACGGGCGCCGCCACACGGAGGCGACGCTCTCGTCCCGCCAGCGCTCGAGCAGGCGCGACGGCTGGGCGGGCAGGAGGGGTCCGGTCTCGGTCGTCACGCCGGATGAGAGGTGCGACCCCGCAGGTCGTGACGCCGCTGTGCGCGCTTTTCACCCGGTCGGAGCAATCTCACGGGGATACGTGTGTTTCCACCGTGTCGGTGCGGTATGTCACCCTGGTACCGATTTCGTGCGGAAGTGCCGCACGACGAGCCCGGGGGCGAGTGCGGTGGACACGGCGGTCGAGCGCAGCGACGCGGAGCTCATCGCTGCCGTGCGCGCCGGCGACGAGTCCGCGTTCGGTGCGCTGTACGAACGGCACGCGGGCGCCGCGACCGCGGTGGCCCGCCGATGTACCGACGACCTGGCGGACGCCGACGACGTCGTCGCCGACGCGTTCACCGCCGTGTACGCCGCGCTGCGGCGCGGCAACGGGCCCGACGAGGCGTTCCGGGCCTACCTGTTCACCGTCGTGCGGCGCGTCGCGGGCGTCCGGCGCGACGGCGCGCGGCGCATGCAGCCGACCGACGACCTCGCGACCCTCGAGGCCGGGACGGCGCTCGCGGGGACCGCCGAGGAGCCCGCGCTCGAGGGCTTCGAGCGCGGCGTCGTCGCGCGCGCGTTCCACTCCCTGCCCGAACGGTGGCAGGCCGTGCTGTGGCACACCGAGGTCGAGGGCCTGCCGCCCGCCGAGATCGCGCCGCTGCTGGGGCTGACCGCCAACGGTGTCGCCGCGCTCGCCTATCGCGCGCGTGAGGGCCTGCGGCAGGCGTACCTGCAGCAGCACCTGCGGGACCCGCTCGACGAGGGGTGCCGGTCCGTCGCCGGGTCGCTCGGGTCGTACGTGCGCGGTGGGCTCGGGGCGCGGGAGAACGCGAAGGTCGCGGCACACCTCGAGGGGTGCGGCGAGTGCCGTGCGCTCGTGCTCGAGCTCGGGGACGTCAACCACGGCATGCGTGCGGTGATCGCGCCGCTCGTGCTCGGGCTCGCAGGGCTCGGGGCGTTCGCGCACCTGCTGCCGGCGGCCGCGGCCGGAGCGGCTGGTGCGGCTGCTGCCGGTGCGGCGGGTGCGGCCGGTGCTGGTGCTGAGGCGCCGGGCGGCTCCGGGTCCGCCGGTGGTGGCGCGGGCTCGGCCGGGTCCGGTGGGGCTGCGACGGGCGGTGCCGCGGGCGGCGGCGCGGTGGCCGGTGGCGCGGGAGCCGGCGGAGTCGGGACCGGCGGTGCGGCCTCGGGAGCGACCTCGGGTGCGGCTGGAGGGGTCGGCGGTGTGGCCGCCGGGTCCGGGGCGGGTGCGGCCGGAGCCGTCGCCGTGACCGGGAGCCTGACGGCGGTCGGTGCGGGTGGCGGCGCGGGCGTCGCCGCTGCAGGTGGTGTGGCCGCGTTCCTCGCGAGCGTGCCCGCGGTGGCGGTCGCGGCTGTCGCCGGGGTCGTCGTCGTCGCAGCGGTGGCTGCGGCGGTCGTCATGGGTCGCGGCGGCGGCGACGTGCTCGATGCGGGACCGGTCACCGCTGTGCCGACCGCGAGCGCGAGCCCGACCGGTGGCGCTCCCGCGGTGCTGGGCATCGACCCGTCGGACCCGACCGCGGACCCGACGCCGGACGCCACCGCGAGCAGCACCCCGCCTGGTGGCGCGTACGTCCCGGGCGCTCCGGGGTCGGCGCCGACGAACGGGCCGACGAACGGGCCGACGAACGAGCCCAGCGGCGCCCCGAGCAGCCCGGCGACCGCGGAGCCGACGTCCGCGCCGTCGTCCGAGCCGACCGGGACGCCGACCGGGACTCCCACCATGACCCCCAGCTCGACGCCCACGACCGGACCCACGGAACCCACGACTGGGCCGACGAGCGGACCCACGACCAGCCCCACCTCCGGGCCGACGGACGAGCCCAGCGCGCCGCCGCGCCCCGCCGAGGTCGTCGTCGACCTCCCGAGCGACGGGCTGGTGCTCGCCGGCGGCGCCGCCGCGCAGGACCTCGTCCTGACGCTGCGCAACGACGGCGACGAACCCGCCGAGGGGCTCGTCGCCGAGCTCACGCTTCCCGAGGGCGTCACGCTCGACGGGCTCACGACGACGCTCGCGCCGACGACCCCCGCCGGCGCGGTGAGCCGGGCCGGGTCCAACGTCGGCGCGCGGCTCGGTACCGCGCCCGCGGTGCTCCGGACGAGCCTCGGCGCCACGAGCGCCACCGGTGCAGCCGCCCGCGGGGCAGCGGTGACCTTCGCGTCGAACGCGCTGATGACGAGCGGCTCCGCGCCCGAGGCCGCCACGGGCGCCGAGCCGCAGACGCTGGACTGGGACTGCCAGGGTGTCGAGACGCGGCACGCGCGCTGCGCGCTCGGCGAGCTGCCCGGGGGGCAGGCCGCGCAGCTCGTCGTGCGGGTCGACGTCGCGGAGTCGTACGACGCGGACGATGCGCAGATCGCCCTCGTCGTGACCGGGCCGGGCGTGACCTACACGCTCCCGCCGATCACGGTGCGCGTGACGCCGAGCCCGGCGCGGCTCACGCTCGCGACGACGCAGGAGTCACCCGCGCTCGTCGTCGGCCGGACCGGGACGGCGACGTTCGACGTCCGCAACGCGGGGCGGTCGTCGGCCGACGCCGTACAGGCCGAGCTCACGCTGCCGCCGCGGGTCGCGTGGACCGGGACGGTGTCGGAGCCGTGGAGCTGTGCCGCGCGCGAGCGGTCGTCGACCGTGACGTGCGCGGCCGACCGCGTCGACGGGCGCGGTGCGCTCCCGCTCGTGCTCGGCCTCACCGCGGGCGTCGGCGCGAGCGACGGAGTCGTGCGTGTCGCACTCTCGCCCGCGACCGGCACCACGAACGTCCCCGTGACGGTCCGGCGGCCCGCGACGCTCGCGGTCGACGGGTCGCCCGTGACCGTCGCCGGGGGTCGCACGAGCGACGTGACCCTCACGGTGAACAACCTCGGTGACCTCGACGGGGCGGCGAGCACGCTCGACGTGGACCTGCCGGACGGTGTGACGTGGACGGGCGGGGACTTCGCGGCCTGGACGTGCGCGGCGGTCGAGCGTCCCGCGGTGCGCGCCGGGACGTCCGTGCGGTGCTCCGGCCCGGCGCTCGCGGCCGGTACCGCCTCGCGGCTCGTGCTGCCGGTGAGCGCACCTGCGGGTGCTGTCGGTGCGCTGGGCACGCTCGTCGCGAACGCGTCGGCCGACGGTGCGGACAGCGCACCCGCGCTCGCGCTCGCGGTCGTCGGACGTACACCCGTGCTGGCCGTGCAGGACGCGAGCGTCGAGCTGCACGCCGACGACACCGGCGAGCTGGCGTTCGCCGTGGCGGTCGCGAGCGAGGTCGACGGCGCCCCGGGTGCTGATGCGGCGGACGTCGTCGCGACGCTGACGCTGCCGGGGAACCTCATCGTCGACCGGTCCTCGAAGGACGTGCGGGTGCCGGGCGCGTGCACGGTCGGTCAGGCGGACCGTGCGGTGGAGTGCCGGTGGTCGCGGCTCGCGGCGGGCGACCTCGCCGAGGTGCTCCTGCCCGTGCGGTCGACGTACTCGGCGTCGGCCGCGGTGCGCATCGCCGTGACCGCAGCCGGCCTGACGGAGCCCGTCACCGGCTCCGCGTCGGTCGGCGGCCGCTCCGGCGGGCTCGCGGAGCGGTTCACGACGACGACCGGCGGATGGGACGTCACCGAGGCCGGTGCGGCGGTGCTGACGTGCGCGAGCTCGTCGTCGTGCACGCGTGCGCAGCGTGGCGAGGTCGACAACAACGCGCTCGCGATGGTCCCGCTCGACGCGGCGCCGCCGTCGGGCCGGGAGCGACCGAAGGTCGCAGTCTCGTCGAGCACGCAGCTCACGATCCCCGCGGGCCGCGAGATCGCCTTCGCGGGGCTGTACTGGTCAGCGGTGCGCGGACCGCACGACTCGTGGAGCGCCGACCCGTCCCGCACGCTCGTACGGGGTCCCGGCGGGGCCTACGAACCGGTCACCGGGACGCCCGAGCTGCGCAGCGACAGCAGCGGGCGGCAGTACTACTCGACGTTCGCGGACGTCACCCGGCTCGTGCGCGAGCGCGGCGCGGGCACCTGGTCGCTCGCCGACATGGCGGTGTCCGTGACCCGCACGGACCCGACGCCCACGTACTACGGGGGCTGGTCGCTCGTGGTCGTGTACGCGGCGCCCGGGGCCGCGCGCGTCACCGTCTACGACGGTGGGCTGTGGGTCGGTTCGGCGGCCCCACCGCCCGCCTTCCGGTTCGCGGCGCCCGCGGGCTCCAGCGCCCGGGTCGGGGTCGTCGGCTGGGAGGGCGACGCCGCGCAGAGCGGCGACCGCATGCGCCTCGGTGGCCTGTGCACGTCCACGACGACGGACCTCGTCCCGCTGCGCGCCGACGGGTCGCGCGGCACGGCGAGCAACGCGTTCGACTCGTCGGCCGTCGGGTGGGGCCACGCGTCGTCGCTCGGGATCGATGCGAAGGGCTTCGTCCCGACGACGCTGCCGTGCTCGGTCGCATCCCTGACCCCGGTCACGACCGGGGACCAGTACCTCGTCGGTGCGATCACGCTGCGCACGCAGCCCCTCGCCATCTCCTGACGCGGGTCCCAGCGGTCGCCGCGAGGCGGCAACGTGCCTATTTTGGCGGCATGCGCGTCGCGGTCGCCGGAGGGCACGGGAAGGTGGCCCGCCATCTGTCCCGGGCGCTGTCGGCGCGCGGCGACGTGCCCGTCGCGCTGATCCGGTCGCTCGACCAGGTCGACGACGTCGTCGCCGACGGCGCCGAGGCGGTGGTGCTCGATCTCGAGCGGTGCAACGTCGAGGACGTCGCGAACGCGATCCGGGGCGCCGACGCCGTGGTGTTCGCGGCGGGCGCCGGTCCCGGCAGCGGCGTGCCGCGCAAGGACTCCGTGGACCGGGCCGCGGCGGCGCTGCTCGCCGACGCGGCGCAGAGCGCGGGCGTGCGCCGGTACGTCCTCGTGTCCTCGATGAACGTCGACCGCGAGCCTCCGCCCGGGACCGACGAGGTGTTCGCCGCCTACCTGCGCGCGAAGGCTGCGAGCGAGCGGGACCTGCGGGCGCGCGACCTGGACTGGACGATCCTGCGCCCGGGACGGCTCACCGACGACCCCCCGACGGGTCGCGTCCGACTCGACGAGGTGCTCGACGACGACGCACCGCGTGCTGGTGACACGGCGCGTGCCGGCGTCGGACCGCGTGCCGCTGACGAGCCCCGCGACACCTCGTCGGGCGAGGTGCCGCGGGCGGACGTCGCAGCGGTCGTCGTCGCACTCCTCACGACCCCGACGACCTCCGGCCGTACCCTCGAGCTCGTCGCGGGCCCGCTGCCGATCGCCGCGACGATCGCAGCACCCACGCACCCCACCACCTGACCCAGCCCCCACCGCGAGCGCCACACATGCGTCGCGAGCGCACCCCTCAGAACCGGTGCGCTCGTCGCGCTTGTGTGGCGCTCGCGGTCGGAGGGGGCGGGGTCAGGGGGAGGGGGAGGGGTCAGACGATGCCGTAGAGGCGGTCGCCCGCGTCGCCCAGGCCCGGGACGATGTACGCGCGCTCGTCGAGCCGCTCGTCGACCGAGGCGACGACGACCTGCACGTCCGCGCGGTCCCCGACGAAGTCCTCGACGACCTTGATGCCCTCGGGCGCCGCGATGAGGCACACGGCCGTCACGTCGCGCGCCCCGCGCTGCAGCAGGTAGTCGATCGCCGCGACGAGCGTGCCACCGGTCGCGAGCATGGGGTCGAGCAGGAAGCACTGCCGCCCGGACAGGTCCTCCGGGAGCCGGTTGGCGTACGTGATCGCCTCGAGCGTCTCCTCGTCGCGCTGCATCCCGAGGAACCCGACCTCCGCGGACGGCAGGAGCCGCGTCATGCCGTCGAGCATCCCGAGCCCGGCGCGCAGGATCGGCACGACGAGCGGGCGCGGCGACGCGAGCTTCGTGCCGATGGTCGTCGCGACGGGCGTCGTGATCTCGACCTGCTCGGTGCGGACCTCACGCGTGGCCTCGTAGGCCAGCAGGGTCACGAGCTCGTCGACGAGGAGCCGGAACGTCGGCGACTCGGTGCTGACGTCGCGCAGGACGGCGAGCTTGTGGGCGACGAGGGGGTGGTCGGCGACGTGCAGGCGCATGGCGTCAGGCTACCGGTCGGTACGGCCCCTCGGCAGGGACTCCACGTGCTGCGCGGCGTGCGCCATCATGGGCCGATGGACAGTGCCGGGCGTCCCGTGGACGTCGCCGACGAGTGGGCCATGGGTCTCGCGCTCGACGAGGCACGGCGTGCGATCACCACCGGCGACGTCCCCGTCGGCGCGGTCGTCGTCGATGCGCACGGCGCGGTCGTCGGACGAGGACGCAACGCGCGCGAGGCCGACGACGACCCCACCGGCCACGCCGAGATCCGCGCGCTGCGCGCGGCGTCGCAGACCCTCGGTCGCTGGCGGCTGGACGACTGCACGCTCGTCGTGACGCTCGAACCGTGCGTGATGTGCGCGGGGGCGACCGTGCTGGCGCGCGTGCCGCGGCTCGTGCTCGGCGCGTGGGACCCGAAGGCCGGTGCGTGCGGGTCGCAGTGGGACGTGGTCCGCGACCGCCGGCTCAACCACCGCGTCGAGGTGATCGGCGGGGTCCGCGAGGACGAGTGCGGGTCGTTGCTGCGGCACTTCTTCGAGCTGCAGCGCGAGCCGTAGCCGTCAGCCGACCGCCGGGAGCCGCTCGGCGAGCGTCACGAGCGTCGGCGACGTGCCGGCGTCGAGCGTGACGGCCGCGTACCGGTCGCCGCGCGTCGCACCGCGGTTCACGACGACCACGGGCGTGCCCGCCTGCGCGGCGTGCCGCACGAACCGCAGCCCCGACTGCACCGTCAACGACGAGCCCGCGACGAGCAGCGCGTCCGCCGCGTCGACCAGCGCGTACGCGCGGTCGACCCGCTCGCGCGGGACGGTCTCCCCGAAGTACACGATGTCGGGCTTGAGCATGCCCCCGCACCGCGCGCAGCCCGCGACGACGAAGTGGCTCGTCCGCTCGATCACTGCGTCCGCGTCCGGTGCGATCTCCACGTCGTCGACCACGCCCACCGACTCGACGAACCCGGGGTTGAGATCCTCGAGCCGCTCCGCGAGCGCCGCGCGCGACACCACGTGCCCGCAGGCCAGGCACACGACCCGGTCGTACCGGCCGTGCAGGTCGACGACGTTGCGCGACCCCGCCTGCTCGTGCAGCAGGTCCACGTTCTGCGTGATCACCCCGACGACGATCCCGCGTGCCTCGAGTTCCGCGAGCGCCCGGTGCCCCGCGTTCGGGACGGTCCGGTGCACGTGCCGCCAGCCGACGTGGTTGCGCGCCCAGTAGTGCCGTCGGAACGCCTCGTCGCCGACGAACTGCTGGAACGTCATCGGCGTCCGGGGCGGCGAGTCCGGGCCCCGGTAGTCCGGGATCCCCGAGTCCGGGCCCCGGTAGTCCGGGATCCCCGAGTCCGTCGACACCCCCGCGCCCGTCAGGGCCACGATCCGACGACCGCGCAGCACCTCGAGCACGTCCTCGACCGACCCCGCTGACGGCCGTGCCTCGGGCAGGGCGGTCGTCGGCGGGGTCGCGGGGAGACTCATCGCTCCACGGTACGTCGCCTCTCGCCGGGACCCAGGCGTGGACCCGATTCGGAGCATGGCTCCCGACCGGGTACCCTTCTGCACCGAGGTAGCGTGTCCGAGCGGCCTAAGGAGCACGCCTCGAAAGCGTGTGTGGGTGAAAGTCCACCGTGGGTTCAAATCCCACCGCTACCGCCATGTACGACCAGATGAGCCCCTGACCTGCGGAGACGCGAGTCGGGGGCTCATCTGCTCACCGCAACCTCACCGAGAACCTGACGACCCCACGCGCTCAGCTGACGGCGGGACGTACGACTCACGGGGTGCGGAGTACGCGCACGGGGTCCTGGCGTGCGGCCACGATGGCGGGCAGGACGCTGGAGACGGCCGCAGCCATGACTCCGAGGATGGCGGTGCCGGCGACGAACTCGAGCGGTGGGGCCTGCCCGACGCGGCTGGTGAGCACGAGCCCGAGCGCGCTTGCGACGAGCGCCCCGAGGACGCCTCCGCACGTGGCTCGTACGACGACAAGGACGGTGATCGCCCAGCGAGGCGCCCCCAGCGCGCGGCGGCGTCCCAGGTCGCGGCGGCGAACAAGCACGTCGGCAGCAGCGACCACGCCAACCAGGACGGCCCCGGCCGCCATGACCGCGAGCAGCAGGGTCCGGTTGTAGCGTGCGAGGTCGCCGACCACCGCGCCCTGCAGGTCTGCGAGCGTCGTGGGCGACACGATCGACAAGTCGGCGGGGTCGGAGCGTGCCAGGAGCGAGACGACCGCTGCCTGGGTGAGGTCGGCCATGGCTGCGTCGGTCGTGACGACCTCGAGCGTGTGGGCGGGAGTGTCCGATCCGGTCACCACGACGAGGCCCGCGTTGAGTTGCGTGAACGGGGCACGCGCCCGGTACGACCCGACCACGGCCCAGCCGTCCGCGCCGTGTGGCGTCACGACCGCGCCCACCGGGACGTCGAGGCCGAGCCGGTCCTGCGCTCCGGCGGCGACAAGCCCCTCGCCGGGCCCTGGCCACCGCCCAGAGACGAGCTCGACCGCGTCGGTGAGGTCACCGATCACGCCCCACGCAGGGACGGGGTGGCCGCCGGCAACGGCAGCATTCGTCACGTCCCGCGGCACGGCCAGACCGACGGCACGCTCGACCGTGCTGAGCCCGCCAGCCTGGTCGATCACTGACGAGGTGAGGAAGCCGTGGCCTCTGACATCGGCGACTTCGAGCAGCCGTGACCCGGCCTCCTCGAGTCGATGCTGCACCTGCTGCTGGGCGGCAGCGGCCCGCCCGACGGTCAGGACCGTCGTCAGACACATCGCGGCGACCAGGACGGCAACCAGTGTGGTCGGGACCCGCGACGCGGTCGCGGACCGGACGGCCTCGCGCACCAGTACCCCGACCTTCACAGCGCGAGCACCTCGTCCGCTCGCCCGAGCACGAACGGGTCATGCGTCGCGATGACGACGGTCCGCCCGGAATCAGCAGCGCGGCGTAGGGCGTCGAGCACCGTGGCGGCGTTGTCGTGGTCGAGGTTGCCCGTGGGCTCATCGGCCAGGATCACCGGCGGGTCGACCAGCAGCGCGCGGGCGATCGCGACCCGCTGCGCCTGCCCGCCTGAGATCTCGCCGGGACGGTGCTCCGCCCGAGTTCCCACACCTAGCTCGTCGAGCAATGTGTGGGCGCGCACGCGCACATCCGTCGCCCGGGCACCCGAGTACAGGGCGGGTTCGATGACGCTGTCCAGCACGGTTCGCGTCGGGTCGAGGACAGCGTCCTGGAACACGAACCCGAGCTGGCGGGCACGGACCGCAGACCGGTGCGCGTCCGACCGGTCGTCGACGCGCACACCACCGAACAGGACCGCCCCGCGCCGCGGACGCAGCATCAACCCCAGGACGTACAGCAACGTCGACTTGCCCCGCCCGGACGGCCCAGTGACCGCGGTAACCGCCCCCGGCGTGAACGTGTGCGTCAGCCCGCCGAAAAGTTCCTCGGTGCTGCGCGGGTACGCAAACGTCAGATCCCGGACTGCGAGCCCGGCCGCCGGGTCACTCGTCATCGTCGGCCACCGGGTCAGTGCGCCCGTCCGCGGCGGAACCCGACCCGTCCAGGACTACGACGGTATCGCCGACCTCCAGACCATCGACGATGGCGACACCGTCACCCGATGCGGTCACGACGACCGCGGCGCGCGTGCCATCGGACCGTGTCGCGTATGTCTCTCCGGCCTCATCCGTCCGTATCGCCGCGGCCGGCACCCCGGGACCGGTCGCGCTCGGTACCAGCGCGACGTCCGCCATCAGCGAGACCACCTCCTGCGCAGGGAGCAGCGCACAGTCCTTCCCGCATACCGGACCGCCGGCGGGCGACTCCAGCACCAGGTGATAGGAACCGTCGTCGGCGACGGTGGTGCCCGCCACGACCGCGGGCCAGGTCGACTCTGCGAATGCCACGGAGACCTGCGCGCCGGGTGGCACCTGGGCGGCCTGATCCTGCATGAGCACCAGCGCGAACTGCGCGGCGTCCTGACGGGCCAGCACCACCGGCTCACCTCCCACGAGCACCAACCCCGTGCGCACCGATTCGTCGAGCCGCACGGTGGTCGGCAGGCTCGCTACCGCGACGACCTCGCCGTGCGCCACTGCGCCGGTCAGCGCATGGCCGGTGGCCTTCTGCCACGCCCACACCGCGCGGTACGTCGCCGCCGTATACGTCTCGTCTGCCGTGCCGGCGAAGTACCCGAGCGCGACGAGCGCCTCCTCGAGCTGCAGGACGTCCGGCCCGACAACCCCGATCGACATGTCCCGCCAGAACGGCGTATCGCCCTCGACGACCCTCACCGCATCACCGTCGACCGAGTACAGCTCGTCGCCGACATCGACCTCCGCCTCGCCCACATGAGTGACCGTGCCCGCCAGCGCGTTCGACGCCACCGGCGTGAATGCCTGGGTCACCGTTGCGTTGTACGCCACCGAACGTCCGACCGTCGCCTCGGTCACCGTCGCCACGACCCGGCGGGGAGCCACCACCCCGCCGTCAGCCTGCTCCACCAACGTCGCCCGGGCCGCCCACCAACCCAGAGCCACGCCAGCAGCCACTGCGATCGAAGCCGCGACCCAGCGCAACAACCTGGACGACCTGCCCGCCGAGGACGACCTCGCCGCAACTTCCACCACGTGGTGCCCCCTTCTGATGCGCCGCGACGATCGTGCGGCGAGCTTCCTCTTCGGAGTTGTAGCAGAGAACCCAATCAACCAAAACGATTACGTGTGCTTCCGTCGCAGCATCAGACGTCCTACGGTCTCCATTGCTGGGGGGGCGGTCCTCCAACGCCCGATTCCGACGCCTTACTGGAGGATCCAACCGTGATGGAAACGCTCCCACGCCGTCGGGCAATGGCCGTGACGGCACTGGTGTCGCTCGTCGTTCTCGCGGCATGCTCCACGTCCCCGACAACCGACCCCTCCACCACGGCGGCCGGGCGGACGCTGAGCGCACAAGAGCTGGCCGACATCGACGCGGCCCTCGCGCAGGCAGCCGAGAACTTCGGCCTCACGGACCCCCCGCAGGTCGACATCGTGCGAGTCGTGTCCGCCGCCGACTACCCGAGCACCCAGGTCGAGTGCCTGCACGACCATGGGTACACCAGCGCGACGCTGACCTCGGACGGCACAGGCGTCGCCGTCAAGTCCTCGGCCGACCAGACAGGCGCGTACCAGCAGGCCGTCTACACCTGCATGGCGAGCTACCCGGTCGACCCCGCTCAGGACGACGTCGGGATGACGCGCGAGGAGAAGCTCGTCGCCTACCACTACCTCACCGAACGCCTCGTCGAGTGCCTCGCCGACCGCGGCTACACGACCACCGGCATGCCGACTGAGGAGTCGTTCCTGGCCTCGTGGGATTCGAACCGATGGAACCCCTACGAGCAGGTGCCGCGCGCCGCGTGGACCGACGAGCTGCTGCGCGACTGCCCACCAAACACCCCACCGGAAATCCTCTGGGGAGATTGATCGCCCCCTGACTCGCAGGGGGCACCGAGAGAACAGGGAGAACAGATGAGTCGTACCAGAAAGGTCCTCAGCGTCTTGGGAGTCGCAGCCCTGATGACCGTGGCTGCGGCGGGTAGCGCGCAGGCCGCAAGCAAGAGTGGCGGCGCTTTCTGCCAGGGCCGCTACACGACGGGGAAGGTGTACAGCACCACCACGGGTTCGACGAGCCACGGCTGGCTCGACAGGGACAAGGGCGACACCATGACCTACTACTGGGCCGCGGGTGGACCGCACGCCTCGACCGGCTACCAGAACTTCAGCTACACGGTGGCGGCTACCACGGTCTCGGTGGTATCTGCTACCTGCGTCTAGTTCGCCAGTGCGGCGCATCGGTGCCCATGGACTCCAACGGGCACCCGATGCGCCGGGGCACTGAGCCGCGCCCTGCATCCGCCCAGCGGCCGCCTTGACGCGGTCCGGGCTGCAGGCCAACGAGGTGCCTCCGCCAACGATGTCGACCGCTGCCGACGACGGGTGACACCTGGGAATTGGTCGACGGGTGGATCGTGCGCACCGCGCGGTACTGGGTGAGTCGTCGCGGTGGTCGACCGCGCCGAAGTCCTTGGGTGAGGCCGGGGGTGATGCGTCGTGGACCGCCGCACCGCGCTGTGCGGGCGTGGCGGCCGGAGGCTGCGCCGTGTCGGCTGCTGCTGCGTGAAGTTCGCCTCGGCTTCGGCTGCCACCGGGGTACGGCCCGGGTGCTCCCCATGATCGTCGGGATAGATGGCAAGACCTCGGGTGCCGCGCCTGCAGTGGTACCAGCGCTCGTCGTGCTCGACGACGTGCGGGTCGATGTGTTCGCCCAGTATCGTGCGAGCCCGCACCAGGGGCGGTTCGTCCCGCAGATCGTCGGAGGTACCGGTGAGGCATCAGGACGGCACGATCTGGTGGGAGGCCACCGTCGGCGAGCTGGCGCGAGAGAACATCGAGCGGTCCCTGGTGCTGTCGGAGATCTATCCGTTGACCGCACCGCACGTGCGCGCCACTCCCGAGCAGATCGCGGAGGCGGAGGGCCGCATGGGCATCAGGTTCGACGATCAGTACCGCGCTCTGCTCAGCACGATCAACGGCTGGGATGGCATCGTCTTCACCGACGTGCTGCTGTCGACCGATGAGCTCGGGCAGGGGCCGCTGTGGGAGCGGGCGCAGGAGTCGCTCGGCTACCTGTACGACGAGGGGCCGATCCCCGGCTTGCCGCCGCGCGACGAGCTGCTGCCCGTCCTGGTGTCTCCGACGCGGGCAGACATCATGGCGATCTGGCCGGTGGTGTGGATCGCCGACGAGCTCATCGACGAGTGGCCGACCGTCTACGAGTGGGTGCTCGCGCTCACGGCCCTCCTCAAGGGATCTGTCGACTTCCTGGTGGCGAGGCAGGCTGCACGCCGCGGGCAGTCGTGAGACCGTCCGCAGCCGCTCTGAGCTTGCCGACGCGGAGTTCGAGGAGCGCGGTCATCCCCAGCATCCAGTCGTAGACGGTGGGCCACTCGTCGATGAGCTCGTTCGCGTACCACAGGACCGGGTGCGAGCCATCCGTGACGGGGCCGCCGAGCCACAGGAGCATCACGTCCTCCTGATACTCCGAGACGAGGATCGGCAGGAGCTCGTCGCGCGGCGGCAGCAGGTCTGCCGGTCCGTCCTCGCGCAGGATGTCCAGCCGCTCCCAGGCGGCGTCCCACAGCGGTCCCTGCCCGAGCTCGTCGGTCGACAGTAGGTCGGCGTCGAGGATCATCGACGGCCAGCCGTTGCCCGTGCCCAGCAGCGACCGGTATTGGTCGTCGAGGGTGATGCCGAGCCGCCGTTCGGCATCGGCGATCTGCTCCGGCGTGGCGCGCAGGTGCGGGGCGGTCAGCGGGTACCGCTCTGGGTCGAGCTGCGTCCGCTGGATGCCCAAGCGCGCCAACTCGCCGACGGTCGCCTCCCACCAGATCGTGCCGTCGCGGTGCAGCATGGGGTCCCTCCGGTAGGGGTCGAGGCGTCGGCCACGTCTGGGTCGTCGACGGGCGGGTCGGCGTCGCCATCCTGCCGGGACTCCGGGAGCCCTGCATGAACTTCGAGATCGAACCGCTCGTCCTCGGCGAGCTGGTCGGTGACACCGTCGTCGACCTGCCGAACCGCGCCGCGACGGACGTGACCTTCGCCTTCGACTTCTACCGCGGCGCCGACCTCGTCACGTCCTACCCCGTGCACCTGGTGCGGGGCGCCGTGAAGGACGCGATCGAAGTCGCCGGCATGACCGGCCTCGACTTCGTCCCGACGACCGTGACGAAGGGCGACTCGTACGACTCGTTCACCCCCGAGGTCCCGCTGCCGACGGACTGGTGGGAGGCGATGATCGTCGGCCGGGCCGGCTCCGACGACGCGTGGTGGGGGCCGACGAACCTCCTCACCGTCACGCCGCGCCTCAGGGACCTCCTGCGCCGGTTCGACCTGTCCGGCGCGCAGATCGGCCCGACCGTGTGACGCTCGGCGGCGAACGCGTCTGCGAGCGCGTCGGGTATGCGACGAGCCAGATCCCCGACCTGGCCGATCACAGCATCGGGGTCGAGACCCGCGTCCCGTGCGAACACCCTCCACCGGCGCATGGTGATGTCCGTGAATGCCCTCCGTCCACCGACCGCCATCGCGGACTCGCGCAGGCCGCTCGCCGTGGTCGAGTCGTACGGGGCCCCGGAGGCGACGTCGTACAGCGGGGCAGTCCGGACCGTCGAGCCGAGCAACAGGATCGAGAAGTTCTTGGCGTGGGCGTCGGGCGCTCTCATGAGGATGTTGAGTGCCAGCGCGGCGACGAAGGCCTCGATGTTGCGCTGCCGGTCCGCCAGGCGGCTGTGGCGGCGCAGCAGCTCGACGACGGTGACGGCCTGTGGGCCGCCCGACGACTCGTACTTGTCGCCGGGGCGCGTGCTGGTCGCCTGGCACAGGTTCTCCTGGTGGATCCGCAGCAGGGCTCCTGTTGCGTCACGTCGGCGGTCGTAGCGTTCGACGACCAGGGCTGGTTCGTTCTCGAAGTGCTCGAAGCGGGAGGCGGCTGCAGACAGGCCGACGCGCCGTGCTGTCTGGAGGCTGATGTGCTCGTTGAGGGCCTGAAGCCGGAACCCGTCAACACCTGGCTTGAGGATGTGGGTGGTTGGCTCTGCCCCGGTGGCCTCATACCAGGCCGTTCCTTCGTGTCGTAGCGCGAACTTCGCTTGTGCGCCCGCCAGGGACCAGTGCTCGCGAGGTGCGAGCCAGTTCGAACCGGGGTCGGCGCGCAGCCTGGACAGCCGCGTCGCGATGTCGGTGTCGCTGAGCGGGGTGAGCTCGCCGACGTGGTTCAGCACGTCCGGGACGTCGTCAGGTGCGCAGAACTGGACGGCCCCGGCGCAGTCGAGCCCCATGTTGGCGAGCAGCGCGAACGGGTTGCGGGCAGAGACGCCGAACTGACGGGCCATGGCGTCGCGCGCGGCCGGTCGCTCCGGCAAGAGGCCTTCGAGAAAGGGATCCACGATCTGGTGGCGGAAGCTGCGGCCTGCGAGCGGCATCGCGATGGACAGCGGTGTGTCTCCGGGGTCGGTCCGGTAGTGGAGGTGGTGCTGTCCCCCGCCGGTCTGCTCGAGATCGGCGACGTGCCGTCCGTACAGGAGGACGGCGAGATGGCGGCTCACAGGCCCTCCAGGAGGTCGAGGTCCGGCCCGCGATCGGTGGTGGCGGTGAGGGTGATGCCGAGCGCGTCGAGGGTGTCGAGGATCTTGCCGAGCTCCGCGCGACCACCGTGCCCGGACTCGACGGTGATGAGCCACCGCCGGCTGGTGCCGGAACGGTCCGCGAGCGCGGCCTGGGGTGGGAGGCGACTCGTCCACGAGCTCGTTCGCGATCCATGCACGGGGTGCTCACCGGCTGCTGCTCGGCAGTCGGGAGCCAAGCTGCGGTTGTGCGGCTGGCGTGAGGCGCGGGTGTGGCGGGAAAAGCACGGTCGTCCGGGCGGCGGTGGGGGAGCCGACGGTCCTACGATCCGCGCATGCGTACCGACGACGTCGCGGTGGCGCCCGGGCTGCGCGGGCGGGTCGACCGCGCGGTCGAGGGGCTGACGCCGGGGTACTTCGCGCTCGTGATGGCGAGCGGCATCATCTCGGTCGGCATGAGCCTCGAGGGGTTCGACGTCCTGTCGGACGTGCTGCTCGTGGTGTGCGCGGTGGCGTACGCCGTGCTCGTCGTGCTGACGGTGTGGCGGTTCGTCGCGTACCGGCACGCGGCGGTCGAGGACTTCATGGACCCGCGCCGCGCGTTCGGGTACTTCACGTTCGTCGCGGCGACGAACGTGCTGGGGGTTCGTCTGGGGATCGCCGGGCACCACTCGGTGACGGTCGCGATGCTCGTCGTGTCGGGGCTCGTGTGGCTCGTGCTCGGCTACGTGGTCCCGTGGACGGCGGTGCTGGGACGCGACGAGCGCCCGGTCGTCGTCACGGCGAACGGCACGTGGTTCATCTGGGTGGTGGCGAGCCAGTCGGTCGCGGTCGCGGCGGCCACGCTCGAGCCGACGTTCACGACGGGCCGCCGTGAGCTCGCGCTGCTCGCGGTCGTGTCGTGGTCGGTCGGGGTGTTCCTGTACGGGGCGGCGGCGGTGATCGTCATGCTGCGCCTCATGCTGTACTCGTTCGGGCCGCAGGACCTCACCCCGCCGTACTGGGTGTCGATGGGCGCGCTCGCGATCACCGTGCTCGCGGGTGCGCGGATCGTCGAGATGGCTGACGCACCGATGGTCGCCGCGACGCGCGGGCTGATCGCGGGGCTCTCGGTGGTGTTCTGGGCGTTCGCGACGTGGCTGTTCCCGGTGCTTGTCGCGGCGGGGTGGTGGCGGCACTGGCGTCGCGGGGTGCCGCTGCCGTACGAGGCGACGCTGTGGAGCATCATCTTCCCGCTCGGCATGTACGCCGTCGCGAGCATCTACCTCGGCCGGGCGGACACGCTGCCGATCGTCGAGGGCGTCGGGCGTGTCGAGCTGTGGGTCGCGCTCGCGGCGTGGGCGCTGGTGCTGGCGGCGATGACCCGCCACGTGTGGCGCACGGTCCTCACCCGCCGCCCCGCCCCCTGATCCGCGGCAGATCGTGCGAGGTTTCGGTCGTTCTCAGCGACCAGAACTTCGCACGATCTGCCGCGAGGGCGAGCGGAGCGGGGTCAGCGGTGGGCCGCGACCCAGGTGCGGATCGTGTCGCGGACGAACGTGGCGTGCTCGGCGCCGCCGTAGTTCTCGGCGAACCGCGGGTCCGCGACGTACATGTCGGCCAGGCCGAGCAGGTACTCCGTCGTCGGGCCGCCGTGCCCGTGCCCGGGGGTGCCGGGGATGCCCGCGAGCCAGTCGACGTGCCGCTGCGCGAGAGCCTGGGCCTCGTCGGACGCGGGGTCGGTCCCGGCGCGGGCCGCGTCGACCCACGCGGTGCCCAGGTCGGCGGCCTGCTGCTTCCAGCCCGCCTGCTCGTCGGACGACATCGAGGTCCACCACGCGTCGGACGCGGCGTACGTGTCCGCACCCCAGCGGCGCTCGACCTCCTCCCGGTACTGCGTGTGGTCGAACCCGTCGAACATGTCCTGTGCCATGAGCGGTTCTCCGTTCTCTCGTGCGGTGAGCGTCCGTTCGACGGAGACGACGAGCCTCGCGAGCCGGTCCTGCTCGGCCCGCAGGTGGCGCAGGTGCTGGCGCAGCGCGGTCGGCTCGTCCTGCTCGCGATCGAGCACGCGGCGGATCTGCGCGAGCCCGAGGCCGAGGTCCCGCAGCAGCAGGATGCGCTGCAGCCGGACCAGGGCGTCCTGCCCGTACCAGCGGTAGCCGTTGTCGGCCACACGGGTCGGCGGGAGCAGGCCGATCGCGTCGTAGTGACGCAGCGTCCTGCTCGTCGTCCCCGCGGCGCGGGCGACCTCCTGGATCGATGCCTCCATCGTCGTCTCCTTCCGGACCTGATCCACGGTAGGAGCTGACGCAGCGTCAAGGTCAAGCGGCGAGCTGACCCCCGCGCTTGAGGGAGTGCATCCGACGCAGCGCCTCCGCCACGAGCGCGTCCGCATCCGTTCCCGTCGGGTCGGCGGCGAGCACGACGAGGCGCACCGGACGGTCGTCGCCGCGCTGCCGGGACATCGCCCGCGCGACGGACTGCTGCACAGCGGCGACGTGCTGCGCGAGCTGTTCGGGCCCCGCGCCCGCCACCATGGCCACCGCCATGAACTCGTCGGAGCCCGTGCGGCCGACGAGGCTCCCCGCGGGCAACGCGCCCGTGAGACGACCCGCGACGCGGACCAGGAAGTCGTCGCCCGCGGCCGAGCCGAACTCCGCGTTCAGGGCGCCGAAGTCCTGGACGTCGGCGACGACGAGCACGAGGTGGCGGCCCGTCCCGGCGAGCATCGCCGCCCAGGTCCGGAGCGTGTGCAGGACGAGCTCGCGGCCGGGCAGACGCGTCAACGAGTCGTGCAGCGTGCGGCTCGTGAGCGACGCGACGAGCGAGAGCACCAGGTCGGCGGTACCCACCGACGCCCACGTCGCTGCCCGGACCACGACGTCGTCGTACCGGGCGGTTCCGGCGCGCTCCATCGCGCGCGTCGCCGCCTCGACCACACCCGTGCCCGCGTCGACGAGCAGCGGCGACCAGTCCGCGACCTCCGCGACCGGCCGCCGTGTGAGGACGGCACGCCCGAAGCCGAGCCGACCCGTCTGCGCGTCGGCGTACCGGGCCCGGGTGAGCAGGCCCACGCGGTCGTCGTCGGCGCTGCGCACGCCGAGGCACGCGACGTGCGGCGACCGGAACAGCGTCTCCACCTCGCTCATCGGCACGTCAGGTTCGACCACCGCGAGGTCGACGGCGAGGTCCGCGACCGTCCGGTGCATCCCACCCGCCGCGCGTGCGGCCCTGACCAGCATGTCCACGTCGTTCGACACCGGTGAATCCTCCCCGACCCGACGGAGGACGAACCCCTCGAAGCGGTCATGCGGCCGAGAGTTCACGCACTCGTCACCCCACGGTCGTCGGCGCTGCCGGGACCGGGCCGGACATCAGGCGAACGGGTCCGGGGTGAGCGTGTACTTCGTCTCGAGGTACTCGCCGATGCCCTCCGCGCCGCCCTCACGTCCGAGCCCCGACTGCTTCCACCCGCCGAACGGCGCCGCCGCGTTCGACACGACGCCCACGTTGAGCCCCGTCATCCCCGTCTCGAGCCGCTCGATCATGCGCTGCCCGCGCGCGAGGTTCTCCGTGAACACGTACGACACGAGCCCGTACTCGGTGTCGTTCGCGAGGCGCACGGCCTCGTCCTCGTCGTCGAACGGGACGATCGCGAGCACCGGTCCGAAGATCTCCTCGCGCAGCAGCGCCGATCCGGGCCGCACGTCCGAGAGCACGGTCGCCGGGTAGTACGTCCCCGGCCCGACGAGCGGTGCACCGCCCGTGTGCACCGTCGCACCCCGGGCGACCGCGTCCGCGACGAGCTCGTCGGCCTTGGTGACGGCCCGGTCGTCGATGAGCGGCCCGATCGTCACGCCCTCCTGCGTGCCGCGGCCCGTGCGCAGCTCCCGCACGCGCTCGGTGACGCGCCGCGTGAACTCGTCGGCGACCGACCGGTGCACGAGGAACCGGTTGGCGGCCGTGCACGCCTGGCCGATGTTGCGGAACTTCGCCGCCATGGCACCCTCGACGGCCCGGTCCAGGTCCGCGTCCTCCAGCACGACGAACGGCGCGTTGCCACCCAGCTCCATCGACGTGCGCAGCACACCGTCCGCGGCGAGCCGCAGCAGGTCGCGACCCACGGGCGTCGACCCCGTGAACGACAGCTTGCGCAGCCGCGGGTCGCGGATGATCGCCTCGGACACCGGGCCGCTGTGCGCCGTCGTCACGACGTTCACCACGCCCGCCGGAACGCCCGCGTCGAGCAGGAGCCGGGCGAGCAGCAGGGTCGTGAGCGGCGTGAGCGACGCGGGCTTCACGACGACCGTGCACCCCGCCGCGAGCGCCGGCGCGATCTTGCGCGTGGCCATCGCGAGCGGGAAGTTCCACGGCGTGATGAGGAAGCACGGTCCGACGGGGTGCCGGGTGACGATCATCCGCCCCGTGCCCTCCGGGTTCGGGCCGTAGCGACCCTGGACCCGCACCGCTTCCTCGGCGAACCACCGCAGGAACTCCCCGCCGTACGTCACCTCGGCGCGCGACTCCGCGAGCGGCTTGCCCATCTCGAGCGTCATGAGCAGCGCGACGTCCTCGGCCCGCTCCTGGAGCAGGTCGAACGCGCGGCGCAGGATCTCGGCGCGCTCGCGGGCGGGGGTCGCCGCCCACGCCGGCCCTGCCGTGCACGCCGCGTCGAGCGCCGCGATCCCGTCCTGCGGCGTCGCGGACGCCACGGTCGTGACCACCTCGTTCGTGGAGGGGTCGCGCACGTCGAACGTCGTCCCGTCCGACGACGCCCGCCACGTCCCGCCGATCAGCAGCCCGTCCGGCACCCCGGCGAGCAGCTCCGCCTCACGCTCCGCACCCATCACGCCTCCCACCTCACCCCCAGACTCCCACCGCTCCCCCGCTCCCCGCCGCTCGGCACGTGCCCGGTCCGGGTGGGGTTGGTGGCGTGAGGGGCGACGAAGTCCACCCGCAGCGTGGGTGCGCGTGCGCGCGGCGGGTCGAGGCGCGGCGGTGGGGCTGCACCGCCCGGCGGCGGACGGTCTGGGTGGGGTTCGAGGCCTCAGGGGCGACGAGGTCCACCCACAGCGGTGGGTGCGCGTGCGCGCGGCGGGTCGGGGCGCGGTGGTGGTGTGTGCGGGGCGGCGGCGCGGGGAGGGGGATGGATCGGGAGGATATGGGTCGAGGGGAGTGGAGTCCCTGATAGTGGTGTAGCGCGGGTGGGCCGGCATGTCGTCGTAGACGACGGCGCGGTCACCGCGTGATCCTTCGAGTGAACCTTCCACAGCACTCTCGAACGGAGCATCACGATGACCG
>Ga0206119_100032_pt1 | contig 179413 bp, 144 predicted proteins | sample 3A50Ametagenome_FD_148608 | JGI IMG/M metagenome (GOLD analysis project Ga0206119, IMG submission 148608) | Enriched microbial communities from leaf-cutter ant dump, University of Wisconsin, Madison, United States - 3A50A | ecosystem: Environmental > Terrestrial > Nest > Insects nest > Nest...
GAATTGCTAAGGACAGAATCTCCGGAAAAGGTTACGGAGAGAGTGAGCCGAAAGTAAACTGTGGTGATAACTGCACGGAAGAAGAATACGCGAAAAACAGACGATCAGAATTCCTGATTGTTAAAAAGTAATATTATTTTATAACACCTGAGAGGTTTCTAAAACCTGTAAGGTGTAACATAAAGAAAAGGCGACCAATCGGTCGCCTTTTTTATTTGTCCTTTTAGAGGTTGTTTTTGTCTTTTATAAGGGTTTTGTTGTCTGATTCGAAATAATGCCGCTTAAGCCTTAAAAACGATGTTTTGAGAGGTGTAGGATGTCTGTTGACGACTATTCTTTTCTAAGAGCGTTTCTATTGATCATCCTGTCATTGTTTTTCTCTAAGCTTTACATCTTACAGGTTTTAGAAACCTTTCAGGTGTGGATAAATAAGGTGTTTTGCCTTTTATAAGGGTTTATGTTGTCTAATTCGAAATAATGCAATTCAGAGCTTAAAAACGATATTCCGAGAGGTGTAGGATGTTTGTTGATGACTATTCTTTTTAAAAGTACTTCTTATTGATCATCCCTGTTAGTGTTTTTCCTCAGAGCTTTACATCTTACAGGTCTTAGAAACCTTTCAGGTGTGGATAAATAAGGTGTTTTGCCTTTTATAAGGGTTTTGTTTTCTGATTCGAAATAATGCAATTCAGGGCTTAAAAATGATATTTTAAAGGGTGTTTAATAGGCAAAGTGAACAGTTTTGTTTTGCGGGATCTTTATAAGCATCTGCACGTATTTATTTTCCTTTGCGTTTTTTACACCTGACAGGTTTCCAAAACCTGTCAGGTGTAGCAGATGTAGTATACGTAATAAAAAAAAGCAGCCTATTGGCTGCTTTAAAAATATGATGTTCTATTTTTTAGTTTACTGTAATATCATCAACCTGCATTGTAGTTGTAATAGTTGGTGTTCCCGAATGTTCGAAAACAAAATAACCGTTACCTGTTAAACTACCAGGGATGCTATATGTACCGCTTGACTGGAATGTCGAAGCTGATTGTCCTGTAGCCGGTGTAGAAATACTGAATGAAGATGTAATATCTACAAAGTTAGCCATGTTAATTGGTCCTCCAGCAGTATAGTTAGCAGCTGTTACATAGTATACTTTTAATACGTTACCTTGGTAAAAACGAGCTAATGTTTTGAAAGCAAATGTATTCGCAGCTGTAAAGTCAACTGGTACAAAGAAATACGTTTTAGCCGTTACACCACCACTTCCGAAAGAAGTCATTTCGATGTATTTGTTTCCAGTATTAGCTGGGAACTGTTTTAATTGCCAGTATCTTCCACCAATAGTCTGATCGTTTACATATTTAGGGAAAGCTGTTAAGTTAACCGCATAACTTGTAAAATCTTCAGTGAAAGATCCGTTGAACTGAATGTCAGTTCCACCTTGAGCACTACTGATATAGAATCTTGGATTTTCCAACATAATATCTCTTTCTGTACGAGCAAGGAATTGGAAGTCACTGTTGTATTTTGTTAATACACCACGAACTTTTCCACTTTTGTTTGGAACTGGTTTACCAGCAAACTTAGCAAACTCACTTGTTCTGAAAATGATTTCATGACCAGTGTTGTCTGTAAGTTTCCAGTTGGTAGCACCACCGATAGTAGCAGTACTGTTTGCATCATAATAGTTTGATCCAATAGCTGCATCATTAAACTGAACATTGTCAAACTCGATAAGTTTGTTAATGTGGTTGTTGTTTAATGCCTCAGCAATAGTCATATGCGATACTAATTCATCTTCGTTTACGAAATCACAAGATGCTTTTGCAGTTCTTCTGAATTCTTCCGGAACTAAACGCCCTACAGCATTTCCTTGATATAAATCACCAATTACCAAAGAACTTTGAGCAATCGCGATATAACGGTCTTTTAGGTTTACATATACTTTTCTTCCCGGTTCGAATTCGGTGTAGATGTTATACATATCAACCGGAATACTGAAACCTCTTGATTTGTCAAGTGTTTCTAAAGAAACTGTTTTGTAGAAAGTACCACCTTCATCACTTGATACTACATAAGCCTCGATAATGTCGTCGGTTGTAACTTGTGTTGGAGTAGCAGTAGCCACTGTAAAAATATCAGCAACTGTTTTAGTCGGTGTTAAGGTATAACAAGGACTATCCGCTTTAGGATAATGATCGCCATTCACACAACTGGATAATATTCCAGCTGAAAGTGATACGAATAAAAGGGATTTAATTGAAATTTTCATCGTTGTATTTTTTAGCTTAGAATATTTTTACGTTGTCAATCATATAAGCTCCGGAAAGTGCTGTAGCAGTTCCTCCTGTTGCTTTAAATCCGATATGGATCGTTCCAGAGTAGTTTGCCAAGCTGATCGCACCCGCTTTAAAAAAGTCGTAGTTATGCGTGCTTCCTGCCAATGGTGGTGTAAACGAAACCTGAGTCCAAGTCGCGTCATTTACATTAGTTCCATCATAATCGGTAGAAATAAAAACTTCTAATTTGTTGTTTACCAAATCCGTTACGTGGTGTTGTGCCACGTCGAAAGTTAAACGTTTTTTAATCGCACCGTCAATGTTGATTCCCGGTGTTATGATCCAAGCAACATTTGATGCCTGTCCACTATTAAATGGTGTAAATTCAGCATATCCATTAGTTTGGTATGAATTTTCAATCCATTTTTTAGTACCTACCTGAGCGAAGTTAGTCCATCCTTCAAAATCGAAAGGTGTGTTGGCTACAGCAGTCTGGAAATCTTCAAAATAGATAGCCGGAACAATTGGAGGTAAATTGGTGTCGTCTTCTTTTGTACAGCTGCTCAAAGCACCTAGGGCAACCAAAGCAACACAAAGTGTTTTTATATTAAAATTTTTCATGTGAGTTCTTCTTTACTGGTTTAAATTAGAATGTTAAGTAAACGTTTACGAAATACGTTCTGCCATAACCGTAGAAATATTTCGATCCGAATGAACGAGTACCACTGGCATAATCCATATTTAACTCTCTGTAGTTCGCGTTTCTTGCTTGTTCGAAACCTCCTGTTTTGTAAGTAACATCAAAGATGTTGTTAACACTTGCAAAGAAACCTAAAGTGTTTCCGCTAATTCTCCATGATTTACCACCTGTAAGGTTAACCAACATGAAAGAATCAAATTTCTCTTGGCTTAATAACTGACGTGCTCTGTCTTCTGTAACTTCTGGATATGATACTCCAGAACCTCCAGGTTGCATAAAGAAGTTGTTGGTGCGGATCAGTGGATCTACTTCAACATAACTGTCATCTAAGTAGTTTGCATTAGCTCCAATCCACCAGAATTTAGGATCTCTATATTCAATTCCAAGAGAGTACGCTTGTTGTGGCATACCACCTTGTCTGTAGTTTTTAAGAGATGATTCTCCGAAGTTAACAATTGGGTTAAGACCCGCTGCCTGACGTGAATCGATGTTAAGAAGTACCGTTGGGTTGTTGCTGTAGATGTATTCACCATATGAAGCAGAACCGGTAACTTTAATTGTTTTAGACAATTGGTACTCTAAACCTAACTCTAAACCGATGTTTTGTTTGTCGATGTTTTTTGTGATCTCAGCTACGAAGTCATTCTCACTGTCGTTACCACCATCTTCAATAGCTCCTAAACCTTCTGCATAGAAGAAACCAACTTTAGTCGCATCTTCGATTTTAGAGTAGAATCCAGTTAAACGTGCTTTTAATTTTGGTGCTCTGATGATATAACTAGCATCGACACTTGAAATTTTCTCATCTTCTAATCCGCTAACGATACTGTTGTTTAAACGAGCATTGTTGAATGCATTTCGCAACATAGGCGCTTTAGTCATATAAGCTGCGTTAACACTTAACATGTGTTTTCCAGTGATCTTATAGGTAAGTCCTCCTTTGAATCCGTAGTTGTTGAATTCTAATTTGTCGCTTTTTCCGTAAGAGTTGTCAGCGTATAATCCGTTTCTGTAAAGACCTTCTCTCTGGTATCTTGTCTGAGAGAATGTTTGTGCTAAATAGAAATCGAATTTGTTGTATGTGAATTTAAACTGTGTAAATGCATCAGCAACAATAGCGCGCATGATGTAGTTGTATCCGTAACGGTCACCCGCGTTAACAACGCGGTTAGGGTTGTTTAAGTCAGATTGAGACTGACCAGCAGTGAAACCATTTCCTTCGTAGAATAAATCGGTATCAATAAAACCGTAATCTCCTAGTGGATCTAACATTTTTTGGAAGTTATCCGATTTTAATGAACGGAAGTTGATTCCAGCATTTAAAGTAATGTTATCCGATAATTGAGAATTTAAGATGGAGTTTGCAGTCCAGGTAACATCTTCCATACGGTCTTCATACAAAGCATAGATACTACGTTTGTTGATTTCGTTTGCATGGTACATTCTTTCCCAGTTGATCTGGCTGTTGTTGATGAAATCCACACGTGCAATTTCAGCTTGTGCATAGTTTGGAGTATGCGTTGGTAAAGAACCGTCAGCTGGAATATTGTGTAAGTTTAAATAATAACTTGGTAAGTTTTTGTAGTATGTAGGATCAGGGTTGTTTCCACCGTTATAGTCTAATCTGGAATTCCCGATTCCTCCTGATTGATAAGAAATATTCGTGTTTAACGTGTTTTTCTCATTGATTTTCCAGTAGTGGCTCAACATTAAGATTGGCTCATCAACGTTTTTGTCTCTTGAGTTTCTCTTTTTGCCATTTTGCCATCCCCAATACGAGTTGTACTCTGTACCCATTAGGTCCGAAACTTCCTGAGTGTTTGGTGAATTTTTACCTCTGCTGTTTTGTGCGTAGATAGAAGTAAAGTTGATGCTATGTTTGTCGTTGAATTTTTTCTCGATACTTGCGAAAAGGGAGTTAGCAGAATAATCTGTTCCTTCGAAGTAACCTTCTTTAGCCCATCTTCTGGATCCTGAAACCACAAATGCCCATCCGTCTTTGTTCATTCCGGAAGCATAGGTAGCCATAGTTCTCCAGCTGTAGTTTGAGTTTGTTCCTGAAAACGAAACACGCGTTCCCGGACGGTAAAAAGAAGCTCTAGTGTTTATCTCTTGCGTACCTAAAATGTTACCAAAAGTATAGTCGGAAGGAGCAGATCCCATTGTGAATTCCTGGTTTCGAGTCGCGTCATTAAGACCTCCCCAGTTACTCCACTGTGGTCTTCCGTCAAAAAGTTTGTTCATTACGATACCATTAATCATAGTAGTACCATACTCATTGTCCAAACCTCTGATTCGGAATCTAGCCTGACCCCAGTTGAAGGCAGCAGCCTGTTGGTAAGTGTCACGGGATGCCTGTAGCAAACCTGCTGTACTCTCGGAACCACTGTTGTCATCCCCAAGATCATTTTCTGTGATAGTGATCAAGCTTAGTTGTTGCTCAGATGTGATGTCTTCTTCTAAGAAAACCACACCCAAATCCAAAGATTGTCCTTTCACAATGCTAAGTGTAAAAGTCTGGGTAGAGTACCCTGTACTTCCTACAGTTAACTTTTGTTGTCCTTCCGTTGCTACATCAAAAGAGAAAACACCCGCTGCATCTGTTAAAGCAGACTGGTTGGTGCTTGTGATGGTCGCAACAACATTTCTTAATGGTTTTTGCGTTTTAGAATCAACAACTTTTCCCTTTAGTGCTGGGGAATGTTGTGACCAAACAAAAACGGCTTGCAGTACGAATAAAATACTAAATACAAGTTTTTTCATAAATAAAATTAAGTTAATTTTTTGTTTGCCAAGTCTTAATAAAAACTTAACAGCCTGCAAATGTACATCTTTTAATAATATTATTTACTTTTGGCCCGGAGTTTGTCTCAAACTTGATGTTAATTTAATATACCTTACATGAAAATTAGAAATTTCATCGCGCTTTTAATTGTATGTTTCTCATTTAATGGGATTTACGCGCAAAACAAAAAATTCAAAGTCTACACTGTGGCCTTCTACAACCTGGAAAACCTGTTTGATACAATCAATGGGCCGAACAATGATGAGGAGTGGTTGCCTAACGGGACACAACACTGGACTAGAGCAAAGTATCAGAAAAAACTGGCTAATTTAAGCCGCGTTATTCCAGAGATCGGAACCGGTGAAAATCCATACGCTCCGGTTATCGTAGGATGTGCCGAAGTGGAAAACAGAGGGGTATTGGAAGATTTAGTGAAACAACCGGGAATGATCGAAAAAGATTATGGGGTGATTCATTTTGACTCTCCGGATAAAAGGGGAATCGACGTGGGCTTTTTATATCAGAAAAAACACTTCAGACCGTTAAGCTATAAAAATATACCATTATATATATATGAAAACGAGCAAGGGTTAAATAAAAAAGCCAAAGAAGAAGGTGATGATAAGGTGGAAGAAAATGTAAACCTTGATGTGAAAACCAGAAGAATCTATACGCGTGATCAGTTGTTGGTAACCGGATTATTGGATGGGGAAGAAATCAGCGTTATCGTAAACCACTGGCCGTCACGTTCCGGTGGTGAGAAAAAAAGTAGCCCGTTCCGTGAAGCAGCCGGTGCGTTAAACAAAAAAATTATTGACTCGCTATACCGAATCAACCCGAATGCGAAAGTGATTACTATGGGCGACTTAAACGATGGTCCTTATAATAAGAGTGTGAAAGAAGCTTTAGGTGCGAAAGGGAAAAAAGAGGACGTTAAAGAATTCGGTATGTTTAACCCGATGGAGCAAATGTCAAAAGACGGTATCGGAACATTGGCCTACCGTGATGCCTGGGATTTATTCGACCAGATTATCATCAGCGAACCGTTGATCCGTAAAGATTATTCGTCATTGCGTTTCTGGAAAGCAGGGGTGTTTAACAAACCATATCTGATTCAGAGTTCCGGACAGTATAAAGGCTATCCGCTGCGTAACTCCAATGGAGAAGTCGGATTTAGTGACCACTTCCCAGTGTACATTTATCTGATTAAAGAAGCAAAGTAATAATAAAGGCAGGTTTTTTTACCTGCCTTTTTCCTTTTTTGTACTTTAGTACAAACATTCAACCTATGGCTATCCAACCCCCTTTTAATCTTAATCAGTGGATTAATGAAAACCGGCATTTGTTAAAACCGCCGGTTGGAAATAAAAATATATATGTAGACGCCAACGATTTTATTGTAATGATCGTGGCCGGTCCAAATGCGCGTAAAGACTATCATTATAACGAAACGGAAGAAATCTTCTACCAATTGGAAGGTGATATCAAAATCGTAATTCAGGAAGATGGCGAACGTAAGGAAATGCCACTCAAAGCAGGCGATATGTATTTGCATCCGGCAAAAGTGCCACATTCGCCAGTGAGAAGCGAAGGTTCCATCGGACTGGTGATCGAACGGAAAAGAGCCGGAAAAGGATTTACCGACGGACTGTTATGGCATTGCGATAATTGCAACCATAAACTATACGACGTCTATTTTGAATTAAAAGATATTGAAAAAGACTTCTTGCCGCATTTCCAGCATTTTTACAATTCGGAAACCTTGCGAACCTGTGAGAAATGTGGAACCGTGATGGAATCCGATCCGCGTTTTGTCGCAAAAAAATAGAAAAATAAAAAGGTTATTGTTTCGGAAACACAAGCGTAAAAGTTAATCCTTTATAATCCTAAACAAAAAACAGTAACTTTGTGAAAAATAAAAACACACGAAAATAACTTAGAATAATGGCAACAGCAATTGACCAATTCGGTATTCAGGAAGCACTACAACAACTAGGGCTTAAAGAAATAAACGAAGGAACATCAACCGGTTCAAACTGGTTTTCAAATGGTAAAATTATCGAATCGTATTCTCCTGCAACCGGAGAATTAATCGGAAAAGTAAAATCGTCCACTAAAGAAGATTATGAAGCCGCAATGAAAACGGCTGAAGAGGCGTTTAAAGAATGGCGATTGATCCCGGCTCCGAAAAGAGGCGAAATTGTGCGCCAAATGGGTGAAGCACTTAGAAAATATAAAGAACCTCTGGGGAAACTGGTTTCGTATGAAATGGGGAAAAGCCTTCAGGAAGGTTTAGGTGAAGTTCAGGAAATGATCGATATCTGTGATTTCGCAGTGGGATTATCCCGTCAGCTTTACGGTTTAACCATGCATTCCGAAAGACCAATGCACAGAATGTACGAGCAATGGCATCCGTTTGGAGTGGTAGGGATTATCTCTGCGTTTAACTTCCCGGTAGCGGTATGGAGCTGGAATTCAATGTTGGCTTGGGTTTGTGGAGACGTTTGTATCTGGAAGCCAAGTTCAAAAACACCTTTGTGTGCCGTAGCTTGTCAGAACATTATCACAGAAGTATTGCGTAACAACAATGTTTCTGAAGGAGTTAGTTGTTTAGTAGTCGGAAATGAGTCGGGTGACTTAATCAACAACGACAAACGTATTCCATTGGTATCGTTCACAGGTTCTACAAGAATCGGACGTCACGTATCGAAAACCGTAGCGGAACGTTTCGGAAATACCATCCTTGAATTAGGAGGAAACAACGCGATTATCGTTTCAGAACATGCCGATATCAGTATGGTATTGGTAGGAGCGGTATTCGGAGCGGTAGGAACTGCCGGACAACGTTGTACTTCTACAAGACGTTTAATCGTTCATGAAAGTGTTTACGACAAAACAATCAGCGTATTGAAAAATGCATACGGACAATTAAAAATCGGAAATCCATTGGATTCTAACAACCACGTTGGACCGCTAATCGACAAAGGTGCGGTGAACGATTACCTGAATGCTATTGAAAAAGCAAAACAGGAAGGCGGAAACATTATCGTTGAAGGTGGTGTTTTAGAAGGTGAAGGTTATGAAAGCGGATGTTACGTAAAACCATGTATCATCGAAGCGAAAAACGAATTCCACATCGTTCAGGAAGAGACGTTCGCGCCGATTTTATACGTGATGAAATATACAACTATCGAAGAGGCGATCGCTATGCAAAATGGTGTGCCACAGGGATTGTCATCATCTATCTTTACCAACAACATGAGAGAAATGGAATTATTCCTTTCTCAGGCAGGTTCGGATTGTGGTATCGCAAACGTAAACATCGGAACGTCTGGTGCTGAAATCGGTGGTGCTTTTGGTGGTGAAAAAGAAACAGGTGGTGGACGTGAGTCAGGATCTGATGCGTGGAAAGCGTATATGAGAAGACAAACAAATACCATCAACTACGGAACCGCGTTGCCATTGGCACAAGGTATCAAGTTTGATTTATAATCGATAAATCCCATATAAAAAGGGCTGTCTGGAAAGACAGCCCTTTTTTTAATACCAGACAGGTTTTAGAAACCTGTCTGGTATTAAAAACGATACCCGATACTTACGCCGGCATTAAATTCAATCGCGCTAAAACGATCGTTTACAGTGCTGCTAAAGTTGCGTGCAATGTTGGCATAAGGCGCAATCGCAAATTTGTTATTCCATGCCCATTTATATCCCGTTCCCAGACCTACGATAAAGCTATTCATATCGGTCGTATGGGTTACTTCGATGTCGTTGATCACTTCTTTTTCGTTAAAATCACCAAAGCGGTATTTTAAAAATGGCGATACATAATAACCGGAGTTGCTTTCCCCATTGGCTCCGAAATAAAAGTTATAGGAAGCCAGAATACTGTTGGTTTTAAACTCTTTGGCACCACCGCTCTTTTCAGCAGTATAGGAAAAACGGTCATTGATCAAAAATTCTACGCCAACCGATTGGTCGCTGTCCAGGAAATGCTCATAACCTAATTCCACCGATGCCAGTACGATCGTATTTAAAATATTAACCTTAACCTCGTTCTTGGATTGTGCATTGGCAAAAAGGCCGCTCAATAGTACGCCTAAAAGAATAATGTGTTTTTTCATATTTCAAAATTTTTGCAAAAGTATAAAAATCAGACGAAACAACTAGTTGCGTCCCTTTTCGTTGGCGTAAAGCTCGTGTAACGGATCACTCTGCCAGAACATTTTGGTGTCGACATCCATAATGGTTAGCCGACCTTTAAATGCGGCTCCGGTATCGACATTCCAAACATTGGCTTTGTTCACCGGAACGGTTTCACCAATTCGGGTTACCGGTGTATGACCGATAAAAATTTCCTGATATAGGGTAAGGCGTTTCGGGTAAAACAAATCGGCTTTCGAAAGCGCCGGATTTAACGACATGGCCGTTTCCCATAACGTTCGATCCCAACAGAACATCCCGCGGAAAAATTCATAATAAACGCCTTTCTGGTTGGTGAAACCGGCATGCACATACAAGCGGTTTTTATCGTCGATATAATAGTCGTTTAAACGCGCCAGAAAAGCCACGTGACGGTCTTTGGTGTGTATGTCCAAATCCTGATAGGCATCAACGGTCGATTGCCCGCCATGGATACGCCATTCGGCATTGTCGTCGCCGGCAGTTAACCAACGTAAAACCATTTCTTCGTGGTTACCGCGAATAAAAAAACAATCGTGGGTTTTATCCAGTTCAATTAAAAAATCAATTACACCGGGCGAATCACTCCATCCGTCGATATAATCGCCTAAAAAAATCAATTTATCGGTTGTGGTAACCTGAGCGCGTTCCATAATCTGATGTAAGGCTTTCAGTCCGCCGTGTATATCTCCAATAACTAACGTTCTACTCATTATTCATTCCGTATTTCATTTTTCGTAAAATGCGCATGGCTTCTTTAAACGACACATAAACTGTTGGGTTTTCATGCGCTTTTAAAAGCAATTTGGCATCAATAAGTTTTTGTTTGGCCTCGTCAAATCCATTCAGATAACAGATCATTAGCGTCGAAGGCAGGTTTTCCAGGTCTTTGTTCTCGCGATCGGACAACGGTAAACCTTTTTGCAATTTACGGATTAATGCCAAATTGGAGTTGTAAATATGAAATAACATTTTTCGGTTAAATACCGGTGGCTCGAAAAGCATCTGGTTGTCGATCTTGTAATAACCATTGTCGTAAAACCGGATGCTAACTTGTTCCAACGGGTAATAACTCGTTTTGTCGTTTAATCCTAAAAGCAGGTATTCGGTAATCCGAAAACAATCGTCTGTATAGTCGACCGTTACTTCGTCCAATGCTGAGTAAAAAAGTTTGACTTGTTCGTTGATTAATTCGATATCAACCCGTGATAAGAAGGTTTTGTCCCGTATTTTCTTTTTGTTTCCGGCCCAGCAAACGATAAAGAATTCCTTGAAAACCTTATACTTCGGATTCATATCCTTATGACGGTTGTTCATAAAATCGATAACACCTTCCAGGGTATATTCAATACTGTTTCGGGAGTTGTTCTCGATGCTGATCACCGTTTCGGTATTCGAACTCGCCGCAGGTTCCTGTGAAAAATCCGGCGCATCGATCGGGATCGAATTACTGCCCCGACGAATAAAAATAGCTTTGGCCGGGATGGTGTAAATTGCCTTTTTAAAAGAGGAAACTTTATGGGTGGGCCGAATCGTTACTAATCCAACGACCTTGTCTTTTGGCAAATGCGGAAACGGAACATTTTCGTACTGAATCCGAGGTGGATTATCCAAAAAAGCATTGACCAGATTCTGAATCCGGCTGTCGTCGAAAAAGTCGTCGCCTATAATTTCGTTGTCCTGATCTTCCACGCCCACCACAATATAGGAATTGTTTGTCGGGTTGGAATTCGATAACGCACAGATGTGTTTTAAAAACTTCGCCTTGCCTTCCTTGGTGTGCAGATTCAATTGACGCTTTTTGTCATAGAAGCTGCTCTCATCGTTGTGAGCCAATAGGTTTTTAATAAGCAGGCGCTTGTTAATCATCGAAGGAAACGGGCTTATAAATTTTTATTTACAATCGTAGAGGTAGCCTGAGCGGTCGATAGAACCATCAGATCGGCAATATTTACATGATACGGTCTCGAAATCACAAAGTGGATGATATCGGCGATGTCTTCGGCCAGTAAAGGTTGGAAGCCTTTGTATACATTGTCGGCACGATCGGTGTCGCCTTTAAAGCGCACTTCCGAAAACGCCGTGTGAACCATCCCCGGATGGATACCGCCCACTTTAATTCCAAATGCGTTCAGGTCAATTCGCATGCCTTGCGTAAGGGCATCTACCGCATGTTTGCTTGCGCAATATACATTTCCGTTGGGATAGACTTCTTTTGCCGCGGTCGATCCGATATTGATGATATGACCGGATTTGCGTTCGGTCATTTGTGGGATCACCGCCTTGGATACATACAACAACCCTTTTACGTTGATGTCGAGCATTGCATCCCAATCGTCGGTGCTTCCGGTTTGAATCGGATCCAGTCCGTGGGCATTTCCAGCATTGTTGATCAAAATGTCGATTTGCGAAAAGTCTTCCGGAAGGGATGAAATGGCTTCAAAAACCGAATCTTTGTCTTTTACATCAAACGCAAGTGAAGTAATTTGTGTATGTTTTGCTAAATCGCTTTCTAATGTTTCGAGAATTTCTTTTCTTCGTCCGCAGATAATCAGACGATATTGATGACGGGCCAAAAGCGCTGCTGTCGCTTTTCCGATTCCGCTTGTAGCACCCGTGATAAGAACTGTTTTCATGGTAATTAAATTTCAGATCTTAAAAATATAAAAACAAAATCATAATTCGGGCTTAAAATGAAAGTGTTACCAAGACTTTTAACCAATTGTTAACAACAAAACACTAAATAAATTTTCAATTTGCAGTGTTAAAATAACTTATTTAATTTCACGGCTCAAAAAAACATAAAAATGGAAGACACCACAGCTACTTTAGACATTAGAGCAATTAATGAAAAAATAGAGAGAGAAAGTGCTTTTATCGATCTACTAACAATGGAGATGAACAAGGTAATTGTAGGTCAGAAGCACATGGTAGAACGATTATTAATCGGACTTTTAGGACAAGGTCATATTTTACTGGAAGGTGTACCGGGATTGGCAAAAACATTAGCCATCAATACCCTGTCGCAAGCGGTTCAAGGTTCTTTCAGCAGAATTCAGTTCACGCCCGATCTTTTACCGGCGGACGTAGTGGGAACCATGATCTATAACATCAAACAAAATGACTTCTCGATAAAAAAAGGACCGATCTTCGCCAATTTCGTATTAGCGGATGAGATCAACCGGGCACCGGCAAAAGTGCAATCGGCATTACTGGAAGCCATGCAGGAAAAACAGGTGACCATTGGTGATGAAACCTTTAAACTGGACAAACCGTTTCTGGTAATGGCAACCCAAAACCCGGTGGAACAGGAAGGTACCTATCCGTTACCGGAAGCGCAGGTCGATCGTTTTATGTTGAAAACGGTAATCGACTATCCTAAAATGGAAGACGAGCGTATGGTGATCCGTCAAAACCTGAAAGGAAGCTACGAAAAAGTGAACCCGGTAGTGTCGCTGGATCAGATTAAAAGAGCACAGGAGGCGGTTCGCGAAGTCTATATGGACGAGAAAATTGAAAAATATATCCTGGATATCATCTTTGCAACCCGTTATCCGGAAAAATACAAACTGGCCGATTTAAAACCACTAATCAGCTTCGGAGCTTCTCCAAGGGGAAGTATCAACTTAGCGACGGCTGCCAAATGTTATGCCTTTATCAAACGCCGTGGTTATGTAATCCCGGAAGACGTTCGCGCCGTAGTGCACGATGTATTGCGTCACAGAATCGGAATTACCTACGAAGCAGAGGCCGAAAACATCACTTCTGTAGAGATCATCAACAAAATTGTAAACGAAATCGAAGTGCCTTAGAATATAGATTGCTGATTTTAGCCCCTTTTGCCCGGCATCAGGATCGAATCATTAATCTGTAATCACTCTTAGAATGGATACCAAAGAACTTTTAAAAAAAGTACGAAAAATAGAAATCAAAACCCGGAGATTGAGCGATCATATCTTCTCGGGCGAATACCATACGTCCTTTAAAGGTCGGGGGATGACCTTTTCGGAAGTGCGCCAATATCAGTTTGGTGACGATGTTCGGGCGATCGACTGGAATGTAACGGCGCGTTATAACGAACCCTATATCAAGGTTTTCGAAGAAGAACGCGAACTTACGATGATGTTGCTGGTGGATATCAGTGGCTCGGAAAGCTTTGGAACCCGTAACCAACTTAAAAAAGATGTGGTAACTGAAATCGCTGCAACTTTAGCTTTTTCGGCCACAAAAAATAACGACAAAATCGGATTGATCCTGTTCTCCGATCAGATTGAGTTGTTTATTCCGCCTAAAAAAGGGAAATCCCACGTGTTGCGCATCATCCGTGAATTGATCGAATTTACACCGAAAAGTAAAAAAACCGACTTGTCGCAGGCACTGAAATTCTTGTCGGGCGTGATGAAAAAGAAGGCGATCGTTTTTGTGATTTCCGATTTTATGGCTTCCGATTACGAGCAAACCCTGAAAATCGCCGGAAAAAAACACGATGTAACCGGCGTTCGGGTATACGATGTCCGCGAAGAAAAAATACCAAACATTGGGATGGTTCATATGGAAGATGCCGAAACCGGCGAAACACTATTGGTCAATACCAATTCGAAATCGGTTCGGGCGGAATACGAAAAACACTATCAGGAAAATGTAAAATATTTTAAAGAAACCTTTTCCCGTTGTGGCTCCGGAACCGTAAGCACCCGTGTGGATGAATCGTATGTAACCAAGTTATTGGGTTATTTTAAAGCAAGAACCTAGAAATGATAAAGAATAAGTTTTACATACTGCTGTTTTTAATGCTCGGTACGGTGCTTTTCGCACAGCAAAAACCGGTGCAGGCTACGGTAGATTCGACAAAGATCAAAATAGGATCGCAGTTTAAGCTGACGTTAAAAACAACAGTAGACAGTACGACGCATGTCTATTTCCCGGATAGCAAAACATTTGGCTACCTGGAAGTATTGGAATCCTATCCGGTGGATACCATCAAAAAAGAAAACCGCTACGAGCTAATCAAACGATACGGCCTTACGCAGTTTGATACCGGAAAATATACTGTACCGCAATTACCGGTGATCATCAACAACAAACAATTCCTGACCGATTCGCTTGCGATTCAGGTTATGGGCGTGGTGGTCGATACAACCAAACAACAGATGTACGATATCAAACCGGTGATCACGGTTAAGAAACCGATTAGCAACGTTTGGAAATACAGTCTGATTCTGGCGCTGATTATCGGAGCCGGATTTTTGGTGAACTGGTTGCTAAAACGTTATCAGAACAAAGACAAAAAAGTAGCCGAGATTTATGCGACACCAATTGAAAAAGCTACAAATCTGCTACAAAACCTGGAGAAAAAAGAGCTTTGGCAAAATGGGGATGTGAAATCCTATTATTCCGAAATGACGGATATCACACGAACCTATATCGAAGAAACCATTCAGGTTCCGGCGATGGAAAGTACGACGGCCGAGTTGCTTGCCGCTTTGAAAGAAGCGGTGATCAAAAAGAAAATGGGCATCAAAAAGGATACTTTCGAAACCTTTGAAAAGATTCTTAAAAATGCCGATCTGGTAAAATTTGCCAAATCCAAACCGCTGGATTTCGAAATTGCAGACGACCGTAAAAATATAGAAGGCATCATCTTTACCATCGAAAAATCCATTCCAAAAGAAGTGGAACAGGCGATTGTAGACGAACGATTGCGACAGGAACGCATCATCAAACAACAAAAAGTACGCCGTATTCTGATGGCAACGGGTACGAGTCTCGTGCTCTTTATTGCGGCATTTACCTACTACCTGTCGACCGACGGATTGGATTTTATTAAAGACAAACTCATCGGGCACAGTACAAAAGACCTGTTAAAAGGTGAGTGGGTAAAAAGTGAATACGGAGAACCATCGGTGATCATCGAAACGCCAAAAGTGTTGAAACGATTCAATGACGAACGGGTTCAGACAAATTTACCGGCGAATATTAAGTCGACACAGAAGTTTCTGTACGGAAGTCTGATCGATAATTTTAGTATCGCGGTTAATACAACCACGTTTAAAGATTCGCTACAAGCTGATAATGACGCGATCCTGAATGAGAATATCACCCGATTTGAAAAAACAGTCGGCGCCAAAGGAATTATCGTTAAAACAGACGACTTTGAAATCAAAGACGGATTTACCGGGAAAAGAGGTTATGGAACGATGACGATCTTTAATCCGGCGAAAAACGAAGACGAACGAATGGAATACCAGATTATTATCTTCTCCCAAAAATTCGGAATACAGGAAATTGCGCTGGTATACCGTGAAGGAGATGAGAATGCAAAAGAAATAGCCGACCGGGTTGTAAAATCCATTGAACTTAGAAAAGTAACTGAATGATGACGAATATCTCTTTTTTACATCCCGAGTTTTTTTGGCTGTTTTTGGTACTACCAATCGTAATCGCCTGGTATTTCTGGAAAAGAAAAAAACAATCGGCGACCTTAAAAATCAGTTCGGTAAAAGGGTTTAAAGGAACGACTTCGATTTTACCAAAGTTAAAACCGATATTGTTTGTATTGCGTGTTCTGGCGTTAAGCGCAATGATTGTTGCTCTGGCACGTCCGCAGTCGACCGATGTAACCAATAAAACCCGTACTACCAGCGGAATCGATATTGTCATGGCGATTGACGTTTCGGGGAGTATGCTGGCAAAAGATTTAAAACCAAACCGTATGGAAGCGCTGAAACGAGTGGCTTCCGAGTTTGTAAAAGAACGTCCGAATGACCGGATCGGATTGGTGGTGTATGCGGCGGAAAGTTATACCAAAACACCAGTAACAAGTGATAAAGCCGTGGTACTTGAAGCCCTGAAAGGCGTAAAATACGACAACGTATTGCAAGACGGAACCGGGATTGGCGTGGGATTGGCAACAGCGGTAAACCGTTTGAAAGATAGTAAAGCCAAAAGTAAAGTCGTGATCCTGTTAACCGATGGGGTGAATAACGCCGGGTTTATCGATCCGCGAATGGCGTCCGAAATTGCGAAAGAATATGGCATTAAAGTCTATACGATCGGAATCGGAACCAATGGTATGGCGGAGTTTCCGTATGCCATTGCACCAAACGGACAGTTTTTGTTCCGTATGATGCAGGTGGAAATCGATGAAAAGCTGATGAAAGAAATCGCAGCAACGACCGATGGAAAATACTTTAGAGCAACCAGTAATAAGAGTCTGGAGAATATCTATAACGAAATCAATAAACTGGAAAAAACCGAAATAGAAGAAATGCGCTATTTCAACTACGATGAGAAATACAGACCGCTTGTATTTCTGGCCTTAGGCTTACTGGTTTTGGAAATTTTATTACGAAAAACTATTTTTAGAAGTTTTATCTGATTATGTGGCAATTTGAAGAACCAAAATATTTTTACCTGTTGGGCGTCATACCGTTTTTGGTATTACTTTTCCTGATCAATGGCTATTGGAAACGGAAAAAGCAAAAACAATTCGGTGACCTCGATCTGATTAAAAAATTAAGCCCGGAGAAATCCATTTTTAAACCGGTATTAAAACTCGTGGTGCTGATGTTGGCCTTGGCGGGGATCATTCTGGCTTTGGTCAATCCGAAAATCGGAACCAAAATGGAAACGGTAAAGCGACAGGGAGTGGATATCGTTTTTGCGATGGATATTTCCAAAAGTATGCTGGCGGAAGATATTGCACCGAATCGTTTGGAGAAAAGTAAGCAGTTGGTTTCGCAGATCATCAATCAATTGGGAAGCGATCGTATCGGGATTGTGGGATATGCCGGCAGTGCGTATCCGGTTTTACCGATTACAACCGATTATAGTGTGGCTAAAATGTACCTGCAAAGTATGAATACCGATATGGTGTCGTCCCAGGGAACCGCGTTATCGGAAGCCGTTAAATTGGCAACGTCTTATTTTGATGATCCGCAAACGAGTAAGCTGATTGTGTTGATTTCCGATGGAGAAGATCACGGGGAAGGTTTTGAAGATGCAGTGGAAGAAGCCAAAGAAAAACGAATCAAAATCCTGACCATCGGTGTCGGAACCGAAAAAGGAGGGCCGATTCCATTGCGTAATTATGGGAAAATAGAAGGCTATAAAAAAGATTCCAAAGGGGAAACCGTGGTGACAAAACTATATCCGGAAACCCTGAAAAGTATCGCGAAAAGCGCCAATGGCGGTTATGTATATGGCGGAAATACCAAAGAAGTAGTGGCGTTCGTGAAAAACGGATTGGACAATCTGGAAAAAACCGACTTCGAAAGTCAGCAGATAGCCGATTTCCAATCGCAATACCAATGGTTTTTAGGAATCGCATTGGTACTGTTACTATTGGATGTTTTCTTGTTGGAACGCAAAACAGCCTGGGTTAAAAAGTTGAATTTATTTAATGAAAAAGAATAATGAAGAAGTGGTTTAGTTGTTATTTTCTGTTGTTTTCGTTGGTGATGGCGGCTCAGGTGAAAGACCGGAACTTGCCGCGTGGCAATGAAGCGTTCGGCGAAAAAAACTATTCGGAAGCCGAAGCGGATTATCGTATCTCGCAATCTAAAGTACCGACAAGAGCGACTTCATCCTATAATCTCGGAAATGCCATTTACAGGCAAAACCAACCGGGGGAAGCGAAGTTTGCCTATATGAAGGCGATTGAAAACGCCAAAGGGAAAAGACAAAAGCACAAAGCGATGCACAACCTTGGGAACGTTTTTATGCTTGAAAAAAACTATTCGGGCGCGGTGGAAGCCTATAAAGATGCATTGCGAAACAATCCGTATGACGAGGAAACCCGTTATAATTATGCCTTGGCCAAACAAAAATTAAAAGAGAATCCGCCGAAAAATAACAATAAGGACAAAAACAAGGATAAGAATAAAGACAAACAGGATCAGAAAGACAAGGATAAAAACAAAGATAAAGGCGATAATAAAAAAGACCAGAATAAAGATAAAGGTCAGGATAAAAAAGACGATAAAGGCGATCCGAAAGACAAAAACGGAGATAAAGGTGACAAAGATAAACAGAACGCCCAGCCACAACCAAGCGGTGCGTCCAAACAACGAATGGAAAACCTGTTGGATGCGTTAAACAACGAAGAAAAGAAAATTCAGGACAAAGTAAAGGCAAGAGAAGTCAAAGGAAGTCCGGTTAAAAATGAAAAAGATTGGTAATCGGACAAAAAAGTATACCTTGTCGGATTAAACATAAGTAGTGACACAAAACAACAATGAATAGAGCTATTTTTCTGCTATTATTATGCTTTCAGGGGCTTTTTGCTCAGGTGCAGTTCGAAGCAACCGTGAGTAAGAATTCCCTTGGGATTAACGAACGACTTCGTATTGATTTTACAATGAACGAAGACGGGGATAACTTTAGTCCGCCTCCTTTTGAAGGTTTCCGGGTTGTAGGTGGACCCAATCAGGCGGTGAGCTATTCGTGGATTAACGGAAAAAAATCGTTTAATAAATCGTATTCTTATTTTCTGATGCCGTTAAAAAAAGGACCGGTTGTTATTAAATCGGCTTCTATTGAATTTGAAGGGAAAATCTATAAAACCAATCCGGTAAAAGTAACGGTTACCAATGCGGTTCAGGAAGAGGCGAATCCGTATTATCCGCAGCAAAAAATGGGCGAAGGCATTCATCTGGTTGCCGAAATCTCGAAAACCAATCCATATGTCAACGAACCGATTACGGTGGTGTATAAGTTATATGTGAGTAATACGGCCAGCGTACGGAATTGGCGCGAAATGGCAAGTCCGAAATACAACGACTTCTGGAGTCAGAATATCGATATCAAAAAACTGGTTGTCGAAAACGGAAAATACAATGGCGAAGACTATCGTTATGTGGTATTGCGTAAAACGGTGTTGTATCCGCAAAAAGCCGGAAAACTCGAAATTGAACCGCTGTCACTGGATATTGAGGTGGATCTGCCAACCGGACGTCGCGATTTCTTCGGGCGTATGGAATATGCCAGCGGAAATAAAACCGTTTCGGCCGGTGCGAAATCAATTAACGTGCGCTCCTTACCGGAAGCCGGAAAACCACTCGATTTTACCGGTGCAGTAGGTGATTTCGACTTTAAAGTGACACCGTCCAAAACGACTTTAAAAGCAGGCGAATCCCTGAATTTGGTTGTAAGTGTTTCCGGAAAAGGAAATCTGAAATTGTTTAACCTGCCGAAACCGGTTGTGCCAAGTGCACTCGAAATGTACGATCCGGAACACAAAGAAAAAGTATCCACACCGCTTTCCGGTATGCAGGGCGAAGTATCGGATACCTATGCGATTATTCCGCAATACAAAGGAAACTACCTGATCAAACCAATTGTGTTCTCGTATTTCGATTTGAGTGCCAATAAATATAAGACGATCAATTCACCGGAAATAATGATCAATGTGATGGACGGACCATCGCCAACTTCCGGCGATAATCAGGTAGCCGCGACACCCGGAAAACAAAATGTGGTGGCAAGCGATCAGTTTCAGTTTATCAAACTCAAAACCAATCTGACTGCCATTCATCAAAAGGAATTTTTAGGTTCCGGTTTGTTCTATTCCCTATTGATCGCACCATTCCTGATTATTCCAATAATTGTATTGGCACGTAAGAAAAAAGAAGCGATCGATGGTGATGTTGTGGGTAATAAAATCCGTCAGTCGAATAAACTGGCGAAACGATTCTTGTCGGAAGCCAATAAGCAAATGGGGAATAAAGAAGCGTTTTATGTGGCGATGGAAAAAGCGTTGCATAATTTCTTAAAAGCGAAACTGCATATCGAAACCTCAGAAATGAGTAAGGAAAATATTCAGGAATTACTGTTGTCGAAAAAAGCAGCTCCGGAAACGGTTCAAAACTTTTTAGGATTGATGGATAGTTGTGAGTTTGCACGCTATACGCCGGCTTCGGTTGGAACCATGCAACAGGATTATGATAAAGCTATAACCGTAATTTCCGGACTGGAAAAACAAATCACGAATTAATCGCTATGAAAAAGCTAGTGTATATCGTCCTTTTAGTTTCCCAGGTATTTTGGGCACAGACGGGTTTTGAAAAAGGAAATGATTTCTATAAAAAAGAAAAATACGAAGAGGCGGCAGCCAGTTATGAACAGGTGGCTCAATCCGGAAAACAATCGGCAGAACTGTATTTTAATTTAGGGAATGCCTGTTATAAAATGCATAAAGTGGCACCGGCGATTTACAATTATGAAAAAGCGCTGCTGTTGAATCCGAATGATCATGCGGCGCAGACCAATCTGCATTTTGCGCAGAAAATGACCATCGATGAGATTAAAGTCGTACCGAAAGTCGGTTTTTCAAAAATGATCAATGACCTGTTGGACGTGTTTCACTATGAAGAATGGGCGTGGATTGCTGTTGGATCGTCTGCTTTTTTTCTGTTGTGTTTTATTGGCTATTATTTTGCCAGTCTGACAGTAGTCAAGCGAATCTTTTTCTTTGGAATGTTTGTGGTCCTATTGTCGATGTTGATTAGTGTGTCGGCAGCGATTGCAGAAAAAGATAATTATAATAGCGAACGACCGGCTATTGTTTTTGCTGAGGTGGTTCCGGTAAAAAGCGAACCGAAAGACACTGCGTCAGATGCTTTTATAGTCCACGAAGGAACTAAAGTCTTTGTGATTGAATCGCTCGATAACTGGCGGAAAATCCAGTTGACGGATGATTCGGAAGGATGGATCGAAAAAGATGCTATAAAAGAATTAAAATAAGATAAAAATGCCGGTAGTATTACCGGCATTTTTTATTCGGGTATTCATAATATATTACAGCTGTTTATAGCCGTATAAGTGAAATTTTAAAAGTTTTTCTGGCGGATTAATAAAATTTCATATGTTTGTGAAAAATAAATTAAAAGGAACACGGTAGCAGCGATACAATTATGGGCAAGTTGTATGGATACGATTAGAAAATGTCTAATGGCTATTTTGGTGTTTCTGAAATTGCAATACGTAAATTGAACAATAGTGTGGCCACTATCACACTATCGTAATCCGATACCGGTAAAAAATTTATCGGTATCGTTGATTTAATTGAAAAAAGGGGACACGTTTGTAAGCGTAATAACCAATCGAAGTGATAATTACGGTGCCGATGAAGTTTCTTTGTCGGCATCGGTCGTTTTAAAAGCTTCGTACCACTCCTGAATACTCGGGAAAATCATTTTGGAGGTTTCTTGAATCGGATTGTAAAACAACGATTTATCCATCGTCTCCTGCGAAAGGAAATAATTATTGATGTTGATTTTCTGGAAAAGGTTGAGCAAAATACTCAGAATCAAAGCCATTTTTAAGATTCCGAAAACACCGCCGGCAATCGTATTGAGCCAGCCCATCTGTGCAAAACTGGCTATTCCGGTGAATAGTTTGGCCAACAGGATAATACCCACAACAACCAGAATAAACGTAAGCCCGAAAGCGGTTACTTCAATATATTTCGGATTCCAGGAAACATGATTTTCGATAACCGATCGTACCAGATGCGAAAACTTGATAGCCAGAATAATTCCTATAACGAGAGAAATCAAAGAGGCAAAAGCAGTGAACAATCCCTGACGGAATCCCTGAATAAATCCGTAAAGTAAAACAGCGGCAAGTAGAAGGTCGAAAAAACTCATGGAGTATAGTGTAAAAGGCAAAGATAAAAGAAATACGAAAAGCATAACGGAACTTAGTATCTTTGCGCCTTATTTTTGATAAAATGCTTCCTTGCGAAGTTAAAATGATATACTATGTCAAGAGACGAACAATTAAAACAGCGTTGGGATACGCTGGTCACGATACTATCCGAACGTTTTGCCGATGGCGATATGTTGGATCTGGATGCGATTATTTACCTGATCGGCGTGCAGGAACTGGGAAAAATTAAAAAGAAATTCAAAAAAGACGAAAAGATCAACCTGATGCATATCGCGATCTGCCGCCTGTTGGAGCCTTATGGTTACTATGAGTTTTCTTTTTTTGACGAAGATGGCTGGCCGCATTATAACGTCAAAGAACAATTGCCACCTTTAAAAGCCGGTGAGCAATCGGTGTTGATGAAAGAGGCGATTGTGAATTATTTCCTCGAAAAAGGATTGATCGAATAAGACATAAAAAGGACAAAAGGCACAATTTACCGGTAAATTAATCGGCAAAAGCTGTAGAATCTGAATCCAAAATCCGTAAATTTGCCCTTTATTGATAGAACGATGATTGATAAGATAAAAGAATACATTGGTGAAGCGCAGGCTTTTACTACAGATAATAAAGAAACCCTGGAAACATTTCGTATCAAGTTCTTAGGAAGCAAAGGCCTTCTAAAAGACTTGTTTGCGGAATTTAAAAATGTTCCCAACGATCAGAAAAAAGAATTCGGTCAGGTGATCAACCTGCTGAAAACAACTGCCGAAGAAAAAGTAAAATCCATTCAGGAGGCTTTAGAAAGCAAAGAAGAGACCAAAGGTATTTACGGCGACTTGTCGCGGCCGGGAGAACCATTGGTAATCGGATCACGCCATCCGATTTCAATCGTAAAAAATCAGATTGTCGATATTTTTTCCAATATCGGATTCAACGTTTCTGAAGGTCCGGAAATTGAAGACGACTGGCATAACTTTACCGCGTTAAACTTACCGGAATACCATCCGGCGCGCGATATGCAGGATACGTTCTTTATCCAGACCAATCCGGATATCTTATTGCGTACGCATACGTCGTCCGTTCAGGTACGGTATATGGAGGACAACAAACCGCCAATTCGAACCATTTCTCCGGGAAGGGTGTTCCGTAACGAAGCGGTGTCGTCCCGTTCACACTGTATTTTTCATCAGGTAGAAGGATTGTATATCGATCAGAATGTTTCGTTTGCCGATTTAAAACAAACCTTGTTGTATTTCACCAAAGAGATGTTCGGAAAATCGAAAATCCGTTTGCGTCCATCGTACTTCCCATTTACCGAGCCTAGTGCCGAAGTGGATATCTATTGGGGATTAAAAACCGAAACCGATTATCGTATCACCAAAGGAACCGGTTGGTTGGAAATCATGGGATGCGGAATGGTCGATCCGAACGTTTTAAAAAACTGTGGCATCGATGCCGATAAATACAACGGATTCGCTTTCGGTATGGGTATCGAACGAATTGCCATGTTGCTATATCAAATCGGAGACATTCGTATGTTCTATGAAAATGACGTCCGATTCTTAGAACAATTCAAATCCAGCATTTAAAAAAAAATAAAAAGCGAATAGGTCACACTATTCGCTTTTACACTACTATATCCCGTTAAAAATGAAAAAAGATATCACGATTCCAAAAGTTGAAAATGTATATGTAGCCGCTATTCAGGAGTGGAACGACGACTTTATGGAAAATTCATGGTATGCCTACCTGATTAACGACAGCGATGTAAAATTGGAAATGGCACTGGTGGTTTCCAGAGCTTATGGAAAAATAAACGGAGAAGACCGTAAAACCGGAACCTTCCGCCACGCTTTTAAAGAAGTGGAGCCGAATGCGTCGGTAAAAATCGAATTGCTGGAAAACAATGTCTTGCAATTAAACAATGAGTTTATGGTTACCTATTTTCAGGACGGGAAATTATTCGATAAAACCTATGTTTTCCGCACCAATACGATTAACGATAAAGCCTTAGTCGACCTTCCGGTGTTGACAAAAAGAGGGGTTTTAGGGAAGTAATTTTAGTGCAGGAATTGGTCTGCTCGGGAAAATTTTTCAACTTTATGGAAAATTTACAGTACCATTCGCATGAGAAAGATTCTTTTTTGCTTCCTTTTACTTCAGTCAGCCGCGCTGTTTTCGCAAAAAAATAACTACGCACAATTCGTAAATCCCTTTATCGGAACCGGTGGCCATGGGCATACCTTTCCCGGTGTAACCGTTCCGTTCGGAATGGTACAGCTTTCGCCCGATACCCGTATCGATGGCAGTTGGGATGGATGTAGTGGTTACCATTATTCCGATTCCAGTATCTATGGTTTTTCGCATACCCACTTAAACGGTACCGGTGTTTCCGATTTTGGCGATATCATGCTGATGCCCACTATGGGGGAACCGAAACTAAATAGTGATCAGTATCGCTCGCTTTTTTCGCATAAAAATGAAAAAGCAACCGCGGGGTATTATGCTGTAAAACTCGACAACCACAATATCGATGTCCGCTTGACCGCCACAACACGCGTAGGTTTGCAGGAATATACATTTAACCAATCGGGTAAGGCGAATATTATTTTGGATTTGAACCATCGCGACAGACTTTTAATGGGCGATGTTCGTATAATCGACAATCAGACGATTGAAGTGCTGCGAAGAAGTGAAGCCTGGGCTAGAGATCAGTATGTATATGCGCGGATTGTATTTAGTGTACCGATGCAAATTACCAATGTCCGCAATAACGGATTCGCACCACCCAAAAACACCGATACGTTTTTTGCAGGATCCCAACTGGCAATCAGCTTTTCGAAAGAGGTTAAAAAAGGCGATAAAATCCTTGTAAAAGTAGCCTTGTCACCAACCGGTTATGAAGGGGCGAAGAAAAACCTGTTGACCGAAATGCCCGACTGGAATTTCGATGCCGTAAAAAAACAAGCCGAGTCCCTTTGGAATAAAGAGCTGTCCAAAATTGAAATTACCACTTCCGATGAAGACAAAAAAACAATTTTCTATACCGCATTATACCACACCATGATGCAACCCAACATCGCTATGGATGTGGATGGGCTGTATCGCGGACGTGACAACGAATTACACAAAGCCGACGGATTCGATTATTATACCGTCTTTTCGCTTTGGGATACGTTTCGGGGCGCACATCCGCTGTACACGCTTATCGATAAAAAAAGAACCGCCGATTATTGCAATACATTTATCAAACAATACGAGCAGGGCGGGCGTTTGCCGGTTTGGGAACTGGCGTCTAATGAAACCGATTGTATGATTGGCTATCATTCGGTGTCGGTACTCGCCGATGCGATGGCTAAAGGTATTAAAGGTTTTGATTATGAAAAGGCGTTTCAGGCGGCCAAGCATAGTGCGATGCTGGATCACTTGGGATTGGATGCCTACAAAAAAAATGGTTTTATCAGTATCGACGACGAACACGAAAGTGTTTCCAAAACCGTGGAATATGCTTACGATGATTGGTGTATTGCGCAAATGGCGATGTTGTTAAACAAAGTAGAGGACTATCATTATTTTAGCAAACGTTCGCAAAACTGGAAAAACATATTTGACAATCAGACCGGATTTATGCGTCCGAAGAAAAACGGCGGTTGGGACAAACCGTTTGACCCTAGGGAAGTGAACAACAATTTTACCGAGGGAAATAGTTGGCAATATTCCTTTTTTGTGCCACAGGATATTCCGGGGATGATCGAAGCCTATGGCGGAAAGGATGCATTCGAGGCAAAACTCGACGCGATGTTTGTCGCACCATCGGAAACAACCGGTCGGGAGCAGGTGGATATTACCGGATTGATCGGTCAATATGCACATGGAAACGAACCGAGTCATCATATGGCCTATTTGTATAATGCGATCGGAAAACCGGAAAAGACGGCCGAAAAAGTAAAATACATTCTGGATACGTTCTATAAAAATACACCGGACGGATTGATCGGAAATGAAGACTGCGGACAAATGAGTGCGTGGTACATATTGAGCAGTATGGGGATTTATGCCGTTACGCCGGGAATGCCTGTGTGGAGTACGACAACGCCGTATTTTGATAAGATATTAATACACTTGGAAGATGGAACCACACGAACCATCACCAAAAAAACAACCGCAGATAAGCTTAAAAATCTGGGATTGCATTCGGATATCGTCGTGCTGAATATCAGTGCGTCGGATAAGATCGTGCCGGTTCCGGTAATTGAAGCCGAAAGCAAAGCATTTAAAGACAAACAGACCATTACAATCGGCTCCGGGAATAAGGCGGATAAATTGTATTATTCGGATAGTTCGGCTTCGCAAAAACAGTTCGTTTTATATACCAAACCGTTTACAATTGGGAAATCGGCGGTGATTCGGGCGTATGCCGAAAACAACGGAAAGAAAAGCGCGACTGTGGAAGCGTCCTATTTTAAAAAAGCAAACGACTGGACGGTTGCGATTGTTTCCAAAAACCATCCACAATATCATGCCGGTGGACCGGATGGGTTAATAGACGGAATTCTCGGTACGGAGAACTGGCGAAAAGGGGATTGGCAAGGGTACCAGGGACAAAATTTTGAAGCGGTGATCGATTTGAAAAAAGTACAATCTGTTTCGCAAATCGATGCCCGTTTTTTACAGGATAGCCGTGCGTGGATTCTAATGCCAACTAAAGTGGACTATTTCCTTTCGGATGATAATGTGACTTTTAAACCCGTGGCTACGGTAAGCAATACGCTCGATGCTAAAAACACCGACGTTACGATTCGCTCGTTTAAGGCGGCTTTCAAAAATAGTACGGCGCGTTATGTGAAAATAGTAGCCCACAATTATGGGAAATTGCCCGATTGGCACCAGGGAGCAGGTGGTGATGCCTATATCTTTATTGATGAGGTTCAGGTAAAATAGAAAATACCTGACGGGTTTCCAAAACCTAATAAAACACCTGACAGGTTTTAAAACCTGTCAGGTGTTATATTTTTTATTCCTTTACCGGGAAAAGCAACGAAGCCACAACCGATAAAACCAAAATACTACCTACGATTAATAATGAAACCGGTGAGGAAATATGAAAGAATGGTGAGATAAGCATTTTAATACCGATAAAACTCAAAATAACGGCCAATCCGTACTTTAAACGGCTAAACATATACATGAAGTTGGCTAAAAGAAAATAAAGCGCTCTAAGGCCTAAAATGGCAAAAATATTTGAGGTGTATAAAATAAACGGATCGTCCGGGGCAATGGCAAAGATCGCCGGAATACTATCGACCGCAAAAATAAGATCGGTAAATTCGATTACAGCAACCACTACCAATAGCGGTGTTGCCATTTTGATTCCGTTTTTAACCGTGAAAAACTTATCGCCGTCGTAGTTTTCACTCACTTTAAAAAAACGATGAATTAGTCGGGCACCGGGACTTTTGGTAAAGTCTTTGTCACCGTCGTCACCGTCTTCGGCAAACCAGGATTTGATACCGGCAATAACCAGAAAAATACCAAAAATGGATAGTACTACATTAATTCGGGCGGCATGGCCAAAAAGGTCCATTTCCGGCAGGTAGGTCATGTTGATCAATTCCACACCGGTAAAAATGAAAATCGCCCGGAACACCAACGCACCGATGATTCCCCAGAATAGTACTTTATGATGTAATTCTTTTGGGACATTAAAAAATCCGAAAACAAGAATAAACACAAAAAGATTGTCGACCGATAGTGCCTTTTCGATCCAATAGGCCGATTGAAACTGAGTGAATTGTTCCAATCCCATAAAGTAATAAATCACCCCGCTAAAGCCCATAGCCAGCGAGATCCATACGATCGACCAAATGAGGGCTTCGCGGTTGGAAACCACATGACTCTTCTTGTTAAAAACGCCAAGATCGAGCAATAGCATGATAAAAATAATGATGGAAAAAGCGGTTAGAATACCCGGATGATTAATTAAATGATCCATTGTTGGTTTTTTTTAGTTTTTGCGAAAATAAGACTTCTTTTTTTATCCAAGGGAAAAGTTTGTAAGTTGTTGATTTTTAGCGTGTTGTTTTTCTTTTTTTAGAGGTGCTTATAAATAAAAAAGAATCCCAATTGAATTTTAAAACATTGATAATCAGTGTTTTAAAATTCAATTGGGATTCTGAGAACTATATTTTTCGGGTAAACGGGTAAAAATGAAAAATTTTAATCCAATTTTTCCGTCAGTTTTTTAAATACTTTTTTTGGTTCTTTTCCTTCGTATAATATATCGTAAACGGCATCGATGATTGGCGTTTTGGCTTTGTACTCTTCATTTAATTTATGGGCACTTTTCGTGGCATAGTACCCCTCGGCAACCATACTCATTTCCATTTGTGCCGATTTTACCGTATAGCCTTTTCCAATCATGTTTCCAAACATCCGATTACGCGAAAAGACAGAATATCCGGTTACGAGTAAATCACCCAGATAAGCCGAATCGTTTATGTTGCGTTTCATTTTGTGTACTTTCTTGATAAACTTTTTCATCTCGCGGATGGCATTGCTCATCAATAAAGCCTGGAAATTATCCCCATAACCCAAACCGTGTGCGATTCCGGCAGCTATAGAATAGATGTTTTTCAACATCGCGGCATATTCGGTGCCGACAATGTCGTCCGAAATTTTGGTTTTAATATAATGGCTGTTCAGATTTTTGGCCATTACTTTGGCGGTTTTCATATCGCCACAAGCGATCGTCAGGTACGATAAACGTTCTAATGCCACTTCTTCTGCGTGACATGGACCGGTAATAACGCCAATATTGTCGTACGGAATGTTATAGGTTTTATGGAAATGTTCGCCTACAATCAGACTGGTTTCCGGAACAATCCCTTTAATTGCCGAAAAAATGATCTTGCCTTCAAGGCTAACCGTTAGTTTTTCCAGTTCACCGCTTAAAAATGCCGATGGAATGGCAAAAATGACATAGTCGGCATAGGCTACTGCCTCGTTTATGTCGTTGGTTAAAAGTAATTTATTGGTATCGAATTCAACAGAACTCAGGTAATTCGGATTGTGTTTGTTTTGTTTGATATGTTCGATGGCATAGGTACTTCTCATGTACCACGCTATCTCCGAAAGGTTTACGCATAACATCTTTGCAATGGCCGTAGCCCAACTTCCCCCGCCTATTACTGCAAATTTTGGATGGTCACTCATTATCGATTTTAATTTATGAATCCAAATGTACTTAAAAACATAGGAAGTACAAAGTATAGGCTGTAAAATGCTTCCCACTGTTAAAATCCGCACCGAAAATCCGAAAAAAGAAAAGTGGCACGCAAATTGGTTACCGTGTTATAACTAAAACCCCGAAGTTATGAAAACGATAAAATTACTTTTAGCTTTACTCATCGCGCCCATACTGTTATCGTCTTGTTCTATTAACTATGACGATGGTTATGTTGGGGGGAATGAGTCGCTTCCGCAACTGATGAACCGTTATGAATTGTGGTATGTGGATTACGATAGAACAACCGGAAATGGCGATATTCCGTTTTTGTCGCGCGCTTTTACAATCTCGTTTGTCAACGGAACGCTATTCGCGAATAATAACCTGGTAGGAATCGGTTCTACCGGAAATGGCTATGGTATTAATGTAGGGTATTATGATTTTTATCCGGATGCGATTCGTTTCTTTCACAATGTCTACGGACAATACAATCTGGAAGTGACCCAATTGAGTGCCAATGAAATCCGTTTGTACGACCGAAATCAGAATACGTCCTATTATCTGGTTGGTTACCAACGCAATGGTTTTGATTACAACCGTTTGTTTTACGATAACATTACTTATTTTTTACAGGAATACAAAGCCTGGGAAAAAGTATATACCAGTCAATATGGGGCTTTAAATGATTTTGATCGCGAAAACTTTGTTCAGTTTTTGTCCAGCGGAAATAATTTCCGATCATCACAAGACGCTCCCGGAACACCGGTAAACAACATTTATTGGGATTTTACAGGAGGCTACGGAATCTACAATGTGCCGGGAAATGCCTATGCGAAAACTTTAACATTAGATTATGATTTCTGGGGCAATGAAGCCTTTCGATTGACCGTTATTAATGATAGTAGAATTCGATTGTTTCATCAGGCCTCAGGTACGACCTACGAATTTCAGGGAAGAGGATTTATCCAATACCTAAAAGAAGGCGGACAGAAGCGTGTTAAACAGGAAGAACTCAAGTTAAGTTAAAATAAGTTACTATTTTTTGTTTTTGGTGAAGAAAGGCGCTCCAGATTTTTCGGGAGCGCCTTTCGTTTTTAGTATTCAGAAACGGTTAGTAACTCATTTCTACGATTTCGCGTACTTTTTCAAGGGTGATGTTCTGACGTTCGCCCATCGCTTTCCATCCTCTTTCTGCGAAGCGGTCTACAATAAAATCGGCTGTCTTGTCATAGTCGGTGGTGTAATTGGAAATCTTGGTATCCATTCCCATCGTATGGAAAAACTGAACGGTTTTTTCGATTGCCTGAGTCGCTTTTTCCTCGATCGTTTCGCCGGTCACATTCCAGATGCGCTCGCCATATTGTGCCAGTTTTTCTTTTTTGGTGTCAAACAGCACACGGTATAAATTCGGACCGATAATAGCCAGAGTTCGGGCGTGGTCGATTTCGTACAAGGCCGTTAGTTCGTGACCGATCATATGTGTTGCCCAATCGGTTGGCACCCCTTTTTGGATCAATCCGTTTAGAGCCATCGTACAACTCCACATAAAGTTGGCCGCCAGTTTATAATCGGTTGGGTTCTCTACCACATCCGGTCCGATTTCGACTAAGGTTTGTAGGATGCCTTCGGCAATACGATCCTGTAATAAAGCGTCGTGCGGATAGGTAAGGTATTGTTCCATAACGTGTGTAAAGGCATCTACCACGCCGTTTTGCAACTGACGTTTCGGAAGGGATGCAATTACCGTAGGATCACAGATGGAAAATTTCGGAAATAAAGCCGATCCGCCAAACGATAGTTTTTCCTGTGTTTCGTTAATAGTGATCACTGCTCCGGAGTTCATTTCACTTCCCGTAGCCGGTAGGGTTAATACCGTTCCAAAAGGCATGGCATTTTCTTTGATCAATAATCTTTTGTGTAAGATTTCCATTGGGTTTCCGTCAAAATGTACGGCAGCCGATATGAATTTTACACCGTCGATAACCGAACCGCCACCAACAGCCAGAATAAAGTCCAGTTGTTGTTCTCGGATTACGGTTACAGCTTTCATCAGGGTTTCGTAACGCGGATTGGGTTCAATACCGCCAAATTCTACGATTTCAAAACCTTGTAAAGCGGCTTTAACCTGATCATAAACACCATTTTTAAAGATGCTTCCGCCACCATAAGCCAATAAAATTCTGCTGTTTTTCGGAACCAACTGTCCTAGTTTTTCCGTTTGCCCTTTTCCAAAAACTAAGTTGGTTGGGTTATATAATTCGAAGTTTAACATAGTATATTTTTTAACAAAGGTATTTAACGCGCTAGCAAATGACGTTAATATAATGATAAAATAAACCGTAGTTTATCGGTTGTTTTAAGAGGGTTGTCGATATAATTAGTTGATTTTTAAATATTTGATAATTAGTATGTAAATTTATAGGTAACCAATTAAATACATGATGATGAAAACAATAGTACGCTCACTGCTATTTTGCAGCGCCTTGTTGTTCATGGCTGCCTGCGAAAACGAACCGGTTGTTTCCAATGCTCCGGGTTCTGAAATGAACAAAACGGAAAATGCCGTTTTTGATGTTTCCAATGCGTGTTACACTACCGATCTTATAGCAGGGCAGTTTTATCCTGCCGGTAATGTTTATGTGAAAATGGATGCGAATAATGTGTATGTGATTTACAATGCCATTAATAACTGGAAAATAAAAGCGACTCATTTGTATGTGGGTGACTGTAATCAAATTCCGCAAACGGGTACCGGGAATCCGATTCCGGGAAGATTTCCATTGGCGACTCAAAATTCCGGGGGTGTACAACAGGTGGTGTATACGATTGCGAAGTCCGGATTAGGCGATTGTTTTTGTATTGCAGCGCATGCCGAAGTTTCCAGACCGGGTCAAAGTGAAACCGCCTGGGCAAAAGGAGAAAACTTTTCGGGTAGTAACTGGGCGATGTTTTTTAGTATTTGTAAATCCAATTGTTCCGATGAGGAACAACACTAAGGAGTTACTTTTTATAAAAAAGGTTGTGGTCGATGTATTCCCATACGTTAAGCGGTAACATCGGTTTGATGTTTTTACCGTTTTTAATATTGTCGCGAATAAAGGTTGAGGACAACTCAATAACCGGAGCGCCAACCCTATGGATTTTTGGATGGTTGATAAATTCACCGGAAATCACTTCGGATGAAATTCGCGGATACACAAAAATAGTATGGTTTTGAAGGATCACTTCGTAATTCTTCCATTTGTGAAGCGAATTCAGGTTGTCTTCACCCATGATCAGTGAAAATTCATGATCCGGGTATTTTTCTTGTAGATGTGCCAGCGTGTTTACCGTATAATTGGGTTGAGACAGCTTGAATTCAATATCGGAAGGCTTTATTTTGGGATAGTCTTCCGTTGCGAGAAACACCATTTGGAGGCGATGGTAATCGTCCAGCAAACTCGTTTTCTTTTTGTGCGGGTTATGTGGTGTTACCACCATCCATATCTGATCCATATCGGTATTTTCGGCCATATGGTTGGCAATGATCAGGTGTCCGATATGAATGGGGTTAAACGTTCCGAAATAAAGCCCTATTTTCATGGGAGTTCTATTGCTTATTGTACGAAATCACGAACCAGTTCGTAAGCCTCTTGTTTGGCGGTATCGAGATCGTAATTTTTGATGATTCGGTCAAATTGTGGTGCCGTCGCTAACTCTACCGACGCTTTGGCGATACGCATATTGATTTTGTCTTCGCTTTCGGTAGAACGCTTTTTCAAGCGGATTTTAAGCTCGTCGATACTTGGCGGTTTTACAAAAACAGCTAAGGTTTGTTCCGGAAATTTTTTCTTGATACGCAATCCGCCGGCTACATCGATGTCGAATATAACATTCTTTCCCTTGGCCCAGATGCGTTCGACTTCGGTTTTTAGTGTACCGTAAAAATTATCACGGTATACTTCTTCCCATTCCAGGAAATCTTCGGCCTTGATATGCTTTTTAAAGTTTTCGAGTGAAATAAAGTAATAGTCGGTTCCGTCGATCTCTTCACCTCTCGGTGCGCGGGACGTAGCCGATATGGAAAATTCCAGGTTTAAATCGTCTTTTCCTAATAAATGTCTGACAATGGTTGTTTTTCCCGAACCGGATGGTGCCGAAAAAACAATTAATTTTCCTCCTGTATTCATTGTTGTATTGTTGAGTACCGCTGTTATAAAACGTTTAGTACCTGTTCTTTAATTTTTTCTAATTCGTCTTTCATCTGTACCACCAGTTTCTGCATTCCGGCATGGTTGGATTTGGATCCCATGGTGTTGATTTCACGTCCCATTTCCTGCGTGATAAAACCAAGTTTACGTCCGTTGGCTTCTTTTCCGGAAAGGGTTTCCAAGAAATAGTCCAAATGGTTACCCAAGCGTACTTTTTCTTCAGTGATATCCAGTTTCTCCAGATAGTAGATTAATTCCTGTTCGAAACGGTTTTCATCCACATTGGCTTGCAGTTCGGTGATGGCATTTTGCAGACGTTCTTTGATCAGTTGAATTCGCTCCGGGTCCAATTGCAATGCCTGTTCCATAAACGAACGGATATTGCCAATTCGCAAGCGGAATTCTTTTTCCAGAGAAGCGCCTTCGTCTTTTCTGAAATTGTTGATGTTTATCAAGGCTTCATCGATCACCGACTGAATCTGTTGCCATTCGTTTTCGTCGATTTCGTCTCTTTCGGTTTTTAAAGCATCCGGCATTCGCACGGCCATTTTCATCAATTCCGTAGCATCGGCTTCCGGCAAAATGTCCCGCATCTGGCGGATATAGGCTTTTACGATCGGGGCGTTCACTTTGGTGGAAGTTTCTTCTCCTGTCACTTCAATATACATCGAGAAATCTACTTTGCCGCGTTCCAGTTGCTGGGCAATCTGGTTGCGAAGTCCCAATTCCATTTCGCGAAAAACAGAAGGCATACGGACATTAAGATCCAGACCTTTGCTGTTTAAGGATTTGATTTCTATGGTAATTTTCTTGGTTGGCAATTGCAGTGATGCTTTACCAAAACCCGTCATCGATTGTATCATATAAAAATGTAATAGCTACAAATGTACTAAAAAGAGTTTAGTCTGTTAAAAAACTTAATCAAAGCCTTTTTGTTCCGTTGGTTTTACTTTTTTCTGAGTAACCAGATAAACGCCGGTAAAGATCAGCAAAGACGAGCCGATTTTAACCCAGCTTAATTCGTCTTTTCCAAGTCCGATAGCAAAAACAGAGGCAAAAAACGGTTGCAGATAAATAAAAACGGCTACTGTGGTAGGTTTTAATTCCCGCATGGATAGCAGGTTTAACAAATAGGTCAGGAAAGTGGAGATCACGATCACAAAACCGATTTTCCAGTAAATGTCAAATGGAATGGAAGGCCAGTCGATTTGCTGAAATTCTTCCCAGCCAAATGGGATCACCATCAGAAAACCGAAGAGGTAAATCCATTTTACAAAGGCATAGGCGCTGTATTTGTCCATTAATTTTTTTACCAGAATCAGATAAAAACCATAGGAAACCGCATTGATAAATACCAAAAAGTTTCCTAAAGCGGCATTTGGAGCATTGATCATCGATCGCCCGTATAAAATCAACAATAAGGTTCCGGCGAGTCCGAGGATAATTCCGAAGATCTTTTGACGCTGCATTTTTTCTTTCATGATAAAAGCCGACAAAACGAGTACGATCATCGGAGTGGTGACCATTAAAACGGCCCCCATAATCGGCGAGGTATAACTCAGCCCTTTAAAAAAGGTGAGCATATTAAACGCCACACCAAAAAATGCGGCTGCAATAATCCGTGGAAAATCTTTTAAATCGATTTTCTGACTTTGCGACGGATTTGCCAATGCCATTCCGAGTGCGGTGAGCCAGAATAATATGGTGGAACCGCCAACACGCATAAAAATAAAACCGAATGCATCCACATACGTCGGCATCACATCTTTAGCAATGGTAAACGTGACACCATAAATGATGGCCACCATCCAGGCAGCAATCAAAGCATAGGTACGTTTGCTCATTTAGCTTATAAAAGCAATCGCGGCTTCGATCACTTTAGGACTGTTGCCTACAAATGCTTTTCCGTCGGCCAAAATAACCGGACGATTTAAAAAGGTGTAGTGTTCCAGGATATACCGTTTGAAATCCGCTTCAGACAAGGTCTCGTCTTTAAGTCCCATTTCTTTATACAATTTAGCTCTTTTGCTAAATAGTACTTCGTAACTTCCGGTTAGCGCATGGATTTCGTCCAGTTGTTTTACCGTAATTGGACTTTCTTTGATGTCTTGTAATACAAACGTATCCAGATTGGGAATTGTTTTTAAGATCCGTTTACAGGTATCGCAGGTTTTTAAATAGTATATTTTTCTCATAGTGCGTTCCGTGATTTAATACAGTTGCAAAATAACGATAAACCAAATAAATAATGGTTATGACATCCGATATTTTAGTGGGTAAAAAATAATAATTGTCGTTTTTCGAATGCGACTTTTGGCTACATTAGCAAAAAAACAAAACATGAAAACAAGCTTTGAAATTACCCGGATGAACCGTCGAAAACTGTTGGACGTACTGGAAAATAATACGCTGGAGCAATTGAATAAAGTTCCGGCAGGATTTAGTAATAACCTGATTTGGAATATTGCGCATATTGTGGTCGTACAGCAAATGTTGGTGTATAAATTATCAGGATTGCCAATGCAAATTTCGGATGCGATGGTCGACACCTACAAACGTGGAACCAAACCGGAAGCCGATGTAACAGCCGATGAGGTTGAAACGATCAAGCAATTGCTAACGGCAACAATCGACAAAACCGAAGCCGATTATAATGCCGGAATTTTTAAGGAATATACCGATTTTACTACCATGTCGGGTTTTGTGATTACCAATGCGAAAGAGGCAATTGAATTTAACAATTACCACGAAGGGATTCATGCCGGTATTATGCTGGGTATCCGGAAGTTTATTTAAGAATCAGGTACGGTTTTATACTGTCGTACGGTAATAGCAATTCTCTGGGACCATCAACATACGGAGCAATCTCATAGGTGTTATAGTATAAAACCAATCCTTTTTCGGAAAAGATATAGGTTTCGGGAAGTTGGAAGACTTCGTTTTCGAACATCAGTCCGTTTTCGTTAATCGGTTTTCCATCTGGAATATTGAATTTTTCCCGGAACTTCTTCTCGGCATACGCCTGAAATCCTTTTTTGTCTTTTAGAAAGCCTTCTTCCGGGATGATTTTTCCGGTTTCGGGATTCAATAGTATCGAGCGTACACCGGCATAACCATGTGCACCTCCGGTAAACGTATAATGTTTTAAGGTGATGTTGATGATGTTTTCCGAATGGTAAACCACTTCGCCTTCAACAGTCGCTTCCCAGGTTGGCATCTTGTCGTTGGGAAACTGCGCAATCAGATCGGTGTACGATTTTACAAAATCTTCCATCAGTTCCTGATAGTTGGAAGCCTTGTACGGCTGTTCTCCAAAATAAACAATCTCGCGAACTGTATTGAATACGATATTATTAATACTGTCCTCAACAACCGGACTGTTTTCGGCTATCGGAACCTTTATTTTTACCTGAGTACACGTAGAGTCACACGGTTTTTTACTTTGCTTTTCATAAGCGATATTTTCGAATTGCAATTCCTTTTTTTCGCAGCTAACAACGAAAAGTCCGATAAGTAGAAAATAAACGATCTGTTTCATGGTAAAAATGTGTTAATAATATATAAAGGTACGGCTTTCTGTGCGGTTGACAGAAAATAAAAAGTAAATTTGCTTAGTTTATACGATAAAAATCACAAAAAAGATATGAAATTTAATACAAAAGCAATACACGGCGGACAACATCACGACCCGAGTACGGGAGCCGTAATGCCACCGGTATATCAGACATCGACCTATGTGCAAACCAGCCCGGGTGTTCCTTTAAATGAATACGAATACAGTCGTGCGGCAAACCCAACAAGAACGGCTTTGGAAAATGCATTGGCCAGTATCGAAAACGGAACCCGCGGATTGGCATTCTCGTCCGGATTGGCAGCAACCGATTGTGTGCTTCGCTCGTTAAAAGCCGGTGATGAGGTAATCGCGATGGACGATTTATACGGTGGAACCTACCGTATGTTCACCCGTATCTACAAAGATTCCGGAATTGTTTTCCATTTTGTGGATATGAATGATCTGACTAAATTCGAATCATTGATCAACGCCAATACTAAACTGGTTTGGGTGGAAACGCCAACAAACCCGTTGATGAAACTGGCCGATATTGCTGCGATTGCAAAAATTACACAAAAACATAAAATCCTTTTTGCAGTGGATAATACGTTTGCAACACCTTATTTGCAAAAACCATTGGATTTGGGTGCGGATATCGTGATGCATTCGGCTACGAAATACCTGGGCGGACATTCGGATGTTATCGCCGGAGCGTTAATCGTGAAAGATAAAGAATTAGGGGATCAGTTGCATTTTCAACAATTTGCAACTGGAGCAACTCTAGGGCCTCAGGATTCGTTTTTGGTATTGCGCGGAATCAAAACGTTACACTTGCGTGTACAAAGACATTGCGAGAACGGTGAAAAAGTGGCGGAGTTCCTTTTAAATCACCCGAAAGTGGAAAAAGTATATTACCCGGGATTACCGTCGCATCCGTTCCATGAAATTGCCAAAAAACAAATGATTGGTGGTTTTGGCGGAATGGTAACCTTTACTTTTAAATCCGGTAAAAAAGAGGACGCAATCGATTTCCTGGAAAAAGTAAAAGTGTTTACACTGGCCGAATCTTTAGGAGGTGTGGAATCGTTGGCCAATCATCCGGCTTTGATGACACATGCTTCTATTCCGGAAGACAAGCGTAAGGAAATCGGAATCTCCGATGATTTGGTCCGTTTGAGCGTAGGAGTTGAAGATATCGAGGATTTGATCGAGGACTTAAAACAGGCTTTAGCATAAATAAAAAACCGGGATATTCCCGGTTTTTTATTTTATAATTTTATTTCTAATTCAGATAATAGATGTAACCAACGTTTAGCCAAACCAACCAGTCGTTGTGTTTGTTTTCCGGATAAAGGCGTGAATCCGGATTTAATCCGTCAACCCAGTTCGAAAAATAATACTGCATGCGTAAATCGATCATTAAATCGGATAATTCGGTAAGCTTGTAACGGGTTCCAACACTCGATACAATCGACCAGGTGGTTCCGCTATCATTTCGAACCGCTCCAATATATTTTGTAGGTGTTACATTTGGATTTGTGCCTAAATTAGGACCTAAAGTAGAATAGGCTTCCGTTGTAAAATAATTGAAATGCGCTCCTAAACTTATAAATGGTGCCCATGCGCCTGGTGTAACGGAGAAATCACGAATGCTAAACGGATAGTATTCCAACTGCATCCCTAAATCGGTTACTGCTGTTGAACCGCGCATTCCTCTAAGCTGATTTGCCATAACCGATTGACGTTTGTTGTCAACCCATTCACCAAAGTGTTTTAGTTTGGTTTTGTTGTAAGATAATTCGGTGCGTAATTTAAAATGATCATTAAAATAAGTCTCCGGAGTATAACAACTACAGTCAGCTCTGTAAGAAAAATTCAGGTAATGTACAATACCAATCCCGTATCCGGAGTTACCGGCATCTGTGCTCAGATCACTTCTTTCTCCGTAATCTGACTGGAAAGCTACAGGACCCGCAATGACTCCAATTTCGTGAGAAAATCCGAATTGCGCTTTAACTGACGTGCCGCTCCCTAACGCAAGGGTCAAAAGGAGGAGTAGAATTTTTCTTCGCATTTTTAACTAAAAGATATAACTTTTCCTGACAAATATATAAAAACATAATTTCATTGTGATAAAAAAAAGCGTTATATTGAAAATATAATCGATGAATGGGATTTTTTATTTTTAGGAAGCTGTAAAAGTTAAAACGATGACAGATATACGACATACAAAAAATGAAATAATTGCGTTTTAGTCTATATTTGTAAATCAATCTGCCGGTTAATGAAAAAAACACTATATATCATCTTTGCCTTACTGTTTGTGACTCCTTTTTTTGCGCAGCAAAACCAGCTTTGGAGAGGCTTTTTTTCCTATTCTGAAGTAACCGATATTGCGGCAACTCCTATTCGGGTATTTGCAACTTCGGAAAATGCGGTTTTTTCAAAAAGTCTGGTAACGAATGAGTTGAAGACCACAACCTCGATTAACGGATTTAAAGCCGAAACCATTACAGCCATGCATTTTAGTGTGTTGTATAATAAAACATTTGTTGGAAATGACAACGGTTTATTGCTGGTTGTAAATCAGGTGGACGGAAGTGTGTTTAATGTGGTGGATATCGTTAATAAACCATCAATCGCACCGAACAAGAAAAAAATCAATCATCTTTACGAAAATGACGGAAAATTGTATATCTCCTGTGATTTTGGACTTTGTGTGTACAATCTGGCGACAATGGAGTTTGGAGATACGTATTTTATCGGGCCTACAGGTGAGGAAGTGGAAGTGCTACAAACTACGGTTTTTAATGGGGCAATTTATGCAGTGACCCGAAATAACGGGATTCGCAGGGCGAGTGTTGCCAATCCAAATCTGATCGATTTTTCCCAATGGCAGGAGTTTGATGCCGGAACGTGGTTGGGAGCGGTAACCTTAAACAATCGGTTGATGCTGGCTAATGCAAATAATCGGATTTATAGTTATACGAATGCCGCCATTCAGGAAGTGTATGCAACCATGCAACCGGCTGTGGATTTTAAGAGTTTTAATGACCGACTGGTGTATACGTCGGCAAATCATGTCTATGTATTTGATCCGACTATGGTTTTACTGGCGCATATCACTCAAATACCGGATGTAGCTACCACATTTACCTGTGGTGTGGCTACGGGCAATAATATTTTTATCGGGACTAAGGATAAGGGGATGTATAGTACGACTACAACCAACACTATGGTGTTCCAAAATAATACGCCGGACGGACCGGTGCGAAATAAAATCTTCTCCTTAAAAAAAGCACCTAGCGCCTTATGGGCGGTTTATGGGGATTATTCCCGTTATTATAATCCGTATCCGTTGGATGCTTTTGGAATTAGTAAGTTTAAAGAAAGCAGTGGTTGGTCGTTGATTCCATATGAGGAATTGAGCGGCGCAAAATCCCTTAGTAGGGTGACGCTGAATCCAAATAATGAAAATCAGGCATTTGTAAGTTCGTATTATTCCGGACTTTTAAAAATAGAGAATGATGCATTTGTGACGCTTTATACGCAACTGAATACCGGAAATAACGGATTGGAATCGTTACCGGCGCCAAATAATAATGATATCCGTATCAATGGACCTGCTTTCGATCGTCGAGGAAATCTTTGGATGACGAACAGTTTGGTCGCAAAAGGACTTAAAGTATTGCGAGCCGATAATCAATGGGTTTCGTATGATTTGTCGACGGTGACCGTACAGCCGGAATCGGATAGCTATGCGCCGTTAATTGTCGATAAAAACAATACCAAATGGATCCCGTCGCTGAATAACGGACTTATTGGGTTTAACGAAAATTACGGTAATAAATTTATAGTGATCAAGAGTGGTACGGATAGCGGAAATCTGCCGGATAATGATGTGAGAACCGTTGCGGTCGATACCCGAAACCAGCTTTGGATCGGTACCAATAAAGGATTGCGAATCTTGCCAAGTGTGGATCGCTTTTTAACGGAAACCACGCTAACAACCAATGCGATTATTATTCTGGAGGATAATCTGGCGCAGGAACTTTTTTACCAACAGGTAATCCTGGATATCGCGGTCGATGGATCGAATAATAAATGGTTGTCGATTGCCGGTGGTGGTGTTTTTCAGGTGTCGCCAAACGGACAGAGTGTACTGCATAAATTTACAAAGGAAAATTCCCCTTTGCCCAGTAATAATATCAACGATATCGAAATTGACGGCATTACCGGTGAAGTGTTTTTTGCAACCGATAAAGGAATGGTTTCGTATCAGGGAACTGCAACCAAAGCCAATGATAATCTGAATAATGTTTATGTGTTTCCGAATCCGGTACGCCCCGGATTTGAAGGTGATGTAAACATCAGCGGACTAATCGATAAGGCGAATGTGAAAATTACCGATATCGAAGGAAATCTGGTTTACGAAACAACTTCTCAAGGGGGGACGATAACGTGGGATACGCGGGCATTTGGGAAATACAAAGTGGCTTCCGGGGTGTATATGATCTTTATCTCTTCGGAAGACGGCTCCGAAACCAAAGTCAAAAAAGTAATGGTGATTCGGTAATCCGATCGGAAAATTCCAATAATAAAATGCTTGTCAAAACAAAAGCGATTGTGCTTAGTTCTATCCGATTTCAGGAAAAAAGCCTGATTGTAAAATGTTTTACCCAATCCGACGGGTTGAAATCGTATTTTGTGCAAAGTGCCTTTTCCGGAAAAAAAAGCAATCAGAAAATAGCCTATTTTCAACCGCTCACGTTGCTTGAAATTGAAGCCAGTCATAAAAATAAAGGAACGCTCGAACGGTTTAAAGAAGTGAAACTGGCAACACCCTATACCTCGGTAAATGTCGATGTGGTGAAAAGTACGATCGTGATTTTTATTTCCGAAATGCTCCACAATTGTATCCGGGAAGAAGAGCAAAACGAAACCCTTTTTGCGTTTCTGGAAACGGCATTGCTTTGGTTGGATACACACGACGAAGTGGCCAATTTTCACCTGATGTTGCTGATGGAGGTAACCAAGTTTTTAGGGTTTTATCCGGATGTTTCCAACGACGACTATGCCTTTTTCGAAATGACCGAAGGGATGTTTGTGCCTTTCCACGGAATTACCTGCCTGACGGAACAGGAAACGCTGTTGTTTAAGAAGTTAAAGGATTTAAAATTTGATAGTGATCAAAAGATTTTTAACGGAAAAGAACGACAGATACTACTTAAAATACTACTCGATTATTATACGTTTCACTTCGACGGATTTAAAAAACCAAAGTCATTAGAGGTGCTCAAGGAAGTTTTTCAGTAAAAAACAACAAAAAGTCGTTGTAAACCATCTATTTTCTAATTGTCTTAACTAAGAATTATTCAAAAATCCTTACTTTCGCAAATTGATTAGAAAAAACGATAAAATGAGTACGAAATTTACTGAATACAAAGGACTTGATTTGCCAACAGTAGCATCTGAAGTGCTTGAATTTTGGAAAAAAGAGAACATCTTTGAAAAGAGTGTTACTTCCCGTGAAGGAAACCAACCGTTTGTGTTTTTCGAAGGACCACCATCTGCAAATGGTCTGCCTGGAATTCACCACGTAATGGCGCGCTCAATTAAGGATATTTTTTGTCGTTATAAAACTCAGAAAGGATATCAGGTAAAACGTAAAGCCGGATGGGATACGCATGGACTACCAGTAGAATTGGGGACCGAAAAAGAACTGGGCATTACCAAAGAAGATATTGGAATCAAAATTACCGTAGCCGAATACAACGAAGCGTGTAAACGAACCGTAATGCGCTATACGGATGTATGGAACGACCTGACCGAAAAAATGGGGTATTGGGTGGATATGGAAAATCCGTATATCACCTACAAATCCAAATATATGGAAACCGTTTGGTGGCTTTTAAAGCAGATCTATGATAAAGATTTGTTGTACAAAGGATACACCATTCAGCCGTACTCGCCAAAAGCAGGAACGGGATTGAGTTCGCATGAGGTGAACCAACCGGGAAGTTACCGCGATGTGACCGATACGACTATTGTGGCGCAGTTTAAAGCAATCGACGCCACTTTGCCGGAAGCGTTACAAGGTTTCGGAGTGGTGCATTTCTTGGCGTGGACGACTACACCATGGACGTTGCCGTCGAATACAGCGCTAACCGTTGGTCCGAAAATCGACTATGTGTTGGTAAGAACGTTTAACCAATATACGTTCGAACCGATCAATGTGGTGTTGGCAAAACCGCTATTGGCAAAACAATTTGCCGGAAAATATTTCCTGTCTGAAAACGAAGAAGACTTTGCGAATTACAAAGCAGAAGATAAAAAAATACCGTATACCGTTTTAGCCGAAGTAAAAGGAACTACCTTGGTAGGAACCCGTTACGAGCAGTTGCTGGACTACGCGTTGCCGTATCAGAATCCGGAAAATGCATTCCGCGTGATTTCGGGTGATTTCGTGACCACAGAAGATGGTACCGGAATCGTGCATACGGCGCCTACATTTGGTGCAGACGATGCCAAAGTGGCAAAAGAAGCCACACCGGAAGTACCGCCAATGTTGGTATTGGACGATGCCGGAAATCCGGTTCCTTTGGTAGACTTGCAAGGTAAGTTTGTCAAACAAATGGGGACGGAAATGGGTGGTAAATACGTTAAAAATGAATACTATAACGACGGAGAAGCGCCGGAACGCTCAGTGGATGTTGAAATTGCAATCCACTTAAAAGAAGCGAACAAAGCCTTTAAAGTCGAAAAATATGTACACAGTTACCCACATTGTTGGAGAACTGATAAACCGATCTTGTATTATCCGTTGGATTCCTGGTTTATCAAAGTAACTGAAGTGAAAGACCGTATGTTCGATCTTAACGAAACGATCAACTGGAAGCCAAAAGCAACCGGAGAAGGACGTTTTGGAAACTGGTTGAAAAACGCAAACGACTGGAACCTGTCGCGTTCCCGTTATTGGGGAATTCCGTTGCCGATCTGGAGAACGGAAGACAAAACCGAAGAAAAGCTTGTCGGTTCGGTAGAAGAATTGTATGCTGAAATTGAAAAGGCTATCGCAGCCGGCGTTCAGAGTGAAAACCCGTTTAAAGGTTTTGTGGTTGGTGATATGAGTGAAGCGAACTATGAGTTGGTGGATCTGCATAAAAATGTGGTGGATAATATTACGTTGGTTTCGGCTAGCGGTAAACCGATGAAACGCGAAAGCGACCTGATCGACGTTTGGTTTGATAGTGGGGCAATGCCGTATGCACAATGGCATTATCCGTTTGAAAATAAAGAACTTGTAGATGATCAGTTGGCGTTTCCGGCCGATTTTATCGCTGAAGGTGTCGATCAAACACGGGGATGGTTCTATACCTTGCATGCGATCGCGACATTGGTGTTCGATAAAGTTGCCTATAAAAACGTCGTTTCGAATGGGCTTGTATTAGACAAAAACGGACAAAAAATGTCCAAACGATTAGGCAATGCAGTCGATCCGTTTGAGACTTTAAAAGAGTACGGACCCGATGCGACCCGATGGTATATGATAGCCAACGCGAATCCGTGGGATAATCTGAAATTTGATATCGAAGGAGTGGCCGAAGTGCGTCGTAAGTTCTTCGGAACCCTGTACAATACGTATTCGTTCTTTGCGTTATATGCTAACATCGATGGTTTTAGTTATACAGAGGCGGAAGTGCCGTTGGAAGATCGCCCGGAAATTGATCAGTGGATACTTTCGGAATTAAATACACTGATTAAAAATGTAGATGAGTATTATGCCGATTATGAGCCAACAAAAGCAGCGCGTGCGATATCCGATTTCGTTCAGGAAAACCTGAGTAACTGGTATGTGCGTCTTTGCAGAAGACGTTTCTGGAAAGGCGACTATGCGCAGGATAAGATTGCGGCCTACCAAACGTTGTATAGTTGTTTGCTGACGGTAGCGAAATTAAGCGCGCCGATTGCACCGTTCTTTATGGACAAACTTTACAAAGATTTAACCCAGGCTACACCGTCGGAAAATCACGATAGTGTACATTTGGCCGAGTTTCCGGTATACGTTGAAAACTTTGTTAATAAATCGTTAGAAAGCAAAATGCAGAAGGCGCAAACCATTTCATCGCTGGTATTATCCCTGCGTAAAAAAGAAATGATTAAAGTGCGTCAACCGTTGCAAAAGGTAATGATTCCGGTACTTGACGATGATCAACGTGCTGAAATCGAGGCGGTTTCCGACCTGATTAAAGCGGAGGTAAACGTGAAGGAAGTGGAGTTATTAGACGATGCTTCGGGAGTATTGGTAAAACAAATTAAACCAAACTTTAAAGCCTTAGGGCCGCGATTTGGTAAAGATATGGGGTTGATTTCTAGGGAGATACAGAATTTCTCTCAGGAGCAGATCAACCAATTGGAGAAAGAAGGGACTTTAACACTTGTTATATCAGAAAAAAGTGTTAATTTAACAACTGAAGATGTTGAGATTTCTTCTCAGGATATCGAGGGTTGGCTGGTAGCTAATTCCGGCGGAATTACAGTGGCATTGGACATAACTATATCCGATGAATTAAGAAAAGAAGGTATCGCTAGAGAATTAGTAAACCGTATCCAAAATATCCGTAAAGATTCGGGATTAGAAGTAACGGACAAAATTAAGGTGCATTTGCAAAAAGACCTGCAATTGGAAAACGCAGTATTAAGCAATCAAGACTATATTAAAGCAGAAACGTTAACCGAAACTTTAATTTTTGAAGAACAGCTCAACAATGGTATAGAAATTGAGTTTGATGACATTAAAACTAGAGTATTAATTTCAAAATAAAAAGAAATTATGGTGGATGAAAAAATAAGATATTCCGACGCTGATTTAGCCGAGTTCAGAGAGATCATCTTAAAGAAAATGGAAAAAGCAAAAGCCGATTTGGATCTGATTAAAAGTGCGTATCTGAATGACCTGAATAATGGTACCGATGATACGTCACCAACATTCAAAGCCTTTGAGGAAGGAAGCGAGACCATGTCGAAAGAAGCAAACTCTCAGTTGGCCATCCGTCAGGAAAAGTTTATCAGGGATTTAAAAAATGCATTAATCCGAATTGAAAACAAAACCTATGGTATCTGTAAAGTTACCGGAAAATTAATAAGCAAAGAAAGATTAAAACTCGTTCCGCACGCGACTATGAGTATCGAAGCGAAAAATTTACAACGTTAATCTTTTCAAAATATCTCGAAAACGCTCCGTAAGGAGCGTTTTTATTATATAATTCTTTTATTTTTGCTGTCAAATTAAAAAAAATGTCTTTACGAAAAGCTTATTTGTTAGTAATACTGGTCCTGGTGGTGGATCAGCTTTCAAAAATCTATATCAAAACCAATTTCGCGCTCAACGATGAAGTATATGTTTTTGAGTGGTTCCGTATTCATTTTATCGAAAATGAAGGAATGGCATGGGGTGTCGAAATTCCGGGTGCCTACGGGAAACTGTTCTTGACTTTGTTTCGAATCGTAGCCGTATGTGGAATCGGGTATTGGTTATACGACTCGGTAAAGAAAAAAAGCTCGAACTACCTGATCGTGGCGGTTGCGCTGATTTTGGCCGGTGCTTTCGGAAATATTATTGACTCGGTTTTTTATGGCGTGATCTTTAACGACAGTATTCACGAACCAGCAACATTATTTGCCTCCAATCCGTATGGAACCTGGTTCCACGGAAAAGTGGTCGATATGTTTTATTTCCCAATCTGGGAAGGCGATCTGCCGAAATGGTTGCCACTTTGGGGCGGAAAGCACTTCACCTTTTTTAATGCGATTTTTAACATAGCCGATATGGCGATATCGGTAGCCGTAGGGATGCTGATTGTATTTAATAAAAAAGCCTTCGGAAATAACTAAAAAAAAGCGTCAGAGATGACGCTTTTTTTATGGAGCAACTAAATAGCTGTAATAAAACAACCTGACTTTTATAGTCAGGTTTTGTTGTTTTAATATGTAAAATGTTTTTTTGAATGAAGTTAATTGTTTGGGTTTAAATATTTTTGTAAATTACTGATAATTAAATAGTTTTATTTATATGTGTTAATTGTTGTAAAAGCAATAGTAAAATGTCAAAAGCAAAATTTGAAAGATATGATCTGAGATTGGTTGAGCCGGCATTCGGTTCTACGCTTACAGATTTGATCATTGAATTGGATTACCTGAGAAAAAAAAAGTTGGAAGGATCAACGCATTCAAAAGTGTTTTTCCAGTTAAAAGATATTTTTCATATCCTGGAAAGTATTGGGTCTGCCCGGATCGAAGGGAACAATACAACGATAGCAGAGTATATAGAAACAAAGTTGGAAGATGAACAGCAGAGTAGTGTGCCTTCTAATATTCGGGAAATTCAGAATATTGAAAAAGTAATGCGATTTGTTGAAAAAATGGTTGTTGATTATCCAATTAATAAATTGTTTTTAAGTGAATTGCATAAAATGATTGTAGCAGATCTGTTGCCGCCACCTGAAGGAGAGGGTGATCATACACCTGGTAGCTACAGAATAAATAATCTTAAAATCAATCAGTCCAATCATGTTCCGCCTGATTTTTTACAGGTTGATGATTTTATGGAAGAGTTGTTTCGTTTTACCAGTAAAAAAGATAGTCCTAAATATGATTTGCTAAAAATTGCAATTGTTCACCACCGATTTGTATGGATTCATCCTTATGGGAATGGAAATGGAAGAACCGTTCGCTTGTTAACTTATGCGATGTTGATGAAATTAGGCTTCAATGTTGAACGAATTTTAAATCCCACAGCCATATTTTGTACAAACAGAAATATGTATTATGAAAAACTGTCGAAAGCAGATACGGGAACAGATTCCGGGATATTAGAATGGTGTGAATATGTATTAAAAGGGCTTAAGGAGGAAATCGAAAAAATCGATAAACTAAGTGATTACAATTATCTTAAAAAAGAAATTCTGTTGCCAACGGTAAACTATTCACTGGAACGGAAATACATAACAACAACTGAAGCGAAGATATTAAGAAGAGCAATTGATTTGCAAATCATACAGGCTTCCGATTTAAAAAATATTTTTGAAGGTAAGGCAAGTTCTGAAGTTTCACGCCAGATTAAAAGATTGATAGATAAAAAAATGTTAATACCTGAATCCGAAAATGGAAGAAAATATCTGATTAGATTCGATAATAATTTTTTGCTAAGAGGTGTGATACAAGCACTGGGGGCAAAAGGTTTCTTGCCTATACATGATTAAGGAAGCAGGTGTGTTATGATGTTATATAAAATAGGGGCATTCAGAAGAAGTGTCCCTATTTTATTTCTGTTGCCCGGGAGCAAAAGGTTTGGCGCTTTTGGTTCCGTATATTTTCTTGGCTTGTCCCGGCGGAAGCGGTTTACCGGAATTGGTGTTTCCGGTGGTGTGTACCGTTGTACTGCAACCGGAAAGTAGCAGTGCAAAACTGCAAACTAAAAGTAGGACAAATGATTTCATAAGCTAAAAAGTATAAATTTTATCTGGGGTGATACAATAATTCAAAGCGATATCGCTCTCAAATACATCGGTAATCGCATTTTCGGCCTCGAAAAACGACAGTCCAACCTTGATCACATCTTCTTTGCATTCCGAAAGAAAACGGTCGTAAAAGCCTTTTCCGTAGCCAACGCGATGTCCGTTCGTGTCAAAAGCCAATAGCGGAACAAAAACCACATCGATTTTTGTCGGGGGAACTTCAATCCCGTCTACCGGTTCCGGAATATTATAGTCGTTTTTCCGGATCTTCGTATTATCCGTTAACAAATAATGTACCATTTTTCCGGTTTCAAAATCCGATTTCGAGATTATGGTTTCTTTGTCCTTACCCGCCAGAATTTGTAAAACAAACTCGGTGTCGACTTCCTTTTGTTCAACGATAGGGAGAAACAAATGGAAATAGGTGTGATTCCAGATGTCGACTTGCAATAATCGGTTGGCGATTTCGAGACTTTTGGTTTCGATCGCTTCCGGTGAAAGTTCCTTTCGTAGTGCCTTATATTTTTTGCGCAGCTCGCTTTTAGTTGCCATGGCTTAATGTGGTTGAAATATGATAAATCGCATCGCCTTGATATACAATCGGCGACTCGTTTACATTAATAATATAACCGGAATTCGGTGCTTTTAGCTTGTGTTCTTCTTTACCGTACGGATCGGAAACCACAGCAAGCAAATCACCGCGTTCTACATATTGGCCAATTTCGGTATTGCTGTGGAACAAACCGGAAAAACGAGCGCGTACCCAAGTCGATTTTTCAATATAAATAATGTTGTCTTTTGGTGTACTCGTTTTTTGTCGGTCGTTTAACATATGCAGGTAATCCAATACTCTTTTGGCACCATCTACACCTTGTTCGGTTATGGTATTGTTGATGTCGTTGGATTTGCCACCTTCAAAAAGCAACATTTTGATGCCCAATTTATGGCAGGCGCTGCGAAACGAACCGTTGATGTTTTTGGAAAACAACGTAAACGGTGCGTGAAAAACATCAGCCAGTGCTTTTAATTCCGGATTGTCCGGAATGATCCGGATTTGTGCGGCGTTAAAACGACTCGCGCCACCGGCATGAAAGTCGATCGCATAATCCACATGAGGAATGATTTCTTTTAGCAGATAATAGGCAAACCGACTGGCTAGCGAACCGGTTTTGCTTCCCGGGAAAACCCGATTCAAATCACGGCCATCCGGAAATTCCCGCGTTTTGTTTACAAATCCGAAGATGTTAATGATCGGAATACAGATAATCGTTCCGATTTTGGGTTTGTTGATTTTCTGTACAATCAATTGTCGGACAATTTCCGTTCCGTTGATCTCATCGCCGTGTAATCCGGCTGTAAATAAAACGGTCGGCCCGGCTATTTTGGAACGTTCAACAATGATCGGGATTTTTAATTTGGTCATCGTGTGGAGCTTTGCAATTTCCATGTTGATGGTTTTGCTCTCACCTGGTAATACAGTCTCTTTTAGTATCGTGATGCCTTTGTGCTGGTAACTCATAAAATCGAATCAAAAGATAAAAGTAACTATTTCTGTCGTAAGCCGGCTAAGTTGATCCTGTTTTTCGGTAATCAGAAATGTTATTTGTAAATTTGAATGCAATTCCGAAAATAGCAGACCAATAATGAGTATTCCTTCTTTAGAGCTTCAGATACAAACCTTGCCCGATAGTCCGGGTGTTTATCAATATTACGATAAAGACGGGAAGATACTATATGTTGGAAAAGCCAAAAACCTTAGAAAACGGGTGGCTTCCTATTTTAATAAAATCCACGACACGGCCAAAACAAATGTGCTGGTTAAAAAAATCGTATCGATTAAACATATTGTCGTTCCAACGGAAACCGATGCGCTCTTGTTGGAAAACAACTTGATCAAGAAATTGCAACCGCGCTATAATGTCCTTTTAAAAGACGATAAAACCTATCCGTGGATCTGTATTAAAAAAGAACCCTTTTCCCGTATATTTCCAACCCGTAACATGGTAAAAGACGGATCGGAGTATTTCGGACCGTATACCAGTTTTAAAACGGTGAATACCTTATTGGAGTTGATCAAAGAATTATATCCGCTGCGAACCTGTAATTTCGATTTGAGTAAGTCGAATATCGATAGTGGAAAATTTAAAGTATGCCTCGAATACCATATCGGAAATTGCAAAGGACCTTGTGAAGGGTATGAATCACTCGAAAACTACCAACAACATGTTAATGCCATTCGGGAAATCCTAAAAGGGAATTTTAAAGAAAGTTTAAAAGACTTTAAAAAGCTGATGACCACACTTGCTTCGGAAATGCGATTTGAAGAAGCGCAAAAAATAAAAGAGAAAATCGAAGTGCTGGAAAATTACCAGGCCAAATCGACGATTTTAAATCCGAAGATTTCGAATATCGATGTGTTTTCGATCATATCGGACGAAAGTATGGCGTATGTCAATTTTCTCCAGATTTCGCACGGTGCGATTGTGCGTTCGCATACAATGGAACTGAAAAAGAAACTCGAGGAAACCGATCAGGAATTACTCGAATTGGCTGTAGTCGAATTGCGCGAGCGTTTTCATCTTAATTCCAAAGAAATCGTAGTGCCATTTGAAATGGATTTAGGAGAAACGATACGCGTTACCGTACCTAAACTGGGCGATAAAAAACAAATTCTGGACTTGTCCGAACGAAATGCCAAATACTACCGACTGGATCAGTTAAAACAAATCAAGATTGTCGATCCGGATCGCCATACGAATCGGATTATGGCGCAAATGCAAAAAGACCTGCGCTTGTCGGTCGAGCCACGTCATATCGAATGTTTCGACAACTCCAATATTCAGGGAACCAATCCGGTATCGGCCTGTGTGGTGTTTAAAGACGGAAAACCAAGCAAAAAGGATTACCGCCATTTTAACATCAAGACCGTCGAAGGGCCAAACGACTTTGCCTCGATGGAAGAAGTCGTGTACCGTCGGTATAAACGCTTGCTCGACGAAAACGAACCCTTGCCGCAACTGATTATTATCGACGGAGGAAAAGGACAACTGTCGTCGGCTTTAAAAAGTCTGGAAGAATTGGGATTGCGCGGTAAAATTGCGATTATTGGTATTGCGAAACGATTGGAAGAAATCTATTACCCGGGCGATTCAGTGCCGTTATACCTCGATAAAAAATCCGAAACCCTGAAAACGATTCAGCATCTGCGAAATGAAGCACACCGTTTCGGGATTACATTTCACAGGGATAAAAGAAGTAAAAATGCGCTGCAAACGTCCATAGAGTCGATTCCGGGCATTGGTGAAAAAACAATGATCACCCTTTTAAAACATTTTAAATCGGTAAAAAGGCTGACGCAAGCATCGGAAAAAGAAATTTCTGAGGTAGTAGGGCTTTCAAAAGCCAAAAAAATTACCGAATTTTACAAGGCAACCAATTCCACCGAGTAAAGATGAAAAAAATACTACTGCTACTTTTAAGCCTTTCTTTGATACCGATTGTACAGGCACAGGATAAAAGACCTAAGGTTGGAGTGGTATTGAGTGGTGGTGGTGCAAAAGGATTGGCGCATATCGGTGTGTTGAAAGTGTTGGAAGAAGCCGGTGTTCAGGTCGATTATATCGGGGGAACCAGTATGGGAGCAATCATCGGCGGATTGTATGCGTCGGGTTATTCGGCGCGTCAATTGGATTCGATATTCCGCGAAGTCGATTCCGATGCTTTACTACAGGATTATATTCCGCGGACATCCAAAAGCTTTTTCGAAAAACGAAATGACGAAGTATATGCGTTATCTCTTCCGTTTAATAAATTCAAAATCGGAGTGCCAACGGCTTTGTCAAAAGGGTTGTATAATTACAACTTGTTGTCGCGACTCACAAACCACGTTCGGCATATACGTAATTTTAACGATCTGCCAATTCCCTTTGTTTGTATTGCAACTGATATTGAAAATGGACATAAGGTGGTGCTGAATAAAGGAATATTGCCGCAGGCGATTCTGGCGAGCGGGGCTTTCCCGTCGTTGTATTCGCCCGTAGAAATCGATGGACGTATCCTGATTGATGGCGGTGTGGTAGATAATTACCCGCTGGAGGAAATAAAAAAAATGGGTGCCGATATCATCATCGGTGTCGATGTACAGGATGGATTGAAAGATCGGAATACAATTGGCGGTGCTACGGGCGTGCTGTTGCAGATCACAAATTTCTCAATGATCGGACAGATGGAAGCCAAAAAGAAAGCGACCGACATTTATATCAAACCCAATATTCAGGGTTATTCGGTAATTTCGTTTGATCAGGGGGGCGAGATTATCAAAAAAGGAGAAGAGGCGGCTTTTTCCGTTTATGAAGACCTGGCCAAATTAGGCGCCATCGCTAGTAAGTCGGTATTGTTTGAACCGAGAAGGCTTACCGATACACTTCAGATCTCCAAAATTGAAATCAACGGGATTGAAGGCTATACCAGGGCCTATGTGTTGGGGAAACTGCGCTTTCATCAGGACTCAAAAATTACAAATGCGACGCTGGATAAAGGGATTAACAATCTAAATGCGACCCAGAACTTTAGTTCGATTTCCTATTATTTTGAAGAAGCGGAAAAAGGAGATAATCTGATACTGAGTTTAAAAGAAAACCCGATGAATCGCTATCTGAAGTTTGGATTGCATTACGACGAGCTGTATAAAAGTGCCGTATTGCTCAATCTGACACAGAAAAAGTTTCTGCTCAAAAACGATGTGGTCTCATTGGATGTAATTCTCGGCGATAACTTCCGCTATAATTTGAATTATTATATCGATAATGGTTTTTACTGGAGTTTCGGATTTAATTCCCGTTATAACCGTTTTAATAAAAATGTGGCCACCGATTTTAGTGATGGACTCATACTCAATAACCTTGGATTAAAATCGATTAATGTTGATTTTTCCGACTTTACCAACCAGATTTACCTGCAAACCGTTTTTGCTCAGAAATTCCTGATTGGCGCCGGATTGGAGCACAAACACCTTAAAATTCGTTCGTCCACACTCGAAAATATTGGAGGGGTGATTAGTAGTGACGACTATTTTTCCGTTTTCGGAAACCTGAAATACGACTCGTTCGATCAGAAGTATTTTCCGAAACGAGGCTGGTATTTTTCAGGAGATTTTCACACTACGGCCTATTCAAAAGACGGTCACGATCGTTTAAGTCAGTTTTCGATTGCCAAAGCCGATGCCGGGATTGTGAAAACATTTTATAAAACGATCTCGCTAAAAGTACAGTCGGAAGCCGGATTTACGATCGGAAAAGAAGGGGTGCCGTACTTTAATTTTGTACTCGGTGGTTATGGGTATCAGATGATAAACAATTTCCGTCACTTTTACGGATACGATTTCCTGAGTATTGCCGGCGACAGCTATATCAAAGGAAGTGCAACCCTGGATTACGAATTCTATAAAAAACACCATATCAACTTTACGGCCAACTACGCCAATGTGGGTAAGAAAATCTTTAATACAACCGATTGGTTTTTAAATGCCAACTATTCCGGATATGCATTGGGTTATGGTTTCGAGACCCTAATCGGGCCCATTGAGGTGAAATACAGTTGGTCGCCCGAAACTAAGGATGGGAATACCTGGTTTAGCGTAGGTTTTTGGTTTTAATCTTACAAAAAACGTTTTAAAAGCGACATTTTTCGGATTAAACTGTATTTTATATGTGAATGTTTTTAAAAAATTATATTTTTGGAAACTAAAAAAACCGAAAAACTATATTTATGTCAATTTGGAAACGTAAACCATTGGGGCAACTCATCGAAGAAGCCTCGGAATCAGAAAAGGGATTAAAGAAAACATTAACGGCGTCGGGATTAACCGCGCTAGGAGTAGGAGCGATTATTGGAGCAGGATTGTTTTCGATTACTGGTTTGGCTGCGGCAACCAATGCAGGACCGGCGATCACCATTTCTTTTATTGTAGCGGCTGTCGGATGTCTTTTTGCCGGTTTGTGTTATGCTGAATTTTCATCAATGATCCCGGTTGCAGGTAGTGCGTATACCTACTCGTTTGCAACTATGGGTGAATTCGTGGCCTGGATTATCGGATGGGACCTGGTGCTGGAATATGCCGTAGGTGCCGCCACTGTTTCCATCAGTTGGTCGCGTTATCTCACGAAATTTTTAGACGGTTATGGTATTCATCTCAGCGAACAGTTAACGCACTCGCCTTTTGAAGGTGGTTTGATTAACATTCCGGCGGTGCTTATTGTAATGGTGATGTCATTAGTATTAATGCGTGGAACAAAAGAATCGGCTTTGGTAAACGGTATTATCGTATTGCTAAAAGTAACCGTGGTTTTGGTATTCATCGCATTGGGATGGCAATATATCCGTCCGGAAAACTATACACCGTATATTCCGGAAAACACCGGTACTTTTGGTGAATTCGGATTTACAGGGATTATCCGTGCTGCGGCGATCGTGTTCTTTGCCTATATCGGTTTTGACGCGGTGTCGACAGCGGCTCAGGAAGCAAAAAATCCAAAAAGAGACATGCCAATCGGTATCTTACTATCATTAATTATCTGTACCGTACTGTATATCTTGTTTGCGCACGTAATGACGGGAGTGGTAAATTATTCTGCTTTTGCCGGAGCCGATGGTATTGCACCAGTGGCGATTGCGATCGACCATATGGGGGTTGCCGACGCATCGGGTATGATTACACCTGCTTATCCATGGTTGAATAAAGCGATTATTCTTGCGATTTTAGCGGGTTATGCTTCGGTAATTTTAGTAATGTTGATGGGACAAAGTCGTGTATTCTTCTCGATGAGTAAAGATGGTTTAATGCCTAAAGTATTCTCGGAAGTGCACCCAAAATATAGAACACCAGCTAAAAACAACTTGTTGTTCATGTTGATTGTAAGTTTGTTTGCCGCGTTTGTACCGGCTCGGGTGGTTGGAGAAATGACCAGTATCGGAACCTTATTCGCCTTTATCCTGGTATGTCTTGGGGTAATCGTAATGCGAAGAACCATGCCGGATGCACCAAGAGCCTTTAAAACACCATTAGTGCCGTTAGTGCCGATATTAGGTGTTGGGGTATGTTTGTTTATGATGGTGTTCCTGCCGTTGGATACCTGGATCCGTTTGATCGTTTGGATGATGATCGGTTTCGACTTGTATCTTTTCTACGGAATGAAGCACAGTATTCTAAATAACGGTACGTTTGACGGTAAAAGCTACCGAATTGTAAGCTTGTCCGGATTGGCAATGGTGGTGTCTTTGGTTATTATAGCGATCGTACACCATTCGAATCCTGAAATCGACGATACGTTTATCTATTATTTCTCATTGGGATTTGCCGCACTACATGCTGTGATCTATGCATTGAGTTATAAAAAGAACAAATAAGAAAAAAATAGTTTGAAATTCCCAAAAAAAGCGGTGACGTCATTTTTTTGGGAATTTTTATTTTAAAGGAATGTTATAAAATTCCGATATTTGTATGATCATGAGTTTACATTGGGAAGGCTTATTAGGACTGCTAAAATACCTCATTAAGAGAAATCCGGAATGAGTGGATTGTTTATGTTAAAATATTTCAACAACATTGCGGGTTATCCGGGTTGTACATTTTAAATTTTTAAAATTAAAAAATATGCCATTTTATCATAAATTAGGACAGATTCCACCAAAAAGACATACCATCTTTCGTAAACCAAACGGCGATTTGTATTACGAACAGCTTTTTGGTACCGTTGGTTTCGACGGAATGTCAACCAACATGTATCACGAACACCGACCAACGCAGGTTAAGGAGATTCGCAAGCAATATAGCGTAGCACCTAAAATCGCGAAGGGAAACAATATCCAATCCTATCGGTTAAGAGGTTTTCAGGTAACTCCGGAAAATGATTATCTGGAAAGCCGAAAAGCGGTACTGACCAATAGTGACTGTACGATTATCCTGGCAGCGCCAAAAGAATCCACACGCGATTATTTTTACAAAAACACCGATGCGGATGAAATGATTTTTATCCACAGAGGGACTGGTAAATTAAGAACCATGTTGGGGAATCTTGATTTTAAATACGGTGACTACCTGATCGTGCCGAGAGGAATGATCTATAAAATCGATTTTGATACCGATGACAATCGTTTGTTTATTGTTGAATCCAGACGACCTATCTATACGCCAAAACGTTACCGAAACTGGTTTGGACAACTTTTGGAGCATTCGCCTTTCTGCGAACGCGATATCCGTCGTCCGGAAGAACTGGAAACTAATAATGAAAAAGGGGATTTCGTAATTAAAGTAAAGAAAAAAGACGAAATTTTCGAAATGGTATATGCAACACACCCGTTTGACGTGGTGGGTTACGACGGATTCAATTATCCGTATGCCTTATCGATTCATGACTTTGAACCAATAACAGGACGTATTCACCAACCGCCACCGGTACACCAAACGTTCGAAACGGATGCCTTTGTGGTGTGTTCGTTTGTTCCGAGACTTTATGATTACCATCCACAGGCTATTCCGGCGCCGTACAACCATAGTAATATCGACAGTGATGAAGTATTGTACTATGTTGATGGTGACTTTATGAGCCGTAATGATATCGAAGCGGGACACATTTCGTTACACCCGGCGGGTATTCCACACGGACCGCACCCTGGTGCTGTTGAAAGAAGTATCGGCAAAACGGAAACACAGGAATTGGCTGTAATGGTCGATACTTTTAAACCGTTGATGCTTACCGAAGAGGCTATGAAAATTGCCGATGAGAAATACTACCAATCCTGGTTGGAGCATTAATAGCGTACAAAAAACAAACAATAACAAACATTGAAGCGGTACATCACAGTATGTGCCGGCTGACTAAAAAATAGTACAATGAGTAAAGAAGTAAAATCAGTAGAATACGGATTAGAAAAAATATTTGAAGGCGCGCAGGATTTCCTTCCGCTAATGGGAACGGATTATGTTGAATTTTATGTAGGTAATGCCAAACAAGCGGCACATTACTATAAAACAGCCTTCGGTTATCAGTCATTGGCTTATGCCGGATTGGAAACAGGAGTGCGTGACAGAGCGTCATATGTGTTAAAACAGGATAAAATCCGTTTGGTATTAACAACACCTTTAAATGCCGATTCGCCAATCAACGAGCATATCGTAAAACATGGAGATGGTGTTAAAGTAGTGGCGTTATGGGTAGAAGATGCGACAAAATCGTTCGAAGAAACGACAAAAAGAGGGGCGCGTCCATTTATGGAACCAACTGTCGAAAAAGATGAATTTGGTGAAGTAGTGCGTTCCGGTATCTATACGTATGGCGAAACGGTGCATATTTTCGTAGAGCGTAAAAACTACAACGGGGTGTTCTTGCCAGGTTATAAAGAGTGGAAATCCGATTACAATCCGGAACCGGTTGGATTAAAATATATCGACCATATGGTTGGAAACGTTGGATGGAACGAAATGAATACCTGGGTGAAATGGTACGAAGATGTGATGGGATTTGTAAATTTCCTTTCTTTCGACGACAAACAAATTCATACGGAATACTCGGCTTTGATGAGTAAAGTAATGTCTAACGGTAACGGACGTATCAAATTCCCGATTAACGAACCGGCCGAAGGCGCAAAACGTTCGCAGATCGAAGAATATTTGGATTTCTATAACGGACCAGGGGTGCAACATATCGCGATTGCTACCGATGATATCATTTCTACGGTATCGCAATTAAAGGCTCGTGGCGTGGAATTTTTATCGGCTCCGCCAAAAGCGTATTATGAAGCCATTCCGGAACGTTTGGGAGATCACATGGCGATGATGAAAGAAGATATTTCCGAATTGGAAAAACTGGCGATCATGATCGATGCGGATGAAGAAGGGTATTTATTGCAGATTTTTACGAAGCCGGTTGAAGACCGACCAACGTTATTTTACGAAATTATCCAACGTATGGGAGCTCGAGGATTCGGTGCTGGTAACTTTAAAGCCCTTTTCGAATCTATCGAAAGAGAGCAGGAATTGAGAGGAACCTTGTAAAAATCGATTTTTACTGATAATAGTTTAAAAACAACCTCAAAAACGACCTTGTTTTTGCTAATATTGTGTTAAAGTTGGAATTTCATTTGTAAATCAACAAAAAAACTAGCTACATTTGCACTCGCAAAAATGAGGTACTCATAAGCCTCATGTTTGTAAATAAATTTTCATAATTTATAGTTTTTTGGTTGGTTAATAGCATAAAAACTCAGTCATTCTTTTGGCTGAGTTTTTTTGTTTCTTATTTTTGGAACAGAAATTGTAACTTGTTATAACGAATGTTTAAAAATTGAGACCTAATGAAAAAAGCGGCCCTATTATTTATTCTCCTGATCATAACGGTTACATCCTTTGCGCAAAAGGATTCTGCTTTTACTACCGGCGAATGGTTTAAGTTCCGAATTCACTATGGGATTGTAAATGCGGGTTATGCTACTCTGGAAGTTCAGGATGCAGTCAAAAACAATAAAAAAGTATTCCACATACTGGGCAACGGTTATACAACCGGAATGACCAAGTTTTTCTTCAAAGTGGAAGACGACTATCAGAGTTATATCGACAAGCAAACCGGTCGTCCGTACCAGTTTGTAAGAAAAATAAACGAAGGAGGTTATAAGAAAAACCAGGAAGGGTTCTTTAATCAAACAAAAAAAACAGTTTTTGTGAAAGATTATGAAAAGAACACCGAAAACACGTTTCCCGTACCCGAAAATGTCCAAGATATCGTATCTTCATTTTATTATTTGCGAAACCATCCCCACATCGACAAGTTAAAAGAAGGTGAGTCGATCGTCATCGATATGTTTTTTGATGATGAAACCTTTAAATTTAAGCTAAAGTTTCTCGGTAGAGAAGATATAAAAACTAAATTTGGGACCATTTCCACGATGATATTCCGTCCGTATGTGCAGGCTGGCCGTGTTTTTAAAGAACAGGAGAGTCTAACGGTTTGGATATCAGACGATGAGAATCGTTTGCCGATACGTATAAAGGCAAGTTTGGCTGTAGGTTCGTTGAAAGCCGATTTGGATGAATTCAAGGGACTGAAAAACTCTTTCAAAATTAAAGTGAAACCATAATGAAAATTACCTCAGAGATTCAGAGTAAGATAGATGAAATAGATGCAAAATATAAAGCGATAAACCAAAAGACGGAAACCCATTTGGAAGGGATGCTTTGGTCGAAGCCCATAACGTATTGGGATTACATTCAAACAGACCCGCTTTTGAGTCTCCAGGTACAACGAACAACACTTCCGGATGAGATGGTGTTTATCATGTACCATCAGGTAAACGAGTTGCTTTTTAAAATGATATTGTGGGAAATCAACCAATTGGCACATTGTAGCGAATTGTCCACATCGTTTTTTACCGATAAGCTGATGCGTATCAGCCGCTATTTCGATATGCTAACCACTTCTTTTGATATTATGAAAGAAGGAATGGCAGTTGATCAATATCTGAAATTCCGAAATACATTAACACCGGCCAGTGGTTTTCAAAGTGCCCAATACCGACTGATCGAGTTCGCATCTACCGATTTGATCAATCTGATCGACCACCGTTTCCGTGCAACCATCGACAGGAATACGCCATACGAACATGCATTCGAGCATTTGTATTGGCAGGCTGCCGGAAAAGATTATAAAACCGGCGAAAAATCATATCTGATTAAAGAATTCGAAAAGAAATATAAAAAAACCTTCCTGGCACATATGGAAGAATTCAACACCATAAACCTTTGGCGTAAATTCAAACAACTGCCGGAAGCCGATCAGAAAAATGAAGACCTGGTTCAGGCGATGCGTCATTACGACAAAACAGTGAACATTACCTGGGTTATGGGACATTATAATGCAGCGGTTAAATATATCGAAAGTGTACCGGGAACACAGGAAGCAACCGGAGGAAGTGATTGGAAAAAATATATGTTACCCAAATACCAGCGAAGAATTTTCTTCCCGGAACTATGGTCGGATGAAGAATTGGAGAAATGGGGAGAATAAATGAATAACCACTAAACCTACTAGAATTGAAATATATTGCCATCATATTAGTATTAACAACATTATTTGCCTGTAATAAAAAAGAAGAAAAGGAAGTCAAAGCTCCTGTAGTTAAAAAAGAAAAAATCCTGGTTGAATACGGATTTACGCTTAACGATTTTAAAGTGGTTAACGATACCGTTAAATCCGGTGACAGCTTCGGAAAAATTCTAGGATCACAAAACTTTGACGCAGCCCGTATTCATGAGATTAACGAAAAAATAAAAGACAGCTTTAATGTTCGCGATATCAGGATTGGCAAACCCTATACCTTATTGCAAAACAAAACCGCACCACACGATCTGAAAGTATTTATTTACCAACCGGATCGAATGACTTATTATGTGGTGGATCTTAGAGATTCGATTGTGGTGCATAAAAAACAACGTCCCGTTACGATTAAACGACGAACCATCGCTGCGGCTATCGACGGATCGGTATCGGAAACCTTAAAAAATGCAGGTGTCTCAGCAGCGCTGGCACCGGAATTGTCCCGAATTTATGCCTGGTCGATCGACTTCTTTAAAATTCAAAAAGGAGATAAGTTTGCGGTAACCATCAACGAAAAATATATTAGCGATACCATTTATGCCGGAATTGAAAGTATTGATGCTTCCTATTTCGAATACAAAGGCAAAAAAGTATATGCATTCCCGTTTAAACAGGATCCGAATTCCAGAAGGGTCGATTATTTTGATGAAGAAGGAAAAGTGCTGAAAAATATGTTTTTAAAAGCACCACTTAAGTTTGTCAACATTACTTCGCGATTTACCAAAAGCCGTTTCCACCCGGTTCAGTTAAAGTGGAAAGCGCATAACGGAACGGATTATGCTGCGCCAACGGGAACCCCAATTATGACAACTGCGTCCGGAGTGGTAGAACGCACCGGATATACCGCAGGAAATGGTAACTTTGTAAAAGTAAAACACAACGGTACCTATGCTACCCAATACCTGCACATGTCGAAGATCCTGGTTCGTCAGGGACAACGCGTACAACAGGGAGATGTTATCGGAAGGGTAGGAAGTACCGGACTGGCAACAGGGCCTCACGTGTGTTACCGTTTCTGGAAAAACGGTATTCAGGTGGATCCGTTACGCCAAAAGCTTCCGAATTCGGAACCTATGAATGCAAAATACAGAACGCGGTATATGGAGTATATCAAACCGCTTAAAAAAGAATTAGACAGTGTTTCAATTGCTAAGTTTGGAGAATAGATGTTAGAGAATACAAATCCTACAGGAACTGTTGCCTGGCAAAAGTTGCGTGCCCATTTTAACGAAATGCAGTATGTGAAAATGCAGGATATTTTTGAAGCCGATACACAACGGGTTGAAAAGCTACACCTGATTTGGAATGACTTTTTACTGGATTATTCCAAAAACCGCATTGAAAAAAAAACGCTGGACCTTTTTGTCGAATTGGCCGAAGAAATTGGCCTTAAAGCAGCAATCGAACACTATTTCTCCGGAGATAAAATCAATCATACCGAAGATCGAAGCGTACTACATACCGCTTTGCGATCGAAGGAAACCGAAATACTTGTCGATGGTAAAAATATAATTCCGGAAATCCAGGCCGTCAAAGCCCATATCCGATCGTTTTCGGAGGCGGTGATTCATGGTGTTAAAAAAGGATATACCGGAAAAGCATTTACCGATATCGTAAATATTGGTATCGGTGGTTCGGATCTCGGACCGGATATGGTGGTTGAAGCCTTACAGTTTTACAGAAATCACCTGAATGTTCACTTTATTTCGAATATCGACGGCGATCATGTGGCTGAAAAATTAAAACAGCTGAATCCGGAAACCACACTATTTATTATTGTTTCCAAAACCTTTACGACTCAGGAAACCCTTACCAATGCCGAAACAATCAAAAGTTGGTTTTTGAAAACAGCTTCTCAGGATGCTGTCGCCGATCATTTTGTAGCCGTTTCGACGAATTTGGAAAAGGTGGTGGCGTTCGGAATTTCTGAGGACACTATTTTTCCGATGTGGGACTGGGTGGGTGGTCGATTTTCACTGTGGAGTGCTGTCGGACTTTCGATTAGCCTGGCCATTGGAAATGACAATTTCGAACGTCTTTTAACGGGTGCGAATAAAATGGATGTTCATTTCAGAACTGCGGCTTTCGATCGTAACATGCCGGCTATTCTGGCGTTTATCAGCATTTGGTACAATAACTTTTTTGAGGCCGAAACGGAAGCTGTAATTCCTTATTCGGATTACCTGAAAAAGCTCGTTCCGTATTTGCAACAGGCTTTTATGGAAAGTAATGGGAAGCAAATCAATCGTGAGGGGTATCCGGTGAATTATCAAACCGGAACTATTGTTTGGGGCGAACCGGGAAGCAATTCGCAGCATGCCTTTTTTCAATTGATCCATCAGGGAACCAAATTAGTCCCGGCCGATTTTATTGGATTTAAAGAATCGTTACACGGAAATACGGAGCATCACGATAAACTGATGTCGAATTTCTTTGCGCAAACGGAAGCCTTACTAAAAGGTAAAACCCAAGCAGAAGTAGCAAAGGAGCAATCTGCGAATGACTACCTGATTCCTTTTAAATCATTTGACGGGAACCGGCCTACGAATACGCTGCTTATCGATAAGCTAACGCCGGAAGCATTGGGAAGTCTGATTGCAATGTATGAACACAAGATTTTTGTACAAGGGGTGATCTGGAATATCTTTAGTTATGATCAGTTTGGCGTGGAATACGGTAAGTCACTTGCCAATGCCATTTTAAAAGAGATTAATAATCACGAAGTCGGATCGCACGATAGTTCCACGGAATTCCTTTTGCGGAATTATTTAAAATAAGGGACCTCTACAAGATAAAAATGAAATTCTGCTACGGCAGAATTTTTTGTGTCTTTAAGGAACTGCTATTTTGATTTATGATAAATAGAAAATAGTTTGTTTACTTCCTCCTATTGGATGTCTTTTAAATCGTATTTTTTCCTCTTGCATTAAGGACATGCCTTTTTGTTTATATAGCAAAAGATAGTAAGTATGAGTGTTTTTTTAAATTTTAAAATCCTAAAAAGAATATACCGTTTTCACCACACATTGAGTAAAACAGGATTGTTTGTAACCGCTTTTTTTGTATTGTTTTTTCTAACGATCTCCCTTTCTATTTTAGGAAATTATTTGCAGGATGATGCTTTGACCATAAAATTTTTGGAAGGGAAAAGTCCACTTTCGATCTTTTTGTTGACAGTTATTCTGGCGCCTGTCGTGGAAACTTTAATTTTTCAGTATGGTATTATAGAGCTTAGTCTGAAGGTTCGATCAAGGTATACTAAAAAAATGGCACTTATTGTATCGGCATTAGTATTTGGGATGGAGCATGGGTACAATGCGATCTATATTGTTTTCGCTACAATTATGGGTGCGGCATTGGCTTTTTATTATCTGATTTTTAAGAAATATACGACAGAATTTGCTGTGGTAGCGATTATGGTACTACACGCATTATTAAACTTTATCAGTTTTTTAATAAATCATCTTTTAGATGTTGAAATATAAAAAGCGAATAGTCTTATAGGTTGTTTTTTAGTGGTTTAGAATTGTTTAATGGCCCAAAAAATACAATAAATGGTCTTTTTGTTCCTGTTTTTAGGTATTTTAAAAATAACAATCATTGCTTTTACGAGGTATTTTTTTTGAATTCTCTATTCTTCGTGTTAAATAATGGTTAAAAAATAAATATTTCTCTTTCAGAGGGTTGAAATGTGATAATTGTTTAAATTATTAACGTTTGTTAACATTAAATTAACTCAGTGTGAAAATAAATGACCAAACTTTGTGGAAAATTTAAAAACACAACTGCAAGATGAAAAATTTGAAGACTTGGTTATTGTTAACACTAGTTTCCCTGGTGTCTACGGTAGCTTTTTCGCAAACTAAAATTACAGGTACTGTTACCGATGGCGAACTGAAAGGTTCCTTACCGGGTGCCAGTGTTATTGTTAAAGGGACCAACGAAGGCGTAACTACCGATTTCGATGGAAAATTCACACTAACAACCAATGCTACATCAGGAGATTTAGTAATCTCTTTTGTTGGTTATATTTCAAAAACGGTTTCTTTTAAAGGTGAAGCTGGAAAAACAATCACGATTGGAAATGTTATCCTTCAGTCTGATTCCAATACTTTAGAAGATGTAGTCGTTAAAGTAGGGGTTGCCGATATCGCTAAAGATAGAAAAACACCAGTGGCTGTTTCTACAATTAAAGCTGCTGAAATCCAGGAAAAACTAGGAAATAGAGAGTTTCCGGAGATGTTAAACAATACACCATCTGTTTACGCAACAAAATCAGGAGGTGGATTTGGTGATTCCAGAATTACAATCCGTGGATTTGATCAAAAAAATATCGCTGTAATGGTTAACGGTACACCGATTAACGATATGGAAAACAGCGCCGTATACTGGTCAAACTGGGCAGGTATTGCCGATGTAACCTCAACAATGCAAGTACAAAGAGGTTTGGGTTCTTCCAAACTGGCAATCTCTTCTGTAGGAGGTACGATTAATATCCTTACCAGACCAGCAGATATGAAAGAAGGTGGTTCGGTTTCAACCATGGTTGGAAACAACAATAACCTGAAATTAATGGCGTCGTATTCGACTGGAAAAATGAAAAACGGATTTTCCTCTTCCGTATTATTCAGCAGAAATACAGGTAATGGTTATGTAGATGGAACGAAATACGAAGGATATAACTATTTTATCGGTTTCGGATACGAACTAAACGACAAACATGATTTCCAATTCACGTTTACAGGAGCGCCACAATGGCACGATCAACGTAGTACAGCTCCAACAGTTGCTGAATATATTCGGTATGGTGATGGTGAACCAAATGTTAAATACAACTCGGATTGGGGTACTTTAAACGGTAAAGAATATTCATTCAGAACAAACTACTACCACAAACCGGTAGCGATGTTAAACTGGGATTGGAAAATTTCAGATAAAATGAAATTATCATCCGTATTCTACGGTTCTTGGGGACGTGGAGGAGGATCTACAACTGTTGGATCTATCCAGGGGGTTAACTATAATGATGCCCGTCTACGTAACGCGGATGGATCTATCGATGTAAATAGAATTTATGCCTACAACTCCGGTCAGACGATCTATATGAACGGTTCTACCGTGCCTTATACAAGAGCGATGGCTAATGGTCGATACGAAAATACTTCGGCTACAGGTAACATTGCTAGTAATGGTATTTCGAAAATTTCTTCGATCAACTCTCACAACTGGTATGGAAGTATCATTAAATTGAACACGAAGTTTACGAATGAGTTATCGGTAGATTTCGGAGTAGATTTAAGAACCTACAAAGGAATTCACTACCAGGTATTAAATGACTTATTAGGTGGTACTGTTTTTAACAACAGAACAAGTGATGTAAACAACCCGAATGCTATCGTGACAAGTTTGTACAACACGAAACCAAACGGAAATCCATTCTTGAATACAAGCTATCAAAATGCAATTAACTACAACAATGATGGTGATGTAAACTGGTATGGTGCTTTTGCTCAGGTTGAATATAACGTAGAGAATTTCTCTGCTTTCGTTCAAGGGGCGATCTCTAACCAAGGGTTCAAAAGAGTAGATTACTTTAAATATTTAAGTTCCGATCCGCTTTCGGCTACACCATATGAAAACATTTTAGGAGGTAACGTTAAAGCTGGAGCCAACTATAACATCAACGAACACCACAATGTATTCGTAAATGCAGGATATTATTCAAAACAGCCGTTCTTTAACGCAGTATATCCAAACAATGCGAGTATCGTAAATCCACTTTTGACTAACGAGAAAATCACTGGTTTCGAAGCGGGTTACGGTTTCCGTTCGTCTATTGTAAATGCCAACGTAAACGTATACCATACTACATGGAAAGATCGTTTCCAAAGAGCAAATGATGCAAATCCAAGCAACCCGGGAGGTTACCTTGATTACTCAGGTATGACCGAAGTTCACATGGGAGGTGAATTGGATGTGACTGTAAAAGCAACCGACAGACTACGTTTTAACGGTATGTTCTCTTATGGTGACTGGTTCTACAAAGGAAATGTTACCAGCAACAACTACGATTCTGGAAACAATCCTGTAGGAACAAGTAATCAGACACTTTACCTGGATAAAGTTAAAGTAGGTGATGCGGCTCAGTTAACTGCTAGTGCAGGTGCTACTTTCGAAGTGGTTGAACGTTTGAAATTAGACGGAAACTTCCGTTACATCGACAAATTATATGCAGCGATCGATCCGGTAGTTTTCAAAGAAGAAAACAATAAAGGTTCGTTACAATTGCCTTCTTATAACTTAGTGGACGTAGGGATGTCTTATAAAATGTTAGTAGGTAAAAATAAATCGAATGCAGTTAATTTCCGTGTAAACGTTGACAACTTATTGGATAAAATCTATATCGCTGAATCTAGAACCAATATCCATGCTAGCGATAAAACAGGTACTGCGGCAACTGCGCCAACATATTTGGATGCCGGAAGAACATACAAAGGTATTGCTGATGCAAACCGTGTATACTTCGGATTTGGAAGAACCTGGAACGTATCAATCCGTTACGACTTTTAATTACTATATCCGTTATAATAAGAAAACCTCCCGATCTTGATGAAAGGGAGGTTTTTTTATGCGGTTTTGGCAGTGTTTTATATTAAGACTCGGACGATTGATTCATTTCCTGAAAAACGCCGTTTAAGGTCGCTAAAAAATGATCAACAGGTTGAGCGCCCTTAACTGCGTATTTGTTGTTTAAAACGAAGAAAGGAACCGAATTAATGCCATATTGATACGCCAGCTGCTGATCGGCTTTTACTTCCTCGGCAAATAAATCCTTTTCGTATACATCGCGGATGTTGGCTTCTGATAATCCAAGGCTTTCTCCAATCGCAATTAGCGTAGGGATGTCGTCAATGTTTTTGCCTTCGGTAAAGTAGGCGCGGAATAAGGCGTCTTCAATTTCATTCTGCACGCCTTTGGTTTTGGCCAATGCCGATAATTGATGTGCTTTCATACTATTGGCCGGAACGGCTTTTTCAAAATGAAAATCCAATCCAACTTCTCGGGCGATTTCGGTAGCATTCTCGTGCATTTCTTCCGATTCTGCCAGACTAATGCCTTTACGGTTGGCCATGCTTTGCGCCGCCGATATCGTGGTGTCGGTCACCGCTTCCGGATCCAGCTGAAAGGCACGCCAGCTGATTTCCACCTGGTCGTGGTGTTCAAATTGCGCTAAGGCTTTTTCGAATTTTGTTTTTCCGATATAACAAAACGGACAGCGAATGTCACTCCATATTTCTATTTTCATAGCTCTTTTAATTTTGATTCATCATTTCCATTAACTCCAAAGCCCGTTTGATCGATTTTACATTTTCGAATGTTAGTAACAGGCGAAGGCCATTCTTGGTTTCTTTTTCTTTCATCTTACATAAGTTGCCCTGTTGTTGTACAAAACGGAGTACTTTATGAAAACGATTCGACTGGTAAAAATCCGATTGCTGATCGGCTACAAAATAACCCACCATCTTACCTTGTTTTAATACCAGTTTTTCAATACCGATACGCGTCGCGATCCACTTAATGCGGATGCTGTTGAGTAAGGCTACGGCTTGTCGCGGTAAGGGTCCGAAGCGGTCGATTAGTTTTTGTTCGTAGGCTTCTAAATCGGCATCGGTTTTAATATTACTCAGTTCATTATACAAATTCAAACGCTCCGAAATATTGTTGATGTATTCGTCCGGAAATAAAAGTTCGAAATCGGTATCGATCTGAATGTCTTTTACATATTCCTTTGTTTCGATATCGTTGTCTTCCGGGTATAAATCCTTGAATTCATTTTCTTTTAATTCTTCAATCGCCTCGTTCATAATTTTCTGATAGGTGTCGAAGCCGATTTCGTTAATGAATCCGCTTTGTTCACCACCTAATAAATCACCGGCACCACGAATTTCAAGGTCTTTCATTGCGATGTTAAAACCACTTCCTAATTCGCTGAATTGTTCCAATGCCTGAAGTCGTTTTCGGGCTTCTTCCGTCATAGCCGAATACGGCGGACTGATAAAGTAACAAAATGCCTTTTTATTGCTTCGCCCTACGCGACCACGCATTTGATGCAAATCCGATAGTCCGAAATTATTGGCATTGTTGATAAAAATTGTATTCGCATTCGGAACATCCAGTCCGCTTTCGATGATGGTTGTAGCGACCAATACGTCGAAATCACCATCCATAAAAGCAAGCATTAGTTCTTCGAGTTTTTTGCCGTCCATTTGTCCATGACCTACGCCAACTTTGGCGCCGGGAACGAGTCGCTGAATCATTCCGGCTACTTCCCGGATGTTTTCAATCCGGTTGTTGATAAAATACACCTGACCGCCACGTTCGATTTCATACGAAACAGCATCGCGGATTACTTCTTCGTTAAAGCCAACCACATGCGTTTCGATCGGATAACGATTGGGTGGTGGTGTAGTGATAACCGACAAATCGCGTGCGGCCATCAACGAAAACTGTAGCGTTCTCGGAATCGGTGTCGCCGTTAAGGTAAGCGTGTCGACATTCTGAGCAATCGTTTTGAGTTTGTCCTTTACCGCTACGCCGAATTTCTGTTCTTCGTCGATAACCAACAATCCCAGATCTTTAAATACCACGTTTTTATTCACCAATTGATGGGTTCCGATAATAATGTCCAGTTTGCCGCTTTCGAGTTCTTTTAGGATCTCGGTTTTTTGCTTGGCGGTACGGAATCGGTTGATATAATTCACATTCACCGGCATGTCTTTTAACCGGTCGCGGAAGGTTTTATAATGTTGAAAAGCCAAAATAGTTGTCGGTACCAAAATGGCAACCTGCTTCCCGTTGTCTACGGCTTTAAAGGCCGCACGGATCGCAACTTCCGTTTTTCCGAAACCTACGTCACCACAAACCAATCGATCCATTGGTCGATCGTTTTCCATGTCTGCTTTTACATCCTGAGTCGCTTTTAACTGATCCGGTGTGTCTTCATAAATAAAGGAACTTTCCAGCTCGGCCTGTAAGTAGCTGTCGGGTGCAAAAGCATAGCCTTTATCCAATCGGCGTTTGGCGTATAGTTGGATCAGATTAAACGCAATGTGTTTAACCCGGGCTTTGGTTTTTTGTTTTAAGGTTTTCCAGGCGCTCGATCCCAGTTTGTATATTTTGGGTGGCGCACCGTCTTTTCCGTTGTATTTGGATATTTTATGCAGCGAGTGAATGCTCACATACACAATGTCGTTATCGGCATACACCAGTTTAATGGCTTCCTGTGTTTTGCCTTCGACCTGAATTTTTTGTAAACCACCAAACTTACCAATACCGTGGTCAATATGAGTAACATAATCGCCAACGGATAAGGTGGTCAGTTCTTTTAGGGTGATGGTCTGTTTTTTTGAATAACCGTTTTTCAGGTTGAATTTGTGATAACGCTCAAAAATCTGATGGTCGGTATAACAGGCTATCCGGTTTTCATCGTCGATAAAACCTTGGTATAAAGGCGAAACGATGGTTTTATATTGTTTGCGGATGTCTTCGTGATTCGTCTCGTCCAGCGATTCGAAAATGTCATGAAAACGTTTTGCCTGACCTTCGTTGGAACAGAAAAGGTAGTTTTTATAACCGTTGAAATGATTGTCGTTCAGGTTGTTTAATAATAAATCAAACTGCTTGTTAAACGATGGTTGCGGCTGTATGTGAAATTCGACCGTTTTCTGGGTTCGGTAGATCGGCTTGGAAGCCAGTTCCACAATCGTAAAATCCAATGATTTTTTTACAAAGGATTGTTGGTTGAGGAACATGTTTTCGGGCGATGCATGCTGAATTTCAGAAGATAACTTCTGAAAAGCTTCGTTGGCTTTTTCGAATAATTTATCCAGTCGGTTTAGTAATAAATCGGTGTTCTGGATAAAAATGACCGTTTGCGGACTTATATAGTCCAGGAAACTTTCACGATTTTCTTTTAAAAATTTATTCTCGACATTCGGAATAATTGTGATCTTTTTTTGTTTTTCAACCGATAGCTGGGTTTCCACATCAAACGTACGAATACTGTCGACTTCGTTTCCGAAAAACTCGATTCGGTACGGATTGTCGTTCGAAAATGAAAAAACGTCAACAATACCACCGCGAACCGAAAATTCGCCCGGTTCCGATACGAAATCCACGCGTTTGAAATTGTATTCAAAAAGCACTTCATTGATAAAATCGATCGAGATATTATCGCCGGTGGCGACTTTTAGCGTGTTTTTGTCCAGTTCTTTCCGGGTAACGACCTTTTCGAAAATCGCATCGGCATACGAAACAATAATCGATGGTTTTTTGCGCGAGTTAATGCGATTGAGTACCTCGGCGCGTAGTAAAACATTCGCGTTGTCGGTTTCTTCAATCTGATACGGACGGCGATACGATCCGGGATAGAATAATACATCCTGGTCGTTGATCAGGTTTTCCAGGTCATTCAGATAATAAGCCGCTTCTTCTTTGTCCTGGAAAAGCAGTAAAAAGGGTAAATCGCTCTTCTGAAAAAGGGATTGCACAACAAAGGAAAGGGATGAGCCGACCAATCCTTTGAGATGGATCTTTTCTTCTCTTTTTTGAAGTTGTGCCGCCAACTGGTTAATCGTAGGCGATTTTTCGTATAAGGTTACAATATCGTTTTTCAAGGAATACTACTTTTGATTAATGGAAACTATTGTTTCGGCTCTGTAAAACCGGCTCTTGCACGACGAACGGTGTCTAATGCCTGAAGCATTTCGGTTTCGCCAACCTCTTTTGGAATTTCCATTTTATAAATAATCTCAGCCATTTGATCCTGTACGGAAATTACTTCTTCCGAAACTTCATGAATCAGCGTGATCACCTTTTGTGTCGGAATATAATCCAGGGAGATAAAGGTTTCCAGTGATTTTATTTTGGTATTAAGTGTCGAAAGGCGACTTCTCACAGCTGGTGTGTCAAAAAGAAACGGAATATGATTGGTCAATGAATCGGATTTTTTAACCAGATTCATGGTCTTTAATTTGAAGGCATTAAGGGTGCTTTTGGGCTTTTGTCCCAATTCTTGTTTGAACTGACGCCATTCCTGCCAGTTTTGAATTTTCTCCTGTACTTTCGGATTTGTCGCCGGAATGTTGAACTTCCAATTGGCATTTATCACCGCAAAAACGGAATCCCTACGTTGTAAGGATTTGATATATGCTGTTTCGCGTTCCTCTTTGTTGTTGCATGAAAAAAGGAAAAGGGACAAAACCGCTAAAACAGGTACAATATATTTCATTTTTAATATGGTCGTTAATATTACACAACAAATTTACAAATGTTATTGAAAACTTCTTTTTTTATGGGAATTTGTTAACTAAAATTAATAGGACAGCCGAAATAATCACAAGTTAAAGTAGCCTGTAAATAGCTTCGAATCGCTATCTTTGCCAAAAATATAGCTACTACTAAAAATATGAATACAACAATTTTAATTATTGGTGCCTGTGGTCAGATTGGCTCTGAGTTGACCGTGAAATTGCGCCAGATCTACGGAAATGACAATGTGATCGCTTCCGATATCCGAAAAGGTAACCAGGAATTTGTGTCGACAGGTCCTTTTGAAGTGGTCAATGCAATGGATTTTAACCAAATTGAAGAAGTTGTTGAAAAATATAAGGTGGACGAAGTGTACCTTATGGCAGCATTGCTTTCGGCTACGGCTGAAAAAAATCCCGCTTTTGCCTGGGATCTGAATATGAATTCCTTATTTCATGTGTTGAATCTGGCAAAAGCCGAAAAAATTAAAAAAGTGTTCTGGCCTTCCAGTATCGCGGTTTTCGGACCAACGACGCCGCGAATCGATACGCCACAATATACTGTTATGGAACCGTCTACTGTGTATGGAATTTCCAAACAAACCGGAGAAAGATGGTGTGAATATTACCACCAGAAATATGGTGTGGATGTGAGAAGTATCCGCTATCCGGGTCTTATTTCGTGGACAACACCTCCAGGCGGTGGTACGACCGATTATGCAGTAGATATTTATTATAAAGCACTGGAAAATAATGAATATACCTGTTTTCTGTCGGAAGAAACGGCTTTGCCAATGATGTATATGGATGATGCGATTAAAGCAACCATCAGTATTATGCAGGCACCGGCCGAAGAGGTGAAAATCCGTTCGTCGTATAATCTTTCGGCGATGAGTTTTACACCAAAAGAAATTGCCGAATCGATTCAAAAGCATATCCCGGAATTTACAATTGGCTACGAACCGGATTTCCGTCAGGCTATTGCCGATAGCTGGCCGGCAAGTATCGACGACAGTTGTGCGCGAAAAGACTGGGGTTGGAAGCATGATTTCGATTTGGAAAAGATGACCGCTGTAATGTTGGAAAACCTTTCTAAAAAATAATAACAAAAGGGACTGTTTTTAAGCAGTCCCTTTTTGTTGCATGCAGGTTAATAAATATGGAGGTTATTGCTGTACAACCTGCGGTCGCAGAGATTCCAGTATTGTGCCGACTTCTCCAATCAGGTCGTTCGGAACATTGTTCTTTTGAGCGCCAATGACTACATCACCAATAAATTTGTCCATATCGGCATTGTTGGCTTTCATCGCCATTCGCGGATTTGTGGCCGGATTGTGCGCATCTGTCATGTTTAAGCCGGAATAAGTAAAGTTCTGAGCACCGGTACCAACGCAAAAGAAATCGGTTAGATTTTTACTTAAAATAGCCAGATTGGTGGTGTTTCCGGAGCCTACTTCCGAAAGTAGAGTCGAAAAATAAGGTTGCAATTGCGGATCGGCTGCAATGACAAAAATAGTACTGTCTACTACGGAGCGTAATCCCAAACGTCCTTTTTCGATCATTTGTGAGGGGTTGTTTGGATCGGCTACCATAGTTGTACCGCCCAACTTTTGGTAAAGTGTAGGAGGTGTTACCACTGGTGTGTCGTCGTTGTCGTTGCTACAGGAATAAAAAATGGCAACTCCGGCCAGTAGAAGTCCCGCGAAAGTAATTTTTAAACTGATTTTCATAGTAATTTGGTTTTATAGTTAATTAAATAGTTTGTGTATTCCGTTTGAAAAACGATAGGAAAACGAATTGCGATCCATGATTGGACATCCGGTATCTTTCATTGCATCAGTTACCACAAAACGCTCGGCTTTGTAATTCCCTTTTTGCATGAGCGACTCAAAAGCCTGTTCGGAATCAACTTTATTTAGATCATGGGAATAGACAATAGTACCGTCTTTGATGTTGATATAGGTGTTTTTAACGCCATCAATGCTTCGCAATTGCGAGTTGATGCGTTTTGCTTTCGCAGAATCGATAGGCTCTTTAAAATCGATACGACTGAGTTGTAGGCTGTTGTTGTCATAGTTTTTAGGGGTGACTAAAAGAATGTGGACAACAAGAGTCACAAAAAGAAGTGCCGTTATGCCTAAAATAGAACCTGCAATCCATTTGATTTTTTTGTTGATTTTCATGGCATAGTTTGGTTTTAAATGTTTGTTAGGGTTATTTACGGTAAAACCAAGTGTTTGGTTTTAAAAATGATGAAATAAAAAAACCGGACACTCAAGGTCCGGTTTTTATAGGGGTGTAAAATGTTAATCTTTTTATGGAGTATGACTTTTTAGCTCGCTGGCCAGTTTGTTTTCAATGTCGTTTTTGGCTTTTACAACATCGTTTATTTTATCATTCGGAACGGTCATCGATAGTACATAGTGTTTGATTTTCCATTCACCATCTTTTTTGATCACTACACCTGAGCCACGGCAAATTTTCATTTGTGTGTCCAAAAGTTCATCAAACCAAGCCATCGAAAGGTCCTCGTTAAAATAGATGTTGCGTTGTAGGGGTTTGAAATTCCAGGCCTGACCTTTGTCGAAATACGGCTTGGCAAATTCGCCAAAAGCTTTTTTATTCCAGTTTTCGGTCGCATCGGTGCCAATATAGGTAGCATCATCGGTCAGATCGTTAAAATAATCCTCATAATCGGCTTCTGCGGCAGCCCGATGCCATTCGTCGAGCATGGTGCTGATTTCTTGTTTTTCTTCGTTTATGGCTTCTTCACTGGGTTTCATGCAGGAAGCAAAAAGGGCGGCTGTTGCCAGGAGAAATACTGTTTTTTGCATATTAGTGTTGTATTAGTACCGTTTTTATGTTTACAAATTCGTGAATGCCTTCTTCGGATAATTCCCGTCCGTATCCTGATTTTTTAATACCGCCAAAAGGCAATCGCGGATCGGATTTAACCATTTCGTTTATAAAAACGGCCCCCTCTTCAAAGTCGGCGATACGGGTTTTGATACGGTCAATATTTTGGGTGAAAACCGAAACGCCCAATCCAAAGCGGGAAGTGTTGCTAATGGAGATGGCTTCGTCCAGATTTTTAAAAGCTACTAACGCGGCAACAGGGCCAAAAACTTCCTCGTTAAAAACCGGCATATCTTTCGTGATATTGGTAATGATGGTCGGATCGAAGTACGCCTCGTTTCGGGTTCCGCCAAAAGCGATAACTGCCCCCATGGCAACGGATTGTTGTACCTGATTTTCTACTTCCTGTGCCAAATCAACGCGGGCCATCGGGCCAATCTGTGTCGTTGGATCCATTGGATCGCCCATTTTTAATTGGCCTAAAGCGTTTTTATATTTTTCCAAAAACGAATCGTAAATAGTTTCCTGAATCAGGAATCGCTTTCCGGCAATACAACTCTGACCGGCATTTTGCATCCGGGCATTTACGGCGGTACTCACGGCTTTTTCTAGATCGGCATCTTCACAAACAATAAAAGCATTGCTGCCTCCCAATTCCAATACCGATTTTTTTAAGTATTTGGCGGCTTCGGTTGCAACGGCAATACCCGCATTTTCACTTCCGGTTAACGATACAGCTTTTATATGCGGATTCGCAATTACATCGGCTACTTCTTTGCTTGCAATAGGAAGGTTTTGATAAACGCCTTCCGGTAAACCGCTGTCGCGGCAAAGGGTTTCTATCAGCTGAGCCGTTTCCGGAACATTACTGGCGTGTTTAAGCACAACGGTATTTCCGGTAATGATCGATGGGATCGCAAAACGGAATACCTGCCAAAATGGAAAATTCCAAGGCATAACACCCAGGAGAACACCAAGCGGTTCGTAGGTAACATAGCTTTCTATGGCTTCGGTTGCAATGGTTCGGCCTTTTAAAAAAGTCGGTGCATTATGAATATAATAGTCACATAAAAGTCCACACTTTTCTACTTCGGCGACCGATTGCGTGATCGGTTTTCCCATTTCCGTACTAATCCATTTGGCATATTCCTGTTTGTTTGCCAAAAGGGTTGCCTTTAGGTTTTCAATATGCCGGATTCTGTCGGGCAGGGGTGTCTTTTTCCAAGCCAGAAAAGCCGCCGCCGCCGTATTTATTTTTTCGGGAATGTTGTTTGTAACCATCGTTATCTTTTTTCTATGCTAGTAAAGATACTTATTTTCGGAAAAACAGTTTGTTAAAATAAGAGTCCTTTAGGCGTGGCTTTGAATGCCGGTTTTTATTTTAACCGCCTTGTCCTGGTGTTGTATTTGCAAAAGGAATATACCGGGCAAAAATTAAAAATGCCGGTAAGTAATAATAAGGCACCGATAGCCAATAGGATATAGCCTGCTGTTCCGGTGATAATTTCCGTTGATACCAATAATGACAAGATGATGGCGATGGTAATCCGGAGAATTTTGTCGATACTACCTATGTTTTTTCTCATAGTACAACTGATAAAGTGTTAGTTTTTGTGTGCACGGATGATGTTGATCAAATCTTCTTTTGTGATCAACCCGGAATGTCTCCAGAGTTGTTGCCCGTCTTTAAACAGCATCATAGTAGGAACGCTTCGGATTTGGTAGTTTGTGGCAAGCGATTGGTTTTTGTCGACGTCGATTTTGATAATATGAACCGAATCGCCCAAAGTGTCTTTTACTTCTTTTAAAACAGGGGCTAATACGGTACAAGGTTGACACCAGGTAGCGAAAAAATCGACCAGTACCGGTTCTTTTTTTTGAATGATTTCTGAAAAAGTACTCATAGTTGTTTCGGTGTAATTTTGGGATTTAATTAACGTCTGGTTTTGTTGGGAATGGAACATTGGTTGGTACGGCATCCGAAATTAAAAATAGCCTGAAGCAGGAAAAATAATCCGAACACACCAAATAGCCATTCCTGGTTTTCGTAGGCGGTATAAAACATAAATAAGGCGATGGCCAAACGGAAATACCGCATAAAATGCCAGTTTGAAAATAGGGTTTTCATTGTAAGTGAAATTCTGTTTCTTATAAATATACGAAAAATAATGGAGTTTGGATGTAACTTTTGTTGCTTGCAACAGGAAGTGTGGTGTAAGGAAGTGTATAAAAACAAAAAAGCCATTCGATAGAATGGCTTTTTTGTTTTGCTCCCCCTCTTGGGCTCGAACCAAGGACCCTCTGATTAACAGTCAGATGCTCTAACCAACTGAGCTAAGGAGGAAACTGTAATTTTTTGTCAAAAAGAACTTATTGTTAGATATAAAAAGCCAGCGTTGAACTGGCTTTTTTTTGCTCCCCCTCTTGGGCTCGAACCAAGGACCCTCTGATTAACAGTCAGATGCTCTAACCAACTGAGCTAAGGAGGAAGGTGTGTTACCTTTATTGCGGTGCAAATATAAGTCGAAATTTTAATCTCGCAAATAAAATGCTTAAAAAAATTAGAAAAATTTGTCGGCAATCAGCTGATAGATGTCCTTCCCGAAGGTTAAGGCCATTAGTGTCAGTAAGATAATCATTCCGAAAGTCTGCACATGACCCATTGCTTTTTCGCTTAATTTTCTTCCGGTTATCATCTCAGCAATGGTAAATAGCGCGTGACCACCGTCTAATCCTGGGATTGGAAGTAAATTCATAAATGCTAAACCGATCGAAAATAACGCGGTGAAGTTCCAGATAAACTCCCAGTTCCACTGATTTGGTAATGCGCGTGCAATTCCAACCGGACTTTTTACATGCTTGTACGCTTCGGTTTTTGGACGTAAAATCAGTTTGAATTGTTTTACATTATAAATCAATAAAGCATACGATTCTTTAACGGCTTCCGGGATCGCCTGGAATAGGTTTAGTTTGTTTACCACCTCAAAGTCCATCTTGTCTTTAAACGTTGGTTTAAAACCGATTTTTCCGTCTTTGTCTACTAATGTCTTTAAGTTGATTTTTTCGTTGTTACGGATTACAGTAATGTTTACCGAATCGCTTTTATGAGCAGTAAGGTTATCGCGAAATTCGTCAAAGTATTTAAACTCTTTGTTGTCGATCGCAACCAAATGGTCTCCTTTTTTTAATCCGGCTTTAAATGCTTCCGATTTCGGCGTAACCGAATCGACTACCACGCTCGAAAGACGTGGCTGAATAAAATCACGACCTTCTTTTCCGATGATCTCCGCTTTTTGTGGATCCGTCAGGATAATCGTTTTCTTTTCGCCGTTGCGCTCAATATCGATTTTGTCTCCTAAAAGGATGTCCAATGTCATACGGTTAAAACGATCCTGGTATTTACCGTCAACCGCTAAAATTTTATCGCCGTTTTTGAAACCTACATTTAAACCGGTTTCGCCAAAAGCCAGTCCGTTTTTCTGAATAGCTTCTGTCGCAATATATTTCTGACCGTAGGTTACGTATACCATCGTATAAATAAACCAGGCTAAAAGAATGTTTACAATGATACCGCCCAACATGATGATAAGACGTTGCCAGGCTGGTTTGGAACGGAATTCCCACGGTTGAGGTTCCTGTTGCATTTGTTCCATATCCATGCTCTCGTCGACCATTCCGGCTAGTTTTACATAACCGCCAATTGGTAACCATCCGATTCCCCATTCTGTGTCGCCAATCTTCTTTTTTAATAATGAGAATCCTGCATCCATAAAGAGATAGAATTTTTCTACACGTACTTTAAACATTCTGGCGGTGATGTAATGCCCGAATTCGTGGAGGATAACTAATACAGAAAGTATGAAAAGGATTTGTCCTAATTGTATCATTTTGAAACTACTTTTTTTATTATAAACGACAAAAGTAAGGTTTTCACCTTACTTTTTGTCATGGAATTACAGATTGCCTATTTTTTTATAAAATTTTTATGAAAGACTCCTTCTGTAGTGCTGATTTTTATGATATGGATGCCATTAGATAAAGCACTTACCGAAAATTCCGGTTTGGTTTGGGTGCTTACCAGTTGTCCTAAAGTGTTGTAAATTTCAACTTTTTCCAGTCCGATGTTGGTGGGAAGCTGGATCGTTACACGCTCGCTTGCCGGGTTTGGATAGAGCAGAATGGTGTCGGCAATATCAAAGGAATCGGCGCCCAAAGAGGTGGTGTTGTTTTTGGAAATAATGTCTTTTTCCGGGTCAAACTCGAAACTGGTAACGCTAAAAGGAACCGAGACAATAAATTCCTGTCCGTTGGTCGTATTGTCCACAATGACATCCTGAGTTTGGGTGCCGTTTTTTAAACGAATCGGAAGCGGCATTTCGAAATAACTTACTGAGGGGTGCGATTGTGTTTGGGTTACTTTTATTTTAGCTTGTCCCGCACCAAGATTCTGAACGGTGATGTTGTAGGACGGATAGCCTTCATTATACACCCAATCGTTGAAGAATTCGGTTAGGTTCATTCCGGATACGGTTTCAAGATGGGCTTGTAGTTGTGGTGTAATAGCATAACCGTAGGCTAATGCCGGATCGTTTAGGTAATTGCGAAGTGCCTGGAAAAAGTTGGTGTCCCCCATTTTAAAACGAAGCATGTTGGTCACCATAGAACCCTTGTTGTAGGTGATGCGATTGCTGAAAATACGCCCCACATTGGATAGTTGCGCATCGGTTAAATATAAATTACCGTCAGGAGCGGCAGTGATGCTGTTTGTTTTTCCGTCTTTCCAGTTGATAAAGGCACTGTTACCATCCAGACTTTTAACCACCATACCCGACATAAATTCGGTGATGCCTTCATTAAGCCAGATGTCTTTCCAGCTACCGCAGGTTACTTTGTCGCCAAACCATTGGTGGGCCATTTCGTGAGCAATCAGGCTTCTGCTAAAACCCCCCATAAACGAAACGGTGGTGTGTTCCATTCCGCCGCCAAATCCGCATTGTGCGTGACCGTATTTTTCATTGCGAAACGGATACGGGCCAATCAGTGTTTCATAAAGATTGATAATCGTTGGTGTTGGAGCTAAACTGGTTTGACTTGTAAATGCATTTTCCGGATATAAATAATTAACGATTGGAAAAGTGTTCGGTGCAATGCCGCCAACCTGATTGTAAATCTGGTAATTGGTCACGGCTATAGCGATCAGATAGGCTGGAATCGGATAGCTGTGGTGAAAGTGGGTTGTCTTGGTTCCGTTACTGTTGGTCGTAGCGCTAACCTGTAGTCCGTTGGCAACACTCACATATTGTGATGGCGCGGTAATGTAAACATCAATACTGTTGACTTTGTCATTAAGGTCTTGTTTGCACGGCCACCAGTCTTTTGCGCCATACGGCTCGGAAAGTGTCCAGATAATTGGATTTCCGGAGTGATAGCTGGCTGTAAAAGCGGCATTCGTAGTAGCGGGTGCGCCGGAATAGGTGATGATCACCGAACTGGAAGCGCCGGAAGCCAATGTTGTTGGCAGTGTGATGATCAATTCATCGTTTGTGTTTTGGGTAAACATAAGATTGGTGTTTCCCTGTTTAACACTGCTCACGGTTAGCGCATTTGTAAGGTCAAAGGTGACGGTGTTCATGCTCTGTTTGGCCGTAAAGTTGGTGGTCACGACACCCGAAATAAAATAATTGGCCGGATCTACCGTGAATTCGAGCTTGTGGTAGGTGATGTCGTAATTCTGGGTATTGGCATTCGCCGCAAATTGCATGATACCGGAAGCGGCCTTCATTTCGGCCTCAACCATTCTGGAAAAATCAGCTTCTTCGGTTTGGGCGAACGAAAAAGTGGTTGCCAGTAATGCAAAAATTAAGAAATAGTTTTTCATAAATTTTAGTAAAGTTTGCCAAATTTAAGGAATAATACAAAATATGGGCTTAAAATATTGGAATAATGTGTTTTTGATGCGCGATGCCGGAATTCGATGGGGCTTTGTAAAATTGCCCGTCTTATTATATAAAACAATTCCTTAAATTTGCTGACCATAAAATCATTATACTATGTTACAGATAGCATTTATTAGAGAAAACCAGGAAAAAGTAATCCAGGCTTTGGCAAAACGAAATTTAGACGCCAAAGCAATGGTTGAAGAAGTGGTGGCTTTAGATGAAAAGCGCCGCGCAACGCAAGTGGAATTGGATAATATTTTGGCAGAATCGAACAAGCTATCGAAAGACATCGGTGAGTTGATGAAAAGTGGAGAGAAAGCCAAAGCGGAAATCCTGAAAGAAAAAACAACCTCTTTAAAAGAGAAAAGTAAAGAACTGAATGAAGTCTTGAATACGGTTTCGGATCAGATGATTCACGAGTTGTATAAATTACCGAATATGCCGGCCGATGTGGTTCCGGTAGGTAAATCAGCCGAGGATAACGAAACGGTTTTTGAAGAAGGAACGATCCCGGTATTGCACGAAGGTGCTTTGCCTCACTGGGAATTGGCCAAAAAATATGATATTATTGATTTCGAACTGGGAACCAAAATTTCCGGTGCCGGTTTTCCGGTGTATAAAGGAAAAGGAGCGCGTTTGCAACGAGCGTTGATTTCGTATTTCCTGGATAAAAATACCGATGCTGGTTATAAAGAATTTCAGGTGCCGCATTTGATCAACGAAGCGTCGGGTTATGGAACCGGACAGTTGCCGGATAAAGAAGGGCAAATGTACCACGTAGGAATCGACGATTTGTATCTGATTCCAACGGCCGAAGTACCGGTTACGAATATGTTCCGCGATGTGATTTTACAGGAAAACGAATTACCGGTAATGTGTACGGGCTACACGCCTTGTTTCCGTCGGGAAGCGGGTTCTTATGGGGCACACGTGCGTGGATTAAACCGTTTACACCAGTTTGACAAAGTGGAAATCGTACGAATTGAACACCCGGACAAATCATACGAAGCATTGGAAGGAATGGTTGAGCACGTAAAAGTTCTGTTGCAAGAATTGAAATTGCCATACCGTATTCTGCGTTTATGCGGCGGTGACATGGGATTCACATCGGCGTTGACTTACGATTTTGAGGTGTTTTCAACCGCGCAGGATCGTTGGTTGGAAATCAGCTCGGTGTCGAATTTTGAAACCTACCAGGCGAATCGTTTGAAATTGCGTTTCAGAGATAAAGATGGGAAAAATCATTTGGCACACACACTAAACGGAAGTTCATTGGCATTGCCAAGAGTGCTGGCGGGAATTCTGGAAAACTATCAGACTCCGGAAGGAATCGTAATCCCGGAAGTGTTGCGTCCATACACCGGATTTGATATCATTAATTAATAAAATCTTATCACACAACAATGTACTAATTAGCTGAAAAATGGCTACATTAGTACATTGTTTTTTTAGGATAACCCTGTCATGAAAAACTTTTTTTCTTATATCGCTTTGCTTTGCTCGGTGTTTGTTTTCGCACAAAACGAACAGCTCGCGCAAAACTATTTCGATAGGGGGGAGTTTGAAAAAGCAATGGTGATCTACGAAGAGTTGCTAAAAACACAATCCAACAATTACCAGTATTTTCAAAAACAGATTGCCTGTTACCAACAGCTAAAACAATATGGCAAAGCGGAAGAAATGATCCGAACCCGGATCGACCGTTTTAAGCAAAACAACCTTTATGTGGAACTGGGCTACAACTACCAGTTGCAAAAGGAGATGGATAAAGCCAATAAAGCCTATCAGAAAGCTTTAGACGTGATCAAAGAAAATCCGAATAATGTGTACGGCGTTGCCAGTCTTTTCGAACAGAAGGTGTTATTGGAGCAAGCTCTGAAAGCCTACGATCTCGGAATCGCCGGAAATCCGAATTTGAATTTCGATTATCAGATTGCTTTGCTGCAAGGGCAATTGGGAAATCTGGAATTGATGGTGGATAAACTACTCGACTATGCTTATCGCAATCCGCAAAACGCTCCGTTGGTGCAAAGTCAGTTGGCGCGTTTTATGATGGAAGATACGCAGGAGTCGTTCAATACCAACCTTCGGAAAGCCTTATTGGTTCGGACACAAAAAACACAGGATATTTTCTGGAATCAGTTTCTGAGTTGGTTTTTTGTACAACAAAAAGAATACGGAAAAGCCTTTATTCAGGAAAAAGCCATTTTTAAACGAAATCCGGATAACTTTTATACCATTATTACTCTGGCAAAACTGGCCGTTCAGGAACAGGAAAACGATACAGCAAAAGAAATTCTCGATTTTATATTGCTCAATACACAGGATCTGGATTTGCAAATGGAAGCCCATTATCAGTTGTTGACGATGGATATCGAAAAGGCAACGCCAAAAGAATATCCGTTACTTCAGGAAAAGTTAAATCTGCTGCTAAAACAATATGGTATTTCACCCTATTCGTTGCGACTTCAGGTTTTAAAAGCGCATTTTGAAGCCTTCTATCTGAAGCAATTTGAGACGGCACGTCAGCTATTGACCAAGGCATTGGAATTACCGCTCAATAATTATCAGAAAGCCGACGTGAAAATGGAACTTGCCGATGTGTTGTTGCTGGATGAAAAATTCAATCAGGCGATTATCTATTATGCGCAGATTGAAGACGATTTAAAAAACGATGAAATCGGACATGAAGCCAGTCTGAAAATGGCGAAAGCCAGTTATTTTAAAGGAGATTTCGATTGGGCGCAACAACAATTCAAAGTACTAAAATCCTCTTCGTCTCAGTTGATCGCCAACGACGCTTTGGAATTATTCCTTTTGATTAACGATCATACCACGCAGGACAGTACGCGGGTAGCACTAAAGAAATTTGCCAAAGCCGACTTCCTGTTGTATCAGAATAAAACAGACGAAGCCTTAAATGGATTTCGTGCCCTTTTAAAAGAACATAAAGGGCAAAGTGTTGAGGATGAAACACTGTTGAAAATAGGGCGTATTCTCGAAGAGAAAAAAGAATATGCCGAAGCGCTAAAAGTCTATCAGGAGATTATTGAAAAACATGCCGAAGGAATTTATGTCGATGAGGCCTTGTTTTTTTCGGCCGAAATCTATCGAAAGGATTTACCTGATGTCGAAAAAGCCAAAGCGCTTTATGAAAAGGTTATTTTTAACCATCAGGATAGTATATACTACGTAGACGCCCGGAATAACTACAGAAAATTAAGAGGGGATAACAATTTATAAACAGGACCAAACGTTGTCCGGATCAATAACTTAAGTTTTACAAGATGATTATTTACAATGTGACGATCAATATACACGAGAGTGTACATGACCAATGGATGAAATGGATGCAGGAGAAGCATATAGCCGATGTAATGGCTACCGGAAAGTTTACAACGGCGCGAATGGTAAAGGTATTGGTGGAGGAAGAAATGGGAGGGGTAACCTATTCCATTCAGTATACAACCGATAGTAAGGAAACGTTACAACGGTATTATGACGAGGACGCACCGCGACTGAGAGCGGAAGGTTTTGCCCTTTTCGGGGATAAAATGCTGGCGTTCCGTACCGAATTAGAATTGATCAGCGATCATTAATCCGATAAAAAAGGAGTATGGATAAGGTAAGAGCTAAAAAACATTTGGGACAACATTTCCTGAATGATGAAAATATTGCCCAAAAAATTGCCGATACGCTAACCTTAGAGGGGTATCAAAAAGTGTTGGAAATTGGTCCGGGTATGGGAGTACTAACCAAGTATCTTCTGGAAAAACCAATCGAAACTTACGTGATCGAAATCGATACCGAATCGGTCGAATACTTGCAAACGCATTATCTGAAGTTGTCCAATCGTATCATCTCAAAAGATTTCTTGCGATACAATCTTTCGGAAACGTTTGGTGATGATCCGTTGGCGATTATTGGGAATTTTCCGTATAATATTTCGTCGCAAATTGTTTTCCGCGTACTGGAAATGCGGGATCGTATTCCGGAGTTTTCGGGAATGTTCCAGAAAGAGGTGGCCGAACGAATCTGTGAGAAAAAAGGAAGTAAGGCCTACGGTATATTGTCGGTTTTGGTACAGGCTTTTTATGATACGGAATACCTGTTTACGGTGTCGGAACACGTGTTTACACCACCGCCAAAAGTAAAGTCGGGGGTGATGCGGATGCGTCGAAAAGAAAACTACAAATTGCCATGCGAAGAAAAAATGTTTTTTAATGTGGTAAAGACCGCGTTTAACCAACGTAGAAAAACATTACGAAATAGTTTAAAAACATTCCAGTTGTCGGATAATTTAAGAGAAGATAGTATCTTTGACCTCCGTCCGGAACAATTATCCGTAGAACAATTTATCGAACTCACTCAAAAAATAGCCGCCGATGGAGTTTAAAATCAGCAGAGACTTTATTGCTCAGATTGAGCAACTAATCAGTGAAAACAAAGGGAACGAACTTGAAAATTTGCTCCAGGAGATTCACTATGCTGATATTGCCGAAATCATGGAGGAACTCGATGATTACGAGGCAAGCTATCTTTTTAAAATACTCGACAGTGAGAAAACAGCGGAAATCCTCCTCGAATTGGATGAGGAAGTCCGCGAGAAAATCTTAAGTAATCTTTCGGCAAAAGAAATTGCCGAAGAGCTGGATGAGTTGAATACGGACGACGCGGCCGATATTATCGCGGAATTACCACAATCTAAAAAAGAAGAAGTTATTTCCGAGCTGGAGGACGTCGAACACGCCAAGGATATTGTCGACTTGTTGCGTTATGACGAAGATACGGCTGGAGGTCTGATGGCAAAGGAGCTTGTAAAAGTTAACGAAAACTGGAACGTGCTCACCTGTGTAAAGGAAATGCGGCAACAGGCCGAAAATGTTTCCCGCGTGCATTCGATTTATGTGGTGGATGATGAGGAAAGACTCAAAGGACGTTTGTCGTTAAAAGATTTGTTGACAACATCAACGAAAACGCCGATTAGCGAAGTATATATTAAAAAAGTCGACTATGTAAAGGTTGACACCAAGGATGTCGAAGTAGCCCGGATTATGCAAAAGTATGACTTGGAGGCCATCCCGGTGATCGACGAATTGGGACGATTGGTGGGACGCATTACGATCGACGATATCGTAGACGTGATCAAGGAAGAGGCCGACAAGGATTATCAGTTGGCGGCCGGTATCTCGCAAGATGTTGAGGCGGATGATAGTATTCTGGAATTGACCCGCGCGCGTTTACCGTGGTTGGTATTGGCGTTGCTGGGAGGTTTTATCAGTGTACGTGTACTTGGGCTTTTCGACGGGGCGATGGATAATCATCCGGAATTGTTCTTTTTTACACCGCTTATTGCCGCAATGGCAGGGAATGTTGGGGTGCAATCCTCGGCAATTATTGTGCAAGGTCTTGCGAATAATACACTGAGTGGCTCGTTGTGGAGCCGATTGTTAAAAGAGGTTACGTTGAGCTTGCTGAATGGGTTGATCTTAGGGATCATCCTGTTAATCGGGAGTCATTTTCTTTTAAATGTAAGCTTTATGTTGGGTATCACCGTTACGGTTGCCCTGCTTTCCGTGATTGTCACGGCGTCGGTACTGGGAACCTTTATCCCCATGACGTTAAATCGGTACGGTATCGACCCCGCATTGGCCACCGGGCCATTTATTACGACCAGTAATGATATCTGCGGGATTTTGATTTACTTTTCCATAGCCAAAATGATCTTAGGCTTTTAATCATATAAAACGGTTCTTATGAAAATTGTAGTTATAGGTGGTGGTAATTTAGGTACCGCCATCGCTTTGGGTATTGCCCGTTTTACAACGGGGAATCAGGTGATCGTGACCCGGAGGAACCCGGAGACGATTCGTTTTTTGGAATCGGATGGAATTTTGCTTTCTTCCGATAATAAAAATGCGGTTCAAACTGCCGATGTGGTGGTGTTGACGGTGAAGCCCTATCAGGTAGCTGCCATTATTTCGGAATTAAAACCGTTTTTAAAAGATAAAATTGTCGCTTCAGCTGTTAGTGGACTTTCAATGGAAATGCTGCAGGAACAGTTGGGAGCGCGTGCAATGGCTATCCGGATTATGCCGAATATTGCCATTCAGTTTGGATCGTCTGCAACTTGTGTGACGGTTCAGGAGGAAGATCAATCTGCGGTTCAGCCGTTTTTAAACCTCTTGGAACAATTGGGTTCGGTAGTACTGATCGATGAGAAAATGATGGATGCGGCTACGGTTCTTGGGGCTTGTGGAACGGCTTATGCGTTGCGCTATATCCGCGCGGCGATGCAGGCGGGTATCGAAATTGGTTTCGATGCGCAAACGGCTCTTGCTATTGCGTCACAAACGGTTAAAGGTGCGGCCGAAATGGCGTTGCGGGAAAAAGTACATCCGGAGCAGTTAATCGATCGCGTAACGACGCCTAAAGGGTGTACGATCGCAGGATTGAATGAAATGGAACATCAGGGATTCAGTTCGTCGCTGATCAAAGGAATTAAAACATCGTTAAACAATATTAAGGGACTATGAATCAGTCTGTGAAAATTCTGCATATCGATAGTAATCATCCGGTTTTATGGGACAGACTGGTAGCAGCCGGTTTTGAAAACCATGAGGATTTTAAATCGTCTAAAGAAGCTGTAGAAGCCAAAATACAGGACTACCACGGAATTGTCATCAGAAGTCGTTTTAAAATCGATAAAACCTTTCTGGATAAAGCGACCAACCTAAAGTTTATCGCCAGAGTGGGCGCCGGGTTGGAAAGTATTGATTGTGATTATGCGATGCAAAAAGGAGTGCATTTAATTGCTGCTCCGGAAGGGAATCGCAATGCGGTTGGCGAGCATGCGCTGGGGATGCTTTTGTCGCTGTTGAATAAGTTAAATAAAGCCGATCGGGAAGTGCGAAGCGGCCATTGGAATCGGGAGGCCAATCGCGGCTATGAACTCGACGGAAAAACAGTTGGTATAATTGGGTATGGCAACATGGGGAAATCGTTTGCGAAAAAACTAAGAGGATTTGATGTCGAGGTGCTTTGTTATGATATTCTCGATCATGTGGGCGATGCCAATGCCCGACAGGTGTCGTTGCTGGAATTGCAGAAAAAAGCCGATGTGGTGAGTTTGCATACGCCATGGACACCGCAAACGGATAAAATGATCAATACTGCTTTTATTGAGGCATTTTCCAAACCGTTCTGGTTTATTAATACCGCTCGTGGAAATAGTGTGGTTACATCCGATTTGGTTACTGCATTGATTCAGGGAAGTGTATTGGGTGCCGGACTGGATGTGCTGGAATATGAAAAGTTGTCGTTCGAAAATTTATTTACCGACGATGCGACACCGGAAGCATTGCACTATTTGCTAGAGGCGGAGAATGTGCTGTTGACGCCGCATATTGCCGGTTGGACTTTCGAAAGTAAGGAAAAACTGGCGCAGGTGATCGTCGATAAGATAATATCCTGTTGTAATGATTAATCAAAAACAAACATAAATTATGGATAAAAAAGAAACTAAAAGAGTAACCGGAATAGGAGGTTTTTTCTTTAAATGTGACGATCCGAATGCGGTAAAACAGTGGTATAGAGAACGCCTTGGGATTCCGGTTGGCGATTACGGCTGGTCGTTTACCTGGAAAGATGAACAAGGAAACGACGGCCTTACACAATGGTCGCCATTTGCAGCGGATACCCGTTATTTTGAGCCGAGTGAAAAACAGTTTATGATGAATTTCAGAGTGGAGAATCTGGTGGAATTGCTCGAGATACTTAAAGCTGAGGGGGTTACTGTTGTAGGAGAGATGGAAGAGTATGATTATGGTAAGTTTGGTTGGGTTTTGGATCCCGAGGGAAATAAAATTGAACTTTGGGAACCAAAATAATATTGCTTTAACATAAAAAGTACTATATTCGCTACATAATCAACCTAATCACAAACAAAAAATGGAAGTAAAAAACGCAAATTCAGAGGATTGGAATAATCCTCAGATCCCCGTGTTCAAGGTGGATCCGATCATGGTTTTGGTGTTCGGAATTATTACCTGCGGATTGTACCTTATTTATTGGAATATTAAAGTGGCCGACGTTTTAAACGCTGTTGCCGAAAGACAAATTATCTCCCAACCGGTAGCTATCTTTTCGGGATGTTGTTTGCCTGTTAACTTGTATTTCTATTATATTGCAGGTAAAGATGGTTTACCTAAAGTATATCAAAAAATTGGAGAGCCGAACAAAGACCAGTCGGTTCTATTATTGGTTTTAGGGTTTTTCTTCCCTATGGTAGCTGCAATGATCGTTCAGAGTGATATCAACAAGCTTTACAAATAAAAATAGAAAACAACTCAAAATTTATGGGATTATCGGGGCATTTATAACCCTGATAATTCCTTTTTTGCTTACTTTTCAAAACGAACACAATCATCTGGATGACGCACAGTCGCTATGTCCGTTTAAGATGCTCACCGGCTTTCCTTGTCCGGGTTGTGGTATTACAAAATCATTGGTTTATATCTACGAAGGTGATCTGGCCAGAAGTCTTTATTTTCATTTATTTGGGCCGTTTGTTTTTGTGTTGTGTATCGCAGCGATAATCATTTTATCTGTAGAGCTTTTTACCGGTAAAAGCTATTTTAGATCACTTTTTTATAGTAAAAAAGTAGCCTATATCCTGGCGGCTATATTAGTGGTGTATCACCTGATACGCCTGTTTTATTTTATATCAGATAATACTTTCGACGATATCTTGCGACAATCCATCTGGAAATAAAAAAGACCTGAAATCAATTCAGGCCTCTTTGTTTATTGCAGTTTATTTTCTTTATTCTTTTTCGTTTAGCTTGCGCTCCAGTTCTGCCTGAAATTCTTCCATAACGGGTTTTACGGTGCTTTCCGGTAAATCGGCAATACGGATGTACATTAAGCCATCTACGGCATTGTTAAAGAGCGGATCGACGTTAAACGCAACCACGCGAGCATTTTGTTTGATATACTTTTTAATCAAAACCGGTAAACGCAAACTTCCTGGTTCTACCTCATCGATAATCTTATCGAATTTGTTTAGATCGGCTTCCGTTTCGTTAAATACGAAATCCTTGTCGGCATCTTTTAGTTTTACCTTGTATTCTTTTTTCGGGTGTATGTACTGCGCAATATACGGGTCGTAGTAGTGCGACTTCATAAACTCGATCATAAGCGATTTGGAGAAGTCGGAAAACTGATTGCTGATACTCACGCCACCAATAAGGTAACGGTGTTCCGGATGGCGTAGGGTTGTGTGTACAATTCCTTTCCATAACAGAAACAACGGCATCGGTTTTTGTTGGTATTCTTTGATGATAAAAGCACGCCCCATTTCAATGGATTTCGACATCATATCATACAATTCCGGTTCAAAGCGGAACAATTCATGTAGGTAAAATCCGTTAATGCCGAATTTTTTATAAATATCCGAACCCAATCCCATACGGTAGGCACCGGCAATTTGTTTGCTTTCTTCGTCCCACAAAAACATGTGGTGGTAGTATTTGTCGTATTGGTCTAAATCCAGCGATTCGTTGGTTCCTTCACCTACCTCGCGGAAGGTAATCTCACGTAAACGACCGATTTCGTGTAATACATTTGGGATCTTATCGGCAGTAACCAGGAATACTTCATAATTCTTACTTTGGAGCAAGCGGTAATCGCCTTTGCGTAATTCGGTTACTTCCTGTAAGATTTTTTCGTAATTCGCCGGATGTGCAATTTGCTTCGGACTGCTTTTTGGTAGTGGTAATTTTAAACTTGGCGCTGATAATAATTTACTTTCGGTACTTTCGAAAGAATTGGCCAGCATATAGGTTTTACGGCGTAAAAACTCCGAATACGCTTCGGTAGTTTCGTATTCGCATTGTTCGCTCACCGGAATTGGTTTTCCGATACGTACTTTGATCACGCGTTTTTTCTGCGTAAGCAATTCAGAGGGTAATTTGGCAGTACGTAAGGTTGGACTTATTTTAGACAACAGATAAAATAATTTGCTGTTTTTTGCGTGAAAATAAATCGGAACAACCGGAACCTGTGCTTTTTTGATCAGCTTTATGGCACCTTCTTCCCAAGGTTTGTCTACAACCAGTTCGTCGTCTTTGTAGGTGGATACTTCTCCCGCCGGAAAGATTCCCAGAGGTTTTCCTTCGCTCAGGTGACGTAATGTCTCTTTAATACCGGCAACGCTCGATTTGGCATCTTTGTGATTCTCAAACGGATTCACAGGCATTACATACGGTTTTAAAGGTTCGATACGGTGTAACAGAAAGTTGGCGATAATCTTAAAGTTAGGCTCGCGCTCTAACATTAGTTTTAATAGTAAAATACCATCAATCCCACCTAGCGGATGATTGGAAACGGTAATATAAGCGCCATCTTTTGGAAGGCGTTTTAAATCCTCTTCCGGAATTTCAAACTTAATCTGAAATTCATCCAGAATGGCATTTAAAAAAGGAACATCATTCAGATGTTTATTTCGATTGTAAACAGCATTAAGCGTAGAAATCTTCAGCACCTTCATCAGTAACCAGCCTGAAAAAGTTCCTAAGAAACCGTATTTGTCAGTGTTTATTGCTTTTGCAACTTCTTTAGCGGTAACTAAACCCATTTAAATTCGTTTTGAGCGAAAAACAAAGATACTAATTCTCCCGAAACGCTAAAAGGCTTTATCTTATTATTATATAATTTTTAATAGCATTCGAATTTAGGTATTTGATTGTGAAGGTTTTGTTTCTATTTCTATAATTCTGTTTTAATTCTATAGGTTTTTGTCTATTTTTGGAGAAAATGTAACTGCAACAATGAAAATCATTTCTTATAACGTAAACGGAATCCGGGCCGCTATTACCAAAGGTTTTCTGGATTGGTTGAAAAGTGCCGATCCGGATGTGATCTGCCTTCAGGAAATTAAAGCGACTCAGGAACAAGTCCCGTTGCTGGATATTGAACTGGCTGGATATCCGTACCATTACTGGTTTCCGGCTGAAAAAAAAGGCTACAGTGGTGTGGCGATTTTGTCGAAAGTAAAACCAAACCATGTGGTTTTTGGAACCGGTATCCCGCATATGGATAAGGAAGGCCGTAACCTCCGCGTGGATTTTGATACGTTTTCAGTGATGAGTTTGTATTTGCCATCCGGAACAAATATCGACCGACTGGATCATAAGTTTATGTATATGGACGATTTTCAGCAGTATATCAACAATCTGAAAAAGGAAATTCCAAATCTGATTATCTGTGGTGATTATAATATCTGTCACGAAGCAATCGATATTCACGATCCGATCCGAAATGCAAAAGTGTCGGGTTTCCTTCCGGAAGAACGCGCCTGGCTGGATGGTTTTATGAAAAGCGGATTTATAGATAGTTTCCGCCATTTTAATAAAGAACCGCATAACTATAGTTGGTGGAGCTACAGGGCCAATGCCAGAGCCAATAATAAAGGGTGGCGTATCGATTATAACCTGGTGAGCGAACCGTTGCGCGACCGTATGAAACGGGCCGTGATCCTTCCGGAAGCCAAACATTCCGACCATTGTCCGATTTTAGTTGAAATTGAATAAACTCGAAAAAAACGATATAGCAAATGATTAAAAAAATGTCCATTGGAGTGTTAGCATTAGCATTGTCCACTTCATGCGTTTCTAAAAAACTGTATACCGATTTAGAAACAAAATACGCCGATTTAAAAAAAGAAAACCGTCAGCTGGCAGATGAAAATACAACACTGACAAAAGATAAAAACCAATTGGATTTGTTGTCGAAAGATTTGCAATCGCAATTGGAGAAATTAAAAGCCGAGCGCGATAAACTGGCAACGGATTATGCTGCGGCAAAAAACAGTCTGAAGACCTTACAATCGTCCTATAACGCACTGGAGAAAAATAGCGATGATGCTTTAAAAAGCAATATGGATAAAAACAGGGAGTTGTTGGCACAGTTAGAGGCGAAAGAAAAAGCGCTTGCCGCTGAAAAAGATCGTTTGGAAAAACTGAAAAATGACCTGAAAGACCGTTCGGATCGTGTGAACGAACTGGAAAATATGATCGCCGAAAAAGAAGCTTCAATGAAGCGTCTGAAAGAAACCCTTTCGAAAGCCTTAAATGCTTTTGAAGGAAAAGGGTTAACGGTAGAGCATAAAAACGGAAAAGTATACGTTTCGATGGAAAACAAATTGTTGTTCGGAACCGGAAGCTGGGCTGTGGGTGCCGAAGGTCGAAAAGCAGTTGTAGCGGTTGGAAAAGTATTGGGCGATAACCCGGACATTACCGTATTGATCGAAGGACATACCGATAATGATAAATATGCTGGTGCCGTAGGTGCGATCGAAAACAACTGGGATCTGTCGACCAAAAGAGCTACCGCTATCGTAAATATTCTGGCTGAAAACAAAGCGATCGACAAAAAGAATCTGACCGCTGCCGGTAGAGGTGAATTTGCGCCAATCGCATCCAACGATACCGCCGAAGGAAAAGCAAAAAACAGAAGAATCGAGATTATCCTGACCCCTAAACTGGATGAAATTTCGAAAATGCTTAATGATATTAACTAATAAGCAACAACATAATCAAAAAGGTTCAGCTCGTAGGGCTGAACCTTTTGTTTTTAGTATTTTTGGAATCTTATAATTACAGCATACAATTAGAATGAAATACACAACCTTACCGGGAACGGACATTAAAATAAGTACGATATGTCTCGGAACCATGACGTTTGGAGAACAGAATACGGAAGCGGAAGCACATAATCAGTTGGACTTTGCGCTAGACAAAGGGGTCACTTTTATCGATACCGCCGAAATGTATCCCGTGGCGGCACGAGAGGAAACTTCCGGACGAACAGAACGCTATATCGGAAGCTGGTTACAAAAAACCGGAAACCGAGATAAAGTAGTATTGGCGACCAAAATTGCCGGTCCCAACCGTGGAATGGAATATTTGCGCGACGATTTGCGCTATACCGATAAAACAATCCGTGCATCGGTAGACAAAAGTTTACAACAATTGCAAACGGATTATATCGATTTGTATCAGTTGCATTGGCCGGAACGAAAATCGAATATGTTTGGACAACGGGGTTTTACCGTTCAAGACGACGCCTGGGAAGATAATTTTAAAACGGTATTGGAAACGTTTGATGCCTTGATCAAAGAAGGTAAAATCCGTCATATCGGAGTGTCAAATGAAACGCCGTGGGGTGTGATGCGTTTTCTGGAAGAAAGTAAAAAACACAACTTGCCGCGTATTGCGACCATTCAAAATCCGTATTCATTGTTAAACCGGACTTTCGAAGTGGGCTTGTCTGAAACTTGCTATCGCGAAAAGGTGGGCTTACTGGCGTATTCCCCATTGGGATTCGGAACGCTAACCGGGAAATTTCTTACCGGCGAACCGTTACCAAAAGCAAGAATTAACCTGTTTCCACGGTTCTCACGTTATTCCGGTGAGCAGTCTCAAAAAGCGGTGCAATTGTACCAGAAAGTGGCCAATTCGTTTGGACTGACGTTAACAGAAATGGCATTGGCATTTGTACAACAACAAGCCTTTGTTGCTGCAACCATTATTGGGGCGACGAATTTGGAACAGCTGGAGGAAAATATTAAAACCCATTCGGTGGTGTTAACCGACGATATGATTCGTGAAATCAATCGTGTCCAGGAGCATATTCCAAATCCGGCACCTTAATTTTTATTCTACCGACAATTTGTGAGTAGCGGTATTACCGGCACTGTCGGTGATATGAAGTATATATAAACCTGTAGCGAAGTGCGACGTTTTAATGTTGACTAGCTCCAGGTTTTTTGTTTGCTGAGTATGCACCTGTTTTCCGTTTGTGTCGAAAATAGTAACGACATCCGGATAACTAGTACCATTGGCCTGGATATTGATTTCGGTTTTAGCCGGATTTGGATAGATCGTAAAACTATTTCGGTTAAAATCGGCTGTGCCAAGCGAACTGTCTTTTATCTTATAAATCGTTCCGTTGTTAATCGCACCGATATACAATTCACCATTCATATCTTCTCCAAAAGTCACAAAACTATTACCGCTAAAGTTTGTCGAGTAGGTGATGTTTCCCGAATTATCAACCATTCCGATTCGGGGCGAACAATAATCCGTAAAGAAATATTTATTTTGGAAATTGGGATAAAGCGTTCCGGTATATACATAACCTCCGGTTATCGAGCAATTTCCGGCACTGTGCGCGGTTACCGCCAAAGGGAATGTCATCGTCGATTGTGCGGGACATCCGGTGGTCGTGTTGTACGTATTGTTTCCTTCATAACAACGCCAGCCATAGTTAAGTCCGCCTTGGGTAGATGTAACTTTATTAATTTCTTCAAAAGCATCTTGTCCGACATCGGCAATCCATAAATCACCATTGTTTCGGTTAAAAGAAAACTTCCATGGGTTACGCAATCCGATTGCCCAGATCTCGTCTGCACCGGCAACTCCCAAATACGGATTGTTTGCCGGAATGCCATAAGGTGTTCCGGAATTAACATCAATGCGAAGCATTTTGCCTAACAATTCGTTGATATTCTGTGCTCGGTTTCCGGGATCGCCACCACTACCGCCATCACCCATACCAATATACAAATAACCATCGGGGCCAAATTTTATAGAGCCACCGTTGTGATTGGAAAAAGGTTGGCTAATAGTAAGTAAAACCGAAGCACTTCCGGCGTCGGCAAGGTTTGGGTTGCTGCTATTCACGCTGTAACGTGCAATTACCGTATTTCCTGCGGTATTGGTATAGTTAATGTAAAAATAGCCATTGCTGCTATAGTTGGGATGAAAGGCAAGCCCCAGCAGACCACGCTCCCCTCCGGAACTAATCAGGCTGGTTACGGTTAGGAATGGAGTTGCATTAACCGTTCCGTTAGCATTTGCTATTTTGATGTTTCCGCCGCGTTCCACGACAAATAATCGGGAATCTCCGGCATGTGCTATTTCGACCGGATTGGAGAAACCGGTTGCAAAACTTTCCAGGGCAATGGTTTGCGAAAAACCAAAGCTACTGGCGATAAGTGTCAGGGTAAGTAGTATTTTTTTCATAGGATAGTTGGTGTTGGTTTGTAGTAAAAATAGTAAAAAAATATTTGGTTTTTATGTAATGACTTAATTTTTAGTATAATATGGACTTTGGTCGGTCAATAGAGGTATTGATACAATATTGTAGACGATCAATTTGTAACTTGGTCGATGCTCTGAACAATTCCTTCTTATTATGTAAACTTTAATTTGATTCGGAATGAAAAAAATGCTGCAAAGTTTGACGATCATAACAAGCCTGTTTTATGTAACGCTGGTCAAGAAATGTGATCAGGAACATGGTGCTAAACAGGAGGTTGTCAGAAATGAAAAAATGACGGTGAAAAGGTTGTCCGGTGACGAGTTGCGAAAAGTTTCCCATGTGGCAAAAAAATTGAATGAAGTGTTGTTGGCATTGGTTACGGATGCGTATAACGCTGATAATCGTTTGATTGTAAACCGGGATGAAGCCCTTTTTATTAAGGAAAGAGGAACGACATCTTATACGTTCCCGATTATACGGAAATATCCTTCGGATACTATTGAAAACCTCGTGCTGAATTTTACCGAAAAAGGAGATTGTAATGTCTTCCTGACAAAATATCAACTGAAACGAAATCAGGTGTTGCAGCGTCGTAATTTGTACAGTTTGGAAGATAAAATGACCATTGCCATCCGCAAAAAAGTAGACAAAACGAGCCGGGAACAGAATTTGTTTTATACGTGCAATATATTGGCAAAGGTTCCCATAGTATGGAACGATAATGGAGAAGTGACCTCCTCGTTGGAATGGCTGCAGAAGCAAGTGTGTGAAGAGAGGTATGGATTGGACGGAAAACAATATAAGAATTCCAGAAATGCGACGGCTCCGGTTTTGCAAATCCTAACGACACCGGTTGTGAGTGTGACGTTTACATCCTTTTTAAAAAAGTTTAAAGCAGAAATAACAGCCGTACATCCCAATAGTATCTGGTGGCGAACAAATGCCAGTGATGCTGTTGTCGCTTACTTAAAAGAGCAGTTTGATTTAGAAACCGGATTGGAAAACCGGGAAGCCAATGATTTCGCGTTATGGGCGGTTAATTATATGTGTAAAAATCCGGAAATAACCTGGGAGCATTTGAAAAATTGGTTTCTAACACCGGAAGGAATAAGTGCACAAGGCTACGATTGTCAATTCTGGAAAAAAACAATGCAGAAATTCCGAACCCGACGATTGCCGTCCTACCGCGCTTTTGTACAAGCGGTTCCTCAACCTAAGGAGTATCATCGAATTGACGGATCGGTTGTTAAAGTTAATCCGGAAGAATATTCCTATGATTCGACCAATGGTAAAGCGTGCCAGAAAGAGAATAGAATGGATAAGCTACCGCTAGGTGCTGATTGTAGAAATACGGATATTTCGGTTAAAGATTTTAATAGCTGGATGAAAAAAACGTATGGTAGGCCGACTTACAGGTTAAAAGGGGCAAAGGCAAACTGCCGGGAAGCTATAGCCAAATTTTTAAACGGAAAAACAGGAATCTATACTCTTGTGAATACCGATGTTAATCAAGATGGCGTTTCCGGGCATGTGGATCTGATTACAAAAGGTAAATGTCTTACCGGAGCCGGAGTATGCCTGCAAAAAGAAATACAGCGTATCGAAATATGGGAACTGAATTAAAAAAGAACGGCGTTTGTTTTTTGAGCAGTTCTAAAAATCAAATTGTTTTTAAAACAAAGAACCGCTCCATGGGAGCGGCTCTCTTTTCTAAAGATTTCCGATTATCTTGTCTTTAGGGTATTTAACGGTGTAGCTAATGCGAATTTTTTTCGTCTCACTTGGCTTTAGTTGAAGTTCCCAACTTAATAAGCCGGTTTCGGAATTAACTTTCGCACCATCTTTCTGTTTTAATTCGATTTCAATTTCCTTGTCGCTACTTAATGGGTATTGATCTTCCAGTTTTAATAAAACGGACTCTTTTTTGTTGTTGCGAATCGTAATGTCATATGTAAATGCCTGCTCTTTTTTAGTCGATAGGAATTTAACGCCCGATTTATCGACAACCTTTTCACGTGTGATAACCACTTTTTTGTCGCGTCCCATGCTAAGGTTTAACGTGTCGGATGTTTGTCCCGGATTGACAAGTGTTTTGCCAACATACATGCCTTCGAAAATAATATTAGCTTCCCCTTTTAACAGGTTGTATTTACCATAATCGCTGATTTCAGCCAATAAAAAGGATTCTTTGTCCAGTTTTGGCGCGGCATAATATTTATACGTCGCCGGCAATTTGATCTCTTTTAACGAAACACTATGCGTTTTACCATTCGATAGGATGTCGTACGGAATATCGATGTCAAACGAAATATGTAATTGATTTTCATTGATCATAGTATAATCCGAAACGGAACTTGTTACCTGTAATCCGGAAACTTTGCCTCTAAGTGAGATAGCTGAGTTTATAACTTCTTCCTTTAGGTCGTAGTTCGCCTTAGCCTTGGCTTGTGGTGCGGCAGGATATATCTGTTGGTACGCTAAAAACCAAGGGTTGATTATAGGTGCCTGATTGTTCTGATTCGGGATACCACTGGAAAGGGTTAGTTTTACTTTTCTCCAGTCGACTCCGGTGTTTTGAACAATTTGCGCTTTGTATAACATATTCACCGGCGATGCAATATTATCGGCACGAAGTTCATAAAACGGCGACCAACGCGCATTGTTTGTCAGATACGAAACATCCAGTGTTACAGCTCCGGCGGTTTGGTTCATCACTTGTAATACCAGTTTTCCGGTAGCATTTTTCTCTTCTTTGTTGCTGTTGATCTCCAGTTTGGTGTTTAACTTGGTTAACAAATCGGATAGTTTCTTTTCGCGTTCGTTTAAAACGTCAATGGTATTACTGATCTCGGTGCGTTTGGTTTTGTAATACTCCACCATTTTCATCAGTTCCGTGACACTCAAACCGGTATTCGCGCCATATACCTGTTGGTTTCTATCCAGAATTTCGATAGTTTTCATTTCCGACGTTCGGGTATTGTTTAAACGATCCAGTTCTTTTTGGACAATTTTAATACTATCCCGTACCTTTTTAATAGCGGGTGAACTTTCGTCGATATCGTATTCGCTGATATAGTCGTTTGTGAATTGTGTTGAAAGTACCGTAAGGCTCGAAGGTGCTCCAATCTGAACGGTGTTTTCATTCAGATAATTTGCCACGTTTTTGATCACGATTTCATGTGTTCCGGCCGGAAGGTTTAAATTGGCGGTTTGGGATATTTCTGCGGCGTTAAAATATACGGTAACGGCATTGACTTTGGCCGTTGTAAAAACGGGCTTTTGGGCGAATACCATTCCGGATAGGGCGAATAGGAGTATTGTGATAAACTTTTTCATGTTTTTTTTAGTAAATATAATGTTTTACAAATTATGGAAAAACCGTTTTGTCTTAGGTTCTTTTACTACCGGTAGCGTTGGCAAAGACCACGATGCCGATAAAAAATGCGGTAAGGATAAAGAATGTGAGCATTTCGTTTTTATTTTTGGAAGGAGTGAATGTCGTTTTCAATCGTCAGGATTAACAAACAGGTAGCGGTACAAAAAACCGGACTGGTAATGCAATGGTGACCGTTCCAGCTACCGTTGTTGTTTTGTATCTTGATCAGCTTTCCGCTCACGTTGTCGTACCAGTTTTTCCAGTCGTTGTCCTTTTTAACCATCATGGATTCGCCGGTTTGCAGGAAACTCATAAACTCTTCTCCGCCATTATTGCCGAAGCCGTTCATTACGCCATTGTCCATTGCCTGTACTTTTGCGGCTTTGTACACTTTTGATGCCACATCGTAGGACGCAGCTTTGTCTTTCGAAATCCCTATTTTCTGTAGGTTGTCGCGGTTGAGTTCAGCCGTTTTCTCAATCTTGCCGTCAGCTTTGGCTTTGTTAAATAATTCCTCGGCTTCTTTGGCTTCCGAAGCACTTCCACGAACGGAACTACTCACGGCATAAAGCATAATTCCGGCACCATCTTCGGTTTTGGCAGTATTGCTTTCGGTATTGTAATTGCTTTTCTGATAATTGCGCGCAGCGGTTATCTTTTCTTCATTTACGGTGATGTTTTTGTTTTTCTTAGCCTGTTCCAAGCCCGAACTGGCAAAAGACGATTGCAATACACCCGCCCATCCGGCGCCGTTTACTTTTCCGTTGGTGTCGTACGATTTTTCAATTTTATTGACACAGATTTGAATCGCTCGCTCCACACGTTGTGATGGATTTTTTTCGGCGACCTGATTTAAAAATTGAAGTGCTAATGCGGCATCGATGTTTTCGCCCAGTTTGCGCTGTATCTGAGTGCCGCGTACTTGTGTGATATAAGCACTGTTTTTGTTGGCTTCCATCTGTTGTAACAGATAGTCCAACGCATTGGAAAGCTGTTTCTGATATGGGCCTTTGGTTGTGGTATAACCCATACGGTATAAAGCCATCGCCGCCATTGCGGTTGTAGCCGGATCAGATTGTACGGCATGTGGGTTCATTTCGCCCTGATTGCTATGGGAACCAGCGCCCCAACCTCCGTCGTTGTTTTGTGCGGAAACCAACCATTTTTCGCCTTTTTGAACAACACTTTTTAGAGAAGCGTCATTTTTATATTGGGCGTATTCCGCTACGGGTTGTTCCCCCATAACCGACATGAAAACACAAGGTTTCTCTTCCGGTGCTTTTTGTGTGCGTAGTATCGTTGTTTCAGTTCCATCCGGTTTTCCGGTTTTGATCACTACTCCGGTCAACAGTACCGAAGTTGTTAAAGCTAGTAAAAGATTCTCGGTTTTCATGATTCTCGGTTTTTTAAAGATTATAGTTCAAAAGTAGGCGTATCGTAAATGCGGTTTTGGCAGAATGGGTGAAAGTGGGTTTTTACTTGGTGAAAGGATTGTGGTGGCTTATTTGGAATTGCTCAGTTGTAAGGATTTCAGATCGCCGGATGGTGTGATCAAAATATATTCTTTTTCGGTTTTGGGAGTCGGTTTTTTGGTGCGCGTGATGGCAATTTTAACCTCATATTGCACCTGAATTACCGGTTCGAGTATGGTTGGATTCACAACAAAATCAAAATCCTTATTTACAATCGGTTGGTAATATAATGTGGTCGATTTGGCCGCTTGGTTGACATTCGCAAATTTTTTTAGCGAAAGCGAAGAACTATTATAAGCTTCATACGATTTATACATTTCGACCGGGAGTGTGATACTGTAACCGTCGGCTATTTTTTTCTCGGCATTGGTAAAGGTTTCGCCTAATAACGCTTCGTAGTTTTTTGCCTTTTCCAAAACCAGAAGTCGGGCTTTGTTCATCAGGTCTTTTTTAACCGTTTCCAGAGTATTCGAAAAGTAATCCACCCGTACGAGGTCGTAAATTTCGTTCGCGGACAGAATCTTCATAAAATCGTCCAAAAGACCCGGATCGGTATATTTAATATGAATGTTCTTTTTCAGTTCAAAACCTATCGGGATTTCATTATAGGTTTTCTTACTGAATAGTTTTCGTTCTACGGTATAATCATACATCGGAACAAAAGTGATCATGTCTACAAAGGTTTCCACACCTTTTTTTAATCGGATTTCTTTTAATGACAAGCCAATGCGTTTGTCGATTAGTTCATTCACTTCTTCCGTGGTGACGCCGGTTTGTGACACCTGGAAAATAGCGACATAGGCATCGGCTTTAACATTAGCAAGACCTTTTACACTGGCAATGATATCGGCATTTGACGGAAAGTTGACGTTGATCGAATTATCGGTAAATACAACCTGATTTTTGTAGTTGATATTCCCGGAAACCTGAGCAACGGCAAATTGAACAAACAGTAAGCTTACGTAGGGTATTATTTTTTTCATATCGGAGGTTTTAAGGTTCGGAACAAATGTATTAATCGAAAAAACGTACTTTTGGAAGAACGGGTGAAACGGGAATCCGACTTGGTGAATGCTATAGGAAAGGATTTGGGTTTTAACGTACTTTACATTCAGAAAAATAACTAAAACAGCATGCGGTATATAACGTATATCTTGATCGGATTGATGATAGGGCTTTTGACTCCGCAGCAGATGAGTGCCCAACAGATTACTACCGAAAAAACGAGTAAAAGTGTTAGCGCCAAGCTAAATAAAGCTGCAGATGAATTGGCCAAATCGTTAGATGCCAACGATGAGGTTAAGATTGCAACGAATTATGAAAAGTTGGCTCAGGAGTTTATCGATGTTGATGATCTGGCTAAGGGTGAGGAATATCTGAAAAAAGCGTTGGAAAGTTTTACCCGACTCAAACGGAAAGAGGATATTGCCCGGGTAACGCGAAATCTGGCGCGAACACAGGAAAGTCAGAATAAATACAAAGCGGCGATCAGTAATTATCAAAACGCGAGTGTCATGACGGTTGATAAAAGCGTGATGGAGGTCAATCAGAATGATGCCAAACGTTTGCAAAGTGTCCAAAATCCTGCGGCGCAGTACGATTATGTCAATTCCAATATCAAATTACTGGAAAAGGAAAACCGCAAGGAGGAAGTTGCCGATGCTTATGTGCAAAAAGCGGAAATGAGTCTGAAGAAAAAAGATAAAGTCGAAGCGATTGAAAGCTACAACCAGGCCATTACATTTGTAAAAGACAAACCGGAAGCGGTGATCAAACTCAAAAATGAAATCGCCAAAGTCTATACGGCCGATAATCAGTTTGACGAAGCAATCGGGATTTCCGAAAAACTATTGGCCGATGCCAGAGCACGTCGGGATTTTGATACCGAAATCGCCCAATTGCAATCGCTGGCAACGATCTATTTTAAAAAGAAAGAACCGGAAAAAGCCACGCATGCTTTAAAAGAAGCCTATCAATTGGCAACCGAAAAAGGAAAAGCCGATGAGGTGAAAAAGAGCCTCGAACGATTGCTCGACTATTACCGTCAGACCGGAAATTATAAAGAAAGTACACAACTGTACGAACAATTTTTTGAAAATTACGAACCGCTACTCCGGAAAGACAGCGCTCAGACCGATCATTTGACATTTCAGGTGACGGAAGAAAAGATTCGCCAGTTGGAAAAGGAAAAGGTTTTAAAAGATGAATTGATCGCTAAGAAAAATACGTTTAATTATTTTCTGATCGGTTCGATGATCTTATTGTTGTTGCTTTTAGGATTGATTGTAAAAGCGTTGTATTCGATCAAAACAAAGAATAAAGAAATCGCCTTACAGTCGTTACGCCGGGAAATGAATCCGCATTTTATTTTTAATAGCCTGAATAGCGTCAATCAGTTTATCTCGCAAAACCGCGAGCTGGAAGCGAATAAATACCTGACGTCCTATTCGAAGCTAATGCGGAATATGATGGAGAATTCCAATAAGGATTTTATCGCCTTGGGAAGTGAAATCGAACAATTACGAAAATACCTCGACCTTGAACACATGCGTTTCGAAGATCAGTTTGAATATACGATCACGGTGGATGAAAAACTGGATACGGAAACGATTCAGATTCCAAATATGATCATTCAGCCACAACTGGAAAATGCCATCTGGCACGGACTTCGATATAAAGAAGGAAAAGGATTGTTGCAATTGCGTTTTCTCCTTGAAAATGGAAACGTTGTGGTTGTGATCGAGGACAATGGAATTGGTTTAACCAAAAGTCGGGAGCTGAAAACCAAAAATCAGAAAGTACACCAGTCCAGAGGGCTTACCAATACGAAAGAGCGGATTGGTTTGTTAAATGAATTGTATAAAAAGGAGATCGCTTTACAGATTGTCGAAAAGACAGCACCGGAAACCGGTACCATTGTAACCCTGCGGTTTTCCCGGATTGAAAAATAAAATGCCATGCAAAAAATAAGAAGTGTCATTGTAGAAGACGAATTGGCGGCAAGGGAAGTGCTTAAAAACTATCTGTCCAAATATTGTCCGCAGGTTGAGGTAATTGGCGAAGCGCAGCATATAAAAGAGGCTGTGCCTTTGTTGCACGAGCTGGAACCGCAATTGGTTTTTCTCGATGTGGAAATGCCTTTTGGAAATGCTTTTGATGTGTTGGAAGCGTGTAAGGATTTGCAGTTTGAAACGATCTTTGTGACCGCTTTTTCGGAATATTCGTTAAAAGCTTTAAATCAGAGTGCGGCCTATTATTTGCTAAAACCGATTAGTATCGAAGAGCTGATTCTGGCGGTCAATAAAGTCCAGTTACAATTGTTAAATCAGGAAATGTTTAACCGGAACCGGATTATTGTGGAAAACTTCCGGGAAACCAATCCGGAACGCCAGAAAGTTATTTTGCCTACACTCGAAGGTTTTGAAGTGGCCAAAATGGAAGAAATCGTCCGCCTACGCGGGAATGGTAATTTTACGGATATCTATTTGCAGGACGGAAGTAAGAAAATGGTCTGTCGGTTTTTAAAGCATTTTTCAGAAATCCTTCCTTTTCCATTTTTACGGGTTCACAAATCCCATATTATCAATGTGAATTTTGTAAAATCCTATCACAAAGGAGCTGGTGGTTATGTGACGCTTTTCGATGGTTCGGAAGTGGAAATTTCGCCCACTTATAAAGAAGAGTTTCTAAAGAATTTTAAATGATTAATACACCATTTCTTTTATAAAAAGGGAATCCACGGCAATACTATCCGGAACGCCTTTTAGTTTTAGGAACGATCGCGAACGACCGGTTATCGTAAAAGGTAATTTATAACCAATCGTATCTTCGGGAGTGAGAACGCCTCTGCGTAACATTAGTTTGGTTAGGAAGTTTTGCTGGTCGTTGGCGTAGCCTTTCAGACTTCCGGTACTGTCGAATTGCCACATGAATTTTTTAGGTTTCGGTACAATAGTCGCCAGGAAAAGACATTCTTTTAAGGTCAGATCGGCGGGTTTTTTCTGAAAATAGAATTGTGCCGCTTCTCCGATTCCATACACATTCGGTCCCCATTCGATCACGTTAAAGTAAACCTCAAGCATCCGTTGCTTACTAGCGATACGGTTGTTTTCGAGTATATACACCAACAGGATTTCTTCCAGTTTACGGGACAATGTTTTTTCGCGGGTCAGGAATACATTTTTAACCAATTGCATACTGATTGTACTGGCGCCACGGGCAAATTTTTTGGTTCGGATGTTTTTAACGATGGACTGTTTAAATGCTTCGTTGATAAAACCGCGATGTGACATAAACGACGGATCTTCCGATGTTAAAACGCTTTTTTGCAGATAAGGCGCTATCTGATCCAAGGGTGTAAAATTTGGATTGGACGGACCAACAACTATCGGACGTTGCGGAACGCCGTTTTCGATCGCACGATAGGTGAATGAGGTGTTTAGTTTGTCCAGATCGGCTTCTCCGTATTTAAGTATGGTAAGGCCTTCTTTTTGGAGCTTACTGTCAAAAATGAGAGCATTCGGATTGTTTTTATTAAACTGAAAATCGAGTTTGTAGTCAAAACTACCTTTGGCTTCCATGCCTTCGAAATGAGTGAAAAGTCCTTTTGGCAGGGAGGTGATAAAGTCTTGCGCTTTCATTTTCGGAATCGCAACACGCAGGGTATATAAAGTGTCTTTTTCAGTGTTGTATTCGGCAAAGGGCTGTACTTTTATAGCGTTGAGTTGTGCTCGGGAACTGCTGTCGATCGCGACAAAGTGTTCGCCGAAAAGAAAGCGGTAATCCAAACGGGCTTTTTCGATGATCACATCTTTTTTAGCGATTCGCGGATGGTTAATCGTAAAGTTGCTGATAGAGGTATAACCGTCGACATGCAATTCGTTGCCTTCCATTTTTATTTTGGATACGTTCACATGTATGCTGTCAAAACTGGACAACAGATGAAAACGTTCATCGATATACGGTACTTTAATTTTGGAAGTGTCGCTGTTAAAAAAACGAAGATCGGCGGTTTTATTTCTTGGATCGGCCATCCCCCGGATTTTCCAGTTTTGGGTAAAGGTATTGGTGCGGACGTTAATCGTGGTTTGTAGCTGTTTTCCTTTTAGATCAAGGTCGTTTAAGTGCATCGTGACCTTCCGACCCATATCGTCCATTCGGAGCGACAGGTTTTGAAGTGTCATATTGGTTGGAACCAGATTTAAGGCTTTCGTTAGTAGGCGATAGGCGAGTTTGGCATAATTCCTCTTTTCGCTTTCGCTGTTGTCTTCTTTTTCCCGTTTCAGGAAGGCGTCGAAGTTTCGCCCTTTTTCGTTTTTTACCAGCTGAATAAAACCGTTTTTCATTTCCAGTTCCTGCAATTGAATAGCACCGGTAAATAATTGGAACAGGTTTACGGTAGTAGTTATTTTTTCTACAGCTAATAAGGTATCGGCTTGTTTGGGAACCAAAACAATATCGTGCAGGCTTACGCCGTTTAGGCCGTCAAATTGTGCTTTTTTGATCGAAAGGGTGCAGTTGTAATCGGAATCGAACCGGTTTTCGGCTTTGGTAATTACTTTTTGAAGTAGGGAATCCCGGAAAAGAAAAAGCCCGATAAAAGCAAGCGCAAAAAGGACTAGCAGTGCTATTGAAAAGCGAATGATCTTTTGCTTTCTGGTTCTCATACTTCTTCTGGTTTGTACAAAAATAGGGTATTATCCCTAAAAATAAAGTAGAAGAATATGTTAATATATCAGGTTTTTAGAAGGGCAAGCCCTTCCATTATCGTTGATAATAGGTGGTAAGGGTTGCCTTTGCCAAAGTATTGGCATTAATGTAAAATCCAACAATCGATGGATTGGTGTTTTTGTCGAGTCCCAGTTTTGCGGTTTTGAGGGCGAAAACGGTGATTTCGTATTTGTGTGGTTTATCGCCTTCCGGTGGACAAGGTCCGCCATAACCGTACGTTCCGTAATCGGTGATGCTTTGAATCACTTCCTTAGGTAATGTTGTTTTAGTAAGATCGCCGGAGCCGGTTTTGATTTCTTTTGTGGCAGCTGGAATGTCAAATGTGACCCAGTGTGTCCAACCTCTACCGGTGGGAGCATCGGGATCGTACATGACCACGGCAAAACTTTGGGTTCCTTCCGGCGCATTTTCCCAGGAGAGTTGTGGGGAAACATTCGATCCGGTACAGCCAAATCCGTTGTAAACTTGTTTGTGGGTAGCCTGCCCTTGTAAATCGGCACTTTTAAGCGTAAAAGTTTGGGCTTTTGCAGTTAGTGTTAGCATCAAACCAGCTGCGATGACATAAAGTGTTTTCATGGTGAATTATTTTAGGTCAAAAGTAGAATGGATGACGCTTGAGGAGTTATCGGTGAAAGTTTAAAAAATGTTGCTAAACGTCCAAATGACGGTTTTGGAATTGTTTGGGTGTTTGCCCGAACTTTTGCCGAAAGGCCTGAATAAAACTGGATAAACTCTGATAACCGCTTTCCAGATATAGATCGTTGACCCGTAAATTGGGTTGTAATAGCTTTTTGGCTGCGGCTTCCAGTCGCTTTTCCTGAATCCATTTGATCGGAGAGGTGTTGTAGATGGCTTCGAAATGTCGTTTGAAGGTCGAAACACTCATATTGCATAAAAAGGCAAGTTCGGCAACTTGTAGGTTGTTGTCGAGGTTGCTGTGAACTACTTGCTGTATTTTTAGCTGTTGCTCTTTTTGCTGGTGTTCGAATAAATCGGGCAATTGCAGTCCTTTATTCTGAATCAGGTACAGTAGAAGCTCTTCCAGTTTTACTTTTTTAGTCAGCGGATCCTGTGGATTTAGGTACTGTACGGACTTTAGATAGTGACCGATATAGGGGTCTATCGTTCCTGTTATAAGTCCGGATTGCTTTCGTTTTGTTTGATGGAATTGCGGGTATTTGATTGCAAATGCTGCTAGAAAACGATTGTCGAAAAATATAAGCTGACTACGGTATTGATCCTGATTTCTTGTTTTTTCGGACATCAGATAGTTTCCCGATCGCATAAAGATAAATTCCTGTGATCCGATTTGTGCGGTTTCGGTTTCATTATAAACCTGTTTGGTGCCTTCTAATAGAAAGCTAAAGGCATTGTCTTTTAAAACAATCCTGCTTTTTTCGCATTCCAGTTGCGTTTGATAGTCGTAAAAATAAACGCCATCATATGCGGACGGGTTTTCTAGAAACTGATTGGGTAATATATAGTGTTGCATATTAGTGTAAGGCGGTAAGTAGGTTTTCTACAGCTGCTTTTTTACGTAATTCAAATCCTTTGAAATTAGCATGTTCCAGTCCGTATTCTTTTAAAAGGAAAAATATGGTTGCTCCTTCTAGATGTAGCGTGTTTACGGTTTGAGTTATATGTAACTGTTGTTTTGTGTCCAAGCTTTATTTTTTGTCAAAAAAACCAAATATAAATACTAATACAAAGAAGTATAGTGTTAAAAGCCCTGATGTATACCAGATGTTCCAGATTTTAAAAAACCATAATAGAGGGATTGTGAAAAAAAGAATGGCTAAAATAAAATTTTTCAGGCCTGTTTTTTTATCGGTTAACTTTAGTAATTCAAAAAGATAATTTTTTGAAAGCAACAATAGATTGGTGAGTAAATAAATAATTATTACTTTTCGTTTTAGTGTTGCAGTTAACTCGAATTTAAATAACCAAGGCGATAAAATAACGATTACATTTAGAATGTAAAAAAATATATTGATTATACTTTTTCTTCTAGCATTAAGATTTAAAACTTGTTCGACATAAGTCATGTTGATATTAATGATCCTGTCGTTAGATAGCGTTAGTACATCTCCAGGAATATTTTTCTTGTATATGGTCTTGTTTGTGTAGATCTTATGCCTTATAAAGATATTTTCATTCTGTTCTATAGATAGTTCGATGTCTTGGTTTTTGTCTTTGTCAACAGATATAAATTTGTAAGCATTTTTGAGTACAATGCACTCTAATTTATTTGTTGCAGGATCGGTAAAATAGTTGTGAAGATAACCACTGTAAAGTTCAGTTTTTCCATTTACTTCAATTAAAACATCAGCATTGGTATATAGGTATTTGTTTTTAGAATTTTTGTTACCGTTAATCTTTTTTGATTTAATAATATAATGCCAATAATTTTTGAATTTAAAAAGAGGTATACTGCTGTCAAAATTTGCTGCACGAACAATCTTGTAAGAAAAAAAGCCAAAAACACCAGAGGTAAAATATAAAAGCAGGATTAGATAAATGATGTTTTTATATTCATTGATCTCCTCTTTGTCAGGTAATTGGTTTGCCGATAGTGTTTCAAATAAGTGTTTTATGTTTTCGTACGAAATATTTTCCTGAATTTTGAAAATAGAATAGTTTTCTAAAAGAATGAGACCTAAAATACCTAGTGTTATAATACCAATGCTAAAAAATAGTGTCCATAAAAAACGTTCCATCAGATTTCCCTGATTGAATTGTTTGGTGAAATCACCCCAAAAATAAAATTTCCTGAACAGAAGTCCAGGAAATATAAATATTGAAATATAAAATACCGTATTTAAGGCTACATTTTCCAATAGACTAGCCTAAAGAAATGGTGATTACTTCATTGGTTGATAATTCAACGTCTTTTTTCTTGTCATTTTTATGGTTCAATAAATAATCTACAGCATCATCAAGTTTCTTTTTATCACTAGGATTGTTGATTATTTCTAAGATGTCATCATCAATCAGAGAGTTTTCGTTAGATGAATCATTCTTAATACCTGAGAATAATATCGTTATAGTTTTCTGTAAACCATTTATAAAAAAGTTCATTGTTTTCATAACTTTTTGTTTTTTAGTTTCTCGATACTTTCAAAAGTATGATTAATCAATTAGATTACAAATGTCTTTAACAAATATTTCGTGTCTTTGCAATTTTTTACCCAAACAATTCGCTAACCACATCTTCAATTTTTGAAACCATTTTAACGTTAATCGCGGTGTTTTTAACCGCTACTTTGTTGTATTTGGAAATGAATATTGTCCCGAAACCTAATTTCTCGGCTTCCTGTATCCGTTGTTCGACGCGGTTTATCGGGCGGATTTCTCCGGAAAGGCCCACTTCTCCGGCAAAACAGTAATCTTTGCCCACCGGAATGTCTTCATTAGATGAAAGGATCGCGGCTACCACGGCTAAATCGATCGCAGGATCGTCTACCGAAATACCACCGGTTACATTCAGGAAAACGTCTTTGGCCCCCAATCGGAATCCGGCGCGCTTTTCCAGTACGGCTAAGATCATGTTGAGACGCTTGGCGTTGTACCCGGTCGTGCTGCGTTGTGGTGTTCCATATACAGCCGTACTCACCAAAGCCTGAATTTCGATCATCAACGGACGCATTCCTTCGAGTGTCGTCGCAATAGCAGTTCCGGATAATTCTTCTTCCTTGTGCGAAATCAGGATTTCCGACGGATTGGCGACTTCGCGTAGTCCGCTGCCTTGCATTTCGTATATACCCAATTCGGCCGTAGAACCGAAACGATTTTTTAACGATCTCAAAATACGGTATACGTGATTTCGATCGCCCTCAAATTGTAAAACGGTATCGACCATATGTTCCAAAATCTTCGGCCCGGCGATGTTTCCGTCTTTGGTTATATGTCCGATAAGAATTACAGGAACATTGGTTTCTTTTGCATATTTGATCAATTCGGCAGTACACTCCCGGATTTGGGAAATGCTTCCGGCCGATGATTCGATATAGTCGGTGTGTAAGGTCTGAATCGAATCGATGATCACAATTTCGGGTTCGATGGTTTCGATTTGCCTGAAAATGTTTTGCGTTTTGGTTTCCGTCAGAATATAACAATTGTCGCTGTTGGTTGTGATCCGTTCGGCACGCATTTTAATTTGCTTCTGACTTTCTTCTCCGGAAACGTATAAAGTTTTGTAGGGAAGTTTTAAGGAAATTTGCAGCAATAGTGTACTTTTTCCAATACCAGGTTCACCGCCTAAAAGGGTAAGCGAACCGGGAACCAGTCCGCCGCCTAATACACGGTTAAGTTCGCCGTCGGTAGTATCCATTCGGATTTCCTCGGTCGAATCGATTTCATTTATTCTTAACGGCTTAGCCGCTTTTTTAACTTCTGTGGAACTGGCTTTCCAGGCAACCTTTTCTTCTTTCTGAATGACTTCCTCAACTATGGTGTTCCATTCTTTACAGGCATTGCATTGACCTTGCCATTTGGAATATTGGGTGCCGCAACTCTGGCAGAAGAAGGTTGTTTTTAATTTGATTGCCATTTCGTATGTATTCTGTTTTTTGTAAGTATTATCTTGACTTTACGGCGTCAGCTCTTTCCAGCATACCGTCTTTGGTAAGATCGCCAATGGGTTCCTGATTAAAGGCACTCATATAAGCTTTGTAGGCTTTTTTGTAATCATTAGTGTTTTCGTAATACAAGCCTTTTTCATATTCGCTGATCATGCTTTTCGGATAGTTTTTTTTCGCAACTTCCGAAAGGGTTAACAATTCTTCGTAGTTTTTGTTTTTAAGGATCGCGGCTTCAATAGCTTTAAAATCGTTTAAACGGATAGTAGGTTTGTAGCCTAATTTCTTTTCCAGATTGCTGTATTTATCAATTAAATACTGCGTGTGACCGGTTGGTAGTTTGGCAATCTTCTCCTGAAACTCAATCGTCGAAATCGGTTGGTAGCCGTCGAAGATGTGATAGGCGGCATTCGGAATGGCGAAGGTTACCAGCGAATAGTGCGACAGTCCTTTAAACTCATCAAAACGGTATTTCAGGTTGCTATTGGTTACGGCTTTGGCTTTTTCGTCTAATGCTTTCATTTTGGTCTGAATTTTTTTCAGATCACCATCGGAAGTCGCCTGATAATAGAACAGCGGTTTTTGGATAGCAGCCAGTCGTTCCGGGATTCTGTTTTCCATTTCCGGTGCAAATTCCGGGCTTAAGGAAATATAGGCATTGAAAATAGGGTTGTCTTTATATAAGAAAAAGTTTAAGAAACCGGCTGTTGTATCCAATCCGGCAATCATACGGAATGGCGCCACACGGTATTTTTTTTCAACATACGGCAGTAATTCCGCACCGATAAATTCGAAAAATTTGGCTCCTTGTTCATTCGGTAATCCGCCTTCGTCATAAGAACTGTCGTGTTCTCTTTCGTTGTTTTTATTCTGACTGATGGCTACAATGATCACTTCGGGTAGGTCATCCCAGTAAGCACCATAGGAGAAAACGCCATAAAAAGGATTGGTCAGGTATTCGCCATCCAGTACGAGTAGTAAAGGGTATTTTTTGTCTTTATTACTTTCGTAGTTGTCAGGGGTGATGATGGTAATTTCCCGGATTTCCTTCAGTTTTTCGGAGTTAAAATCCTCAACGGTTTTTTGGGAAAAGAGGGTATGACTCAGTAAAAATGTTACCAGGAGTAATAGTAATTTTTTCATGTTTGTTAGTAGTTTCTCGTAGTTTTGGAATAGAGAAGCAAGATAACAAAAATTATTTATTTCGATGTAAAAGCGGCAATAACAAAAAGGAAAGTAAACCCATCACAATGATCAGTCCGGTTTGCGAAGTCCAAAGGATCCAACCGAAAGTAGTACCGGCCGTTTCGGGTACCGAATACAGTACTAAAATCTCGGAAATCAGTAGTGGAAACGCACCAAAACCACCATTGGTAAAACTGATGGCAAGGCTTCCTACGACAAATGCGGTAACGACTACGCCAAAACTGATTGTGCTGGTTTCTTTGATGGCAAAAATGGCAAAGTAAAAGGTGAGTACATAACCGATCCAGATCACGGCGGTGTAAAATAAAAAGGCCCATTTGTGTGGCATTCGGAATACACTTAAAACACCTTCGATTAATCCGGATATTTTTTGTTTGATCACCACCACCGGACGCCATTTGGAATACAGGAATACCAGAGTTAAAGCGATCAGTATACCGACACCGGAGATGCCGATCAGAATTAATTTGTGAACCGGAATTTTTTGTTCCAAAAAGGTTTTCAGATTGTCAAATTGTAATAGTAGAGCCGTAAACATTAAGGCTAAGAGGATAACCAGGTCGATCACGCGTTCGGCAATAATGGAACCAAAGGCTTTGTCGAACGGGACATCTTTGTATTTTTTAACAATCAGCGCGCGGGATACCTCTCCGGATCTCGGAATCGTAAGGTTCATCAGATAACCGATGCAAACCGCGGCAATATTGGTTTTGAAAGGGGAGAAATAACCCATGTGTTCCAGACTGTAACGCCAGCGATAACCTCTTGCGACAAGACTTACCAGCGAAAAAAACGTTGAAATCAGGATGTAGTTGTAATTCGCATTCCGAAAGTAGCTCTTCATTTCGTCGAGCTGTTCCGGGGTGAATTTATGGTAGGCATAATACACTAAAAAAACTCCCAACAAAAGTGGGAGTATAATACCTATAGTTTTTTTAAATTTCTCCTTCAAAAGAATAATTAGGTTAACGTATTGTCATTTTCATTCGGGAAAATGATAGCTGGTTTGAAGTCTTTGGCTTCTTCTGTGCCAATTATTCCGTATGAAATGATAATGATAATATCGCCTTTGTGGACTTTTCGTGCTGCCGGTCCGTTTAGGGTTATTTCCCCGCTGTTACGCGGTCCGGGGATAGCATACGTTTCCAGACGCTCTCCGTTGTTGATGTTTACAATGGAGACTTTTTCTCCTTCAAAAATGTTGGAAGCTTCCATTAAAGCGACGTCAATCGTAATGCTTCCGATGTAGTTTAGATCGGCTCCAGTCACCTTTACACGGTGAATTTTGGATTTAACAACTTGAATTTGCATGGTGCAAAGGTAATTAATTTAGTGCAATATTGTCAATCAATCTGATATTGTTTGTGTAAACCGCAATAAAGCCCCGGTATTTTTTAGTACTGTTTTTACGTGTTACAGGTAATAAAGTGGCTTCGTCGGCAATTTCAAAATATTCGAGCTCAAAGGCCGGATATTTGGCAAAGGTGCGGCCAACATAATCGATAACATCTTTAGCCGACTGGGTGTTGAATTTTTGTTTGGCTTCCAACAGGGTTTTGTAAATTAACGAGGCTTCTTCCCGGGCTTCGCTACTCAGGCGCTCATTTCGGGAGCTCATTGCGAGTCCGTTTGCCTCACGGTGAATCGGGCATCCGATTATATTTACCGGGATATGGTATTTTTCAACCAGTTTCTTTACAATCTGTAGTTGTTGGAAGTCTTTTTCGCCAAAATAAGCATTTGTGGGTTGTACAATTTCAAACAGTTTTTTGACAATAGTTCCCACGCCGTCAAAATGACCCGGTCGGTGTGCGCCTTCCATCTGGAATTCCAATCCGTCGTATTCGAATGCGGCTGCGGTGGTGTTACCTTCGTAAATATCGTCTACCGTTGGGGCGAAAACAAGGATGTCTTTCGATACCGTTCCGACCTTTTCGATGTCGCGATCAACATGGCGCGGGTATTTTTCAAGGTCGTCCGAGTTGTTAAATTGCGTAGGGTTTACAAATATACTGATGACCGTAATCTCATTTTCGGAACAGGATTTTTGCAACAGCGAAAGATGCCCCTGATGCAATGCACCCATGGTAGGAACAAGCCCAATCGTTTTTTTGGATGTGCCGATTTGCGCTAAATGTTGCGCTAAATCTGCTTTTTTGGCAAAAACAAACATTTGCTTTGGATTTAAATTGGGTGCAAAATTACTATTTTGTCAAACAACTGCATAAAATTTTGTAATTTTGCATGTTTTTTATATCCAATAAATAAAATTTAATGCAATGAATGATAAGAGGATATTGTATGTATCATCTGAAGTGGTGCCTTATTTAGCTGAAAATGAGGTTTCTTTAATGTCGTACGACGTGCCAAAAATGATCAATGATCAAGGAGGACAAATCAGAATTTTTATGCCTCGTTATGGGAATATTAATGAGCGCAGGCACCAATTGCATGAGGTTATCCGCTTGTCTGGGATGAATTTAGTGGTGAATGATATGGATATGCCTCTGATTATTAAGGTTGCTTCTATACCGAAAGAGCGTATTCAGGTTTATTTTATCGATAATGATGAATACTTCAAACGCAAAGCAACTTTTTCTGATGAAGATGGTGTGTTGTATCCGGATAATGACGAGCGTTCCATCTTTTTTGCAAAAGGAGTGGTGGAAACAGTTAAAAAATTAAACTGGGTGCCGGATATTATCCACGTGCACGGCTGGTTGGCCGGTATGCTTCCGATTTATATGAAGCATTATTATAAAGATGAAGCCCTTTTTGCCGATACTAAAATTGTAACGTCCGTTTATGCGCAGTCATTCGACGGAACATTGGATCCGGAAATGATGAAAAAAGTGGCGTTTGATGAAGTTCCGGATGCTTCGATTATGGATCTGGAAATTCCGAACTACGAAAATATTATGAAAGCCAGTATTCTGCATTCGGATGCTGTGATTATCGCCTCAGAGGAGGTCTCTCCAAGTTTAACAAAATTTATAGAAACATCGGGTAAACCTTTTTTACCTTTCGTGCCGAAAGATGCTTTTGCAGAAGCGTATACTAATTTCTATAAAAATCAAGTTATATAATCATTCTTTGATCTGATAAAAAATATGAATAGGATTTCATTATTACAAAAAGTACTCCTGTCTTTTACAGCAGTTTTGTTGTTCTCCTGCGATAAGGATTTTAATACTGTCGGCTCCGATCTGGTTGGTGAGGAGAACTATAATATGGAGAAGTATGTAGGGCAAACGCTGGAGGCTTACAATAAAGCTACAGGTGGTGTGCAGACCAACAACCTGCCGGTAAATCTTTTGGGGGTAATGAATAATACTACTTTCGGAGAGACTAAAGCACATTTCGTGTCGGAAGTACAATTGGCTTCCGCGGCTCCAACTATTGGCGATAACCCGGTGATCGATTCGGTTTGGGTATATGTGCCGTATTTTGCCACGCAAACTGGAACAGATGATAACGGTGTGCGTTTGTATGAGTTGGATTCGGTTTATGGAAAGGACAATAAGTTTAAATTGAAAGTTTACGAATCCAAATATCAATTGCGAACCTTTGATCCGGCGAACGGAGGAGATGCGCAGAAGTATTTTTCGGATGAGAAAAACCTGGTTGAAAATAACAGAGGGACATTGGTGTTGAATAATGGGCCGGCCAACCAGAATGATCAGTTTTATTTAAATAATCTGGAAACCATTTTGTATAAAATGGATGCGGCCGGAAACTATCTGAATTCAGCCGGACAGGTTATTCAGGACAATTCGGATATTGCAAGTCGGGTGATTCTTGAGCGTTATACGCCGGGAATGTGGTTGGATTTGGATAAGACGTTCTTTCAAAATAAAATTTTAAATGCTCCGTCTGATAAATTATTGAATAATAACGCGTTTAAAGAATATTTTAGAGGATTGTATTTTCAGGTGGAAGGAATTTCGGATCAGACCTGTATGGCGATGTTGGATTTCTCGAAAGCAAAAATTAATATCCGTTATAAAGCCGATGCTTCTGCAGGATCGACTTCGCGGGTGCGCAAAACGATAGTGTTGAATCTTACCGGAACAACGGTTAACTTTTTGGAAAATAGCTTTGCGCTACCAACAGAATCCGGAGAAGATCGCCTGTATTTAAAAGGGGGTCAGGGGGCTTTTTCGTATATCGATTTGTTTAATAAAACCGAGTTGGAAGATCTTCGCGCGAAGGTTGCAACGAATAAATGGTTGATCAATGAGGCAAATCTTACTTTTTATGTCGACAAACCGACAATGCAAAATGTGACGTACGAACCGCAGCGTATTTATTTGTATGATATGAAGAATAATAAGGTGTTGGCCGATTATAACTACGATGGGACAACCAATTCCTATTATCCTAAAATGAGTAAACTGGTGATTGGTGGACTCGTGGAGCGTGAAACAAGCGGCGATAAAAAAGCAATCAAATACAAACTGCGATTGACGCAGTATGTGAATAATCTGGTCAAGAAGGATTCTTCCAATGTGAGGATAGGATTGGTGGTGACGGAGGATATCAATAATGTGAAAAGTGCCTACTTTAAAAATCCTTTAGTAATGTCCGATCCGATGTCGCCAGCTGGTGTTTCTTATAATGTGAAATTATTCCCTGTTGCTTCGGTAATTAACCCGCTAGGGGTGGTGTTGCACGGAACGAATAGTTCTGATGTGGATAAAAGATTAAAATTAGAAATTTATTATACTAAACCGAAAGAATAATTTATGTGTGGTATTGTAGGTTATGTGGGTCACAGAGAAGCTTATCCTGTGATTATAAAAGGTCTTAAAAGACTGGAATATAGAGGGTATGACAGTGCCGGTGTGGTGTTGTGGGATGGTGAAGATTTGAAACTGTCGAAAACCAAAGGTAAAGTTACCGATCTGGAAGCGCGTGTGGCGGCAGAGATAACAACTACAGGTTCAATCGGAATGGGACATACCCGTTGGGCGACTCATGGGGTGCCGAATGATGTGAACTCGCATCCGCATGTTTCTAATTCAGGTGATCTTGTGATTATTCACAACGGGATCATTGAAAATTACGAGCCGCTTAAAAAAGAATTAATAAAAAGAGGGTATGTTTTTAAATCGGATACCGATACGGAGGTGTTGGTGAATCTGATTGAAGATGTGCAAAAACAGGAAAACCTGAAATTGGGGAAAGCGGTTCAAAAAGCGCTAAACCAAGTGGTAGGGGCCTATGCTATCGCTGTTTTTGATAAGAAAAAACCAAATGAGATTGTGGTGGCCCGTTTGGGTAGCCCTTTGGCAGTTGGTATCGGAGAGGATGAGTATTTTATCGCTTCCGATGCTTCTCCTTTTATCGAATATACCAGTAATGCGATTTACCTGGAAGATGAGGAAATGGCGATTATTCGTCTGGATAAACCGATGAAGGTTCGTAAAATTAAAGACGATTCGTTGGTAGATCCGTATATTCAGGAATTGCAAATGAACCTGGAGCAAATTGAAAAAGGTGGTTATGATCACTTTATGTTAAAAGAGATTTATGAGCAGCCTAGTGTGATTAAAGATACCTACAGAGGGCGTCTATTGGCAAATAAAGGAATTATCCAGATGGCCGGTGTTGAGGATAATATTGAAAAATTCCTGAATGCTAACAGAATTCTGATTGTAGCTTGTGGAACCTCATGGCATGCTGGTCTTGTGGCGGAATATGTATTGGAAGAGTTTGCGCGAATCCCGGTAGAAGTGGAATATGCTTCGGAATTCCGTTACCGCAATCCAATCATCTATCCGAACGATGTGGTAATTGCAATTTCGCAGTCGGGTGAAACAGCCGATACCTTAGCGGCAATTAAATTGGCTAAAGAAAAAGGAGCTTTTGTTTTTGGAGTGTGTAATGTGGTAGGATCTTCTATTTCGCGTGAAACACATGCCGGAGCGTATACGCATGCCGGACCGGAAATCGGAGTGGCTTCTACAAAAGCTTTTACAACGCAGATTACAATCTTGACGTTAATCGCGTTGCGTTTGGCTAAAGCGAAAGGAACAATGAGTAATTCCGATTACCAACGTTATTTGTTGGAGTTGGAGTTGATTCCTGAAAAAGTGGAAGAGGCTTTGACAACAAATGAGATAGCAAAAACAATTGCTGAAATCTATAAAGATGCGCCAAACTGTTTGTATCTGGGAAGAGGATATAATTTCCCGGTAGCACTGGAAGGAGCGTTAAAATTGAAAGAGATCTCGTATATCCATGCAGAAGGATATCCGGCTGCTGAAATGAAACACGGGCCTATCGCGCTTATCGACGAGCAGATGCCGGTGGTGGTTATTGCGCCAAAACAAAATCATTATGATAAAGTGGTGAGTAATATCCAGGAAATCAAAGCGCGTAGTGGGAAAATCATTGCCGTGGTAACGAAAGGAGATACACAGGTGAAGGAACTGGCCGATCATGTTATCGAAGTTCCGGATACTGCCGAGGCATTAACGCCGCTATTGGCTACAATTCCATTGCAGTTGCTGTCATATCATATCGCAGTATTGCGTAATTGTAATGTCGACCAGCCAAGGAACCTGGCAAAATCAGTTACGGTAGAGTAAAATAGTAAAGCGGATTTTTCGGAATTCGCTTTTTTATTATAAAAATTCAAAAATTAAATTGCGTAATTAGCATATAAAAAACTATCTTTGCGCTCTGAAAAAAGAGGTTTTTTCAAGAAACGTAAATAGCTGTTTAATAAATACATAAGCAATGTCTAAAGGAATAGGAAAAGTTGCACAGATTATCGGACCTGTGGTTGACGTAGTATTCAACACACAAAATGCCGAACTTCCAAAGATTTATGATTCATTAGAAATCACTAAAAATGATGGTTCAAAATTAGTACTTGAAGTACAGTCTCACATCGGTGAAGATACTGTTCGTACTATCTCCATGGATTCTACCGATGGATTAAGCAGAGGTCAAGAAGTTGTTGCTTCTGGAGCTCCAATCCAAATGCCAATTGGAAAAGATATTTATGGACGTTTATTTAACGTAATCGGAGACGCTATTGACGGTCTTGGAGATTTGCCAAAAGAAGGTGAAAACGGATTACCGATCCACCGTCAGGCACCAAAATTTGAAGATTTATCAACGTCATCAGAAGTTTTATTTACCGGAATCAAAGTAATCGATTTGATCGAGCCTTATGCAAAAGGAGGAAAAATTGGTTTGTTTGGTGGTGCCGGTGTTGGTAAAACCGTATTGATCCAGGAGTTGATTAACAATATTGCAAAAGGTCACGGTGGTCTTTCTGTATTCGCTGGAGTAGGAGAAAGAACACGTGAAGGAAATGACTTACTTCGTGAGATGTTGGAGTCAGGAATTATTAAATATGGTGACGATTTCATGCACTCTATGGAAAATGGAGGATGGGATTTATCCAAAGTAGACAAACCGGGTATGAGAGAGTCTAAAGCGACTTTCGTTTTCGGTCAGATGAACGAGCCACCAGGAGCACGTGCACGTGTAGCTTTATCAGGTCTTTCTATCGCTGAATATTTCCGTGATGGTGCTGGTGAAGGTCAGGGGAAAGACGTATTATTCTTCGTAGATAATATCTTCCGTTTTACACAGGCAGGTTCTGAGGTGTCTGCACTTTTAGGGCGTATGCCATCTGCGGTAGGTTACCAACCAACATTGGCTACCGAAATGGGTGCGATGCAAGAGCGTATTACATCTACTAAAAATGGTTCCATTACATCAGTACAGGCGGTTTACGTACCTGCGGATGACTTAACGGATCCGGCACCGGCTACAACCTTTGCCCACTTAGATGCAACAACGGTATTGTCTCGTAAAATTGCGGAGTTAGGTATCTATCCTGCAGTAGATCCATTGGATTCTACTTCTCGAATCCTTACACCACAAATCTTAGGAAATGATCACTATAACTGTGCGCAACGAGTAAAAGAGATCCTACAGAAATACAAACAATTACAGGATATCATCGCAATCTTAGGTATGGAAGAGTTGTCTGAAGAAGATAAATTAGCCGTATCAAGAGCACGTCGTGTACAACGTTTCTTGTCTCAGCCTTTCCACGTGGCAGAACAGTTTACAGGTATCCCAGGTGTATTGGTAGATATTAAAGATACAATCAAAGGTTTCAACATGATTATTGATGGTGAATTAGATCACCTGCCAGAAGCTGCATTCAACTTGAAAGGTACTATCGAAGAAGCGATCGAAGCCGGACAAAAAATGTTGGCAGAAGCATAATTCGTTCAATTGAAAAGCTCAATTGCGTAATATCAATTAATAAAAAATATGATTGTAGAAATAGTTTCACCGGAAGCCACTTTATTCAAAGGAGAAGTTACTTCGGTAGCCGTTCCGGGTGTAAATGGTGAGTTTCAGATGTTGAATAACCACGCGCCAATCGTTTCTTTATTAGGTAAAGGAAATGTGAAAATCGTTGGCCCTGGAGTGAAGATCGCAAAAGAATTTGCCTCTAAATTCAACAAAGTTAACGAGCAAACCTACTGGTTGCCGATTAATTCCGGTACAGTAGAAATGAATGACAATAAAATTATTGTTTTAGCTGACTAATACAATGATAGCCATAAAGAAGAGCCCCACTTGTAAAAGTGGGGCTCTTTATTTTTACACTTGCTCGGTTTTTAAGGATGATACACCTGACAGGTTTTCGAAACCTGTCAGGTGTAATTGTATTATCGGATTACAATTTTCTGTGTTTCCTGACGATCACCATTTTTAACGGTTACCAGATAAATACCCGATTGTGTATTTGCTAGCTGAATCGATTCGTTGAAAATAGTCGTTGTTTGGAAATTGCGATTGTAAATACGACGTCCGCTGATGTCGAAAACGGTGATTTCGGTTGTATTCGAAGCATCCGGTGTAAACTGAACATGGAACGAACCGTTATTTGGATTCGGGTAGATCATAAAATTGTTCAGTTTGGTCTCGGTTAAGCCTAAAGCCTCGGTAACTGTACAAATATTCAAGCTCCAGCTGTTTAAAACACCACCGTCCTGATTGTAGGCATCCGAAATTCGTAACGTCCAGTTTCCGGTCGAAGTCTGACCGTTAAAAGCGGATAACGCCTGAATCGGTTGAACGGTTCCGGAAATCCCCGGAGTTGTGCCACAAACCACAGGAACGCCACTGTCGGAGAAGGTGGCAACAATATTCTGAATATCATCACTCGTGCACGGTTGTGCAAATAATTGTACCTGTGTTCCGGATGGACTGATTAAAATTCCCGTTATATCGTTAATCCAGGTATGGGTAACATTCATGGTAATGCTTACGCTTGAAATAACGCCTCCTGATGGAATATTTAATGTCGAGTTAATCGTTGGGGTTCCTGATGCGGAGATCGTGATAGGGACGTTCGCAGAGGCGCTGGAAGCGCAGCTGATTTGTCCGGTTGTGAATTTAAACGGACTGCCATAGGTTCCGATACAAGCGGCATTCTTAGGTTGAACGCGCCAGAAATAGCTGGTGGCTTGTGATAATCCGGAAACGGTATAGCTGTTTGTCGCCGATGAACCGGAACTGATAATGTTGGTGAAAGCGTTGTCGGTAGCCACTTGTACATCATAAGCATTGGCATTGCTGTTGGCAACCCAGCTTAAAGTTATGGAGGTATTCTGACCTACGGCAAGATCAGCCGGTGTGGTTAACGATGTAGTTCCGAAGTTGGAGTTCAATAAATCCAAATAGTAATTCGCATTCTTTGTTGTCGAACCGGAAGTTGCGGCAACGCTTACGGTATATAAACCCGGTGTGGCGGCATTAGTATTGCTCACAGTCATCGTTACGGTGCCGTTTGCGCTAATGCTTGTTGGTGAAAAAGTAACCGTAGTGCCGGCTGGATTCCCGGTAGCGCTAAAAGTTGTCGTTCCGGAAAAACCGTTGTGTGCTTTATAATCGATTGTATACGAGATACTCGATCCGGTACAGATGGATTTATTCTGTTCGCCGGCTACGCCATTAAAGGCAGAAGCAAAAGTCGCTGCCGGAGCCGAAATGGTGAAATTGGCATTCGAAACATCGTAAAAGATGTTGTCGTAACCGCGTACCATAATTCGGTTTTGTGCTCCCGGTGTATTCGGAATGGTTACCACTTCCGAACCATCGTTTGGAACTTTGCTGGCTAATAAAGTGTCAAACGAAGTACCGCCGTTAGTCGATAGGTAAATGTCTACATATTGTGCGTTAACGCCGTTGGCTGTTGTTCCGGCTACGTCCCAGGTTACGTTCTGATTGGTGCCGGCTTGCCAGGTTACATTGGTGTTTGGAATCGATACCAGAAATGGTCCGGCTGTTCCGCTAACCGTTACTTTCATCAGGTCGGAAGCGGTTTGTCCGCCGCCGGCTTTGTTGTCTCTTGTGGTTAACGAAAAGTTTAACGTTCGGGCTACCGATGGGCATACTTCCCAGGTATTGGCGGTATTACCGGCTAAAACCGTTGCCAGTGCCGGCATGTAGCGGGTAGGCGATGTGGTGCCAGGAAGGGTGCGGAACATCGGACCGTTTACGCGGGTGGCTGCTGGTGCTGCGGCCGAATTCGGGTTTTGCGGATCGTTCTGCTCCCAAGTGTAAGTTAAGGCATCACCATCGGGATCGGTTCCCGTTCCGGTTAGGATAAAAGCGGTCGATTTAGGAATAACATAATCTCTTCCGGCATCGGCTGTTGGTGGGTTGTTTGTGATAGCAGTAATCTGAGCGCAACTGGAGCTAACTCCCGATTTTACGTTCGCCAGAATATCGCGAATATTTACATAAGTAAAATAGTCGTCACTGTTGTTTTGTACATTGGCGGGGCAAATCCCTGCGTAGCCCATAATGGATGAGCCGGAACCGGGTTCTACTTCGGTTTGTCCGCTTCCGGAACGACAGTTGGAGCTACTCTGAGTATGGTAGCCGCCAAATTGATGTCCCATTTCGTGTGCTACATAATCAATGTCGAAAGCGTCACCGGTAGGATTGGATCTTCCGGTCATCCCGGTACCTTTGTGAAAACCGCCGTTTGGATTGCTGTTGGTGCTGCATACACATCCGATACAGCCGGCATTTCCGCCACCAGAGGTGTTAAAGTTGTGTCCGATATCATAGTTGGCAAATCCAATTGCAGCATCGATGGTAATACCGGTGCGAACGTTGTATTCGCCACTCCACGGATCGGTTGTTGTACTGCCAAAATAAATCAATAGGTCGTTATTTGCTACAAATACCATAGTAATGGAAAGGTCTCTTTCGTAAACACCGTTTACACGCGTCATGGTAATTGCCATTTGCGCCTGAATATTGGCTCGCTTCTGAGCATCGGTTCCGGTTCCGGCAAAAAGATTACCGTATTCGGCGGTACAAGATTGTGCCAATCGGTAGGTTCTCAGTTTTTTATCGTCGGTGTTTAAAGCGGTTTCAGGAGTCCCTGCTCGGTCTTCGGCTAACGATGGTAATTTGATGTTATCATCGGTCAGACAGGAAAAGTCTGAAAAAGGCTGGTGTAAGGACGCTTTGTTATAAACGATATAATTTTGACGGTCTTCGGTATACGGGTCGATAAAAACCGAGCTTTCGCCACTGGATAAGGTCATGCTGTGTAGTCCGAGTTGCGTAACTGAAAAACGAGCGACTGCTGTTGGGTTTTCTACACCTTGAGCGGCGTATGATTTGATCATTGGATATTTGGCTGCTAAAGCCGGTTCCATGATCGGGGTTTCCATTACCCGGAAGTGCTCGAGTTGTCCTTGGGCGTTGGGGAGTTCGATAATCAGATTGGATTTGCCTTCAAACTGACCACGCATAGGGGCGTTCGACAGGCTGTTTTTTAAAGTGCTTACATCTAGTGCGAAGAGGTTGTAATTCCTGGGAAAGGAACTTCGGTTCACTTTCTTTTGTGCGGTAATGCTGCTTTCATCAATCGGTTTCCAAAGTCGTTGCGTTTGAGCAAATCCTGAGGAGAATGAAAAAAGTAACAATACAGCTAGTTGTAATTGTTTTTTCATTTTGGTTTGGGTTAAATGTTAAATATTTGATAAAAATAATAAAATTTATTATGTTTTTTGTTTTTAATTTTAAAATGAGCGGTTTTGTTAGTCGGGGATTCTGAGTGTTATGATAGGCTGGGAACGAAAAAAGATACTTACTTTTGCGGGTATGAAACGCTTTCCTGTATCATTATCGACGAAATTACAATCCCGAACTGCGGCGAATGCCTTGCGACAGTTGCCGGATTGGAAAGAGGGGGTCGATTTTTCATCGAACGATTATTTGGGCTTTGCCCGATCCGAATCGATTTCTCAAAAAGCAACGGCTTTGTTAGCACAATCGTGTCATTTGTATAACGGTGCTACGGGCTCGCGGTTATTGTCCGGGAATCATGTGCTTTATTCGGAAACCGAAACCCGAATTGCTGCTTTTCACCAATCGGAAAGTGCGTTGATTTTTAATTCGGGCTACGATGCCAATCTGGGCTTTTTTAGTAGTGTACCGCAACGGAATGATGTGGTGTTGTTCGATGAGTTAAGTCATGCGTCTATTCGCGACGGAATCCGATTGTCGAATGCACGGTCGTATAAATTTCTACATAATGACTTGGAAGATCTCGAACGACAGATCAAACGTTTTCAAAACGATCAGGGTGTAGTTTATATCGTGACGGAAACGGTTTTTTCCATGGATGGCGATTCGCCCGATCTGGAACAAATGGCAGCGCTTTCGGAACGATATGGGTGTTTTTTGGTAGTCGATGAAGCACATGCGTTAGGTGTTTTTGGAGATAGAGGGGAAGGGTTGATCGATGCATTAGCGCTTCGTGAGGTTGTTTTTGCCCGGATTATGACCTATGGGAAAGGATTGGGATGTCATGGCGCTGCGGTGTTGGGGAATGCTAAGTTAAAAGAGTATCTGGTCAATTTTGCCCGAAGTTTTATTTATACAACGGGTTTGCCGCCACATGCGATAGCGACAATTCACGCGGGATATATGGCTTTGGAAATGGAAGCCAAGGCACGGATCCGGTTAAAAGAAAATATTGTTCATTTCAATCGGGAAAAGAACTTGATGGGGTTAAAACCGTTGTTTATCCGAAGTAAATCAGCGATACAATCGGCGGTGATTCCGGGAAATGAAAAAGTAAAAAATATCGCCCGTCAGTTGGAACAATCCGGATTTGATGTGCGACCTATTATGGCACCCACGGTTCCGGAAGGACAGGAGCGATTGCGTTTTTGTTTGCATAGTTATAATACAACAACTGAAATATCGGAAGTGTTGTGCCTTTTAAATCGGTTGTTGTAAAATGAGAAGTGACTTGAATTTGTTAAGTAGCTGTTTTTAAAGTTGTAATATTTTTATATTTATAGAAATCATAAACTAAAAATGGGGAATATAGCTACAACAATAGAACAGCAAATTGCAAAACTTAAAGAAAGAGGTATGGTTCTGGATTTACCCTCTGAAAAGATTAAAGAAGTTTTACTGGATATTGGTTACTATAGACTGGGTTTTTATTGGAATCCTTTTGAAGTCGATGAAGTGCATAATTTTAAAGAAGGAACACGATTTTCAACCATTTTAAAGTTATACTATATGGATGTCGATTTACGACATTTGTTAATAAAATTTATCAATAGGATTGAATTAAGTTTCCGGACAAAAATAATTTATTATGTATCGAATATCAATAGAGTGAGTCCTACTTGGTTTGTAGATACGAAAGTGATGGATGCTACTTTTATTAAGAACTTTGATTTGTATTATAATGATGAGTTTAAAAAGAATAATGTTATTGCCAAGCATCTAAAAGATATATAAACGACAAATATGCTCCGGCATGGAAAACATTGGAGTATTTTACATTTGGGACCAATTTAAAGATTTATAAATCGTTACTGGATTCCGGAACAAAAGAGCGGATTTCCAAAATTTTTAATGTCAATGACGTTAAAAAATTTATTCAAATCATGGAAGTTGTGGTGTTTGTAAGGAATTACTGTGCGCATAGCGGAGTCGTTTTTGATTTGAGAAATACTTATGGTATACCAAAGCTTCCGTTTTATAGTTTTAATAATAATGACAGGCATTGTCTGGATTCGTGTGTAAAAGTGATTGCTTTTATACTAGAACAAATTTCCTCTAATAGAGCAGATGATTTAAGAAAAAGTGTGAATGAACTTTTTAAAGATTACTCCGAAAAAGATGAGGAGATAAAAGGCGTTATTTTAAATAAAATAAACTATAGCTTGTAAAGATTGCTTTTTAAAAAGGAATTATTTCTTCGAGAGAAAAGAATGTTGTATCTTTGCATAAGTGTCCCGTTATTCAGAAATGCTTTAACGCTGCACTCTAAAAAAAGAAATTATAACCTCAGACTTGCTCTGAGGTTTTTTTATTTTAGAGATAAAAAAGAACTGTTTAGAGCTATAGAAATATCGAGATGATAAATAAAAAAATATGAAACTATTTGTAACAGGTATCGGTACCGATGTCGGGAAAACCGTTGCCGCAACCATTATAACAGAGGCTTTGGAAGCCGATTACTGGAAACCGGTTCAGGCGGGTGATCTGGATTATTCCGATAGTCATAAAATAAAAGAGAAGTTGTCGAATGCCAAAACCCGGATTTTTGATAATGCGTATGCTTTAAATACGCCGGCAAGTCCGCATGTGGCGGCAAAAATGGATGATGTGGTTATTGATCTGAAAAAAATCAAAGAACCGAAAACTAAAAATCATTTGGTTATTGAGGGCGCCGGTGGTGTATTGGTGCCGTTAAATGATACGGATTCGATTATCGACCTGATTCAGCCGGATTATAAGGTAATCGTAGTGTCGCGTCATTATTTGGGAAGTATCAACCATACGCTATTAACAATCGAAATCTTAAAAGCAAGAGGACTCGATATTGCCGGAATTATTTTTAGCGGAAAAGAAAATACGGATTCGGAGTCGATTATTTTGAATCGTACTGGAGTTGCATTTTTGGGACGAATTGACGAAGAGCCCTATTTCGATCAAAATGTGGTGAAAGAATATGCCGACATGTTTGTCGAAACCTTGTTGAGTTTATAAAAAACAAAACCTGTCGGTTTCGTAATCCGACAGGTTTTGCTTGAAAGCTCGCTGTAAAAGGAGGGCTTTTTATAAATATATCGTTATTACAGTTCCGCCCGGAAGGGTTAGCGTAGCGATATCATCGCAACTTCCGTTACCGTAATCCAATACAAAGGTCTGCGAATTTTTAGTGATTGTTTTTTTACCTTTTACGATAACCGGACAACCGATATTTCGAATTAAAGGCTCGGTGATTTCCATGTGAAGTAACGTTCCGTTTGGTAAGGTTGTCAACGCGTTACCTCTGATACTGAAAACATCATCAGTGAAAACCAATGGCGTGGAAACACCACCAATTTTTTCAATGTTAAAACTTCCTTCCCGATGAATCGTTCCGCCACCGGATGGCTGGATGATGTTAATGTTTGTTTCACGGGTAAAAGTTGGAACACTGTTTACAACCGCTCTGCTCACGTCAATAGTGCCTTCAATTTTGTTGCTATTGATGTAATAGTTGTCAAATGTGATGGCAGCAGTAATTTCGTTGGTTGTTGTATTTCTATGGGCTACAATATAAATGATTCCGCTGCGGTTGTTTCCGTTGGAGTCAACACAGCCGGTTCCGAAATCAACTTTAAATTTCTTATCTCCGTTGGTAAGTGTTTCCTGAGTGATCACACGACAACTTGAAGGAGGTAATTGTGTGTCTGCATTTTTAGAGGCGTAATAACCGTCGCCGGCCAATACTTCTTCTTTAATCCCTTCTACATCTTCTTCAAGGGCTTGTGCTTTGGCATCCGCGGTAACGGTGGTGTCCTGAGCGCTGCTGTTGTCGGAACTATCGCTGTCGCTATTACAGGATACGGCCATTAAAGCAGTAAGCATTAGTAATTTAATAGTTGTTTTCATAATTTTTTCTGATAAGGTTCTTTTTTTTAGACAAATAAAACGATAAATGGTTTAATGTTAAACTTTTTTGTTTTCAAAAAGTAATCCGAAAGTGCGCTTTATCTTTGTAGTCTGAAATTGAAGAAGAATAAAAAGAGGTACAAAGTGGAAAATAACAGACTGCAAAAAGCCGATGCAAATCATTTATGGCATCCGTACACCCAACATAAAACGGCACAGCCGCATATAGCTATAACGAAAGGAAAAGGCGCTTTATTATGGGATGAAAACGGAAAGGAATATATCGATGCCATCGCTTCCTGGTGGGTAAATCCTTATGGGCATTCCAATCCCGTTATTGCCGATGCGATTTACAAACAGTTAACAACACTGGAGCATGTATTGTTTGGCGGGTTTACACACGAACCGGCGGTAATGTTGGCCGAAAAACTGATCCCGATTTTACCGGACAATCAGAAAAAGATTTTCTTTTCCGATAACGGATCGACTGCAGTCGAAGTCGCTTTAAAGGTGGCGTTGCAGTACTATTTTAATAAAGGCGAAAAACGAACCAAGATCATTGCTTTCGAAAATGCCTTTCACGGTGATACGTTTGCAGCCATGGCGGCCAGCGGTATTTCTTTCTTTACGGAGGCATTCCTGGGATCGATGATTCAGGTGACGCGAATTCCGGTACCAAGGCCTGGTGATGAAGTCGCTAGTTTTGAAGCCTTGCAAGCTTTGTTGCAAACCAACGAATATGCCGGGTTTATTTTTGAACCATTGGTTCAGGGTGCTGCCGGTATGGTAATGTACGAACCGGAACAACTCGACAAGCTGATCCGAAGTTGTAAGGAATATGGTGTGTTTACTATTGCCGACGAAGTGATGACCGGATTTGGTAAAACCGGAAAAAATTTCGCCTGTGATTATCTTACGCAGCAGCCGGATATGATGTGTCTTTCCAAAGCGCTAACCGGTGGTACGATTCCAATGGCACTGACGACTTTTACACAGGAGTTGTTTGATGGTTTTTATGATGATGATGTGAACAAAGCCTTGTTTCACGGTCATACTTTTACGGCTAATCCAACCGGATGTGCGGCAGCGTTGGCAAGTCTGGAGTTGCTTTCTGATGTGAAAATTCAGGAAGGTATTGCCAGAATTAACCAACAACATCTGGCTTTTCAGGCACGGGTGGAGAATCATCCGCGGGTAAAAACGACTCGTGTTTTAGGGGTGATCTTCGCACTGGAATTTAAAAGAGATGAAGCCGATAGTTATTATGGCGATTTTAGAAATACGCTGTATCGTTTTTTTATCGAAAAAGGAATCATATTGCGACCGGTTGGGAATATCGTATATATTCTGCCGCCGTATATTATTTCGGAAGCGGAACTCGAAAAAGTGTACCAGATCGTCGGGGAAGCGCTGGATATGTTTTAATTTTGCAACCTAATTCTTTTACGTTGAAAAACAAGATTGCGATAACGGCACTGGCATCCGTTTCTGCTTTGGGGGATACTCCGACATCGGTTTGGGAGGCCTACGGGAATCCGGAAAGTTATATTCGGTTTTTGCCAGTGGGTGATTCCGTATTTCCGGTAGCGGCGCTTGCTGCCGATGTAAAACAAAGCATCGAAACCCTCCGGTTTTCGGATGTGAAATATAAAAACCTGGACGATTCCGTTTTGTATGCCATTGCGGCCTCCCGTAAAGCGATAGCACAGGCCGGATGGGATGATGGTCGTTTTGGAATCAATATTGGTTCGTCCAGAGGCGCGACGCAATTGTTTGAAAAATACCACCGTGAATTTCTGGAAACCGGAACCACGGCTACTTTGGCATCGCCTACAACTACATTGGGCAACATTGCTTCGTGGGTGGCGAACGACTTGAATAATGACGGGCCGGATATTTCGCACTCGATTACCTGTTCGACGGCTTTACACGCGCTTTTAAATGGCGTTGCCTGGCTTCAATCGGGAATGGCCGATAAATTCCTTATTGGAGGAAGTGAGGCGCCGCTAACGCCTTTTACACTGGCGCAGCTCAAAGCCATGAAGATCTACTCCACTTTTGAAGATTCCTATCCTTGTAAGGCGTTCGACCTCAGCAAAAAAAGCAATTCGATGGTTCTGGGCGAAGGTGCGGCTATGGCTTGTTTGGAAACGGGTGAAAACGCAAATGCATTGGCCTGGATAGAAGGAATTGGTTATGCGACGGAAATGTTACAGCACAATGTTTCGATATCTGCGGATGCGGAATGTTTTCAAAAATCGATGCGAATGGCTTTAAACGGAATCGATCCGGCGGAAGTTGATGCTGTCGTACTCCATGCACCGGGAACCATAAAAGGCGATTTGTCGGAACGAAATGCTATCGAAAAAGTTTTTGGTACCGCTATACCGATGCTGACTACCAATAAATGGAAAATCGGCCATACTTTCGGTTCATCCGGAATATTAAGCGTAGAGCTGGCGGTATTGATGTTGCAACACCAGCAATTTATAGGAATTCCGTTTCGGGATGATTTGGTTTCGAAACCGGCAACCATCCGCAAAGTGTTGGTGAATGCTGTTGGGTTTGGGGGGAATGCCGTGAGTGTATTACTATCCAGATAAAGTTATTCCGTACTTAAATCATTGCATTTTTCGAAAATCAGATTGGATTCATAACCTTTCCGAATCAGGAAATCACAAAACTTTTTTTTCTTTTTAAGCAGATTGGATTCTTTAATCGAATTCCAGGTCGTATCGGCCAGTGTGTCGAACGTTTCGAAATATTCTTCGGTAGTAAATTCTTTTAGTGCGCTGTCGATATTGTATTTGGAGATGCCCCGGAATTTAAGTTCGTTAACAATCCGGAGCTTTCCCCATTTTTTTATACGGTGTTTTCCCCTGGCAAAGCTGCGGGCAAAACGCTCTTCATTTAGAAAGTTGTTTTCGATCAGGTGTACTACTATCGTATCGATGGCCTGCGGAATCATGTGTAGCTGTTGTAGCTTCTGAACGACTTCCGCATGACAACGTTCCTGATAACTGCAATAATATTCCAGTTTTTTTGTCGCGTCATCAATTGAAAAGTATTGGTGTTTTTGTTGCATCAATTACTATGCTTTGGAATTATTTATTGATGCCTAATTTTTTGTGTGTTTGAACGATGGCTTGCTCATTTTTATGATCGATCCATTGCTGTCCTTTTCGGCGTCGCATAAAGTTGTCGAAATGGCGCATGATGAATACGTTATAAGCAGCTTTGGTCAGGTTGGAAATACTTCTTGGAAACGCTCGTAAACTCATTGAGAATCCGGGAGTGAGGTATTTCATATAATGCCAGTAACCTTCCGGCATATAGAGCATTTCGCCGTGATTTAGATTGCAGATCAATCCTTTTGCGTGTTGTAAAGCCGGCCATTTTTCAAAATCCGGATTATCGAAATCGATATCTTCTCTCGAAATCAAAGCATGTGGAATTTTGTACAAATAAGGCGTTTGGTTTGGTTCGAAAAGAATACACTGTTTTTTTCCGTGGAAATGGAAGTGTAAAATATTGGAGTAGTCAATATCAAAGTGCATGAATACTCTTGAATTTTCACCGCCAAAAAACAACATTGGAAGTTGTTTTACCAGGCGTAATCCAATATCCGGCCATTTAAAGTCCTTTTGCAGGGACGGTACTTCCTTCATCAGGTTGTATAAGAAAATACGGTAGTTGGTTGGTTTCGATTGTAACAGGTCGATATAATCGCTCATTTTCATTGTGGCATGTGCTTCGTTGAATCCGTCTTTATGGGATACGGGTCTGTCGTCGTATAGCGGTACTGTTTTGTCGCCGGCAATTTCTTTAATATAACTTAGCTTCCATTTTTCGTAGGCGGGCCAGTCGGTTGTGAGTTGTTCGATTACCAGTGGTTTCTGCTTTTTTACGTAATTTTTGTAAAAATCTTCTTTTGATATGGTTTTTACGCGTTCAATTTCAGTTAAATGTAAAGGCATAATACATTGAGATTATTTAAAAAAAAAGCTTCTGTTTTGTTTTTAACAAACAGAAGCTAAGTTACTAAAGCTTTATCTTTTTGTGAAATTATTTTAAACTAAAAATAAACTTAGTTTTTAACAATTTCCTGATTTTTATTTTTGGTGGAAGCTTCCAGATTTCGGTCGATGGTGTGTCCTGGTCGTGTCCATTTTGGTTTTTCACCCAAAGCCTGGAATTTAGAATCTTCGGCTTCTACTGTTTCCGGTTGCATTAATTTGATAAATGGTTTTTGCGGTGCTAAACCAAGTTCCTGGAACATTTTCATGTCTTCGTTTACATCCGGGTTTGGTGTGGTTAGTAATTTGTCTCCGGCAAAGATCGAATTGGCTCCGGCAAAGAAACACATCGCCTGTCCTTCTCGGGACATTTGAGTTCTACCGGCAGACAAACGTACCTGAGTTTCCGGCATCACGATTCGGGTGGTGGCTACCATACGGATCATTTCCCAGATTTCAACCGGTTTTTCTTCTTCCATTGGTGTTCCTTCTACAGCTACCAATGCGTTGATTGGCACGGATTCCGGTTGTGGATTTAATGTAGATAAGGCTACCAACATTCCGGCCCGGTCTTCGATGCTTTCTCCCATTCCGATAATACCACCGCTACAAACGGTTACGTTGGTTTTTCGTACGTTTTCGATCGTTTGTAGACGGTCTTCATATCCTCGTGTAGAGATTACTTCTTTGTAGTACTCTTCCGAAGTGTCAAGGTTGTGGTTGTAGGCATAAAGTCCGGCTTCGGCCAAACGTTGTGCCTGATTTTCGGTAAGCATTCCCAGCGTACAACAAACTTCCATGTCCAATTTGTTGATGGTACGTACCATTTCCAATACCTGATCAAATTCCGGCCCGTCTTTAACGTTTCTCCAGGCAGCTCCCATGCAAACACGGGAAGAACCGCTTGATTTGGCACGTAGCGCCTGTGCTTTTACCTGTTGTACCGACATTAGGTCGTTGCCTTCGATATTGGTGTGGTAACGCGCAGCCTGTGGACAGTATCCACAATCTTCCGGGCATCCTCCGGTTTTGATCGATAATAAGGTCGATACTTGTACCGTGTTTTGATCGTGGTTGGTTCGGTGTATTGTGGCTGCTTCATAAAGCAGGTCCATTAGGGGTTTATTGTATATGGCAATGATTTCTTCTTTTGTCCAATTGTGTCTTGTTGCACTCATCCTTAAGCATTTTTTGATGTTTCAAAAATAGGAAATTAGAATTTAAGTAGAAAATTTTGTTTGCTTTCGGTTTTTGATGCAATTAGTGATTTTTTTTATTTTTTAAAGTTTGTTTTGTGAATCTTTGTTTTTGTAGGATATGCAGGGGTTTTAAGATAATTTTTGTAATGTTTTTTACGGATAAACATAAAATAGTCGTATAATTTTTACAGCAGACGCTTTTTTCTTTGAAATAATATTTTACATTTGTGTGAAATTTAACAATTGATCTTACGTGATACTACGCGGTTATAGGTCGTTTTGTGGTAATTAATGCCTTAGTGGCGGAGGTGTAAAGGTGCATTTTTATTTACTTCAATAGATAAGAAGTAGAATTTTATTTAAGAAATATGAGTTTCATCAATGATGATGCTGTCAGATTAAGATTAAAAAAGAAAAAAACAATATTTTAATTGCATGCACCGAATTTTACCAAAAAAAGCTATTCTAAAAGCGCAAATTGTTTCCTTTAGAAATGGACTTGAGATTTGTTTAAACAAAAAATATGCAAGTGTTTAGAAAACTACTTTTTATATTTTTTGTTTTTTCATTATGCTCCTGTAAAAAAGAAACAACAACGACGGGTAAGGATGACTCAGAAATCCGTTCCCGTTATTTTCAGTTAGAGAAAATCGGCTGGAAGTCGCGCGAATATTCTCAAAAAGTAGATGATATCGATTTTACGGCTATCGAAGTGCCGATTCAATATTACATTTTAAAAGATCAGGGAACGACCGATCTGTTTAAAGTGGATTCGCTATATGAAGCCAATAAACAGGAACGGGTTATTGAATTTACATTCCAACAGGATCAGGAAAAAGATCTTTTGTCTGACCAATTTACCGGATTGCCCTATGCCGATGCGGTCAAATATATGGCGTTTTCCATCAATAACGATTTTTATGTGGTTACTTCCAAAAATGATACGATACCGTGTAATGGGGTTTCCTACGAACGCAATTATAAAATAGCACCTTTCCAAAAAGTCGTGTTGTTTTTCTCCGGAATCGATCCCAATGAGAAAATCCAATTGGTTTATAAAGACCATCTATTCCGAAAAGGAACATTGAAGTTTAAGTTTAAAGACACATTTACAGAAATATTATTATGATCCAAAAAATCAGAACGAGTAAAGTTACTAAAGTCGTTGCTATTTATTTAGCAATGATGTTGTTTTTAGAGATGGTTCAGCCAATGGCAGCGTATGCGTTAACCACGGGTCCGTCGCAACCGGAGTTTGAATCGTTTACACCCATTGATACTTCCGATATGGTCGATCTGGCCAGCGGGGATCTTAATTACAATATCCCAATTATGGATGTGGGTGGATATCCGTTAAACCTGGCGTACAATACCGGAATTACCATGGATCAGGAGGCGTCTTGGGTTGGTTTAGGATGGGATCTGAACGTCGGACAGATTAACCGACAAATGCGTGGTCTGCCAGATGATTTCAACGGGGACGAAATGATCTATGAAAACAACATGAAAGACAATGTGACCATCGGGTCGAATGCAAACTTCTTCCTGGCCGGATTTGGTATTGGCGAGATGGCCATTCCTAGTATCGGACTTGGGGTGAAGTACAACAACTACGACGGTTTTGGATTCTCGGTTAACGGTGGTTTGAGTTATCAGATCAGTGATAACCTTTCTGTAGGGATGAATATGGAGTCTTCGTCTTCCGAAGGCGTTTCAGTGTCTCCAAGTGTGTCGTTCGACAAAAAGAGAACCGATAAAAATAAACAGGATTATACATTAACCGGAAGTGTTGGGGTGAGCTTAAACAGCCGAAAAGGACTGGAGACCTTATCGATGTCGTATAAATCAACAAAAAACAATACGAATCTTAAAGAGATAAAAGATAAACGCGATGAATTGTCGGGTTCTCTTTCGTTTGCGGAAGCGTCTTTTACGCCAACAAAACGCGTTGGAATGGTGTCGTCCAACTTTATGTTTGGGGTAAATGTGGAAGGTGAGTTTTGGGGAGTGGAACCGGGAATGAAGTTTTCCGGATACCGAACCAGTCAGGGAATTAAAAGTTCTGAAAAATATAAAACGGAAAGAGGTTATGGTTATGAAAATAGCTATAATGCCGGAAGTACAGACATTCTGGATTTTAACAGGGAAAAAGACAGAACCTTTAATAAAAATACAACGTCATTACCGGTAACGAACAATACGTACGATTTGTATAGTATTCAGGGACAAGGTGTGTCGGGAATGTACCGTCCGTATAAATCACAGGTCGGATTTGTATACGACAATTATGTACAGGACGATACCAATGGAGGAAGTTTAGGTCTTGAATTTGGTGGTGGTGGTGGTGTTCACTTTGGTTTCGATGCTACGATTACAAAAGGGAACAGTGCGACAGGATTGTGGGTGAGCGGTAATCCTGCTTTGGCACGATTTAGAGAAAAAGTGAGTGGTAACCGACTGGATTATGAAAAAGTGTTTTTCAAAAACATCGGTGGAAACCATGTTGATAAAGAAATAAACTTATTTGATACCGAATTGGGAGCTTATGACCCGATTAAACTTGAAATCGGAGGATCTAAGTTTTCAAGAAATACGATGATGAACTATACCCGAAACGGCAGTTATTTATCGGGAGCTAGCTATGTGAAAAGACAAGGGCGTTTAGGTAGAAACCAGGTTATCCAAAAGTTAACCCGTTCGGAAGCGCAGAAATTTGGTTTTAAAACCCAATTCAGCCCGTACTCGTTAGCTGGAAAACACGATCATCATACTTCAGAGGTACGAATTATACAAGAAGGTGGCGAACGCTATATCTACGGACGTGCAGCGTATAACTCCATTAAGAGAGAAGCTACGTTCGACGTGGGAAGTACTCCTGGGGTAAACTGTTCTAAAGGAATGGTAAATTATAACCCGGGTAGCGATAACTCGGCGAATAACAGTAAAGATGGGGATCAGTATTTTAACCGGGTTACAACTCCGGCCTATGCACACACGTATCTGTTAACATCCGTTTTGTCGTCCGATTATCAGGATTTGAAAGATGACGGTCCTACGGATGACGATTTAGGAACCTATACCAAGTTTACCTATAATAATACACAACCGTATAAATGGCGTATTCCGTTTAGAGAAAATGTAGCCAATTACGACGAAGGTTTGCGTTCCAGTAAAAAGGATAATAAAGGAAACTACCAGTATGGTGAAAAAGAAATGCTTTATATCAAAAAAATTGAAACGAAAACTCACGTGGCTATTTTTGAGATTTCACCACGTAAAGATGCCTATGGTGTAAAAGGTGAAAACGGAGGTATCGGATTGGATTCCAAATCGTATAAACTGGATAAAATTTCATTGTATTCGAAACCGGAATATTTGGCGAATCCAAATACTGCGACTCCTATTAAAGTAGCGCATTTTGAATATGACTATAGTTTGTGTCAGGGGGTTGAAAACCACGAAAACGCAAACATGTCGGGTGGAGCGTACGACGGTCAAAAAGGAAAACTGACACTAAAAAAACTATACTTTACCTATAAGAAATCCAATATGGGTAAATACGCACCGTATACTTTTAATTACGGGTATAATCCTTCCTATGATATGAAGGCTTATGATATTTGGGGGAATTACAAACCGACTGCCGCAAATGTGGGCTGCGGAACAAATGATGCGCTGTCGAATACCGAATACGGATATGTGGATCAAAAAGACAGAGCGGCTGCCAATCAATATGCATCGGCCTGGTTAATCAATAGTATCAGTTTGCCATCCGGCGGTAGAATGGAGATGAATTATGAGGCCGACGATTATGGTCATGTCCAGGATCGCGATGTGATGGAAATGTTTAAAGTAGTAGGAGCCGGTAGTGCACCACTAACATCCCTAAGCCAGTTAAACAATACAAAACTATATGAAGGATTTACCCCTTCGCGTTATTTGTATATCAAATTAGACGACACTAATTTTCAAGATTTCCATGAGCGTTATATCAAGCCAATCCAAAATGACCCGATTTATTTTAGGTTTTTAGTGAATATGGCGCAAAATGATAACAATAAATACGATTATGTGACGGGTTATCTAAACGTGGTCAAAAACCAAACCTATAACTTTATTCAGGATGGTAACGGTGATAGTTATGCGTCTATCAAAATCGAAATGGTAAACCAGGGCGACGGTGGGAATCCGGAAGTGAATCCGATATCGAAAGCGGGTTGGTATTTCGGAAGACAAAACCTGAACCGTGTGGTGTATAGTATGAACAATGAAGAGGATACCAACAATCTTGAAGGGGTTGTGATGGAACTTATCGGTTGGATGCCAACGTTGTTGGATATTTTCAAAAGTCCAAATGGAAAACTAAAAGAGAAAGGAATTGCCAGCAAATTTATCTCCGGTAAATCATGGATTCGTTTAATGCAGCCGAATCGTGAAAAAATCGGTGGAGGTAGTCGTGTCAAAGAAGTTAAAATGCATGACGAATGGCAGATCATGACCGATAATCAAAGTAATGATTTATACAAACAACACTACGGTCAGGAGTATACCTATAAAACAGAGCAAGGGAAGACATCCGGAGTGGCGAGTTATGAGCCGATTGGGGCAAAAGACAATCCGTTTGTGGAGCCCTTCTACGATAAAACCACTAAGAGTTTATTGTTAGGTCCTGAAACCGAAAACTATATCGAAAAACCTTTTGGGGAATCGTTTTTCCCATCGCCAAAAGTTACCTATAGTCGGGTAACGGTTAAAAACCTGGAAAGAGGAAAAGCATTGGGACCGCGTGATCCTGCTATGGTAAAACGACACGCTACAGGACATGTGGTAACCGAATTCTATACGACTTATGATTATCCTACCGTGGTGAATTATACGCCGATGTCATCGCGTTATGATAAATCGGATATCCTGGCGAGTTTGTTAAAAATCAATGTTAGAGATCATTTAACATTGTCTCAGGGATACTCGATTCATACCAATGATATGGATGGTAAAATGAAGAGTCAGCGTATTTATGCCGAAGGACAAACGGCTTTTATTTCCGGAGTGGATTATAAATACAGGGAATCGCCAAATACGCCTAAAAATCTTGGGAAACTAAACAATGTGGTGACTACAATTGACGGTACCGGAAAGATCGATTTAAAACTGGTAGGTGTGGATTACGATGTGATCAACGACTTTAGAGAAAGTAAATCGGTAACGCAAACAGCCGGAATTCACTTTAATACGGCGGGTATTCCGTTGTTTATGATTTTTGTGATCATACCGGTTCCGCTACCGAGTTATTCGAAACACGAGAATCAGATCCGAACTGCGGTAACGACAAAAGTGATCCATACAAGTGGTATTCTGTCTGAAAAAATTGCCTATGATGCCGGCGCGAAAGTGTCGACTAAAAACACGGCGTGGGATGCCGATACCGGACAGGTATTACTCACACAAACGACCAATGAATATAACGATAATTACCACAGCTTTACCTTCCCGGCATACTGGGCCTATAAAGGCATGGGGCAGGTAGCGAAAAATATCGGATTGGAATGTAGTATTTCTACCAACGACAACACCGACAGATATAAAATTGATGGTTATTATGCCGCCGATTATTTAATGGATGGTGATGAAGTATGGATTACCGGTATGAATAGAATGGAACAGGATAAGCAGCTTTTCGCCTGGGTGGTTAAAACGAGCGGAGATAAATTTATGCTGATCGATCGAAATGGTTTGCGTATAACGCGAGATCATATCCTATTTGGTAAAATGAAGATAATCCGATCCGGTTATCGAAACATGCTGGAAGATCCTATGGCTGGAGTAACGTCGATTAGAAATCCGCTTTATAAATATAGCGGAAACGATCCGGAGTTTGTAACATTCAAATCCAACATAGGACCGACTCCGTATCTTTCGGCAGACTATAATAAGCACAGAATCATCACGGCCTCGGCAGTAGAATACAATAATATCTGGGCGGCGCAATGTGAATGTGATTTGCCAAGAATGACTTATGAAAACGGAAACCTTGTTTTTGAATATGAAAAAGATAACAATACCAGTGATCCGGATGATATTGCCGCTAACTCGTATAACCCGTATTTGTATAACGTATTAGGAAACTGGAGAGCTAATAAGTCGTATGCGTATTTGACCGGAAGAAATTTCACGCCAAATGCGAATGCTCTGAATCCAACACTTCGAAAAACAGGTTTCTTTAACAATTTTGATCCGTTCTATGTTTACAGTGCAGCAACGGGCAAGTGGGAGAAGAATTTGCTAAATGCCGGTTTTGGTAAATGGACTTTTGCCTCACAGGTGACGCAATACAATCCATATGGCCAGGAAGTGGAAAATAAAGATGCCTTAAATCGTTATTCATCGGCACTTTACGGTTATAATAATCGTTTCCCAATGGCGGTGGCATCCAATGCAAAATATAAAGAAATGGCTTTTGATGGTTTTGAAGATTATGATTTCTCTACCTGTCTGACGTCGGCCCATTTTAATTTCCAGGGACTACTTAAACCAAATGAAGTAACCGTTTCGTCGAAACAATCACATACCGGTAGAAAGAGTTTGAAAATTGAGGCGGGAAAAAAAGCGCTGCTTAAAAAACAGGTGGTTTCCTGTGTGGAAGTACAAAGTCCAACAGCGAAAGTGAAACCGGCAGATAAAGTATTAGCTAAAGACATTAAAAAATAGTAGTAGAGATGATTCGTATAAAATTGAAAAATTTAGTTTTAATAGTGTTTTTGCTATGGTCGGGTGTCACGGTCTTGGCTCAGGTTTCTCCGGAAGAGAGACAGGCACTGATCGATATATATCACAGTACTAACGGTAGCAAATGGAAGAACAATAAAGGTTGGGATGTTAACAATCCTAAATCGGTGGTGACTTCCTGGGATGCTGCAAAGAAAACAGGATGGTATGGAGTAACGGTTAAAGACGGCCATGTTACCGATATTGTTTTAAGTGACAATAACCTGGAAGGGGAATTAAAAGCCGACCCGGATGCTTTTCAGGCGTTGACTCGTTTTTTAATTAATGGTAATAAAGTTACCGGCGAATTAGCAGAGGATTTGCTGGAACCTATGGGGGATTTGCCCGTGTTTAAGGACGATGTTCTTTCGGTGGCAACAGCAAAAGGAACCACAACAAAGAATGCTGCGAATACAAAAACAGCCGTAGAAAAAGTGGCGGTTGTAAATAAAGCAACAACTGTAAAAGATGATAGAGTAAAATGGAGTTCCTGTACCAAAGACAATATCTATACTCCTACCGTAAAAACGATATTTCTGAATTTTATAAAATATTTGGTTAATGCCAAAAATAGTGGTATACCGGATTCTCAGATTGAAGGAAGTAACCCACCGGAGTTTAACGCATTAAAGCCGTTTATAACGGATCCGTATCCTAAAATTACACATTTTGCAACCGATGTTGATCCTTCGACTAATCGTTTGATAGAGATGCGTTTCGCTTTTACAGGGGATCACAATGAGCATGATGTTCGACTTTACGGAGATTTTTCGGATATCGCTAATGTTAACTTTGACATCGATTTAGGGGGGTATACCGATTTTCATCATTATTTGGATTTGCGAGGGGATTATTCCGAGAATTATCCGGGCTATAAAATCTATTTGAAGGAATTCGAGGTGATGCACATTAATTTCTGTCCGGATAAATTACCGATCTGTGAAGAAAAAACAAGAGTTCAGTTGCTGAGTTCTACCAATCAGGCGACGTTATGTGCCGGACAATTTATTAAAGTTGTTGTATATCCCTATATGTCTGCTGCCGAGTACAACATCCGAATTGTAAAATCGGATGGAACGATTATCGATTTGAATACGATATACGGTACGAATGAGGTATACATCAATTCGCTGGAAGCAGGGACATACACCATTATCGTAAATGGAGTGAATTATGACGAAGGATGTACGTTTTCCGCTCAGTTAGATAATGTAACCGTACAAAATTGTTCAACGTTTTGTGCGTCGAATAATACAACATCGCCTATTGTAAAACAGTTGTATCTTAATTTGTTGAATCATTTGGTTTCGAAAATGCTGACCGATGGGTACATCGCCAATGGGTATGCACCTTCACAACTGGTTTCGTTATCGCCTTATATCTCCGATCCGAATCCTAAAATTTATAATGCACATTTTGCAAATAACGGAGAGTATTTCCGATTCTCATTTTCCGATCACGGAAGCAATTATGACGTTTCGTACCGTTATACACCATATACAACGGTAACCGGTTTGGATATGTCCGGATATGTGTCGACTGCTTCAGTAACGACGCTACCAGTACTCTTAAATACGAATGCATACCAACCGAATCACACGGTTAAACATGTTAATTTCTGTCCTCCGGCACCGGTTTACTGTACCACAGTTAATCCAAATGCTCCGGTGATCAAAAACTTGTTCCTTAATTTGATCAATAAATTAAGAACGCTTCCTAATGCAAGTGTTCCGAATGGGTTTACTAGTACGGAATTAACCGTTTTGGCTCCGTATATTACCGATGTTAGTCCTAAAATCTACAACTTTAATAATACAGGTACTTCGATTTCATTCTCCTTTAACCCGCACGGTGCACAATATGATGTGGTGGTTCCGCTTCGAAGTAATTTGAATATTACCAATGTGGAATTCAACAATTATTTCTTCCCGGATACGCAGGCGACGTTTAAAACAACGTTCAGTGATGGTTTTGTAGATGCGACTATCGGAAAGGTTAAGCACATCAATTTATGTCCGGATGAGTTGTATTGTGAATCGCATGTGGCTATTGTAGTGGACGAATCAGGATCGCTGGATGATGCTGAAATCCGAAAAATCAAAAAACAACTAAAAGCATTTGTACAGCAACAGGCCGATACGAATGATACTTTAGGAACGAATATTTATATTTCACTCATCGGTATGTCCGACAGTGATGCTTATACCAGAGGCGATGCCATCATGCAGGTTAAGGTTACCAATGGTTCGACTTTAAATCAGTTTAATAACTGGATTAATGGTTTTGGTGCCCGATACGGTCAAACTGGAATCAGTAAAGGTTCCGATTACTGGAACGGCGCCTTGCAAAAAGCATTAAGCACCTCGATGAAACCAAAAGGGGTGATTATGATCACCGATGGTTGTCAGACGGCCAATGTTTCGACCTTGGTTGCTACAATGAAATTATTTGATAATTATAGAAATCCGGCGAACCCAACTACGCCATTAACACCCAACGGTCCGCATTTATATGTGCTGGGAATCGAGAATGGTTTCTATGTGGATTCGGAAACAGTCGTAAGTCAGCGAATGGCACAAAATCAGGATCCTAATCTGAATCCTGCCTTACAGACGAACGATTTCGCCCGGATTGCTCCGGTTGAACATACCGATGTCATTCAAACACAAGCCGAATCACGCCTAAGAAAGTCGTTGAAATTCTTACTAGGTTATCCGGCGGATCAATTTCCGGTAGCCAGTATGGATTATTTTAAACCGGCCGATTATTACGGACATGATAACTTTAACATTCTGGGATCTGATGATCGTTACCTTTCGGAGAAATTGGTAGATAGCCAAATCTCATGTGGTATATCCATTACGAAAGATTTTTGTGAAGATTGTTATTCGTTCCAACCGGAACCCGGACAGGAGTATATCTTAAGCGCCTGGGCAAAAGAAGAAACGAACGAACAACTTAAAACATTTGCGAACCCTGCAATTACGTTGATTTTTTATCACAATAAGCAAGCATTGCCACAACATGAAATCGGAAGAATTACAGCAATTCCTTCTGGTGAAATTATCGATGGATGGCAACGCATTTTTACCAAGTTTAAAATTCCGTATTCGACAACAAGTGCCATCAATAATACCATTTCAATTGGCGTGGAATTGGCAAATAACAGTCCGAGTATCCCGGTTTATTTCGACGATATACGGGTACACCCTCTAAAAGGGAGTATGAAATCATTTGTATACGATCCGGAAACCTTTAAGTTGATGTCGGAATTAGACGATAATAACTACGCTACTTTTTATGAGTATGACAACGAAGGTGGATTGGTGCGTATTAAAAAAGAAACGGAAAGAGGCGTGAAAACCATTCAGGAAACCCGTTCCGGAAGTGTAATTAAAAACTAAGGGGAAGTTATGGTACATAAAATCATCACATCCGTTTCCATCCTACTGATGGGATGTCTGGTTCAGGCACAAACCGTAGGAGAGGTTTTTAAGAAAATTACAGCCGGATACAGTATCGCACAACCGTTGCAGTATAAAACCGACTATAAACTGTTTAAAGATTATAAGTCGACTAAGGTGGAAGAAAACTATAAAGGTGTCTTTTATAAAAATGCGGCGAACGAAGTGTATATTAAAATCAACGATACGGAGATTATTAATACGAAGAAAACCAATATAAAAATCAGCCACTCCGAAAATGCCATGGTCGTTTCGAATCCGGTTAATAATTATTTTGGGGAAGCCGATTTTAATAAAGTATTCGAATTGTGTAAGCTGAATTCGTTTAAAGATTTTAAAACCTATTGGGAGATTATTCTGGAACCGAAAGCCCATTCCGGATTGACCTATTCCAAGATCATTTTAAACGTGTCGAAGACTTATTTTATACAAAAACAGATCTTTTATTATAACACGGGAATTAATTTTTCCAAAGAGTATAAAGGAGCAGATGTTAACTATCCGAGACTGGAAGTGGTTTATAGCGATTATAGCAGAAAAGCCATTCCTCCTACGGTTTTTAATACACAAAACTACCTTTCTTTCTCCGGCAAGAATAGCATTGTTTTGGCTCAGCGGTTTAAAAAATACGAAATAATTGATGAACGAATTATTTCTAATAATATAAAATAAAAATCAGATATATGTATATCCCTAAGCGTTTATTTATTTTAGTATTTACACTATTTACAGCGTTTGTTTTTGGACAACAGGAAGAAACTTTGGGCACGATTAGCTCGGGTAGCCAGTTGCATAGTTTACCTACGCTACAGATTACCGATCCTAAATATGGCTCTTTGAATCAACAGAATGTTCTTACATCTATTGATCCGGCTGTATATATACATTTTGGATTTAAGGATCTTTTAAGTGATCAGACAGCCTATCAGGCGCAATATTCTTGTGAGGTGAAATTGACGGTTATGCCGTATGACAATCAAAATAGCGTTACAGCATTTTATAGTGTTACGTTGAAAATTGTACACGATAACCTAACCGAAGGTGTGAAAAACGACGATTATGCGATTTATAAGTTACCGGGCGTTCATAAAGCGGATGTTGTGGTAAACGAGGTCGTGTATAGAGATTTGTCGGGGCAGATTATTCCTACGGTTAGTAATTCTACAGCGTTCCTTCAACTTCGTTTTAAAACGGATCGCTATTATAATATCAAAAATACAACGGTTAATCCGGTTAGCAGAAGACTTATTAAATACAATGGTTTAACAGAAACGGTGGTTAACAATGTAAGTGATGGTGCCGAAGAACTGGAAATCAACTGGACACGTTATATCGATGCGCCAGCGACGGAATACGAATTGGAATGGACTTGGGTGGATAACTACGGGCCAAACGGAAATAAACTGATGCCTAATCAGATTGCTTTAACAGAGCAGGATTTTAAACTAAATAGCACTAGAATACAAACCAAAGAGTTAAAGTATCGAATTCCATTGGTATTTTCCAAGGGGTATTTGGTATACCGCATACGACCGGTAGGACGATTCCTGGACGATACGAAAAAGAGTTATTACGGAACCTGGTCTTCAGGATTGGCGGGTAATTTTCAGAATGTAGGGAATTGGGGAACTTTCCTGGAAATTGATGCCGACCATGAAGTAGGTAAAAAGAACTGGCAGTATCAGGCTTCTTTCGCCGAAGATGGTAAGAAAAAAGAAGTAGTAAGTTATTTCGATGGTACGTTGCGTAATCGTCAAACGGTGACCAAAACCAATAGCAATAATAAAGCTATTATTGGAGAATCGGTCTATGATAACCAGGGGCGTGTGGCTGTTGAAGTATTGCCAACACCTATCGAGGCTTCCGGTATTCGTTATTACAGAGACGTAAATAAAAATGAAAACAATCAGGTTTATACCCATCATGATTTCGACTGGGATCGGTTAAATGGATTAATCTGTGATCCGATACTGCCGCCGGGAATGTCTAAAAGTTCCGGAGCCAGTAAATATTATTCAGAGCAAAGTGCGTTCGTAGGAAACTATCAGGATTTTGTGCCAAATGCGAATAAATATCCTTTTTCTCAGGTTGAATATACACCGGATAATACCGGAAGAATCCGAAGAAAAGGTGGTGTAGGACAAGAACTTCAATTGGGTACCGGTCACGAAATGAACTATTTTTACCTGCAACCGGATCAGGAAGAATTAAACCGCCTTTTTGGATATAAAGTAGGTGATTTCAAACGTTATAAAAAGAATGTAGTTGTCGATTCGAACAAACAGATTAGTGTCAGTTATGTGGATCCTCAGGGTAGAACGATTGCAACAGCACTGGCTGGCGACAACCGGAAAGACGAACCAATGTCGTCGTTAGAGGATGAAACCAATAACGCATTACACGAAATGACAACAACCAATGTGTTGTCGAATAACGATGCCTATACTACCGGACTAAACGGGATATTACAGGACGGGGTACGATTAAATACTCAGGTCGGGGTGGTGAAAGAAGAAGCGTTAACACTTAACTATGGTTTGACGCATGCTACGAATACCTATAACGACTACTGTATGGGGGGCAAATACTATCCTTTTGTGTTCGACTGGAAGTTGAGTCTTTTGGACGATTGCGGTAATGAGATGCTAGTGGATTCGAATGGGGGAGGAATCGCTCAGATAGGAATGATAAATCTGAATTCCTATACACCGAATGCGCCGGCGATTTCATTCAACAAAAGTATAACCTCCGGTGTACTGAAAATCGGATCGTATACTTTAAATAAGGATATCCGCGTGAATCAGGTTGCTGTCGAGCAATATGCAGACGATTATATTGCACAAATAAGACAGTCAAGCAATCCGTGTTTTCCAAGTTTAGCAGGCTCTACAATCGATATTAGCGAAGAAGACTGTCACGTGACGTGTAGAAGTTGTGAGGAAGCACTGATTTGTACTTATTTAGCGCAACAGACATGTCAGTCGTTTAGAATGACCTTCCCTGCCGGTACGGATGAAAGTGTATTGGGAGATGTTGCGAATAGAGAATTTTACGTTTTATTGGCAGAACAAAAATATATAATCGATAGCCTGAACAGTAATTTTGCCGGAAGTTGGTTTGTCTATAACGGATCACTATATGTGGATCAGAACGGACTTGTTTCTCAGTATCTAATCAATTCCTATGTAACTCGCTTTAAAAAGGAGTTTAGAGGAATGTTAGACGGTTGTAGAGAATTGTGTGTACAGCCGGGTGATACTTGTAATATCAATACCAGTATGTTACTGTCGGATGTTAGTCCGCACGGGCAATATGGATCCATTGCAGGAATCGATTTTCCAACGGCACAACCTGGTGGAATAAATACACCTGCTGGGAATGCTGACGATACCCTAAGTTTGTTTAATGAAAACAATCAATTGTTATATGGCGGTTCTTCTGTTCAGACGTTTATCGATTTGGATACCGGATTAACCGTTACACAAAATGTATCGAACTATAACTGGAGACGACCGGCTACGCCATATATGGATGATAATGGTGATTTTGCGAAGGTAAAAGTTGAAAGAATTAATTACAATACTTATATCCCGGAAATTATGCCTTCGGCGAGTGTCGAAGATGATCCATTGGATCCGACTTCATCTAATAAATATGTGCGTCCGCAATATTTAAGAAATGTAACCGACTTTGTTAATAACTGGCAGGCAAGCTGGGCGGAATCGTTACTACCGTACCACCCGGAATACCAGTATCTGAAATACAATAAAGCAATTTGTGCCAAAACAAATTCGACTGGTGACAACTCCGATAGTTTTGATGAGAAACTTAAAAATACCGATTATACCAATGTCTTTACGACAAATGGATTGGTTCAGAATTTAATTGCCGTTTCAGCTAACGATCCTTTCTATAACGGACAAATTTCAGCGACGCCGTCATCGGGAATTAACTACGATGCCGAAACCGCTAGTGATTTTAGTCTGAGAAAAAATTTATTGCTGGAAGCGATGAATACGAATTACGAAGGTATTAAATTGGCGAATAACGCCCGATTAAATATGCTTCAGACAGCTTATTATACTACTGTCTTCGGTAATGGAATTGCGCCGGCTTCTACCTATCAAAGTTTAGTTACGAGTCCACTGAATCAGTTGCTTCCTATTATTAATGCGCTAAATCCAACGGAAAAAGAGCGTGTTTGGAAGAGCTTTATGAACAACTATATCGCGTTTAAACAAAAAACAAGAACGGTATTCTCTCATATTTATGCTTTACGTAATAGTGGGTATAACGGTTGTATTGGAGACGTACAGAACGTTGATACTTTTGTAACGCTGTTCGAAAAATATAATACAACAGGTAATTATAGTACCTTGTTACAACGAATCAACCAGGCTTTTGCAACTCCGGTTCCAACAACGCCTGCCGGTACGATACTAGCGTGTTCGACCACTACCGTTGGATACTATAAAAATAAAGAAAAACGATTTATATCGGCCGACTATGGTTTTAACTCCGGCGTTCCGGGAGCACAGGCCATTGCCGATGCTACTGCTGATGCCGACGCAAATACCTATTACCAAACCGGAAAATGTCCGTTATTAGTAGATACCGAAAGTTTGTTAAAAGGATTGATCAATCCTTCTTTCCAGAATCAGGGATTATTGCTTTACGGTTTTAATGCCTATAGTATGCCAATGTTAACGCCGGATTTATTTAATTCGGTATTGTTAGACCCGGCTGCATATGCGGCAAACCCACAAAATGTGACGATTAATGGAAGTGTGGTAAATGCGACGACGTTGAATCTTACTTTTAATACGGCCAGTGGTAGTATTGCAGAACCAATCGAACTTAAGATTTTAACACAGTCTTTATCTATTGGGTACTATATGAATGGTTGTAACGAAACGGTACCAGCCCCTACATGGACGACCTATAATACAAACTTTAAGATTGTTGATTTCAAGAATATTTATTATGTGCCGGGATCGTTTAATCCGTTAAACAATACCTATAAATTCCAGATTGTTGCGGTTCTAAAACGACTTACGGGAACAAGTTGTCCGGCGTTGGAAGAGGTGGTTCTTGAAGGAACGATTAAAGCAGCTATCGGACAATGTAGTTTCGGGGATGCAGCTGGTGAGACTGGTGAAAACTGCGACAAACGAGTACGTTTTGAAAAAGCATTGGTACGCGTTATGAACGCTTTAAAAGGAACGAATCCGAATGCTTCGGGACAATTATTTACGTCTGGGATAGCATTAAAAGGCGCTCCGAATGATAACTATACTTATGGTAGCAGTGTGATGCCGGAAGTGTTAAACGATTTAGCGTTAAACTCAACTTGGTCGTGTAATCCGGCTACCAGTTTTACGGTTAACGGACCAACTCCGTTTACGATTCATAGTTTGGTTAATGAGTTCGGAAACCCGACTTTCCTTCCGGGTTCTTTTTATAGAGTAACCGGAATAAAAATTGAAAAAAATATTGTACATGGTGTTGCAAGTGGGGATGATAAAATAACGATCAGCTATCTGGATCTGAAAGATCAGGTGTTAACCCTATATGGACGTATCACACCATTGAACTATAGCTGTATCTGTACGGAAGAAGTGTCTCAAACACAAGCTGCAGGGGCGAACTTCTTAAATCTGACCAATCATCTTTGGACACAGAAAAACACTATAGATCCTTTTGGAGGCTCAATTCCTGATGGGTACAATCCGCTGCAAATGCAGGCAGTGGCTCCTTTTATTGCCGGAAATAATCCAACAGTCAATCAATTTACTTCAAATTGGTCGGATGGATTATCAATGTACGATGGTATCAAGTTTAATTTCTTTTCGGGTTCTGAAGCATGTCAGTTTAAACTGATACTTTTTGTGTACTCGGGGAGAAGTACTACAACAACGGATTACGCAAGAAAGATTACACATTTCTCTAATTTTAAAATACTGGAGAATTTAGGAAACAATACGTACGCTTTTAGTGTTCTTGTACACCATGATTCTTATAGAGTTAGTAGCGGTCGATTTTCTAACGTTTTCCCTGCTGGAGTTCAGGAAGCGCGAGGTACGATAAGCTGTATGCAGCAAATGTTCTGTGAAGAAGAGTTTGCAGTAACGAATGCACTGACATCAGTTTTAAAGGATCTTATACAGCAACAAACGGTAACCGATGGAGCTACGGCTAATGGATTACCGGCTTTAAATAGCTTTATTCAGTTATCCGGAGCGGCTCCGTCAGCCAGTATCAATAACTTCTACAAAGTAGAAAATACGGCCAGTTCTCAAATTGGATTTACGTTTGCCAAAGAATCCGAATGTGAAGTACTATTTACGGTTCCGGGTGTTTCATTTGCAAATGTTACGAATATTTCAGGATTGTCGTTTACCAATACACAATCGGGTAATTTTACCGCTACGGTTACTACTAATACCGGAGCACAAATTGTTGCCAACGGTACCAGTAAATGTATTACTGCACGAAAATGTAATGCAGTAATTCAGGTGCCTTGTACCTCTTGTATACCGCCAGCGGTTGCTCCGTCGGTTTGTGTGCAAAAATGGTTGGAGTTTCGTGATATAATGGATATCGTACAAGGGTATCAAATGCCGGATCATTTGGCTCAAGATGCGAAATATTTCTGTGAAGCCAACTTAGGTTATCTGGTTACAGATTATATACATTATTTGAATGTAACGGGAGCTTACGATGTTAGTATGCCGGCCTTTATATCGATAAGTGAATTTGGAGCAACCAAATTGAATTATGGTTATAATGGTACACAAATGGTTATTAATGCCTATGCAGCGTATTTGCCGACGCATCCTTCTGTTACATGGAGTGAGTTCGTAGATCTGTATATGACGGAAAATAAAATTTGTCCTCCGGCTCCAATGGTTCCGACCATCGATATGCAAGTAGATAATATTCCTACCGCTTGTGAGATTTTTGTAAACTCAGTACAACAGACTTATATACAAGAATTAAGAGAGGAATATTTTGCTGCAAAACGAGAAGAATTTAAACAAAAATATATTCAGGCCGCTATCAACGGATTACAAGAATCCTTGAATAAAGTGTCTTACGATAAAGAATACCAGTATACTTTATACTATTATGATCAGGCAGGAAACTTAGTACAAACGGTTCCGCCTCAAGGGGTATCCCGATTAACACCGGCTACCGACAGTATGATCAATGAGATTAGAAATACATTACCTAACCAAGAGCAAGGGATGATGAGTGGTCTTGTTGTCGATCCAAATCACACGATGAAAACGCTATATCGTTATAACTCGTTGAATCAGTTGGTATGGCAACAAACACCGGATGGTGGTGAAACGCGATTTGCTTACGATCAGTTAGGGCGTATTATTGCCTCGCAAAATGCAAAACAGGCGGCAATGCCGAAACCAAGATTCAGTTATACACGATATGATGGTCTGGGACGAATTGTGGAAGCTGGAGAATATATTTCTGAACAAGCGTATATTAACGATGAAGGGAATATTATAATAGGAGGTTCTCCGGTAAGTGATCTGGGAACACAGGATTATACCCGTTATGAGGTGACGCGAACACTTTATGATACTCCGGTTGTGAATAGTACCAGTTGGTTTGAATCCTATGCCGGAAACAATAATCACAAAAGGGTTACGGCTGTATTAGCGTACAGTGTTCTGGATGAAGGGGTAGACCTGGATAGAATGGACATCATTGCGGGTGACCGTTATGACAATGCTATTTTATATGATTATGATATCCATGGAAACGTAAAAGAGCTTATTTATCATACGAATAAGGAGATCTTAAAAGAATTGAGACAGGATATCAAAAAAGTGATCTACGATTACGATTTGATTAGCGGAAACGTGAATACGGTAACGTACCAACCTAAAAAAGCGGATCAGTTTATTCACCGTTATGAGTATGATGCCGATAACCGAATCACACAGGTTTATACCAGTAAGGATAAAATCGTTTGGGAAAAAGAAGCAAATTACAACTATTACGAGCATGGTCCTTTAGCGCGACTTGTGCTTGGAGATAAGCAGGTTCAGGGATTGGATTACTTCTATACGCTTCAAGGGTGGTTAAAAGGAGTGAACTCAGAACGCTTAGGTACGATAACACTGAGAGGGGCTTATACCAACTATGATATCGGTGGTGATGGTGAGTTGTTTAGTGGTGCTGCTAAAGATGCCTTTGGATTTGGATTGAATTATTTTAGAGGGGATTATCAGTCGAGACACCATGTTAACAATGGTGCGGATAATACGCCTTTAAGTTATAGTTTGGCAAACGATCTTGAAAGAGATAAAAATTTATATAACGGAAACATTAAAGAGATGGTTACCTCTTTAATGGATTTACGCCAGGAGAATTTATCATCGCAGTATAATTATTACGCATACGATCAGTTAAACAGAATTAAGGGGATGAATTCCCTTAATATCAATGATTTGTTAGGAATGTATACGGAGGAATCGTACCGATCGGAATATTCGTATGACAGAAATGGTAACCTATTGACGTTAAACCGTTGGGCACCTACCCATAAAAATTCTGGAAGAAACCAGTTAATGGATGAGTTAAGGTATACGTATCAGGATGGAACGAATAAACTGACGCATATTAACGATACGGTTCCTAACGGGGCATTTACCAATGATCCGTCGAATCCGAATGATACCTCGCTGGATATTGATAATCAGGAGAGAGATAACTACAGATATGATGAGATAGGTCAATTGATCAGCGATGAAAAAGAAGGTTTAAATATCAGCTGGAGAGTCGATGGAAAAGTGAAATCGGTAACCAAAGCCAATGGGGTTGTAATCGATTTCGAATATGACGGTTTAGGAAAAAGAATAGCTAAAACCGTTACTAATGGAAGTGAAGCGAAGACTACATACTACCTACGGGATGCACAAGGAAATGTGTTGAGTACCTATGAGATGGTGCGTAGATTTGGGCAGCCGGTGAAATATTATCTGGTTGAACAGGATATTTACGGAAGCAGTCGTCTGGGGGTTGAAAAAGGAAGAAAAGAGCTTAATGCAGAAAGCGGAAGAGGCATTGCGTTACGAATGGATGCGATGATCGCTTCGGCACAGATTGCAGATAATGTTTCGCAGGCGTTGTTAACAACACCGTCTTCTATTTGGGGATTGTCGTTTAGCGGGAATAATAATGTTACCTGGGGCGATGGCGACAAGAGCATCAATTTCTTTGATCAATCTGGAGCAAAAACCCAGGAGTTTGAAATCAGAACGAATTTCAAAATTGTTGGCGGTTCAGCGATGACTGTCAATCAAAATCATGCGTTGGTAACTTTAGATGGTGCCAGAAGACCGGAATACAAGCAATGGGATAATAGTGTGGCGCGTATTGTGATCAAGAGAAATGGCAATGGTGCTTATGTGCCGGCATTAGAAATTGAAAAGTATACGAAAAGGTTCCACCGTTATAAACCGTTCTTTGTTTTCCACAGACGTTGGAATTATAGAAACTATAAAACCGTTTGGACGTATGAGTTGCGAAATGCGATACCGGAAACCGAATGGAATTTCCATGCGAGGGTATCGGTGAATGGTGATAATTTTAGTCCAGAGTTTACGATTAACGGAAATGTTTACACGTCGAGAGATTTTATCGGTAATGTAACACAAGAGTTAAACGGGCCGGAATCGGACGATTACAGAGATTTCCCGGAACCAAATGCGGTTTGGAATACTTTGGGTAAAACCACAAAAGAGTATGGAAATGTGGAAGGAAATAATCTTAGAAATTCTTTCCAGGGAGTTCCTGTTGAAATGTGTGATTTCACCTATACGGTGAATAATGGTCAAGGGTCGGATAATACACCGGTATATGTCTTCCCGTTTGATGAAGGACCGGTTGGGCAACCAGTAGCAACCAACAACTTGTTGAGCATGACAAGAAATGGTGTTCCGTATACGCAATCGTATTGTGGACCTACAGCATTAGATTCTGACGGTGACGGAATTCCGGATGCAGTGGATAATTGTCCGAATAAATTTAATCCGAATCAGAGTGATGTGGATAGCGATGGTGTTGGAGATGTTTGTGACAACTGTATGTACACGTATAATCCGAATCAGAGTGATGTGGATGGCGATGGTAGAGGTGATGTTTGTGACAACTGTATCAATAATCCGAATTACAATCAGATTGATACGGATGGTGATGGAAGAGGTGATGCTTGTGATAACTGTAGAACGATTTACAACCCGGGTCAGGAAGATGCTGATGGCGATGGTATTGGAGATGTTTGCGAAGGATTGGATCAAGGTCAGGGAACATCTGCGACAGTTGGAACGCCGGTTACAGCCTACCGTTTTGTAGGAGATAAAAACTATGAGTTGTCGAACCATTTAGGAAACGTTCTTTCTGTAATTACCGACCGTAAATTGTTAGGAATCTATGGTCGTGGACGACTGTTAATTCCAGACGTAGTTGCATACAATGATTACTATCCGTTTGGGATGCTAGTGCCTAACCGCCACGAAGCCTCAGATTCATATCGTTACGGCTTTAACGGGATGGAGATGGATAACGAGTTAAAAGGCGGAGAAGGAGATAGTTATGACTTTGGTGCAAGGATGTATGACCCAAGAATAGGAAGATGGTTTGCAAATGATCCTTCTGCTCATTTACAACCTTCGTCCTCTCCATATTCTTTTGCTAACAACAATCCAATAGTTTTGGTTGATCCAGATGGCAAGCTACCTATATTACCATTATTGCTTAAAGCTGGGGCAGCAGGTGGGGCTGATATGATGATGCAAGTGGCAATGTCCTACTATTTTGACGATGATGTAAAATCAATTGGTCAAGCATTTGATAAAGTAGATTATGTTCAAGTAGCTCGTTCCGCTGCTGAAGGACTTATACCTTGGAAAGTGCCTGGAGGCAAATTAGGAAAAGCGGCTGCAAGTGCTCTTGGTGATGTAATGACAAATGCTATCAGTGCAGGTGTTACAGGTAAAGAATACTCTAAATCTCAAGCCGTACAAGATTTTACCGCTGGTTTTTTGAGTGATTTAGCTGGTGGAGAGATTTATGGTTTAATGAAAAAATATGGCGGAAATAAAGTTCGTCAAGTATTTAAAAAATTAGGCTTATCAGACCCTTGTGGTTGTTTTACAGCTGGCACTCAGGTATACACCAATGCTGGGCATAAAAACATAGAAGATGTTGAAGTAGGCGATTTAGTATGGGCATACAATGAGCAAACAGGAAATCAAGAACTTAAGAAAGTAATTAATACCTTTGCAAAAGTACGAGACCATATTTACAAAATCTATTTTGGGGATAATGTTATTGAAGCCACTGAAGATCATCCTTTTTTTATAGGTGGTCAATGGTTGAAAGTTAAAGAACTTAAAATAGGCGATTTAGTTACTTTATATGATGGTACAAGACTTCCAATTAATGAAATAAAATTTATCAGAGGTGAATTTGAAGTATTTAATTTTGAAGTAGAAGATGACCATACTTATTATGTTTCTTTAGGAAATGTTTTAGTTCATAATAGCGGTCCTTGTGAATGGAAAGTAAAGAATAATTCATACACTAAAAACGGTTATAAATATAAAACGAATGGGAACGGTGTGATCTCTGAAGCTAGTGGTAGTTTAAGAGTTGAAAGAGGGAGAAAATGGCATAATAAAAAATCGTATGATAAATTAGAGGGTGATCATGCCGGACATTTAATTGGTGATGTTTTCGGAGGAAGTGGTAGTTTGGGTAACATTGTATCCATGTCTAAAGATGTTAATTTAAAACAGTTTGCAGCATTAGAAAAGACTTGGCTAAAACACCTTGATGCAGGAAAAAAAGTGGATGTTAAAATTAAAGTGAATTACGGAACTAATAAAAGACCCACAAGCTTTAATATAAGTTATACAGTAGATGGAGGTGAAACTATCAAAAAGACGATTATCAATAAATAGAATTATAAAATGAATTTAAATTTAGATGACCCAAAATTTCATAAGGAAATCTTTAATGAAGTTGGACATATTGTACAAGACAGTTACAATTATTTAAGCGATGAAGAAGCAGATGAACTTGAGTTCATATATGCTATAGGTAGTTCAGAAGAAGGTTGGTGTTCTTTTAATGTGTTTTTTCAAATTAGAAATAAATTATTCAAGATTCATCAAATTAAAGATAAAGATTCTATGGAATCTCAAGAGGTTATACTTGATTGTGGTATTGAATTTGTTAAAAAATTAGAGGGTATTTTCGAATCGTATAAACAGCCTGTACCTACACAAATCAAGATTCAATTTTCGGCTAAGACAGAGGAAGTAAAATACAATTTTGAATATGATTTGTTTTGGTTTAATAAAGAGGGGTATCAATCGGAAGATATCTATAATGAATGGTTTGAACAGATAAAAAGTGATTTAGAGAAAGAGGAGTAATCCCGAATTATTCGCAAAGGCGAAAGAGTCAGTTTTTACTAATCGTGTTAATTCGAGGTCTGTAAAAGCTGACTCTGATCTAGCTAAAGCATTGGTTTGATGAATTTTTTCTAAATTATCCAACAAAGAAGGAAGAGAAGTAAATGTTGTGATTTTTAAATCTGTAGAAAAAGTAACCCCCGATAGCTCGGATATATCAACGCAACGATAGCGGTAGTTTTACCTTTCCGCTCCATTTAATGTGTCATCTTTTCCATTAATGTACTATGCTGAAGATTGATTAAGTTTAGATGCCTGTTTCAAATAGTCTGTAATATGTCACTCATTTCGAATTAAAATAGTCATTAAAAATCATTTCCTAAAGTCAAAAAGCTATTAATGATACAATGTTTTTGTTGAAAATTTAATTTTGAAATAGGATTTTTATTATGTTAATAAGTCTATTTTTGTAAAAAAATAACAAGTAAAATCGTGCTCGAAAATAAATTCCGTATTTTAATCATTACAAACATTGCTTTGTTTTTATTGATCGTCGTTGGAGCTGCTGCTTTCTTTATAGCTAATAATAGTCCCAAAATTGTTTTTGTAGATAATGTTAGACTTTTTGATGGCTTTAACATGACTAAAGAACTGAAAAAAAGAGGTGAACAGGAATTTAACACCCGAAAAAAAGTTTTAGATAGTTTATATGTTGTCTTGCAACAGGAAGGTGCTTCCGAAATACAAAAAGAAGCGATTACCCGTGAGTTGATCGCCAAAAAACAGGAGTTCGAAGCTTTTAACCAGCAATTTGCCACTGAAGAATCGGCTAAAATCTGGTCGAGAATAAATGGTTATACGACCGATTTTTCAAAAGACAAAAACTACGACTTTATCTTGGGATCCGAAAACAAACGATCTGTTCTCTTTGCTAAAGAAACAGTAGATATCACCAACGAGTTGATCCTCTATATTAATAAAAAATACGAGGGCAATCAATAGTCTTAACTAGATTGCCCTCTTTGTTTTTTATTGATCAATAATATCTTTGGAAATAATAGCAGAAACGTCTATTGCATGCTGTTTTCCAGTTTCAAATGTACTTTTTCAATTTCTTTGTCGATATACACCTGAGCATAGTGTACATAGCGATTAAACGAACCACTCGCATGACTATGGCCGCTTATTTTCCGAACTAGGTGTTCCGGCATACCCAAAATAAGTAATGTTGTAATCGCGGTTCTCCGCATCATATGCGAACTCATTTTGTCGCAAAAACGATTAGCAGCTTTGTTATTTTGTTTTGTCAGGCGCTTCCCTTGTTTTTCCCGGGAAACTTCAACAGAAGCCGTAAAATTGGCTAATTCACCTATTTGCTTCAGACTTTTATTAAAGTTGAACAGACTTGTTTTTCCAAATACCGGATTTTTAACATTTTTAGACTGATACTTTTGGTAAATAGTAACAGCGTAAGCCGGGAGTTTGATATGACTAAAGGTTTTGGTTTTCTTCGATTTTAGTTTTAAATACCAGTCATTTTCTACTTTTTCAAAGTTCTTATTCGTCAGCAGAAAAATATCGGAGTATCGCAATCCCGTTGTACAACCAAAAACAAAAATATCTTTGATCCGACGGTTGCTTTCCGATAAGCTATTTTCAAATTCTTTATCGTGAATCAGGAATTTTAATTGTTCCGGGGACAAAACCAGAATTTCAATTTCTTCTTTTCGGACATAAAACAACCGTTGGAAATCACCGGTAAAGAAATCTTTGTCATTTTTTAAATAGTTGAAAAATACCCGAATGACTTTAATGTTAGAGCCGACATAATTGTCATGGCAGCCTTTTTTGTATAAATAATCTGTAAATTTCTGATAGAATTTTTTCCAGTAGTTTTTCTCCGATTGCAATTCTCTTTTATTCAGTTTTGACGCATCACAAATCCGCAATTCAAAACGGGTATCGCTTGAAAACTGAATCAGATTTTGTAGTACATAGTGGTAATTTTGTATGGAATCCGGTTTGATTCGTTCGCCATTTTTTTTCAAACGTTTTCCGGTTTCCGTATCTCGTATAAATTGTTTAAATAGTGGCGCTATAGGGGTCGCTTTTTTCATGGTAATATTTCTCCAAAAATATTAGTTAGGGATGGAAAATAAGCACTGATTGCTAATATATTTCGTCAGAATTTTAAGTCTTTTTATTCCTATCCGTTTGGGATGCTAGTGCCTAACCGCCACGAAGCCTCAGATTCATATCGTTATAGCTTCCAGGGACAAGAGAAGGATGATGAGTTAAAAGGTGAAGGAAATAGTATAAATTATACGTACCGTATGCATGATCCACGGGTAGGTAGATTTTTCGCTATTGATCCATTGACGGCCAAGTTCCCTTTTTATTCACCCTATCAATTTAGTGGAAACAGGCCTTTAGATGCTATTGAACTGGAAGGACTGGAGGATAGTTTTGAAATTCGTTCAAGACGTAGAGACGAAGCCTATTTAGCCGGAAAGCTGAGTACTGATAAATACATTGAACAACAAAAAGCAGAAGCTGTTGGAGGAATTATTGGGGCTAGTATTCTTGTAGATGTCATTTTAACAAAAGGCTGGTTAAGCAGATCAATTGTTGGCGGTGCTTTATTAGAGTCTATTAATGAATCTGAAAGAGGTTACGAAGCACAGAGAAATGGTAATCAAAAGGAAGCTCAAAGAAGATTTGGCAATGCAGCTGAGGCAAGTAAAGTAGTGGTTTTTGGAATAGCTGCTGAGGGTGCGGCTGCTGGATTTGTTCGAATTTCCAAAATTGGCCGCAGTATAGATGTCGCATTTGGTAAAAATGTTAATCTAAAAGCTTTTGCTGAAAAACACAATGTAGTAAGTTTTCGCGATTGGAAAGAGCAGATTCCAGGTTATTTAGAAAGTGAGAAAAGTTTTGGTAATTTTGGTGATGCTTTTAAATTTATTGCGGATAAAGTAAAACAGACCAATGGAAAAATCAAGTTTAATCTTGAGTATGTTAACATTCAAGACGCTCTAAAAATTAAACCTGGAACGGGGCTAATGGACCAGGTAAATGGAGCCAAAAGCTTATGGGAAAAGGGCAAGATTACAGAATGGGAACTGAGTCAGATATTAAATGACAAAAAGCTCTTAAAAGCGACTGAGTTTTACAAGATGGGAAAAAAAGTCCCGGTTGAAAGTATAAAAAAGATGGGTAAATAAGATGAAAAACTTTATTTTTAGAAAACAAGTAGGAAAGAAAGGATATTACGTTAAAATAGATTTTGACGTTGAACTTTTAAATGAACAAAAACATAAGCTGGAAATAAATTATACAGCTGATATAACATGGAGAGCATTTTGTGAAGCAGGTGTTTTATTGTTCTTTGAATATTTTAGCAGAAAGGAGGATAGGGGGTTAAAGGTTACTATCTATAAAGTAGACTGGTTACCTGTAGATACTAATGCCTTTTTAGTAATGTTTTCAACTATTAAAGCACTTTCAGAAGCTTTAAATTATGAGATTAACGGTTTGGAGTTTGATCAAACTAGCGAAAAGTTTGTTTTTCCAGATCCTCGATTGGTATAAAAGTACTGAAGGGTGTGTTTAGAAATGATACTACGAAAATTAATTCTATTTACACATAGCTTTAAAGCAAAAAACCTAACTCTAAAAGTTAGGTTTTTTGCTTGCTTAATTTCTAAATCAGTGTTTGAAATTTATTAATTATCGGATAGTCTTACTCTAATTTTATTATATAAGGACATGTCAAATATATACGCCTTGCATAAATTGGAAGAAAGTCCAGTATTAATAAATTTCAAAGAGACTCCGCTTTCTGCAATTTCAACCTCGGTAGAATGGACATGATCAATAATGTTAAATGGCTGTTTTACTCGCTTTATAAACTCAATAAAATCATTGATATTGGTTTTATATCCAATAGAATACACGTGTTCATTAAAACTAATAGGCCAATAATCGTCGATCTCATATTCAAAATCATAGGAGATGCCTATCACTAAACCGTTCAATGTGGTTATCTGAAAATAGTTGTCATTACCCGATAATTGGTATAATGCAGGAATGTCTCCCTCTTGTTCGGTTATATTTTCCAGATTTAAATTAGATTCCTTAATATTAGCTCCAATATGTAAATCGTCAATATTTCCGTTGAATATAAAATTTGAAAAATCCATGTTTTTTAAAGTTTATCAACTATTTTTTGCAGTTTCTTTTCTCTATTTGTACCTTTTAATTGACCTCCATCCAAATGCTTTTGCGCTTGTTCTTTTAATTCACTTTTAAAATTTGGATCTTTTAATTTATTATTAAAAGCCTGTTTTACAATTTTTTGTTGATCTGTTCCTACCTTTTTTCCAACAATATTATAAAATATTTCTCCATCGTCTGTAACCTCAAAGCCAATTTCAGTTATTTTTTTACCTCTATGAAAAACATCTCCATGAACACCTTTTGATAAAACATCAGTTGCAACAGTTTTATGAGGTTGCCACATAAAACCGAAATCACAAGGACCGCCGTTATGAACAAGAACATTGTATTTTGAAACATAATACGTATGATATTGATCAACCGTGAAATTATAGACTGTAAAATTACCTTCAACGAACTCAATTTTTAAAATAGGCTTAGTACTGCCATCATAAAGGGTTAGTAAATCACCTACTTTCAGTTCGTCAACTTTTAACCATTTTCCTCCGATAAAAAACGGATGTTCGTGAGTTGCTTCTAAGACTTCATCATCAAAATAAATTTTATAGACTTGTTTAAACTCCCTTGTAAATGTATCAATGACTTCTTTTAAGCTCAATTTTTTAGAATCTTCGCTATATGCCCATACTTTATCTCCTATTTTAATGTCTTCAATATTTTTATATCCGGTTTCAGTATAAACTTGGGTTCCTGATGTAAAACAGCCACAAGGTTTTACTTTTTTCAATGCTTTAACAATTCTTCCACCTCTAAATGTAATATGACCGCCACCGCCTTGCATTCTTTGTTCCTCACTTACAGCTTGTAAGCCTTTCATGGCATAATGCATATACCTTTCTCCCCCATAATCGCCATCTTTTCGATTGATCATGTTATCATAAGAGGTATAGGTCCAGCTCTCATCATAAGTTATAAACGTAACTTTGTCAAATTCTTCCCAGGTACCATCTCTTTCTTGATGAGCAACATATAGTTTTTTAGGGTTTTTAACTTGTTCCCAAAGATAAAATCCTACACTTGATTGGGTATTTTTATGAGGATTCCACTGGTATTCATAAATGTCATTTTTGTGAGAATATTTAAATATAGGCTTACCATTAACCCAAGTTCTGGTATAATGATATTCCTCTGCACCATCTAAATCGATTGCTTGAATAGGGGTATTTCCAGCAAACTGGTATGGAGTATACCACGGAAACTCTTTCTCCAGAGGATCAATAGATAAGAATCTGCCAACTCTCGGGTCAAAGAATCTTTTGTCGTAATCAATTCCATTTCCTTCTCCGCCTTTTAACTCATCATCTTTTTCCATTCCGTTAAAGCTATAACGATATGATTCTGAGGCTTCATGACGGTTTGGTACCAGCATCCCAAACGGATAGTAACGCTATGGCTGTAAAATGCCTGGTTTATAAGTGCTTAAGAAGTAATTGTAATTCTGTAAAAACGCAAATTATGGTAAAAAAAGCCTCTTTTTTAAACTGAAAAAGTGCGATTTGAGAATTAAAACGAGCGTGTTTTTAGAAATAATATTCGTATTGAAAGGTTTTTTCTCAGGTTAAGGAAAAAATATTATCTTGCGACGATTAAAATAATAATTAAACCCCTTGAAAACAAAGACTTTATTTCGTTTTTTTTATATACCATTAGCTGTATTATTCTTTTCTTTTACCGATCCGTACCTGATCAAACGAATTTCCGACAGCAACTTCCGTTATGAGTTTTATACAACCGATAAAAATATAAGTCCCAAATCCGATAAGACCTATTATTGGTTTAAAGGTGGTGCCATTCATAACGCGCAAGGTGGTATTGCCGGTCAGTTGCTACACGACGGTTACACCAAAATGTACCATAGTAATCAATTGGCGGAACAAGGCAAATTTGACGAGGGACTAAAAACCGGCTGGTGGAAAACCTGGTATGTTAACGGAATTATTGAAACAACACAATATTGGAACAACGGATTAAAAACGGGTGCGTTTAATCGTTTTAATGATAAAGGGGAGCTGATTGAAAAAGGCTATTTTAAAAACGATCAAAGACATGGCAAATGGATCAATCTGCTAAAAAAAGATACACTGGATTATAAAAATGGAGTTGTGTTTGTAGCGAAACCAAAGCTTACAAAAGAGGAAAAAGCCAAATTAAAAGAAGAAGAGAAGGCTGCAAAAGTAGCTAAAAAAGCGCAGGAGAAACTGGATAAAGAGAAAAAGGAGCGCGATAAAGAAAATAAAAAACAACAAAAGGAACGCGAGAAAGAGCAGAAAAATCTGAAACAGCAGCAACAGCCGCAGGAAAAAGAAAGTTTCTTTAAACGACTATTCCGCAAAAAAGAACCCAAAGTAAATACCAATGCTAAAGGCGCATAGTCTTTTATATGCGGTGTATATCTGTCTGATTGTATCCATTATTTGCGGAGCGTTGTTGTATTTCTCCGGCCTGTACAATCAGCTGAATTTATATTACAATTTGCAGGAGGAGTTATACATTCATAATCAGTCGGTGGTGAATTATGCACTGGGGAATAAACTGGTGGGTGAAGAACTTCCGGTTGACGAAGAATCCGGTGTGGAAGGGAGTTATGAAGCCAAACCGTATGGTTTACTTCATGTATTGTTGGCCAATACGATGTTGCGAAATGATACGGTGACTTCGGCACACATCATAGGTAGTTATTCCAAAGATAAGACCGCCATTCATTTGGCAAATCTGACGAAGTCGCTTCGGTATTCGGGAATGGTTCGGCTGAATGGCGATAATAAATTGCCGTCAACATATATAGAAACATCCTATCTGACAAACAAAGCAAGTCAGCTTACGGTTACCGGGCAAAATACGGTGTCCGATACCAAGCTTCCGGAGATCAATGCCAGTTTTAAAAAGATCTTCGAGGGAATCAAAACGGAAAAAGCGGCTTTTTCGCAGTTCGAAAAGGAAAAAGACGCGCCGTATTTTAATTCGTTTCTAAAGCAAACCAAGGAAATAGAAGTAGGCGTAAACACGCTTTCCGGTCTGAATGTAAAAGGGAATTTTGTGCTGCGGGCCAAAGATTCCATAGTGGTAGGTAAGGATGCGGTTTTGGAAGATGTGATCCTGATTGCGCCGAAAATAACATTCGAAGAAGGTTTCAAAGGAACGGTGCAGGCTTTCGCGACCAAGGGAATCGAATTGCAGGAAAAGGTGATTTTAAAATATCCGTCTGTGGTTTGTGTGTATAACCATACCGAAGAGGAAAGTAAACTTAAAATCAAAAAAGAATGTACGATTGAAGGAGCGATCGTTTTGTTTGGGAATACAATTCTGGCGATTAATAAGAATCTTATGGAAGTGGACGAAAAGAGTACAATACTTGGGGATATCTATTGTACTGGAAAACTGGATTTGAAGAGTGACGTACAAGGATCGGTGTATACCAATTATTTTTTTCATAAAAATGGTTCTTCCGTTAACGATAATATGATAGTGGATATCGAGATCGATCCGAAAAAGCGACCGGAGTTTTTTATGGCGATTCCGCTATTTGAGGCGAAAAAAAATAAATATGGCATTATTAAAAAAGTATTGTAAAGTCCCGGCAAATTCCATTTTGGAATCCGTAATCGCGCTGACGATCATTTCGGTCTGTCTTTATATCGCGATTTCGATTTATGCGGCCGTATTTACACCGCGTACATCGGCGAAGTTTTACAATACACAGAATAAAGTCAATGAAATGTTTTACCTGATGCAGTTGCAGGGCGATTCATTACAATACGACGGGGAAGATCCGAATCTGAAAATAGAAGAGGAAGCTGTAAATCCCGGAGTAAGAAAAATATCCGTTCACTATAAAGACAGTACTCATTTTAAGTTTGAAAAGCGTTTTTACATACAAGGCAACGGTGAATAAAACACAGGTAAAAGCCTTTTCAATGATCGAGGCAATTGTGGGCATGGCCATCACGGCCATTATCATGAGTCTGATTTTTGTGGTGTTTTCGATTGTGAGTGAAAGACTGATGGATTTTAAAAACCAAAATCAACCGGTGAACGATCTGAATCGGTTTACCTATTCGGTTAATAAAGACATTTTTGAAAATGAAAAACTAAAGCTGCAGGAGGAGATACTTCTGTTTACCGGATATGCGGGCGAACAGGTTTTCTATAGGATTGAGGATGACTATCTGCTACGGACAAAAGGGGAGTTTGTCGATACCTTCCGGATTCAGATAAAAGAAATACAACTGGACTCGGTCTATAGCCGTTCCAAACAACTGGCTTTCCGAAAATTAAAGGTGAAGTTGGACGTGAATGAAAAAGAAATGGGATTGCATTTTTACAAACAGATTTATGCCAGTGAATTGGTACAGGCAATACAGAAACCATGAGTTTTGATTTAAGTACGTATAAAAAGGAAGCGCCGGAAAAAAAAGAGTTTAAACTCGACACCGGACAGTTTCAGTTCTCGAAAAAGCTATCCGATAAAAAGAAGGAAGTGTTTTATCGGGAATTAGGAATGCTGCTAAAATCGGGTGTGGATTTTAAAAAAGCGTTGGAAATCCTGAGTAACCAATCGGTGAATAAACTGGAAAAAGAAATCATCCTCCGAATCAAGGAACGGGTGATCGAAGGAAGAAGTATTTACGAATCGATGCGCGAAACCAATCAGTTCTCACCCTACGAATATTACAGTATTCAGATTGGAGAGGAAACCCGGAAATTGGAAGAAGTGCTAACCGAGTTGCAAAAATATTTTAACCGTAAAATCCAGATGCAACGGCAAATTGTTTCGGTGCTAACATATCCGACGATTGTAATGTTGGTGACGATTTTGGTGTTGTATTTTATGTTGAATAAAGTGGTGCCGATGTTTAGTTCCGTTTTTAAACAATTCGGAAGTGAATTGCCCAAAAGTACGCAGGTCATTCTGAAAATATCCAATCATTCGGGAACCATTTTTACGATGCTTGCGGTGGTGATCTTTGGGGTGATTGCGGTTCATTTTCTGCTAAAAGGAAAAAACAGTTACCGGGCTTTTACAACCGGTTTGCTGCTTCGGATTCCATATTTCGGAAATCTGGTTCGGAAGATTTATATCTCCCGGTTTTGTCAGGCGATGAATTTATTGATCACATCAAAAACAACCCTGATCAATGCGCTTACGCTGACGTCCAAAATGATCGGTTTTTATCCGATAGAAGTGGCGATTGAAGCAATTAAGGACGATATCACCCGTGGGGTTTCGTTAAGCGACAGTTTAAAAAAGCACCACGTTTTTGAAAATAAAATGGTTTCGATGGTCGAAGTGGCCGAACAGGTAAACCAATTGGATACCATGTTCGAAAGGCTTTCGGAGCAATATAATGAAGAAATTAGCCACCAAACCAAGATGATTGGTGTGATTTTAGAACCGATGATCATCATCGTAATCGGGGTGATTGTTGGGGTAATTATGGTGTCGATGTATGCGCCGATGTTTGATTTAAGTAAAATAATAAGGAACTAATACGGATGTCATTAATGTTTGTATTTTAGCAGCCGTTAATAATTAACACTTTTTTAATAAATAAAATAAGACAAAGATGTTTAACACGACTAAAAAATATCTTCAAAAAATAAAGAAAGCAGCTGTTAAGGCCTATTCCCTAACGGAGATTCTAATCGTTTTATGTATTATCGGAATTCTATTACTGATGGTGTTACCCAATCAAACTTCGGTAATTAGTCAGGCCAAAGCAATAGAAGCACAGGCGATGCTGAATCAGGTATACGGTTTGCAGAAAAGTTATTTCTACCGTCATTCTAAATATTCCAATAGCTTGGAAGAATTGGGATTTGAACAGGAGAAAACGACTCAGGAAGGCGGACAGGCTGTGTATAAAGTGGAAATTATCGAAGCTTCAAACGATTCGTTTATCGCGCGAGCGACTTCGGTTTCCGATTTGGACGGCGATGGGAATTTTAATACCTGGGAGATCGATAATAAAAAAGTACTGACAGAGGTTACGAAGGAATAATATGCTACTCGCGGTACTGCTTTTGTGTTTACTACTCATGGTTTTTCAGGACTGGAAAAACAGAATGATCCATGTGGCATTGCCAGTAGTGGTGTTGGTGCTTTCCCTTTTGCTGATAAAGCAGAATTATGGCGCTATGGTGTGGACCATAACGGTCTATAATGCTGCCTTTTTCCTGGTAACATTTGTAGGACTTGTCGGATATATGAGCTGGAAAAATAAAGGATTTCTAAATCCATTCGAACATTATTTCGGGTTGGGCGATCTGCTGTTTTATCTCGCAATAACACCCTTATTCCTGCTTAAAAATTACGTGATTTATTTTATCGGGTCGATGCTTGTTTCGATTCTGTTGCAGTTGTTACTGAAAAAACAAATGAAACATCAAACCGTACCATTGGCGGGATTTGCGTCACTTTTATTGGTGGTGTTTATGTTGAAAGACCTCTTTTTAAATGTTTATAAAATTACATTGATCAACAGGATATGAATATAATGATCAATCAAGATATACAGCATATTATTTCCAGTGATATGGCAAACCATTACCGGGTTTTGCCAAAAGCCGTCACCGAAACGACGATTGAGTTATATAGCGATGGTTCCGGCAATCGTAACGATTTGAAGGATGAGCTGGAATTATTACTCGGAAAACAGGTGGTGTTTGAGTTGTGCGATGCGGTGGAAATCGAAAAAGCACTTTCCATTCATTACCGGAAAGAACGGGAAACCGGAAGTAAGAAATCGCTGAATATCGAAAAAGGGGATTTCCTGGAAAACCTCTTGGAAGAGGCGAAGTCGCTTAAAAGTAGTGATATCCACTTTGAAGTGTACGAAGAATCGGCGCGTATCCGTTTCCGAATCGACGGTCAGTTGATCGAACGCTATAAAATCGAAAAGGAGAATTATCTGGAATTGGTCAATAAGGTTAAGATTCGGTCGAAACTGAATATTACCGAAAAACGATTGCCGCAGGACGGACGGATTACCAATGAGGCGTTCGATATCCGGGTTTCAATTTTACCGACTTTGTTCGGGGAAAAAATCGTAATGCGTTTACTCGGTCAGGATGCGTCCAATATCGATCTGAATACACTCGGATTGGAAAAAGAGGAGCTGAGAAGTTACCTGGAGGCGGTTAAAAAGCCAAACGGAATTATATTGATCAGTGGTCCGACAGGTTCGGGTAAAACCACGACGCTATATGCGACTTTGCGCCTGCTGAATGATTCCAAACGGAATATTGTGACGGTAGAGGATCCGATTGAGTATACGCTAAAAGGGATCAATCAGGTGCAATTGAAAGAAGACATCGGACTAACGTTTGCGTCGGCTTTAAAATCGTTCCTACGTCAGGATCCAGATGTGATCATGTTGGGGGAGATCCGGGATTCCGAAACGGCTTTAATGGCGATTCGGGCATCATTAACGGGGCACTTGGTGTTGTCTACGATTCACACGAATTCTGCTATCGGTACTATTTCCCGATTGGTCGATATGGGGGTGCCGTCCTATCTGATTGCCGAAACGCTCAATCTTTCAGTAGCGCAGCGTCTGGTTCGAAAGCTGTGTAACGATTGTAAAAAGGAAACCGTATGTAATAAAGAGGACTTTCCGTCGCATTTTGATTTTCCGTTCGAAATTGAAACCTATTTTAAACCGGTAGGCTGTAATAAATGCTACCATAGCGGTTACAAAGGACGACGTGCCATTTATGAAGTGCTAAACATCAATCATTCGGTATCGGAATCCATAAAAAATAATACCATCGCGCAAACGATGGGAGAAGATAAAAAACACCAGTCATTGTCCGATAAAGCCTTTGCTGTTTTGGCCGAAGGGGAAACCTCACTGGAAGAAATATACTCTATTTTAATTAACGCATAAATAATGTTGAAACAAACCGTTTTTTTAATTATTAGTCTTCTGATTACTGGTCTGGCAACAGCACAGGATGCGGATTTGCAGCAAAAACTTGATGAATTTGCCAAACAGAAAAAAGGACTGAATGAAGTGATCAAAATTGATGTCTCCGGACTGACATTGCATGATTTTATCCTTTCCATTGCCGAAGAACACCAACTCAACGTAAGTCCGGATGCCGATTTGACGCAATCGGTGGTGAATAACTTTTTTGATGTGACGGTAAAAGATGTGTTTGTGTTCCTGGCACAAAAATACGATCTGGAAATCGGTTTTGTGAGTAACATCATCACCTTTAAAAAGCGAAAAGAGGTGAAAATTATCGAAAAGAAACAACCTAAATTTGTGGATGTCAGTTATAATCCGCAAAACGATTTCTTATCGGTAAAACTGGAAAACGATTCCCTTCCGGCGGTGGCTAAAGCGATTATCGATAAGTCGAGTAAAAATGTAATTCTGGCACCGGATATTAAAGGGATGAAGGTGTCGTCGTATATCTTAAACCGACCGTTTGATCAGGTTATCGATATGATGGCAAAGTCCAACGATTTAATTGCGACCAAAGACGAAAACGGATTCTTTTATCTGGAGAAAAATAAGGATATAAACACCAATACCGGAAATAGTAATATGTTGTCCGGAGGGGGTAACCGTAACAAACAGCCTAAAGCGTCGGTAGGTGTTCCGGGCTATTATGAAGTCGATTTGAATAAAGCGGGCTATCTAACCGTAAAAGCCTATGTGGCCGATGTGTCGGATTTGATTACCGAAGCGGCCGAAAAATTACATGTGAATTACTTTTTGTATAACAAACCTGAAAATGAAAAAACAACCCTGGCGGCCGATAATATTACGTTCGATGATTTGCTGGAGCATGTTTTTAAAGGGAAAAAATATATTTTTAAAAAACTGGATAACCTGTATCTGATTGGCGAACACGCTACAGAAGGATTACGGGCAACCGAATTGATTGCATTGGAAAATCGTTCGATCGAATCGGTACTGCCGTCTTTGCCCAAAGTGTTTTCCGAAAAACTGGAAATCAAGGAGTTTGTCGAGCTTAACGGTTTGGTGGTGTCAGGGTCTAAATTGACCATCGAGGAGCTTCGGGTATATATGAAGCAGATCGATAAGGTGGTGCCTTTGGTGCAAATCGAAGTGATCATCGCGCAATACAACAAATCCTATGATATTCAGTCGGGAATTAAAGCGGGTATTGATAAAAGTAATATTCCAAAAACCGGAGGAAGCTTGTATCCGTCGGCGGATATGACTTTAAACGGTTCGTCTGTTAATAGTTTGATCAACGCTTTTAATGGATTCGGACTTTTTAAACTCGGAAAAGTGACCGAGGCGTTTTATATGAATCTGAAGTTGCTGGAAAACAATTCGATCGTAAAAATCGAATCGACACCTAAAATTGCGACCATTAGCGGTCATGAGGCCAAATTGGCGATTGGTGAAACCAGTTACTATTTTGAACAAAACAACCGATTGCTGACGAATAGTATCGGTAATGATATTTTACAATCCGGTACCTGGAAGTCGACCGATGCGAATTTGAGCGTTTCGATTAAACCGTATGTGTCGTCAGACGAAACGGTAACGTTGAATATCGCAGTGGAAAAAAGTTCCTTTCTGGGACGGGCAGGGGAAACTGCGCCTCCGGGGAAAGCAACGCAAAAATTTGAATCGTTGGTACGGGTAAAAAACAACGAAATGATTTTGCTGGGTGGATTGGATGAATTGAAAAAGGAAAATTCCGGTTCGGGTGTTCCGTTAATTTCCCGTATTCCAATTATAAAATGGTTTTTCAGTAGCCGTAAAAAAGCGAAAAACGATTCGAAACTGCATATTTTTATTAAACCTACCGTTGTTTACTAATGCTGACTTTTCTGTCTAAAATAATAAAGATCAATACGGTCAATATCGTCGGGGTTTCCAGAGATGAAAATACGGAAACCTACCATCTGCTTACGGTAAAACGGAAGGGAAATAAGATCGATATTGTCGAAACGGTTACTTTCGATTCGTTTGAAAATCTTAAGAAAAAGATCGATATCAAATTGCCGGTTATCCTTGCACTCGATGGTAAAGGGGTACTGAATAAAAAGATTGATTTCAATAATGAAGCCGATGTAAACTGGCAAAAGAATGTTGATTATAATTCGATTTACTTTACGGCCTATAAAGCCGGAACGGCGAATTATATGAGTTTTTGTCGGAAAAATGCCGTTACCGAAGTGCTGGAAAAATTCAAAACGGAGAAATTCCAGATTATCGATGTTTATGTTGGTGCTTTTCTGGCGGCATTGTTGCAACCGGCTATCGGAGAGCCGAAAATTTTGGCGAGTGATCTGATGCTGGAATTTGACGATTCCGGACTTTCGGGTTTTGAAAAACAGTTCGCCGAAATCCCGATGAAACTGAAATACAAAATAAACGAAGATACCATCAATAGCGATTTTATCCCGCTTTATGGGGTGCTGGTGCATTTCTTTTTACAACCAAAGGAGGTTACCAAAACGGAAAGCGGTATGCTTAATGTAGAGGAGATCATCTATAAAAAAGCGTTTACGCTGTTCGGAACGGTGATGCTGGTGGGCTTTTTGATGAGTTTGCTAACGAGCTATATGCTGATCCGTTATTATGGGAGTAAAAATGCCGAACTGAATCTCCAGAATGTATATTCCAATCAGTCGTATCAATTGGTGCTGGATATGGAGAAGCAAAAGGAGAAAAAAGAAAATATCCTTAAAGAATCCGGATTTGGATCGTCGCGTTTCCTTTCGTTCTATTCGTACGAACTGATCAAAATGACGCCAAACGATATTCTGCTGAATGAATTGAATGTTGTGCCGCTGGCTAAAGAAGTAAAAGCAACCGAAAGGGTGTTACTCGATCCGGGGACGATCATTTTAAAAGGGGAGACCTATAATGAAGCTTCGTTTAATAATTGGATGGGTAGTCTGAAGAATAACAACTGGATCCGAAAGTTTGAGATTACCCAGTTAAAAAAGGATAAAAACAATAAAACCCAGTTTGAAGTAAAAATCACGATTAAAGATGTTTGAGAATTATTCCTATAAACAGAAATGCGGTGCGCTGGTGGTGGTTTTTATTATGCTGTCGGTCACTGCGTATAAAAGATCTTTTTCGTCCCTGTTTCAGGTGGTAAAAGAATACCGGGAGCTTTCCTCGCGCGTGGAGGATATCAATAAGAAAGCCAAAAACGCTGATGAATTGCGAAAAGAGATTGCCTATTTGGATGCTATGTTAGGGAAAGAAGGTGTAACAAAAGAAATGGTGCAACAGGGAATGGTCGATTTTGCTACGCGGTCGCAACCCGGAGTGTCGATCCACGAACTGGCGCCGATCCATAGTTTTTCGGATGAGAATTATACGGTTTTTACGAATCAGTTGGATGTGGTGGGAAACACCAATCAGCTATTAAAAATGGCCTATGATTTCGAAAAACAATACGACTATTCCCGAATGGTCGGAATCAAATTGTTTACAGCAAAAAAGAATAATAAAGAAGAAGTTTTACATTTAAAAATGATATTTCAAAACTATGAGAACAATAAGTAAGATTGCCCTTTTTCTGGTAGCGGTTTTTATGTCTTCCTGCGAAGATATTTTGGAAAAGGATATTTCCAACAGTACGGTTCAGGCAACTTATCCGTTAAATGCGGCAGTTGTTCAGAGCAATGTGGTGAATTTCCAGTGGAATAAAATGGACGGTGCTAAAACCTATCGGGTTCAGGTTTATGATGTCAATCAGTCGTTGGTTGCCGAAAAAGAAACGGAAGATTTACATTTGGAGCAGGAATTGCCATCGGGTCAGTACCAATGGCGGGTACGCGCGGAAAATTTTGCGTATCAGTCGCAATATACATTCCCGATTTCGTTTTCAACGCAAATCACAGAAGATCTCACAAATCAGTTGGTCGTGTTGTCGAGTCCGGAGTCTGATATTTATACCAATCTGGCTACGATGACCTTAAGCTGGCAGAGTTTACAGGCGGCGACAAATTATAGTGCGGAGGTGGTGAATACCAGTAACGGTCAGTCGGTATATTCCAATACGAACCTCACAGCGACTTCCATTGTTTTGGATAATGTAGCCTTAACGTCCGATGGTGTTTACCAGTGGAAAGTTCAGGCGATGAACAGCAATAATAGTACACAAACGCAATTCAGTACCCGTAAGTTTAATGTGGATCGGGTAAATCCGAACCAACCTCAAAATACGGCACCGGCGAATAATGCGACGTTGAGTATCAATCAGCAGATCACTTTCTCGTGGACCATTCCACAGGATTCCGGAACGGTGCAATCGCCAATAAGTTATGTGTTGCAGTTTTCAGATAGTCAGAGTTTTACGAATGTTACACAGCAGTTTGATGTCACGTCAACTTCTTTTCAGCAAACATTCACAACGGCAGGGACGTACTACTGGCGTGTAAAAGCCAAGGATAAGGCGGGGAATGAAGGTGTGTATAGCGGAGGTTATAAATTTATTCTAAACTAAAATACCATGGCAAAAAAGAAAATAAATATTGTACTCATTCTGGCTGTTTTGGGGTTATGGGGAACCGTGGCCTATAAAGCCGTATCGCAATATTTTTTTTCGGAAGAGGTAAAAACGGCGGCCATTGCATCCGATTATAATTTTAAAGCCAGGAAAATTGAAAGGGATACGTTTACACTGGAAAAAATAAACCACGATCCTTTTTTGAACAAAGCCTTATTACGCGCCGAAAGTAATCATGCTGTTGCGCCAAGAGCGGCCGTTTCCGGCGCAAAAAGAACGATGCCGGCAAAAGCTATCGAAAAGCCAAAAGAAGCGAAATACTGGCCTGTAGTTTCGTATTACGGTTATATTAAAAGCGGGACTAAAAATGAATTGGTCATGCTTAAAATCGGAAATAGCATCCATCGCCTTCATAAAGGTCAGGAGGTGGAAGGTTTGATGCTGAATAAAGTTTTTAAAGATTCCGTAGAGGTGCGTTTTAACAAAGAAAACAGAATCATCCGAAAAGGATAATAGTACTATTTTTCGAGTAATAGATGTTTGAAAAAAGTCCGGAATAAATTTATTCCGGACTTTTTTTATGAGGTTATCGAAGCAAGAAATGTGATTGGTCACATTTCACAAAGTTCTTGTTCGCTTTATCTAGCGGTCATATTCTGTCGCGGTAAGGCTTGTAGGAATTGGATTCTGAAGTACCCATTTTACGCCTAATTCACTCATGACATAGATGTTGTCCGAATTTTTAGCTTTTACTTCACTGGTAATGATAGCCAGTTCTTCTATTTCTTCTTGGGAGAGTTGGTTTTCCTGCTGAACGTATTTGAAATAGCCATCCACCATCTTTTTAAATTCAATATCCCAATTGCCACCTCCGTTGTCTAATAATTCGCGGGCTACTTTTCCTGTGATACGAATAACTTCTCCCTGTACGGTTTGGGCGACACCACGTCCGGGAACCAAAAGCGCCCATAATTCTTCGTGTTGCTTCTGCCAGGTTGTCGCTTTTACAGTAATAGGTGATTTACCGTCATATACAATCCGTCTTGGAACTGGTTCGACCTCGAAGATACTATACAGTTCTTCTAAAGCCTTGCTGGTTTCTTCTGTTGATTCATCGTAAAAATCCGGTCTGTGTTGTTCAAACCTTTTTCCGATTTCCGTAACGAACGTTTTCATTTTTTCTGTTTTCTGAGCGCCGGCCTCCAATAATATTTTAGAAATTTCAAGGGTATTTTCTATGTCGATATTATTACAAGCCATCAAAGCCGACTCCAATGGAGTGTTGTCGCTTCTTTTTTCACCATAGCCGTTTGAAACTAAAGCTTCGATTTCGGCTCCGTATTCAAGTAGTATTTTTATGTTTTCAACGTTATGATTTTTTGCGGCACAATGTAAGGCAGTTCCTTGACGGGTGTTTGTGTTTACATTTGCTCCCAATTCTAATAAACTCTTAATGTTACTCGAAAAACGCCTCCCGGAGCGTTCCTGAAGTGGGGTGTAGCTATAGTCATTAAGCGCCTCCAGATCGGCTCCTTGTTCAACCAGCCATTTGGCTAATTCGTGCGGACATTCGGCAAACGATAATGCTGTTCCTTTACTGTATCCACCACGAGCCTCGATCTCGCATTTGTCAAATAATTGAATAAGTTCCTGGATGTCCCCTTTCTTTAAAAGTTCTTCAAAGTCTTTTGGTAATGTTTTTCTTTTTGTAGCCATATGGTTTTTTAATTACTGACAGCGGTCTGCCAGCTTGGTTGACGTTGCAGGTAAAACGGAAACACATATAATGCTGTAACCTGTTAACTAAAATAATAAAAAAGTCAATACGAAGACAGTGAGTAGAAAGAAAATGTACGAAATTTCAATCGGTATCAAATCTCAGTAGTGTGGATGTATTACGTGATGCGGTTTGCGTTCCTTCTTTAAATACGCAATCGGAATATACCGGAAAAAGAGGTGTAAAGGGTCTAAAACAAAAAAGCTCCAAACATAGTTTGAAGCTTTTGTACTCACTGTGGTACAAATCTCGAACCGATTCGAAGCAGATCTTGGACAAATGGAGTCACTTTGGGACAATATTCTGGTTGAAGGAGGGGAAGAGGTGTTCGATGTACTGTCAAGTTCCGAGGTGATTAAGTGAAAAATCACTATTATTTGTTCAAAAAATTGGTGTTTAAGATAGAGTCCGGGATAAATTTATCCCGGACTTTTTTAATAAAGTGAAAACGTTTACTTTTTTTTATTTGTTTTAATTCCAAGTTTTGTAGCTAATAGTTTTATATCATCATCATCATTTATTTTGTCATTGATAGCTTGTTTAAAATCTGCTAAAGATGTATTATCTAAAGCCTGCATTATTTCTTTAACTTTTTCAGAATTGTCAGTCAACAATTGTATTATTTTACTATCGTTTAAAAAATCTGCCTTTATAAAAGTTCTAAATGCTTCTTTAGGATTGTCTTGTAAAACAGAATAATCAATAAATGGTTTGAATAATAATTTAAATAGGTCAATTGATATATACTCGGTATTGTTGTAAAAAATATCTCTAAGATCTTTAAGTGTATTGTCAAGACTTAAGCCAGATTTAATAAAGCTATTTAATAAATATTCCCATTCCTTTATGTCTGAAAAAGTGTTATCTTTTATCGAGTTAGATAATACTGTCTTAAGAGCATCTAAAGAATAACTGTTCCAATCACTAAACTCTATTGTCTTTAATCTAGCATATTCTTCGGTTTCAAAATCTTCGAAGATATTAGACCATTGTTCTTTGTTTAAATTTTTATAGTATGTATTTGCTAACTGGAATAACTGATGTTTTAAATGGCAATCGTTTTTTTTGATGTTCTCAAATAAACTCGTCGGAAATTCTTTAATATGTTCAGGTTTTAAAGTATCATCTAATAAAGTATCTAGTTTGTTGATTAAAACATCTGGTTGAATGTCTAAATTATCACAAATTAGATCAAAATTTTTTAGTAAATCTTTAAATACATAGTAATGTTTTGTGCTTTCAAGAGTGATCAAATCGTAAGCAACGTTTTTGTAAAGTTTTGAATCAGGGAAATGTTTACCATTAATTAAAAAATCATCAAAGTTCATGTAAAATTCAATCCGTTGAGTTATTTCCTTTGCAAAATTAGATTCATTATTGTTTAGGCTTTGGTCAATAGCACTGTCGTAATAATTGTCGAAATTATTTAATCGAGATAGTCGCAAGCAAATTAAATCATAATAAAAATTTTCTTTATGGTCTATCTGATTAAATAGGTTACTTATATCAATGTCGCTTAATTCTATTTTTAGTGTGTTTTTAGAAATATTTTTCAATATGTTGAAAAATATTTCTAATTTGTTTGGATTGATATTGTTTTCTGTGATTTTACTTTTGATGTTTGCTTCGAAATCATCTAAATTATAATCATCTGCTATAGCTTTTAAATAATCGAGATTTTGTTTTTGATATTCTTGAGTTGAAAGAAATTCATCTAGTTTCTTTTGATTTGTTGATATTCTATAATTTTTATATTTATCGTTTTGTTCTTGAATAAATTTTATAAAATGTTTCGCATCTACATCTTTGATTGGCATAGTTTTTAGAATGTCAAAAATGTTAATGACAATATTTTCTTTATCTAGATAGTTTTGAAAATCATCGATCATTCTTGGGAATTCAGAGGGATCAAATTGGCTGTGTTTTTGGAGCTTTTCAATAATTTTAGAAATGCAAATTTTTGATTTATCGATATCAATGTTTTTTGTTAGTACTTTCTGGTATTCAAGAATGCTAAAATTATCAGCAAAAGTATTGACTGTCCTGGAGTAAATATTATTCCAAAGACTTTGAAGATGAACTTTTGAAATTTTTGCGTGTTCATCTAATTTATCTAAAATTACTATTAAAGTATCCAAACTCGACAATTCTGAGATTACAGAATCGATGATTTTGTCAAAGACTGAAGTTTTGGATATTTCTTTAAATAGCTCTTCTTTTGAATTAATGATACTGTCTTTTAGTTGTTTTTTATATACAACTTCTAAAGCGCTATCTGGGTTAATCTGATAGGTAAGTGCTGTTATGTATTTTTGAAAATCTTCTTCTTCTTTATATAAATGAGATAATCCTTGTAAAAATGTTGGGTCACTTATTGCTTTTAAAGGTGATTCCAGAATTTCATCTTTATTTAAAACAAAAATAGTTATATAGCGATCGGGTATTGATATGTCTAGGAGTTTGATAGAAACAATCTCATTAATGCAGGCTATTATTTCTCGTGGTGTGATTTTTTCTCTAAAAGTTTCATAAGCCTGAATAACTTTTAAATATTCCTCTTCCTCTACAGTTCCGAAGGCTTCTTGCCATTTACCTTTAAAAAAATCTTTCCAATCGGATAAAATAGGCTGTGAAACTCGATAAACTAAATCAAATGTTTTATTTATATAATCATTGGCATAATCAGTGCTATTATCGCTTGAATTTAATTCTTTAAATGCATTTTTTATATGGAGCCTGTCAAAAGGGATAATTACTTTAATGTTTTTATATTTTTCTTCTGAGAAAAAGATATGAATTGAAGACCAGATGCTTAATATATGTTTTTTGGGTAGTCTATCAAAATTATCAAAAACTAGGATTAATTTTTTTTGATCCAAATCAATATCGATTTCTTTTAACCAATTTCTAAAATCTCTTACAGACGGTTCGTTTTCAGAAATAGTTTCAATTTTGGTTTCTTCTTCTTGCTTATTTGTGTAAACTTGAAAAGTTTTTTGTGAAGCTATTTTGAAAGAAACGAAAAAGCCAGAACGTTTACCCCATGAACGAACTAGATTGTATAGATAAATAGCTATAACAATGAATATGGGGAAAGTAACTAATAAAAATTTCGAGAACAAATGATGAATTCCTAAAAAAAGGGCTAAGTCACTTTTGAAAGTGTTAACTGTAGGAATGTATATAATTGAAAAAAGAGAATAGATAAAACCGGCACTTAGATATGGCCTGTTAATTGTAGTGACTTCTTTTTCTTTGGCTAGAAGTTTTTTTAATTTGTCTTTCCATTTGGTTTTGTTTGTAATGAGATTCCTTTTTTCGCAAGAAATATATTCCGTTAATTCAACCAAAATTGCTTTACGTTGTTCATCCTCTTGATGTCCCCAAACATCATATATGAAAAAATGATGATTAGATAGTTTCTTTTTAATGATCTCAACAAGATTACTTTTTCCTGTCCCCCAAGATCCATCTATGCCAATAATCTGAAAATTATTATCTTGAATAACAGAGGCAACAACATCTGCAATTTTGTTTTGAGATTTTCCTTCAAATAGATCATCTCCAATAGGGGTGTTAGATAAAAATTTTGGCTTTACGATTTCCTGCATAATTGAGGTGTTTAATAGTTTTATTTGTATTAGGCTATAGGATATTTTGAATAGAAATGCTTGTTGTTTATAGGTTTAATGAATTGCTTTTTAGGGGGTAAATTTTTGTATAAGAAAATAAATTACATGATTTTAAACAATACGTATTTCTACTTAATTTTTTAATCAATGAAAGCCCTGAAAAGAAGCTAATATTTCTAAAAACTCATCTTCTAAAAGAGCTGTTCGGTAAAGTTGAAAATATAAAAAGATAGTCAGAAGTTGGGGAAAAAGGAAGTTTCAAATATACTGAAACCCATTATTGTGTGCGATTGTAATCAAGGGCTGGATTATCTCTTTGTGTCTAGTGTAATCAAAACGAATCGTGTTGTCCATTAAAGGGAAAATGCTTGTATACTCTTCAAGAAATCGGTTTTTGGGCTGATGGTGATTAATGATTTCAAATCCTATTTTCTGAATGTTGAAAAAACGATCATAGTGTTTTTCTAATTCGGGAAGTTTGTCGCTTTTGAAAGAATTATATTGTGTATCTGTCGGAACAAGGTTCCATATTAGATCATGTGTGACGAAAGCATATGGGACAAAATGATCCAGGGCATATTTATCGATGTGTAGTTTTTTATTTGTATAGATACAGTCAATCGTGCCTAATTCGTTAAAAATAATATCCC